>Ga0193743_1003744_pt1 | contig 10054 bp, 8 predicted proteins | sample L2c2metaG_FD_143038 | JGI IMG/M metagenome (GOLD analysis project Ga0193743, IMG submission 143038) | Soil microbial communities from a riparian zone of the East river system, Colorado, United States - L2c2 | ecosystem: Environmental > Terrestrial > Soil > Riparian zone | place: USA: East River...
GCCCAGGTAGGTCATGTCCCAGCGGCTGTCGGCCACGATGTCGTCGAGCAGCAGCTTGAGGTGGGCGTTCACGGGATAGTGGCCGGACAGCTTCTCGTCGAGGTACTTGGCGAACACCTCGACGTGCCGGGCCTCGTCCATCACCTGCGTCGCCGCGTAGTACTTGGCGTCGATCCACGGCACGGTCTCCACGATCTTCGCCGTGCACAGCAGCGCACCCTGCTCACCGTGGAGGAACTGGCTGAGGGTCCAGTTCTGGGTCTCGATGCCGACGTTGATCCACTCCTGCAGGCCGAACTTGGCGAACGGCGTGCCGGCGATCGAGTCGGGGTCGACGCCGAAGCCGACGATCCCGCCCATGTTGTTCTGGGCGTTGGCGATGGTGACCGCCACCTGGTCGACGTCGGTGTCCCACGGCAGGTCGGTCTCGCCGTTCCACTGGGAGCCCTTGGCCTTCTCGTAGAGGCGGTTGAGCGCCGGGCGGGCGCCCTTCTCGTAGTCCCAGGTGAAGATGGCGTCGGCGTTGTCGCCCACGGCGTGGACCAGCTCGTCGACGTCGGTGTTGCGGACCGAGAGGATGGCCTCCAGGTCGTTGATGTCGTCCCGGCCGATGATCTGCGCGTTCTCGCTCTGGCTCTGGCTCTCGCTCATGTCCGCTCCTCGGTGGTGGTGAGCGCCGGCAGCAGGTAGGTCCGCACGAACCGGCGTATCGAGTCGGGGTCCTCGGGGTCGAGCTCGGGGACCGGGCTGAAGCTGTAGGACAGGACCACGCGGGCCAGCAGCTCGCCGGCGGGTCGGACCGCTTCGTCGGGCAGGAACCGGCTGAGGTGCGGTCGGCTCAGCTCGGCGATCTCGGCCAGCAGCGGGGCCAGCCGGTGGAAGGCGAAGTGGGGCAGGATCGCCTCGGGCTCGTGGCGCACGAGGTAGTTGAGGGCGGCGTGCCCGGTGAGGACCCGCATGGCGATGCCGACGCCGACGCACACGAGGTCCTCGAGGGTGGTGGCCTGGCGGGCCTCGGAGTCGGCCTCGTGGAAGAGGCGGCCGACCTCGTGCTGGAGGACGGTCTCGACCAGGCGGTCCTTGCCGCCCGGGATCACCCGGTAGACGGTGGCGCGGCTGACCCGGGCTTCCCGGGCGATGTCGTCCATGGAGGTCTTGGCGAGGCCCCAGCGCTCGACGCACCGCAGCGCCGCGTCGACCATCCGCCGCTCGAGCTCGTCGGCGGTGAGGTACCTCTCGGCCAGTTCGGCGCTCGCCACGGGTGAGACACTACATACGAATCCGTCTCACCGTCTACCCGCGGGTACTACGGGTCGGGCAGGATGCCGGCGAGGAGCTGGGTGCGGACGAGCTTGTCGACCTGCTCGGGGTCGTCGAGGTGCCAGGCCCCGGGTGTGCCGATGTAGGAGACCATCAGGCGGGCCAGCAGCTCGGCCGCCTCCTGCAGCTCGACCCCCGGACGCAGGCGCTCGTCGGCCAGGCGCTGGGCCAGCTGCTCCCGCAGGACCCCCAGGATGATCGGCATCACCGTCACCAGGCGGGGCACCAGCTGGTCGGCCTCGTCCTCCAGCAGCTGCTGCAGCACGGTGTGCTCGTCGAGCTGGCGACGGGCGGCGAGCATCCCCCCGCTCAGCCAGGTGGTGAAGTCGGGGGCGTCGTCGGTCGCCTCGCCGAGGCGGGTGAAGAAGCGGCCGACCTCCCAGGAGATCACCGCCTCGATCAGCTCGTCCTTCCCGCCGGGGAAGTGCCGGTAGATCGTGGCCCGGGACAGCCCCGCCTCGTGGGCGATGCCCTCCACCGTCGCCTGCGTCAGCCCCTCGTCGGCCAGCCGGACGTAGGCCGACTCGAGGATGCGCTCGCGGGTGGCTTCGGCCTCAGGTGGCGGCACCGGAGGCTCCGACCCGCTCGGCCCCGTTGCCGCCGTTGTCATCGCCGTCGCCGCCCGCGTCGTCGGCCTCCTTGCCCCGCCGCTGCAGCACCCGGCGCAGGACCAGCGGGTACCCGACCACCGCGATCGTCGCGAAGATGAACCACTGGAACGCGTACGACAGGTGGTTGCGCTCGCTCAGCTCGGGCGGCGGCAGGGGGACGAGGGTCTCGCGGGGGTCGCTGCTGCCGTCCTCGGCGGCGGCCGCCGGTTCGGGCGGGTCGGACTCCTCGGCCCTCACCAGGACCGGCAGCGTGTCGGGGGCGGCCAGCAGGTCCTCCAGGTCCTTGCGGACGGTGCGGTCCTGGAGTCGGGGCACCATCACCGCGCCCTCGACCTCGACCCGACCCTCGGGCGCCGCGGCCGGGTAGGGGTCACCGTCGGGACCCAGGCCCACGAACCCCCGGATGACGCCCACCCGGTCGCCGCCGTCGAGCACCAGGGGCGTGACCATCCAGTCGCCGGGCACGCCGTCCTGGGTGCGGTTGTGGACGGTGACGGTGGCGTCGTCGTCGTAGCGGCCCTCCAGGGTGACCGGGCGGGCCCGCAGCTCGTCGACCGTGGCGCCGTCGGCGTCGGCGTCGGTCGTGAGGACGTCGTCGAGGGCGACGGGTTCCCGCTCCTGGCGGGCTTCGATGAGGGCGTTCTCGGCCTTCCGCTCGTCGAGTCGGTGCAGCTGCCAGAACCCGAGGTTCACCATCACCACCGCGAGCAGCACCACCAGCAGGTGCGACAGGATCCAAAGGGGGCCGAGCAGGAAGCGCCAGGAACGCACTCCGGCAGGGTAGGTCGGTGTCCCCGGCGGCAAGTACTCTGGCGCCCCTCGTGACGGACACCTCCACCCCCGAGACGACGCGGCAACCCCCCTCACGCAGGGCAGTGACCATCGTCGGCTCGCTGCTGGCGGTGATGGTGGTCATGAGCTACGTCGGCGACCTGATGACCACCACGTGGAGCAACACCCACCCCGCGTGGCTCCTGTCGCTCAACGCCCGGAACCGCATCCTGGCGCTGGTCACCAACTCGCTCGACGCCCCGACCTACTACGGCATCGGCATGACCCGGCTGCTGCTGAGCGACCCGCTGTTCTTCCTGCTGGGGCACTGGTACGGCGACGCCGCCATCGTGTGGATGGAGAAGCGCACGAAGACGTGGGGGCAGATGCTGCGGCAGCTGGAGGGGTGGTTCGGCAAGGCCGCGTACCCGCTGGTGTTCATCGCTCCCAACAACCCGATCTGCCTGTTCGCCGGTGCCGCCGGCATGCCCATCCGGGCGTTCCTGGCCCTCAACGTGGCCGGCACCGTCGTGCGCCTCTACGTGATCCGCCGCGTCGGCGAGACCTTCGAGGCCCCGATCGACAACGTCCTCGACTGGTTCGCCGAGTACCGGGCACCCTTGTTCGTCGTCTCGCTGGTGCTGCTGGTGATCTCCATCGCCTTGGAGGCCCGCAAGGGCGAGACCGAGCTGACGGCCTACTCCCACCTCGACGACGAGTTGGAAGGCGCCGAGGCCGAGTCCGAGTCGCAGTCAGAGTCGAAGTCGGAGTCCGAGTCGGAGTCGGAGTCAGCGAAGCCCGACGAGCGCTAGTTCCGCCGGGCCGACCCGAGTCATCTGTAGCCGCCAACCCGCAGTCGAGTCGTTCGTCGTCGGAGACCGACCACAAACAACTCGAGAACCACCGAACGACCACGAACGACTCGCCTTCCCCTCGCCGACGTGCGACCACCCCTAAGCTCGGGCGATGGCTGTTGCGGCGGTCCCTGGCGGGCCGAACGAGGAGCGCAACCGCTGGATGCTGCGGGCCCGCGACGCCATCGACCGCGACTACGCCCGGCCGCTGGACATCCCCACCCTGGCCCGCATCGCGCTGGTCTCCGAGGCGCACTTCATCCGCACCTTCCGGGCCACCTTCGGCGAGACACCGCACCGCTACCTGCAGCGCCGGCGGGTGGAGCGAGCCATGGCCCTGCTCCGCAACACCGACCGCAGCGTGACCGAGATCTGCTTCGCCGTCGGCTTCTCGAGCCTCGGCACGTTCAGCCGCACCTTCCGGGACATCGTGGGCCGGTCACCGTCGGACTTCCGCCGGCAGGCGCCGGAGCCGTACCCGGTGCCGACCTGCTTCACGATGAGCTGGGCCCGACCGAGCAGTTTCGGAGAAGTCGCGGCCCGAGCCCCTGCGTAGGGTCCCGGCCATGTTCAACAGCATCAGCCACTCCGGCATCTACGTGCTCGATCAGGACGAGGCCGTCGACTTCTACGTGGGCAAGCTCGGCCTCGAGGTCGGCGCCGACGTCGACCTCGGCTTCATGCGCTGGCTCACGGTCAACGTGCCGGGGAACCCCGACCACCACATCCTGCTGCAGAAGCCCGGCCCGCCGACGATGACCGACGAGGTCGCGGCCCAGATCCGTGACCTGGTCACCAAGGGCGCCCTGGGCCTGTCGCTCATCCTCACGACCGACGACTGCCGCAAGACCTACGAGGAGCTCAAGGCCAAGGGCGTGGAGTTCACCGACGAGCCGACCGAGCAGCCCTACGGCATCGACTGCGGCTTCCGCGACCCGTTCGGCAACCTGGGCCGCATCTCTCAGACGGCGGCCGAGATGGGCGAGATCACCGACGAGGTCAAGCAGCGCTGGGCCGGGAGCTGACCCGACCCACGTGATCAGATCCTCAGCGCATGATGCCGAGGGGCTGGTAGCGGTGGTCGGGGAAGACGGCGGCCATGTCGGCGGCGCTGAGGCCGAGGCGGCCGGTGACGACGTCGCCGAGCACGTTGCGGTAGTCGTTCGAGCCGGGGACGTCGCCCTGGTCGCGCACCCGGGGGGCGAGGCCCTGCCAGTTGCCGTGGATCGTGCCGCCCTCGAGCTTGCCGCCCAGCAGCAGCACCACGGACCCGTGGCCGTGGTCGGTGCCGTAGCTGGCGTTCTCGTCGATGCGCCGGCCGAACTCGGTCATCACCACCACCGTGACCTTGTCGAGCCGGTCGCCCAGGTCGGTTGCGAATCGGCCCAGCGACGTCGAGAGCTCGTCGAACAGGCGCTTCATGTTGCCGTCGTCGATGCTGCCCTGGTGGCCGTGGGTGTCCCAGCCGTGCATGTCGATGGCCGCCACCCGGAGGCCGGTGTCCGCCTTGACGAGGCGGGCCAGCTCGGCCAGGCCCCGGGCGAAGTCGTTGTCGGGGTAGCCCTCCGACAGCGGGGTCCGGGTGGCCAGCTCCTCGACGGTGGCGAGGGCGCTGATGGTGGTGTTGACGTCGTGGGCGATGTCGAGGTCGAGGCCGGTGTAGAGCGTCGTGAGCGCGGCGACCGTCCGGCCGTGGATCTCCTCCCAGCCCCCGATCTTGAACGACTCGGCCTTGGCCAGTGAGATCGTCGGTTGATCGCCGACGAGCGACCGCTGCATGCCCGACCCCTGCCCCACGGCCCGGAACGTGGTGCCGGGGCCGAGCCGGTCGAGCACGCGGTCGAGCCAGCCCTCAGTGGTGCCGGTGGCGGCGCCGCCCCGCTCCAGGCAGTCCTGGGCCTGGAAGTGGCTGCGGGAGATGTCGGGGGTCGACACGGCCGGCACCGCGGTGAACTGGCCCTTCTTCCACAGCTCGTGGAGCGGGGCCAGCGCCGGGTGCAGGCCGAAGCCCCGGTCGAGCGCGAGGAGCGACGGGCCCCGCACGGCCAGGTTGGGCCGGGCCTCGAGCAGGTCGGGGTCCTCGGCGGGCACGACGGCGGACAGCCCGTCCATCCCTCCCCGTAGGAACACCACGACCAGCGTGTCGTCGGTGGCCTGGGCGCCGGGCGCGGCGAACGAGGCTCGGGCGGTGACTAGGCCGCTGGCCTCGGCAGCTGCAGCGGCGCCGGCGGCACCGGCCCCGGCCAACAGACGGCGGCGGGTGATCGGCGACGACCAGATGTCGCGGCGCCGCTCGGCCTCGGCTGCCACGTGGTCGGCTCGCGCCCGGAGGAGGCGTTCGACGAGAGGTCGGGTCGTGCGTCGCGTCATGGGTCGCCTCACCGCAGCGAGAAGTGGGGGGAGTCGAGGACGAGGGGCGCCAGGTGGTCCACCAGGTCGCCCAGCCCGGCGTCGGCCGTGGGCGTCTCGGCCGAGTGCTCGGTGAAGGCGATCAGGGCGTCGCGGTGTTGCGGCCCGAACGTCTGCAGGCACAGCCGCTGGCAGAGGCTGTCGACGTACTCGCCGACCGTGGCCGACGGCCGCCCGGCCACGAGCTGGTCGGCCGGCACGTAGGTGAGGCCCTCCTGCCACCCCTGGATCAGGCTGCGGTGGAGGTTCCAGCCCTGCAGCACGGCGCTGGTCGACCGCCACGCCTGGCGGACGTCGGGGTAGCCGTCGGGCGATGGCCAGGACAGCGGCCGGTGGCCCATCGACCCCACCTGCCAGTACAGGTTCTCCAGCCCCTTCCTCGTGTCGCCGCCGGGCTGCACCTCGACGGCTCGGGCGGCGGCCAAGGCGTTCTCCAAGGGGCGCCGGACCTTCTCGCCCACGGCGGCCCAGAACTCGCCGGAGCGGAACAGGATGTCGAGCACGGGCGTGATCCGGGTCTCGGAGGACAGGTACGCGTCGGCCATCCGGTCGACGAGCGTGTCGGGCGGGGCGTCGGACACGAACCGCACGGCCAGCTTGCGGGCGATGTTGTGGGCCGTCGCGGGGTGCGACGCCAGGTGGCGGAGGTAGTCGTCGCCCACCTCCATGCCGCCCTCCCGGGTGGGGTTGGGATGGGTGAAGTCGAGCACCGTCACCGGGTCGATCCAATGCTTCGCGGCCTCGAACATGAAGGTGCCGCCGAAGGCGCCCATCTCCATGTCCATGGCCATCTCGCCCATCTCGGCCATCTCGCCCTCGCCCATCTCCATCATCGAGTGCTCGGAGGTGACCGTGCGGCCCGTGAGGATGTAGGCGCTGTTGCGGACGTCGTCCTCCGTGTAGCCCGAGGCGACCCCCACGGTGTGGAGCTCCAGCAGCTCGCGGCCGAGGTTCTCGTTGACGTCGTCCTTGTCGGAGATGTCGTTGGACAGGTATTGCAGCATGGCCGGGTGCTGCATGGCGGCGAGCAGCATGTCGGTGAACGAGCCGAGGGCGTGCCGGCGGACGACCTTCTCGTGGTACGACGGGGAGACGTCCCAGCCACCGCCGCCAGGCGTCGGCACGTTGAGGTGGTTGGCCCAGAAGTCGACCATCACCTCGTAGAGCTGGCGCTGCGACCAGATCTGCCGGCCGAGGGTGGCCTGGCCGTACTCGAACATCGCCACCCAGTCGTAGCGCTCGATCGACCGCTGGATCTCGGCCGGGCCCATGCCGGCCAGAGGGAACTGCGAGAACACCTGCTCGGCGGTGCCGTCCTCGATGCTCTCCGGATCGAGCTGCTCGGCCAGCCAGGCGTCGATGCCCTGGTCGTGCACCTCGTCGACCAACGGCTGGTTGGCACCGAACGTGGCCCGCCGCAGCAGGTGCTTCACCGGGTCGTCGGTGGCGACGATGGTGGCCACGGTCACCTTGGTCTTGGCCGCCGCCTCGCTGGCACTGGCGTAGAGGTTGGCGTCGGCGGCGTTGACCTCGGACGCGACGCCCGCTGTGTAGCTGGCGTCGCGGTTGGCGAAGCCGCCGGCCTCACTGGGCCTGGAGCCCGCCACCCGGTCGGTCAGCTCGGGGGCGTCAGGCCACGTGAACGACCCGCTGCTGCCCGGCAGCACCTTGGTGAGGCCCCAGACGGCGGCCGCGCCCACGCCGGCCACGCTCAGCACCTGGCGACGACCCGTCGGGCGCCACCGGCGCCAGCCGCCTCGGCGGACGGCGCCGTCGACATCGGGCCGCTCGGGCCTCTTTCGCTCGGCACCCGGCCACCAGCGGACACGGCTCGCCGCGCTCGGACCCTCGCTCTCGCCGTCCGCTCCCGGCACCGGCGCGCTGGCACCAGGCCACCAGCGGACACGGCTCGCCTCGTGCATGCAGGGCTCCCCAGCTCGACCCCAGTCCTGATGACGATCCTACGTACGTTCGTAACGTGCTCGCAGGAATGCCACCGTGCGTACAGCCGGGGCCGCGGTCAGGTGCCGACGTAGGCCGCGAGGTGCTCGCCGGTGAGGGTGGAGCGGGCGGCTACGAGGTCGGCGGGTGTGCCCTCGAAGACGACCTTGCCGCCGTCGTGGCCGGCACCGGGACCGAGGTCGATGATCCAGTCGGCGTGCGCCATCACCGCCTGGTGGTGCTCGATGACGATGACCGACTTGCCGGCGTCGACCAGCTGGTCCAGGAGGCCGAGCAGGTGCTCGACGTTGGCCAGGTGGAGGCCGGTGGTCGGCTCGTCCAGGACGTAGACCTCACCCTTCTCGGCCATGTGGATGGCCAGCTTCAGCCGCTGCCGCTCGCCGCCGGACAGCGTGGTGAGCGGTTGGCCGATGCTGAGGTAGCCGAGGCCGACGTCGACGAGCCGGTCGAGGATCTTGTGCGCGGCCGGCGTCTTCGCCTCACCGTCGCCGAAGAACTCCTCGGCCTCGGCGACCGGCATCGCCAGCACCTCGTTGATGTCCTTCCCCCCGAACTCGTACTCGAGGACCTCGGCCTGGAACCGCTTCCCCTCGCACACCTCGCAGGTGGTGGCGACGCTGGCCATCACCGCCAGGTCGGTGTAGATGACGCCGGCGCCGTTGCAGTTGGGGCAGGCGCCCTCGGAGTTGGCGCTGAACAGCGCCGGCTTCACGCCGTTGGCCTTCGCGAACGCCTTGCGGATCGGGTCGAGCAGCCCGGTGTACGTCGCCGGGTTGCTGCGCCGCGAGCCCTTGATCGGGGCCTGGTCGATCGCCACCACCCCGTCCTGGCCCGACACCGAGCCGTGGATCAGCGAGCTCTTCCCCGACCCGGCCACGCCGGTCACCACCACCAGCACGCCGAGCGGGATGTCGACGTCGACGTCCTGCAGGTTGTGGGTGCTGGCGCCCCGGATCTCCAGGGCGCCGGTCGGCTTCCGGGTCTCGTCCTTGAGCTGGGCCCGGTCGTCGAGGTGCCGACCGGTGAGCGTGTCGCTGGCCCGCAGCCCCGCGACGGTCCCCTCGAACACCACCTCGCCACCGGCCGGGCCGGCGCCGGGGCCGAGGTCGACGGCGTGGTCGGCGATCGCGATCGTCTCCGGCTTGTGCTCCACGACCAGCACGGTGTTGCCCTTGTCGCGCAGCTGCAGCAGCAGGTTGTTCATGCGCTCGATGTCGTGGGGGTGCAGCCCGACGGTGGGCTCGTCGAAGACGTAGGTGGTGTCGGTGAGCGACGACCCGAGGTGGCGGATCATCTTGGTGCGCTGGGCCTCGCCGCCCGACAGCGTGCCCGACGACCGGTCGAGCGACAGGTAGCCCAGCCCGATCTCCACGAACGAGTCGAGGGTCTGCCCCAGCGTGGCCAGCAACGGCGCCACCGACGGCTCGTCGAGGTCGCGCACCCAGACGGCGAGGTCCCTGATCTCCATCGCGCAGGCGTCGCCGATGTTGATCCCCTCGATCTTCGACGATCGGGCCGCCTCGCTGAGCCGGGTGCCGCCGCACTCGGGACAGGTGGCGAACGTCACCGCCCGCTCCACGAACGCCCGGATGTGCGGCTGCAGCGAGTCGACGTCCTTGGAGAGGAACGACTTCTGGATCTTCGGGATCAGCCCCTCGTAGGTGAGGTTGACGCCGTCGACCTTCACCTTGACCGGCTCCTTGTAGAGGAAGTCCTGGAGCTCCTTCTTGGTGTACTTGCGGATCGGCTTCTCGGGGTCGACGAAGCCCGACTCGGCGTAGACCCGCACCGTCCAGAAGCTGTCCGACTTCCAGCCGGGGATGGTGAACGCACCCTCGGACAGCGACTTGGAGTCGTCGTAGAGCTGGGTGAGGTCGATGTCGGAGACCGAGCCGCGGCCCTCGCACCGGGGGCACATGCCGCCGGTGATGCTGAAGGTCCGCTTCTCCTTGGTGGTGGTGCCGCCGCGCTGGAGGGTGACCGCCCCTGCCCCCGAGATGGACGCCACGTTGAAGGAGAACGCCTGGGGCGAGCCGACGTGCGGCTTCCCCAGCCGGCTGAAGAGGATGCGCAGCATCGCGTTGGCGTCGGTGGCGGTGCCGACCGTGGAGCGGACGTCGCCCCCCA
>Ga0193743_1003745_pt1 | contig 10053 bp, 11 predicted proteins | sample L2c2metaG_FD_143038 | JGI IMG/M metagenome (GOLD analysis project Ga0193743, IMG submission 143038) | Soil microbial communities from a riparian zone of the East river system, Colorado, United States - L2c2 | ecosystem: Environmental > Terrestrial > Soil > Riparian zone | place: USA: East River...
TTTCACTTGTTGGGGCGTTCCTATTCCTCTACCTACGAACATTTCTGCTTTCCGGCGTTCCATTTGCTGCGAGCGGCGACCAGATTCTGTTCTTCGGCAGGGCTCTCCATGTTGTTCATGGGCAGGTCCTTTATCGCGATGTTTTCGAGCTTGTTACTCCGGGGACGGATCTTCTTTACGCGGCACTGTTTGCTACCTTCGGCGTTCATGCCTGGGTGATCCAGTCTTGCAGTGTGGCCTTTGGGATCGCGACCTTCTGTCTGATGGCACGGATTTCTGAAAGGGTTCTTCGAGGCCCGTTGATTCTGCTTCCGGGGATACTTTTTCTTGTCTTCGATTTCAATAGTGCTGTCGATATGACGCATCATTGGTACAGCACGCTTGCGTCGCTGGGTGCGGTGAGCGTCCTTATGGGGCGGCTTAGCCGAGGGCGAATCGTTTGGGCGAGCCTGTTGTGCGGAATCGCGGCTTTATTCACGCAGACGCAGGGAGTCCTGGTATTTGCAGCTTCGCTGATTTATTTGCTGTGGTGCGGACATTCGGAGAATGAGGATAGCGCATTGCAGCAGATCGCAGCCTTCGTTCTGCCATTCGTAATTACTATCTCCGCGGTGCTGGGATATTACGCGTATAGATCGGGCTGGCATACGGTTTTCTTCGACCTGGTCGAGTTTCCTTTGAAGTTTCTATCGTCAGGCAACGTGAATTCGCCGCAGACGTATCTTCATCAGTTTCCGCCGCTCCGCTCGCGGGCCGATGTGATTCGCCTTGTTCCTTTCGCTTTCATCTACGCGATTGTGCCGTATGTGTATTTCGCAGGGTTTTATCGGCTTTGGCGCAGAGGCAGAGAGATGCCGGCTGAGCTTCGGCGGCGGCTTGTTCTACTTCACCTTGTCGGCGTGGGTTTGTTTCTTGCCATCGCAAATGCTCCAAGATTTTATCGTCTTTGTACCGTGGCTCCGCCAGCGATTGTTGTATGCGTATGGCTTCTGAGTCACGGGGGATTGGCACGAAAACTCATGCTGAATCTGTTGTGGGCGACGGTGACTGTGTTTGCGGTTGTTCTACCGGTCCGCAGGCAGACCCAATGGCACGGCGTGCTGTACCTGCCGGTCGGTCGCACTGCTTTTTCCGATCATCTGGCGTTCGATGAGTTTCAGTGGATGGCGCAAAGGACCCGACCGTCGGAGCCTTTCCTGAACGACCCCTCTTTGTCGCTGTATCTCGCTCTCGATACCCCGGCAATTGCCGAGTTCATCAATGACGAGGATTTCACGCGTCCTGAGCAGGTGAGCGCGATTGTCGACTGGATGAAGAGCCGACAGCCGCGATTGATTGTGATGTATCCGAGGGGCGTCCACTATTCGGATACACACAGCAACTCTGCGCCGTTCCGCCGGTACGTTGAGCAGAACTATCACCTCGTTCGAGTCTTCCCCTTGAGGGAGAACAACTGGTCAGAGGAGATGTGGGAGTTGGGGCCGGTGCGGTCTGGTCGAAGTAAAGGTTAAGACCCGGTGCCACCGACGGTCATCTTGTCGAGTTTGATGGTGGGCATGCCTACGCCGACGGGGACGGACTGACCGGATTTGCCGCAGGTTCCTATGCCCTCGTCCAGGGCAAGATCATTCCCCACCATAGACACGTACTTGAGGGCTTCGGGGCCGTTGCCGATCAGTGTTGCGCCTTTGACCGGGCGGGTGACCTTGCCGTCTTCGATCAGGTAGGCCTCGCTGGCAGAGAAGACGAACTTGCCATTGGTGATGTCGACCTGGCCTCCGCCGAAGTTGACGGCGTAGAGGCCGCGCTTGACGGACTTGATGATGTCCTCGGGCATGTCTTCGCCGTTGAGCATGTAGGTATTGGTCATGCGCGGCATGGGGATATGGTGGTAGCTCTCGCGGCGGCCGGAGCCTGTGTTTGGCGTTCCCATCAGGCGCGAGGAGAGCTTGTCGGAGAGGTAGCCCTTGAGGATGCCGTTCTCGATGAGGACGTTCTCCTGCGTGGGGTTGCCCTCGTCGTCGACGTTGATGGAGCCGCGGCGGTTGGGCAGGCGACCGTTGTCGACGACAGTGACCTTTGAAGACGCGACCTGCTGGCCGATGAGGCCTGCGAAGGCGGAGGTCTTCTTGCGGTTGAAGTCAGCCTCGAGGCCGTGGCCTACGGCTTCGTGCAGAAGGACGCCGGGCCAGCCGGGGCCGAGGACGACCTCCATCTCGCCGGCGGGGGCGTCGATGGCACCGAGCTGGAGGATGGCGGTGCGGGCGGCCTCGCGGGCGAAGTGCTCAGGGGACTTATCTGTTTCTCCGGGGCCGCCGGCGCTGGTAAAGAAGTCCATGGCGATGCGGCCGCCGCCGCCGGAGGAGCCGCGCGCGGTGCTGCCAGAGCCACCGTTTCCAGCGGCGTCCTGGGCGATGACGAAGACGTTCAGACGCGAGAGCGGCTGGGTATCGGAGGCGAAGGTGCCGTCGGATGCGGCGACGAGGATGCGGCGCAGTTCGTCGGAGAAGCTGGCGCGAACCTGGGTGATGCGGGAGTCGTAGGCTCGGGCTGCGGCATCGGCTCGCTGGATCAGCTCGAGCTTCTGGGCGATCTCGGCGTCGGCGGTGGCCCCGGTGATGGGGTAGAGGGATTCGCCCTCGGTATGGCGAAAGCCCTGCATGAGCTCTTTAGCGGGACCGGAGGCGATCAGGGCGGCGGTGCGCGCGGCCTTGAGCAGGCTGTCCGAGGAGAGGTCGTCGGTGTAGGCGTAACCGGTGCGCTCACCGGAGAGGACGCGGACGCCGCAGCCGAGGCTTACGCCCTGGGAGGCAGTCTTGACCAGCGACTCGTCGATGCCGAGCGAGGTGGAGGTGACTGACTCAAAGTAAAGGTCGGCATACTCGCCGCCGGCGGAGAGAGCTTCTGCGAGGCAGCGCTCGATGAGGCGCTCGGAGACGCCGAGCTTTGTAGTGAAGTAGTGCTTGTGGTCCGGGGCGGGAATGGTCATCTTAATTTGATGATAGGGAAGCGGCGGGGATGCGGCAATGGAAGATTCCCCCCTGGCCGATTATTTGCCGGCGGGTGCGGCTGCCTTGCTCGCGGAGACGGAGCTGTCGTCGATCCAGTAAGTACGGCGGGCCGTGATCTGCAAATTGGGGTAGTTCTTCAGCCGCAGGTCGAGGGCATGCAGGCCGGGATGGGGCGCTTGCGGCTGGAAGCTGAGGACGTAGCGATTGGGGATGTGGTTGGAGATAGTGGCAAGGTCGCGCTCGAGATTTTTAGGGTTGGAGAGCTTGAAGTACTCGCCACCCGTGAGGCGAGCCACGGTCTCGGGGACATTTTGCTTGAGGCCGTCCGATGCCATGATCGCGGCCATCTTGGCGAGCGCGAGCGGCGGAAGAAGCTGCGTGGCGCAGTCATAGGCCTGAATAGCCTTGTTGTGGGTGGCGTCGGGATCGGGGTTGGGATCCTTGCCCATGCAGCCGTGGGGAGGGTTGGGATGGTGATTCGCCATCCATAGGCCGCCGGGCTGGGTGGGAAGCTCGCGGGAGGCATAGTGTGCGGCTTCGGACTTGCCGGTAGAGAAGCCGATGCTGTAGATCGTGGTGTTGGTGTCGTTGATGGCGCGCAGGGCGTCGTCGAGGGTAGAGTGACTGCCACGGTCGAGGGTCTCGCTGATCAGCAGGATGATGCGGCGATACTCCTGGGGCTGTGGACGAAGCAGATCGACGGCGAAGCCGATGCTGTCGAGGATGGCGGCTCCGTTATCGCCGAGTGGAACATTGTGAACGGCAAGCGGCGACTCGCAGTGATCTAGGTGATGCTGGCGGGTGCAGTCAGGCATGAGGGAGCGGATGGCCTCGACTGCAGTGTCGATCTCTGGCGTGAACTCCTGGAGCAGCGTGGGCTGGCTGTCGAAGGTCACGACCGCAACCTTGTGGGGGACGTTGCCGACGATGGACTCGAGCATGGGAGCCAGTGGGGGAGCGATGGAGGCGAACTGTTGGAACTCGCGCGCTCCCGCGCCGCCGACCTCGATGACGACGACAATGGCGAGGGGCTGGCCTCCGGTGTCCTCTTCCAGGTGGGGCTTCTGCGGGATGCCGTCGTCGGTGAGGGTGAAGTCGTCAGCGTTGAGGGTGTAGACGAGCTGGCCGGATTTGTCGTGGACGAGAGCGGGGACGAGAACAAGGGTGGAGCTGGCGCTGATCGTGGGTGGAGAAGGTATGTTTGTCTGGGCGTAGGAGAGAAGAATGAGTCCCAGACAAGCTAGAGCGAGAATGGATCGAAGTTCCATGGGCAATGCTCATGATTAGTGTATCGACGACGCGATAGGAAGCGTTCGGAGATATCGAACTTTGTCGTTGATGGATAATAGGCCGATGATTCGGGGCATCAGCCACATCACTCTTGCCGTGAAGGACCTTGAGGCGTCCTTTGCCTTTTATGTAGAGGTTCTCGGGCTGCGTCCGGTCGCCAGGTGGTACAAGGGCGCGTATCTGGTGGCCGGCGAGGATTGGATATGTCTTGCGCTGGACTCCGGGACGCGAACCGGGCCGCTGCCTGAGTACACGCACCTGGCCTTCGCCCTTGATTCCAGCCAGTTTGCCGATGCGGTGGAACGGTTACGCGGGGCGGGTGTCTCCTGCTGGCAACAGAATCGAAGCCCCGGTGACTCGTTCTACTTCCTCGACCCCGATGGGCACAAGCTGGAGATTCATGTCTCCAACCTGAAGGAGCGTCTGCGTACCCTCGAGGCGAATCCACCCAGGGAGCTCGTTCTTTTCCCCCGATCGTGAGCAGATGTTCTCAAGTGGTTATGCCTGTAAAAAGAATAGGGACGCCGCCTTATCTTTCTTCACAGAGAACACAGCCAGCTATGCTAGTTTTTCCTTAGAGAAAAGAGCCGAGAGGAGAGTTCCGGATGAGTGTTACGGTGGTAGACCCGCGCTATCCCATTGGAAAATTTGAGCGGCCTGAGACGATTGGCCCGGAGGAGAGGCTGAACGCGATCACTATCCTGGCCGAGCTGCCGGAGGATCTGCGGAACGCTGTGGAGGGGCTGGGGGCGGCGCAGCTCAATACCCCCTATCGCGAGGGCGGATGGATGGTGCGGCAACTGGTGCATCACATCGCCGACAGCCACATGAACGCCTTCGTCCGCATGCGGCTGGCCCTGACCGAGGACTGGCCGACGATCAAGCCCTATGACGAAAAGGCGTGGGCGACGCTGCACGATTCGACGGCGCCGGTCGAGTGGTCGCTGGAGCTGATTGAGAGCCTTCATGCGCGCTGGGTGATGATGCTGCAGTCGTTGACCGACGAGCAGTGGCAGCGCGGGTACCGCCATCCGGAGAGCGGGCCGACGTCGGTGGAAGAGGCGGTGCTGAACTATGCGTGGCACTCGCGCCATCATGTCGCGCATATCACGCACCTTCGCGTCCGCGAAGAGTGGTAGCTCCAATGGCCTCCATTCAGCTTGCGGAGAGTCGCGAGCTGATCGCCGGTTGTTTTCCAGTGATGTACCAGCTCCGGCCCATGCTTACGGCAGACGGGTTTGTCGAGCGCATTGAGCTGCAGCAGCGCGAAGGCTACCGGCTCGCGTTCCTGGAGCATGAGGGCGCGGTTGCAGCGGTGGCGGGCTTTCGAGTGATGAACGTTCTCTGGAGCGGGAGAACGTTTTATGTCGACGATCTTGTCACCGATGAGGCGATGCGCTCGCGAGGCTTCGGCGAACAGATGATCTCCTGGCTGATTGCGCTTGCCCGTGAAGAGGGATGCGAGACGTTCTCGCTGGATTCAGGAACGCATCGGCAGGCGGCTCACGCGTTTTACTTTCGCCAGGGCCTTCGCATCAGCGACTTTCACTTCCAGATGCAGCTCTGAGGGGTGTGTTAGCGTTCGGCTATGCCTTTCACTCGAGGAGCAGGGGCCGGTTCGCCCGGTAGGGCGCGCAGGCCGGTCGATGAGCAACCGCCGGACGTGGTGTCGAGGGCCATCGAGGATTTTTTCGCCCGTTTTCCGCATGCGGTCGTGGTGGAAGAGGGCCGGGTGATCTTCGACATGCGCTCGGCGAAGTACAGCATCTCGAAGGAACATGACCGCTGCACGGTGCAGATATGGAGCGAAGATGCCAATCTGGTGCGGCGCGTGGTCGCGGCGGAGGAGCGGAAGGGCTCGCTTCGTCTATCCGTGCTGCGCTTCGGACAGACGAAGCCGCAGACGCTGGAGATCGTTGCGGAGCGCGACCGGAGGACTCCATCGACGCGTGAGGCGACGAGAGTGAAGTATCTTCGTGTGCTCGAGCGCGTCCTTGTGCGAGCCTTCCCCGAATGGAAACCTGAAGGGCTGCGGACCGCGATGGACCTGGAAAAGAGCTTCGGCCCGGCGTATGCCCGCGGATCGCTGGTGCAGGGGCAGCGTGCCTGGGCCGTGATCGCGGTGAATCCCGAGGAGACACTGAGTACGATCGACGGCATTCTGACCATCGGCATCCTCTGGCTAGAACACTGTCGCTCGACCGGTGACGGACGGCGCGTGTGGCAGGGGTTGAAGGTGATTGTCCCGCGGGGAGCAGGAATTCTTACGGCCTCGCGCATGGCGTGGCTAAACGGGCGCGCGGCCCAGTGGGAGCTCTGGGAGCTGGATGGCGGCACCGAAGAGTTCGAGCAGCGAGAGGCAGCCGATACCGGCAACGTCACGACGCGCCTTGTCCATGCACCCAACGAGAAGGCCGTGCGCGAGCGCTTCGCGGACGCGGCAGCTCGCGTGATGTCGCTTGTGCCCGAATCTATGCGTCCGCGCGTCGAGTCGATCGTAGGTAGCGGAGCGGAGATTGCTTTTCTGCTTCATGGTCTTGAGTTCGCGAGGATTCGCGCAGGCTATGCCGGCAACTCCTTCAACGTGCGGGAGGAGATCACCTTCGGGGCTGGTCCGAGTGAGACGGCTCTCACCGCGGACAACGAGGATGCTCTGCGTGAGCTGGTCGAGCGGCTGTTTGAACGCAGGCACGCAGAGGGCGACCGGCGCGATCCTCTCTTCCGCATGCAGCCTGAGCGCTGGCTCGAGAGTGTGCTTCGCCAGGACCTCGAACCATTCGATGCGCATCTCGATCCTAGCCATGTCTACACGCAGGTTCCTGCCTTTGTCGCCGGAGACCGCGGCATGCTGGACCTGCTGGGAGTTCTGCGTGATGGCCGCCTCGCAGTGATCGAGCTGAAGGCGGACGAGGATCTTCATCTGGCTTTGCAGGGGCTGGACTACTGGATTCGCGTGCGCTGGCATCACCTGCGCACCGAGGCAGGTGTGCCGGGGGAGCTCCAGAGGGTAGGGTACTTTGGCGGTATTGTGCTCGCACGGCAGTCGCCGAAGCTTTACCTGGTGGCGCCAGCGCTGCGCGTGCATCCGGCGACCGAGGTGGTGTTGCGTTATCTCTCCCCGGAGGTTGACTGGGAGCTTGTTGCGCTGGACGAGCGGTGGCGGAAGAAGGTAAAGGCGGTGTGGCGTAAACGCAGCAGCGATCCTCGAGACCGATAGGCAAACTCAGGGTAGGATGGCTGTGCAGGTTGGTGGAGGTCGGGAATGCGCGTTGTGCGCGATGTTTTTCTGGCGATGCTCTTTGTCTGCTCGGTGATGGCCGAGGCCAAGACGGTGACGCTGCAGGAGGCGGACAACCATACCTCCGTGCTGCTGAACCTGGGGGATACGCTTCTCGTCGAGCTGCCTTCCACGTTGCCGGGCCAATACAAGTGGGTCTCGCATCTCGATCGAGACGCTCCGCTGAGCTCACAAGGCGATTCGCTGATTCCTGGTAAGGGCGAGGGCGCGAAGAAGGGGGAAGGGACTCAGCAGTTCCGCTACAACGCGGCGAAGGTCGGCCAGACCGTTCTGCTGCTCACCTTCGAGTTAGAGAATAAGAAGAACGCCGGAGTTCCCGTGACCTCTCGTTTTTCCGTTCGTGTGCAGGTTGCGTCCGGCGCGCCTGCGGCAGGAGAGGCCGTGCTGACAGGGGATTACAAGGGAAGATTGCCCTGCGCCGATTGCAGTGGACTGGATACCGAGCTGAAGCTTTACGCGAAGGGGAGGTTCGATACGTCCGACGCTTTTTACGTCGAGACCCGAACCTATCGCGGCACACGGAACGGCGACATGGCCTACAGCGACCGCGGCCTGTGGACGGTGCTGAAGGGAAGCGCGACGGATCCGAATGCCACGGTCTATCAGCTCAATCCAGACCAGCCATCGCAGACGCAGTCCTATCTGCTGAAGGAAAACGGAGCGGCGCTTGTGCAGCTCGATCGAAATCTGAAGCCAATCGACACTAAGATGAACCTGACGCTCAGGCGGGTGCCATGAAGACGAGATGGAGGATCGCCAGATGCGGAGCTGCAGCATTGTTAGGGCTGATATGTGTTGCGCGCTTGGCAGGAGCTCCGGCCTCCGCGGAAAAATCTCCATGGAAGCTGTTATGGAGCGATGAGTTCAATGGTGTGGACGGGTCTCCACCCAACCTGGCCAAGTGGATCTACGATACCGGCGGAGGTGGATGGGGCAACAAGGAGCTCGAGAGCTATACGTCGCGACTCGAAAACGTGCAGCAGCGCGGCGGCAATCTCGTCATCACCGCGATCCGGGAGAAATATATCGGGCTGGATGGCATCACCAGGCCATATACCTCAGCCCGGCTCACCACAAAAGGACAGTTCGAGCAGGCTTACGGAAGATTCGAGGCACGGATGAAGCTTCCGCTGGGAAAGGGCATCTGGCCTGCCTTCTGGATGCTGGGAGCAAATAACGACGCGGAAAGATGGCCCGGTTGCGGTGAGATCGATGTGATGGAGAACATCGGAGAGGCGGGACATGTCTACAGCACACTGCATGGTCCGGGATACAGCGGAGCGAAGGGCATCTCCGCGCCTTACGAGCTTCCCGCGGGTGAGGCCGTCAACACGGACTTCCACGTGTATGCAGTGGAGTGGGAGCCGGAGCGCATCCGGTTTTATCTGGATGACAGGCTGATCGTGGAGCGAACCCCGAAGGATCTTCCGCCGGGAACGAAGTGGGTCTACGATCATCCGTTCTTTCTGATTCTGAATGTTGCGGTTGGCGGAGAGTGGCCCGGTTACCCGGATGACACGACAGTGTTTCCCCAGAGCATGCTTGTGGATTACGTGCGGGTGTACAGAAAAGACAGGTAAAAGACGCCGCGATCGCATCCTGAGATTCTGCAAATTGGATGGATCGTTCTAAACCCTTGCAGACAACAGCTGCAATCGCCGATACTGGCGGAAGTCACCCCGTTTCCAATTCAATCCACAAGAGGCAGCCTGTATGAGCCTTACCCGTCGTGTTTTTATCCAGCGTATTGCGCAGCTTGGCGGATACTCCGCTGCATACTCGACTATGTATGCCCTTGGGCTTATTCCTGCCGCAGGCGCATCTCTGCTGCCGGACCTGCCTTCAGACTTTGGCAGAGGCAAGAAGGTCGTGATTCTGGGTGCGGGAATCGCCGGTCTGGTCTCGGCTTATGAGCTGCGTAAAGCCGGATTTACGGTGACGATTCTTGAGGCACGCAACCGCCCCGGCGGCCGTTCGTGGTCGGTGCGCAAAGGATCGACGGTGGAGTTTACCGACGGAACGAAACAGGAGTGCACGTGGCAGGACGGCCACTATTTGAACGCCGGGCCTGCGCGAATTCCTTCGCATCACACGCACATTCTGGACTACTGCCAGACACTGAATGTGCCGCTCGAGGTAGAGGTCAACTTCTCCCGCTCGGCGCTGATGCAGGCCGATGGATTGAACGGCGGCAAAGCGGTAGAGGAGCGGCAGGTCGTCCACGATACGCGCGGATACGTTGCAGAGCTGCTGTCGAAGGCGGTGAGCCAGCACGCACTCGACCAGGAACTGTCGAAGGAAGACACATCCAGGCTGCTGGGCTTCCTGGAAAGCTTCGGTGATCTGGACGAGAGCCGGAAGTATACGGGTACGATGCGCGCTGGATTTATTACTCCGCGAGGAGCAGGACCGAGCCGCATGAAGCTGCACGATCCGCTGAAGCTGAGCGAGTTG
>Ga0193743_1003746_pt1 | contig 10051 bp, 6 predicted proteins | sample L2c2metaG_FD_143038 | JGI IMG/M metagenome (GOLD analysis project Ga0193743, IMG submission 143038) | Soil microbial communities from a riparian zone of the East river system, Colorado, United States - L2c2 | ecosystem: Environmental > Terrestrial > Soil > Riparian zone | place: USA: East River...
TGGCGGCTCGCCCTTCTTGTTTCTGATCTGCCAGTCGTTACTTCTTACGAACAGGCCGATGTCCTGGAGCAGGCTTCGCCGGGGTCTTCTTCGGCTCAACGACCGCTCCGTTGCTCATGGTGATCATGATCGGCTGAGGCGTAAAGGAGTCGTAGGTTCCGGTTACCGTCGCCTTGGCGCCAACGGTAGGAGGCGTCTTCAGCGGGGTAGGCAGGTTGAAGGTGAAGTCGGCGGTCTTCGACTGCACGGCGTCATCCGAGACAGCAACCTGAAGCGCCGTATCCGAAACCGAGATCACGGTCGCATCCGGGAACTGAACCGACTTGCCCTTGATGGTGTCCCATACCTTGGCGGAGTCCTCGGGAGTGCCGTTCTGCAGGATGAACTCCTTATCGCTGATGGCCAGGGTTCCCAGGTCAGGCGTGCTCGAGATGACCTGCTTCACAATGTCGGCAGGCGAAGGAGCGGGCTTGATCGTGTCCTTCAGGTTGGCCGGAGGATCGAGGCTTGCCTGCGAAGCCGTGACGAGCGCCTCAAAGCCATCATCGGCGCCGTGGTACTTCTTGTAGCAGAACTTCGCCAGCGGCATCATCTGCGACTTGTAAGGCTCCGGAGCAAAGGTGGCTGCTCGGGTCGCATACCAGGCGCAGTTCAGCAGATCCGGTGGGGTGGACTGATAGTAAGCGTTGGCCAGCAGGTATGTGTCGGTTAGCAGGGGACCAGGGGTTTTGGTCTGGTCGGCAGGAACGCTCGAAAGGCTCTGCTTGAGATGGGTAACGGCCGTGGCCGCGTCCTTCTTGTTCAGGGCGGCCGACGCGATGGCGCGATGAAAGACTGGGCTGGCAGCTCCCTTCAACGTGGTGAAGTCGGCATCGCTCAGGTCTTTCGACTTGGGAGCGTCGAGGCCCTTCTGTCCTGCATCGGAAGCCTTATCCAGCTCAGGCTGCTTGGCTGCGGGATCGGTGAGCTTATCAGCGTTCTGCAGATGAAAGAAGGACTCCATCGTGAGAGCGCGAATGTTGCTGGGGTCCACCTGCAGGAGACGGTCCGCCGCATCCAGAGTCTTGGCGGGATCGAAGGCGCTGTAGGCCAGCATCAGGCGTTGAAGGACATCGACCTTGACCTGGGACTGGGGATAGGTCGTCAGGAAAGACTCCAACGCGGGGGCCTGCGTCTGAGGCGTGCTCTGCCCGATGGCCGCTGTGTATGCGTTGTATTCGGCAGGAGCCAGCTGTATGCCGCCTGCTGCTTGCCCGTTCGCTGCCGGCGCAGGGGCCGGGGTTTGTGCAACCGCAATACGCGCACCAGATGCAACGCTAGCGACCGCCAGGAGAGACGCAACGACTACCTTCTTCATTCCAACACTCCTCAGTTAAATCTCTCTTCTCGTCAAAAGTCTACCTGCCGGCTGTTGCCAGATGGTCAGACCGATATATCACACTTTGGATACACCACAACAGTTTATGATGCGGGATTTCCAGCAGTAAAATCCACCCGTCCTCAACCCATAGTCAAGAGATTTTACTGCGTCGATCCATCATGGCATGATGATGCGGATTATAGAAACCCCGTTGCTCCGTGGCAAGAGCGGCTTTTGCCGATGGTCGAACGCCTCCCTCGCAACCTTTCCTGTCAATCCTCCCATGATTTGCGGACAGAACCATTAAAATCGAGGAAACTATAGAAAACGACCTCAAACGAGCAAAACCTTTCCCTTCGACTCTCCTTTAGGTGCCTGAAAGGCGTGATCTTTTGCCAGCCTGCCCCATTGGTAGTGTTAGGGACGCCTTATCCACAACGGGTTGTATTGTACCCGTTGATTCCACACTGCTGTGAGGCTACAGTTAGCTCAGTCTTAAACTACTGTGCTCTTCCCTATGCGAAATGAAGCACAGAGAGAGGTGACTTTTGCTCAAACTTAAAAAAGTCCAGATTCTCGGGTTTAAATCGTTCTGCGACAGGACCGAGGTCCAGCTCTCCGGAGAAGGGATCGCCGCCATTGTCGGCCCCAACGGATGCGGCAAATCGAACATCTCCGACGCCATCACATGGGTGCTGGGTGAACAGTCGGCCAAGAGCCTGCGCGGCATCAAGATGGAAGACGTCATCTTTGCCGGGACGCGCGACCGGAAACCGACGGGCATGGCAGAGGTCTCGCTTACGCTGGTCGATCCGGAGGTCTACGACGGTGCGGCTCTCTCGCCCGAGGGTCCCGAGATCGTTATTACCGATGAGCAGCCTGCCGAACAGATGACTAATGCTTCCGACTGGGATGAAACGACTCTGCGCCAGCAGCACGCACAGGAGACCGAAGACGCCGTAGCCGAGGCGCAGCCCGGTACGGTGATCGAAGGCGAGGCCGCCGAGGCACAGGCCGAGAGTGCTGAAGCGGCCCAGAGTAACACTGCGGGCAACGTTGTCCTCAAGATCCGCCGCCGCAAGTTCAACCGCACACCTGTGCGCGCCGGCGAACTGACGATTACGAGAAGGCTCTTCCGCTCCGGTGACTCCGAGTATCTGCTCAACGGCAAGATCTGCCGTCTGCGCGACATTCAGGACATCTTCATGGGCACAGGCCTCGGCGGCGAATCGTATGCCATCATCGGCCAGGAACGAATCGGCCAGCTTCTCAGCTCGAAGCCGCTGGACCGCCGCGGCATCATCGAAGAGGCCGCTGGAATTACCCGCTTCAAGACGAAGAAGCGGCTGGCAGAGCTGCGTCTTGAGTCTGCAAAACAGAACCTTGCGCGCGTAAACGACATCTTCGAAGAAGTAACGCGGCAGATGGCTACGCTCAAGCGTCAAGCTGCCAAGGCAGAGCGCTATGGAGCCCTGCGCGACGAGCTGCGCACACGACTGCGTGTCGTGCTGGCCAGCCGCATGGCCCAGCTCGATGCCGAGCAGGCCGCCACGAACGAGAAGATCGCTTCCCTCGCCACGCAGATTGATAGCCAGGCCGCGACGCTGGAGCAGATGGACTCTGAGCACACCGGGGGCATCAACCGCGGCTACGAGCTCGACCAGCAGGTCCGCGAGACTGGTGCCAGAGCGAACCAGTCAGCGGTGGAGATCGAACGCATTACCGCGCGTACCGCTTCAAACGCCGACCGCATTGCCGAACTGACGCAGCGACTGGCGACAGGTACCGAGGAGTTGGCGCAGACGCGCGAGCAGTTAACCTCGCTTGCCGGCGAGCTCGAGCAGCATCGCAGCTTTCTTGAGAATGCTACGACCGAGGCCACGAACTCGCGGCAGACGGCGCAGCAGCAGCAGAACGAGGCGCACGAGGCTGTACGCGCTCTTCAGGGAGCCGAGCAGCAGGCTGAGCAGAATCGCCGGCAGACCCTGCAGCTGGTGCAACGCGCCTCACAGACCCGCAATGAAGAGGCACAGGCAGCGGCCGCGCTTGCCGGGCTCGAACAGGAGGCGCAGAGGCTCGAGCGCGAGTCGGAGACCGCCCGGCAGGAGCTCGAGACCCTGGGTCTGCAGCGCGGGCAGGTCAGGCTTTCCTTCGAGTCCGTGACCGAGAGGCTGAAGCGCCTGGAGGCCGAGGTCGCAGAGATGCGGCTGCAGATCGAAGCACGCCGCAAGGAAGAGAACGAGAGCAAGCGGCGTGGGGATCAGCTTCGCGGCGAGCTGGCGACTCTCAACGGGCGCCGCAACTCGCTCGAAGGCCTGATCCGCGATCACAGCTACTCTACCGACACCGTGCGGAACATCTTCAAGTCCAGCGCCGCCGCGCAGACAGGCAATGTAGCCCCGGTGGGGACGCTTGCCGATTTCCTCGAGGTCGACGGCAAGTACGAGAGCGTTGTCGACGAGTTTCTGCGCGATGAGCTCAACTACGTGGTGGTGAAGAGCTGGGATGCCGCCGACGCAGGCATGCAGCTTCTGCAGACGAATGTCGCAGGCCGCGCGACCTTCCTGGTGCATCCCAATGACGCGCAGGCAAACTTCTCCTTCGCCGAGGGGATGGCCAGCGAGGCTGCCAGCAGCACGACTCATATCGAAGGTGTTGTGCCGCTGCGCGAATGCGTCCGCGTGCTCGACGGCTTCGGCAAGTCGCTTGAGGTCATTCTGCCCAAGCTGCGCGAGGGCTTCGTCGCGCCGGACTCCTACACAGCCCGTACGCTTGCGCTCTCGAACCCTCACGCATTCTTCCTCTCCCCGACCGGGGAGACCTTCCACAACGTTACGGTTACCGGGGGGCGTCCACGCGCGCAGGGTCCATTGGCCCTGAAGCGTGAGCTGATCGAGGTTCAGCAGAAGCTGGAGCAGGCGGAAGTGCAGCTTGCGCATGCCGACCTGAGCACCGCCGACCTGCAGCGCCAGATCACCGATCTGAACACGGCGATCGACGGCAAGACGCATGAGCGCCGCGATGCCGAGCGCGAGGCAGCCAACTCGGGAGCCGCGCTCCGTCAGATGGAGGCCGAGACCGCGCGTATCGAACGCAGGCTGCAGGAGTGGTCGCTGTCGACGGAGCGCAACCGCGATGCGAGGAACCAGAAGACCGAGCTGATTGCGAAACGCCAGCAGGAAGCGGCAGCGTTTGAGGCGGAACGAGCAGGCCTGGAAAGCTCGCTTACAGAGCTGCAGGCGCAGCTCGACGAACTGCGCAGCCGCCGCGAGAGGCAGCAGCAGGCCGCGGCCGAAGCGTCGGCCTCGCTGGCCGGGCTTGAGGAGCGGCGCCGCAATGCGCAGTCGAACTTCGACCAGACCACACGCCTGTATAACGGCCAGAACCAGCGCATTCAGCAGATCGAGCAACAGCTCTCCTCCTCCGCAGCCGAAAAGCTGCGTCGCGAAGAGGAGACTGCGAGCCTTGCCGCGCAGCACACCGAGCTTTCGGAGACGCGGGCAAACGCTCTGGCCGAAGGCGAGCGGTTCACCGCCGAGGCAAATGAGCTTCGCGCGGCTATGGCCGATCTGGACCAGCGCCTGCGGACCCTGCGCCATGAGACCGAGGCGCTTCGGGAAGAACGCGCGGCGCACACGGCCCGAGCTGCAAAGCTGGCCTCGGATATCGAACATATCGACGCTACCTGCCTGAATGATCTGGCCGTCGAAGCAGCCACCCTTCGCGGCGACGAGACCATTGCCCGCATCGAAGGCGATGCCCTGCACGAGGAAGAGGAGGCCTCCCGCGCCCTGAAGCAACGGCTCGAGGCGATGGGGCCGGTCAATATGATGGCGCTCGAGGAGTACAACGAGACGACACAGCGCCATGCCTTCCTCGAGACGCAGCGCAAGGACCTGCTCGATTCGATCGAGAACACGCAGGCCTCGATCAAGGAGATCGACGAGATCTCGCATCAGAAGTTCGATGAAGCCTTCAAGGTGATCAACGAGAACTTCTCCGTGACCTTCTCCAAGCTCTTCGGAGGCGGCCAGGCGTTTATGAAACTGACAGACGCGGAGAACTCGGCGGAGAGTGGCATCGACATCGTCGCCTCACCTCCGGGCAAGAAGCTGCAGAATATCCTTCTGCTCTCCGGCGGTGAGAAGGCCCTGACGGCCCTCTCTCTGCTGGTCGGAATCTTCCAGTTCCAGCCTGCCCCATTCTGCATCCTCGACGAGGTCGACGCTCCGCTGGACGAGACCAATGTGGGACGCTTCGCCAAGCTGATCTCGGAGATGAGCGCGAATACGCAGTTCGTGGTGATCACGCACAGCAAACGCACCATGGCACAGGCGGACATTATCTACGGAGTCACGATGCAGGAGCCGGGAGTCTCAAAGGTGGTCAGCGTCAATCTGAACCGCCGCGATGACAACTCCGCACGGCGGGCAGTAGCCTAACGGCGGGGGCGATTTGATACCCCGCCACAGCAGCCCAACAGCCTGTATCCGACGAACGCAAACATGCATCTGCCTCTTACCTTCGGTCTGCTGGGTCTGCTTACAGGAGCGGTGCTGCTGCTTCGCCTTCTCTGGTGGAGGCTACCATCATGGCTGCGGCGGTGGACTTTGGTCGTGGCCTGCGCCATGGTTCTGTTGCGGGTCTCTTTTATCGCAACACAGTGGAGCATGGCTTCGCCCCGGATGAATGCTGTGATCTGCTGGCTGGCTGTTGCAGGCTACGAAGTTCTGCTGGCACGGTTCAGCCTGATGAAGCCGCGGTGGCTTACCTCGATCAGCGCGGTCATTCTGCTGATGCCGCTGATCGGCTCTACGCTGCTGATCCCCCTGACGCGAGTCTTCGACTGGTCTACTGCCGACATCTCCCAACTGGCTGGGCCCTATATTCTTGAGAAGAGTCCATGGGACACGGACGCCTCGGGAAACTCCGGGATAGACCTGATCGTCTTCTACAGGCCGCCCCTGATTCCGTTTCTCCGTCACACCTCCCAGAGATCCTCCTTCGGCGACGCCGAGTGCAGGCCCAAAGAGGCGTCGGCTCAGATCGATCTGAAGACCCACGTGGTGCACTTTCACTGTCCGGCGCATGGAGACGGCAAGCCCTCTATCGACGTGATTCTCCCGCTGCGATAGCCCCTTTCATCGGGCGCGGAAGGTGGTACCGTCAAAGAGTTATGCAGACAGCACTCCTGGAAACCCATCTTGGATCACTCGCTCCAACGGCATGCGGCAAGGTTCGCGATATCTATTCGCTGGGCGAGAAAGAGCTTCTCTTCATCGCCACCGACCGCATCTCCGCCTTTGACCATGTGCTCGGCAGCGGGATTCCGGATAAAGGACGCATCCTCACTCAGCTTTCTCTGTTCTGGTTCGACTTCCTCAAGGACACGGTAAGGAACCACGTCCTGACGGCGGATGCGGCGAAGTTTCCCACGCAACTTCAGCCGTTCCTCGACCAGCTGGAAGGAAGAAGCATGGTCGTGCGCCGGGCCCAGATGTTTCCCGTCGAATGCGTCGTGCGAGCATACCTCTCTGGCTCGGGATGGAAGGACTACCAGGCAACCGGCGCCGTCTGCGGAATTGCCCTGCCGGCCGGTCTGCGCGAATCGGACCGTTTGCCGGAGCCAATCTTTACTCCTGCGGCCAAGATCAATACAGGCGGCCACGACGAAAACATCTCCTTTGACGACGTCATCTCCACGGTTGGTGAGGATCATGCCAAAACTCTCCGGCGGCTGACCCTGGAGATATTCGAGAAGGCCTCGCGCCATGCCGAGAGTCGAGGACTGATTCTCGCCGACACCAAGTTCGAGTTCGGCATGATCGATGACGAGATCATCCTCGCCGACGAGGTGCTCACGCCCGACTCCTCACGTTACTGGCCTGCCGATGGATACCGCCCCGGAGGCCCGCAGCCCTCGTTCGACAAGCAGTACGTTCGCGACTATCTGGAATCGATCCACTGGAACAAGCAGGCGCCTGCGCCCGCTCTTCCCGATGAGGTTGTCGAGCGCACTCGCGAAAAATATCTTGAGGCCTTCCGGCTGATTACAGGACGCGCTGGGCTATGAACCCCCTGGACTGGATGCTGGTCGTGATCCTCGCCGTCTCGGCGGTCCAGGCCTTCTTTCGCGGTCTTGTGCTTGAGCTGTTTTCACTTGGCGGTATCATCTGTGGCATCATTCTTGCCGCATGGAACTATCCCCGCCTCGCCGAAAAGCTCTCCAACTTTATCTCAACTGCCGCTGTCGCCAGCGTGGTTGCTTTCCTGTTGATCGCCGTCGGGGTTATGGTGATTGCGGCGATCCTGGGCCGCATGATCCATGCCTCAGCCCACGCCATCGGCCTGGGATTTTTCAACCGCCTGGGCGGAGCTGCCTTCGGCCTGGTACGTGGGGGTCTCCTGGGAGTCGCAGTCCTGATGGCGATAACCGCTTTTCTTCCCACCTCCGGCTGGCTGAAAAATTCTCACCTCGCACCCTATTTCCTTGCCGGGTCACATGCGGTATCCTTCGTTGTACCTCACGACCTCGAACAGCTAATCCTGGCCGGCGGATCCGAACTCAAGCACAATGCGCACGATTGGATCAAATCACGCCCCTAGGGTCAAAATGAGGAAGTGTCGCAATCAGACGACCAGCGAGGAGTAAACCTTTGAAGCGCGAATTGGACAGTCTTGTCATTCAGATGCACAGTGCCGGTGTCTCCTACGCGGATGCTGTTCGCCAGTTTAAGCGTCGTTACATCCTTGAAGTCCTCGCGCAACATAAAGGCAACCAGTGCAAGGCAGCCGAAGAGCTCGGTATGCACCGCAATACCCTGAGCCGCACGCTCGCAGAGCTGGAGATGGATACGGCACAGATCCGCAATGGCATGCGCCGTCCTCCGGTGAGTGAGCGCCCACGGGTCCAGAACATTGCTCAGGGGATGAATCGCGGCGTGCTGGGTATCCGATAAGCGGAGCCCATCGTCTAACCGGCAGACTCATGCATCTCTTTCCGCAACGCAATGCGACTTCGTTTTCCGTTACGGCGTTCGCGCTCGCACTTTCTCTGGGTCTCTCGGCTCATGCGCAACAGTCCCCTGCTCCCGACTCGGAATCCGGAGCCGCCGCCCCGAAAGCCCCGGCAGTAAGCAGGCGAGCCGCCCAGGAGGCGGATGATGCCTATCTAGTCGGGGTGCGGCTGCTGGATCGCGGAGATCTCGCAGGGGCCGAGAAGCAGTTTCTCAAGGCGTCCAGCATCGTTCCTTCCAGGGCCGATTATGTGCAATCTGCTGCACTCGCCCACGAGCATCGCGTCACCGAGCTGGTGCAACAGGCCGGAAGAGCCCGCCTGCTGGGTCATTCTGAGAAGGCGGATTCCCTTCTCGCAGAGGCCCGCAAGCTTGACCCGAACAATAACATTGTCACCCAGCACACAGATGCGGACGTGTGGAGGTCATCCTTTCATCCGGAGATTCAGGACGCCGACGGAGCCGTCCTTGAACCCTTCGCCCGCGACGTGCGCCATATCGCCGGCCCGATCGTTCTATTGCCCTCCACGGAACCACAGGAGTCTCACCTGCGCGGCGACACCCAGCAGGTTCTTCAGCAGGTCTTCTCGAGCTACGGCCTTCGCGCCGTCTTCGACGACTCCGTCGAGCGCCAAAACATACGGGTGGAACTGGAAAAGCTCCCTTACGCTCAGGCCTCCGGCATCGTTTTGAGCATGGCGCACGCCTTTGCAACTCCAGTTGATCCCCATACCGTCCTGATTGCAAAGGACACCACGGAAAACCGCGAAAAGTTTGAGCGCCAGCTTCAGGAGACCATCTACGTGCCGGGCTTTACTTCGGCCCAGATGAAGGAGCTGGGAACAGTGGTGCAAACCGTGTTCGATGTCAAAAAAGCCAGCATTCAGAGCAACGGAGGAAGCATCGCGATCCGCGCTCCGGAGGATACCCTTTCGGCCATCAACCTTACGCTTGCCGACCTGGTCGACGGTGGAGCGGAGGTTGTGCTGGACATCAATCTCTACACGGTCGATCGCACCCGCCAGCGCAACATCGGCGCGCAACTGCCGCAACAGCTTGGCGTCTATAACGCCGAGAGCGAAGCCAACAAGATCGTCAACTCCAACCAGGACCTGGTGAACCAGGCGATTGCGCAGGGTCTGATTCCGGCAGACGCCAATAACGTTACCATCGCTCTCGCACTGATCGCCTCCGGGCTGGTTCAGAGTTCCCTGCTCGCCAACACCATCGGCTTCTTCGGAGGCGGTCTTACGACGTCGGGCGTCACGCTTAACGCCAGCACAACCTTCCAGCTCGCGCTCAATTCGAGCGATACGCGCGTGCTCGACACCATCAAGCTTCGTCTTGGCGACCGCGAGACAGGAACCTTTCGCTCCGGAACACGTTATCCCATCACCACATCGACATATACCAGCGCCACCGCCTCTACTCCGCTTGCTGGCGCAACTGTCAACGGCGTAAGCGCGCAGAGCCTGGTCAACCAGGGATCCTCGAGCGTGACCATCCCCCAGATTCAGTACGAAGACCTGGGCCTGACCCTAAAGGCGATGCCTACTGTACAGAAGTCTGGCCGGGTCAGCATTCTGCTTGATCTCAAGATCGAAGCCCTTGCCGGCTCGGTGATCAATAATATTCCCATACTTGCGTCGCGTCAGTATGTCTCCACCGTCACCGT
>Ga0193743_1003747_pt1 | contig 10051 bp, 8 predicted proteins | sample L2c2metaG_FD_143038 | JGI IMG/M metagenome (GOLD analysis project Ga0193743, IMG submission 143038) | Soil microbial communities from a riparian zone of the East river system, Colorado, United States - L2c2 | ecosystem: Environmental > Terrestrial > Soil > Riparian zone | place: USA: East River...
CGACGATGCGGAACTGCGCCCCGGCGGCGACATTGGCCAGCCGGATCGCATCGTCCTGGATCTCGTTGGTCCGGGCGATCCGCAGGGCGTACTCATTGTAGCCCTGCAGGACGATCCCGGGCGCGACGGCGAGGACGACCAGCAGGAACAGGCGCGACAGCAGGTTCATGTCGGCAGGGACCCGGACGTCATCGTCGGGCGCCGCCGCCGCGACCAGGAACGCCTGCCCTTGTCATCATCGCCTCTGCCACGTCCCGACGCCTCCGTCATCGTCCCCATCCTGAAGTGCGAGCCATGCGACCCCCATTCCTTCGCCCCGTCTCCGGCCATGACGGCCGGCATGATGCCCGGCGGTCCGGATCCTGTCCCGGCCCTTCGTCTTGCCGGCCCGACATGACGGATGGCTGTCGCCTTCTACGGGACGGGCCATCGAAATGCCATCGCCGAGCCACAGAATGGTCACCGATGGAAATGGGAACAAAGTTGTGCGAAGCCTGTTTTTCAGTTGTGAAGTGCCGGCTTTGACCGGTGCTTGAGATGGAGAAGAGAATGTTGAAACCAACCATGATCGTGCTGGCGGCCACCCTCGCGCTCGCGGCATGCGGTCGCGACCCGGGCACCCGCGCCCTGACCGGCGGTGCGCTCGGCGCCGGCGCCGGCGCGGGCATCTCCGCGATCACCGGCGGCAACATCGGCACGGGCGCCCTAATCGGCGGTGCGGTCGGCGCCGTCGGTGGCGCGGCCACCAATTGCCACGCCGTCGGCCGCTGCTGATTTTCACGTTGTCGGTCCTCCTTGCTGACATCGGCGGGCGGTTCTCCGCCCATCGATGTCAGCAAGGAGGGGCTTGAATCGCGCCAAGCGTCAAAGGATGCAGACGTGGCGGGATTTCGGCCTCTATGGTGACTGCCGACGAAGGGGACGGACGGTCACCGTCCGTCCCCTTCCCATTTTTGCGGCGCGCCGCGCCCGTCCAACCGAATGAGGACAGAGACATGGCCACGCGGAATTTGGACCAGGAACTCGACACGCTACGCACCGACCTCGGCAAGATCCGGGACGACATCGCCTCGCTGACCCGCACGCTGGGCGACGCCGCGGCCGCCGAGGCCAAGGCTGGCGGAGCCAAGCTCAACGAGGCGGCCCACGCCGCCAAGGACCGCGCCCAGCGCTTCGCCGAGAGTGCGCGGACGCAGGGCGAGGAAGGCATCGCGGCGCTGGAGCAGCGGATCGAGCAGAACCCCTTCACCAGCATCCTCGTCGCCTTCGGCGTCGGCCTCGTCATCGGCAAGCTCCTGGATCGCTGAGGCAAAGCGAGATGATGGATCTCGGCGGCGCGCTGCTCGGCGCCCTGGCCGCCCGCCAGCGCCTCCGGCTCGGCCGGGCGCTGCGGCGGGCCTGCATCGCGGCCGGGTTGCTGCTGTTCGCCTTCGTGCTGGTGGTGATCGCCCTGGTGCTGCTGGCCTGGTCGGGCTTCTACCTGCTGCTGCCGCAGCTGGGGCCGGCCGGCGCGGCCCTGGTGGTCGGGTTGATCGCCCTGGGCCTCGCTGCCATCGTGGCCCTGATCGCCGTCCTGGCCGGCCGCGGCCCCCGTCGCCGGCGGGCCCTGCCCCCGGCGGCTGCGACGGCCGGGCTGGAAGGCGTGGCCGCCGGCCTCGGCCTGACCGCGGCCAAGATCGCGCCGAAGGCCGCGCTGGCCGCGCTGGTGGTGGGTGTCGCGATGGGCGCCCTGCCGATCCTGCAGGGCCGCCACCGCCGCGACTAGGCCGCCGCGATTAGGTTGCGACCAGGTTCCCTCATGACCTTGCCCGGGATTCGATTATAATCCCGCGCTTCCTCCGCGGGGGCCCCGGTTCCAGGGCCGGGGGCGGAAGGGTTTCGGTATCCCAGAAAAACAAAGGTCGAGACATGATCAACAGACGGACGGTGCTGACCGCGGGCGCCATGATGACGGCAGGATTGCTTCTGGCGGGGCTGCCGCGGCTGGCGGCAGCGCAGACCGACCCGGCCGGGGCCTTCATCGACGACATGGCCAAGCGGGCGATCGGCATCCTCCAGGGCGGCGGCGCCGGGACGGCGCAGGGCCAGGCGGAATTCACCCGGATCCTGAACCAGGGCTTCGATCTGCCGACGATCGGGCGCTTCGTGCTCGGCCGCTACTGGAACAGCGCGACCGCGCAGCAGCAGCAGGACTACATGCAGCTGTTCGAGCGGATGATCATCGAGACCTATTCGCGCCGGTTCCAGAACTACCAGGGCGAGACCCTGGTGGTGAAGGGCACCCGCCCGGTCGGCAGCAGCGGCGACACCCTGGTCGGAACCGAGATCCGGCAGAAGGACGGCCCGCCGATCCAGGTCGACTGGCGCGTGCGCCAGGCCGGCGGCAGCTACAAGGTGGTCGACGTCATCGTCGCCCGGGTCAGCATGAGCGTGACCCAGCGCGACGAATTCGCCTCGGTGATCGCCCAGAACGGCGGCAGCATCGACGGCCTGCTGCAGGCGATGCGCCAGCGCGCGGGCGGCTGATCCCCCGCAGCCCCCGACCGGGACGGATGCGATGACGGTGGCGGAGGACGGCAGGCCAGATGGCGGCAGGGACGTCGCGGACTGGCTGGTGGCCGAAGGCCGGCTGCTGGCCGACCCGGTGGCGCTGGTCGACGGCTTCTGCCGCCGCCTGATCGCCGCCGGCCTGCCGCTGCAGCGGGTGCGGATCGGCCAGAGCATCACCCATCCGCTGCTGACCGCCTGGGGCGTGGTGTGGACCACGGCCCGGGGCGGCGAGGACTTCGTCATCGACCGCAAGGTGCTGGCCACCAGCGCCTTCCTCGGCAGCCCGTACGAGGCGGTGCTACAGAGCCGCCGGCCGCTGCACCGCCCGCTGGCCGGGCTGGGGCCGGACGATCATGCCATCTTCCATGAGCTGGCCGAGGCGGGCGGCACCGACTATGTGGCGGTGCCGATCATCTACGGCAACGAGACGGTGCAGGTGGCGAGCTTCGTCACCGACCGGCCCGGCGGCTTCACCGCGGACGAGGTGGCGCTGCTGGAGCGGCTGCGCCACCCGCTGGCGGCGGCGATGGAGCCGACCGCCATGCGCCGCTCCGCCGCCAGCCTGCTGCGCACCTATCTGGGCATCGGCCCGGCCGACCGCGTGGCGGCAGGCGCGATCCGCCGTGGCGACGTCGTCGCGGTCGACGCGGCGATCCTGTTCGTCGACATGCGCGGCTTCACCGCCCTGTCCGAGCGCCTGACTTCGGCCGCGGTGCTGGCGGTGCTGGACCGCTATTTCGAGACCGTCGCCCAGGCCATCGTCGACCGCGGCGGCGACGTGCTGAAATTCCTCGGCGACGGGGTGCTGGCGATCTTCCCGGTCGAACAGGCCGGCAGCGCCGCGGCCGCCTGCGACGCCACGGTCGGCGCGGTGCGGGCGATCCACCGGGGCCTGGCCGCCGGGCCCGAGCCCGTGGCCTTCGCCGCGGCGCTGCATCTCGGGCCGGTGATGTACGGCAATATCGGCAGCCCCGACCGGCTGGACTTCACCGTGCTCGGCCCCGCGGTCAACCTGACCAGCCGGCTGGAAACCCTGGCCAAGCAGCTCGACCGCCCGACCGTGTGCTCCGAGACGTTCCGCCAGGCCTGGGGCGGATCCGCCGAGCCGCTGGGCGCGCACCCTATCCGCGGCCTGGCCGACCCGCAGCCGGTGTTCGCGATCGCGGCGTGAGCGGACGGGCATCGCTGCTTCGACGCCGCCCCCTCCCTCGTCATTGCGAGCGCAGCGAAGCAATCCATTGGGCAGCCCGCACCGGCGCCATGGATTGCTTCGTCGGCTTCGCCTCCTCGCAATGACAGAGGGGGGACGGCCCGCAGGAGAGGGCGGGTGGCCTCAGGCTGCGAGGCCGCGCACCAGGGCGTCGGACAGGCGGCGGGAGAAGGCGGCCGGGTCGGGCAGAGGCTCGCCCTCGATGATCCGGGCCTGGTCCAGCAGCAGGAAGGCGCAGTCCTCCAGCCCCTCCCCGCCATTGCCGGCGCGTTCGGCGAGGCGGCGGATCAGGGTATGGCCGGGATTGACCTCGAGGATGCGCTTGGCGCCGCTCTCGACCCGGCGGTGCTGCTTCAGCAGCCGTTCGAGATGCAGGTCGGTGTCGCCCTCGTCGGCGACCAGGCAGACCGCGCTGTCGGTCAGGCGCTGCGACACGCGCACATCCTTGACCTGGTCGGTCAGCGCCAGCTTCAGCGTGGCGATCAGGCTGTCCAGCCCCTCGCCGCCGGCCTCGGGCTTCGGCGCCTCGGCCGGGGCCTCGACCTTCGACAGGTCGGCGCCGCCGCGGGTGGCCGATTTGAACGGCTTGCCCTCGAACTCGCCCAGCGAGGGCACCGCGAACTCGTCGACCGGGTCGGTCAGCAGCAGCACCTCGATGTCGCGGGCGCGGAAGCCCTCGATCTGCGGTGAGCGGGCCAGCGCCGCCGCGTCGTCGCCGGTGATGTACCAGATCTCGTCCTGGCCCGGCCGCATCCGGCCGACATACTCCTCCAGGCTGACCAGATCCTCACCCTTGGTGGTGTGGAAGCGCATCAGCGGCAGCAGCGCGTCGCGCTGCTCGCGATCCTCGTACAGCCCCTCCTTCATCACCGCGCCGAAGGCGGTCCAGAAGGTGGCGTAGGCGACCGGGTCGTCCTTGGCCTTGCGGTTCAGCTCGGCCAGCACCTTCTTGGTCACACCCTGCCGGATCTTGGTCACGGTCGGGTTCGACTGCAGCATCTCGCGGCTGACGTTGAGCGGCAGGTCCTCGCTGTCGATCACGCCGCGCAGGAAGCGCAGATAGGGCGGGATCAGGCCGTCCGCCGCCTCGGTCACGAACACCCGGCGGACATACAGCTTCACCCGGTGCTTGCGGTCCGGCTCCCACAGGTCGAAGGGCGGGCTGGTCGGCACGAACAGCAGCGAGGTGTATTCGATCGCGCCTTCCGCCTTCCAATGCGCGGTCAGCCACGGCTCGTCGAAGGCATGGGCGGCGTGGTGGTAGAATTCCTTGTACTGCTCCGGCGTGATCTCGGCCTTCGGCCGGGTCCACAGCGCCGAGGCGCGGTTCAGCGTCTCCTGCTTGCCCTCGGCATCCGTCAGCACGATCGGGATGGCGATGTGGTCGGAGTGGGTCTTGACGATCTGGCGCAGCCGCAGCGGCTCCAGGAACTCGTCCTCGCCCTCCGACAGGTGCATGACGATGCGGGTGCCGCGGGCGACGTCGTCGGCCGGGCTGACCGTGAAGCTGCCCTTGCCGTCGGACACCCAGCGCCAGCCCTGCTCCTCGCCGGCGCGGCGGGAGAACACCTCGACCTCGCGCGACACCATGAAGGCGGAATAGAAGCCGACGCCGAACTGGCCGATCAGCCCGACATCCTTCTTGGCATCACCCGACAGCGTGTCGAGGAAGGCCTTGGTGCCGGAGCGGGCGATGGTGCCGAGATTGCCGACGAGATCCTCGCGCCCCATGCCGATGCCGTTGTCGGCGACGGTCAGGGTCCGCGCCTCGCGGTCGACCGCCAGGGTGATGCGGTAGTCGGCATCGCCGGCCAGCAGATCCGGCGTCGTGATCGCGGCGTAGCGCAGCCGGTCGCAGGCGTCCGACGCGTTCGAGATCAGCTCGCGGAGGAACACCTCCTTCTGGCTGTACAGCGAGTGCGCGACGATCTCGAGGAGGCGGCTGACTTCAGCCTGAAAGGACAGGGTCTCGTCGGTCTTCGGATGATCCATCTCGGGGTCCCGGCTGCTTTCTCGTCGTTGCCGCCCGATATGGGCAAAGCGGCGGCGGCACGCAACCCCGTGCCGCCACAGTGCTCGCCTGCGCCGTTCCTATTGCGGGGACTTCGGGACCATCGCCGCCAGATCGGTGCCGTTGAGCAGCATCTTGCCGCTGGGGTCGACCACGATGTCGTAGTCGCGCGCCGCCTTGCCGTCCTCGGTCCTGGCCTGGCGGCCGATCACCTGGAACATGGTCAGCCCGGCGGCCGTGCCGGCGGCGTCTTCGCCCGGCTGGGCCTGCAGCGCCTTGATCAGGGTGTCGAAGCCGACCAGGCGCAGCGTCGCGTCGCCGGTCACGCCATAGGTGGCGGCCCGGTCGGCCCGGACCGAGCCCCCGAGCCGGATCGCCCCCTGGGGCGCTGCGATGTGGAAGGCATCGACATCAAGGCTGGCGCTGGAGTTGCGCAGGACCCCGCCCATCGCCTTGGCGAAGGCCATCTCAGCCTCCTCGCCCCCGCCCTGGGATTCGATCGTGTCGGTGACGCCGGACCACAGCGCGGCGGCGATCGACCGGAAGGGCACGCTCTTCAGCGACAATGCGATCTCGCCGTCCCGCGGGATCCAGTCCGCCAGCGGCGGCGGCGGATCGATCGCCAGGCCCTTCAGCTCGGCGGTGACGCGGCCGGTGCCGTCGTCGCGGTCGAGCCCCTGGTAGGATTCGCCGAAGCCGATGCGGCCGAGGGCGACGTTCACATCCGGCGCGGCGACGCGCAGGTCGTCGAGGCCGAGATCGACCTGATAGCCCGACAGGGCGGCCGTGACCGCCTGCGCCTTGGCGACCAGCCCGTCGATCTCCTGCGGCGAGGGTTCCCCGGTGGGATGGCGCGCCGCGAGGCCCTGCAGCGTCTGCACCACATCGATGATCGCGGCGATATCCACACCGTCCAGCCGGCCGCCGTAATGGCCGTTCGCCAGGCTGACATCCACGTCGTCGTCCGGCGCCTTGACGGCCAGGCCGTCGAGGTCGACGCCGTAGGTCAGGCTGGCGCCCTTGCTTCCCGCCCCGGCCCCTGCGGCCGGATCGAGCGCGCCGGCCAGCCGCAGCCGGTCGATGGTGACATCCGGCTGATCGCCGGGTGCCGCATTCGCCGTGGCGCCGACCTTGAGGCCCTTGAGCTCCATGGCCACCGCGCCGCCGAGGCCGGGGCCCGGGGCGGCCGGATCCAGCCCATGGTAGCCGCCCGAGACCGTCAGCGATTCGAACCCGGCAATGGTGTCGCGCGACGTGCTACGCATGTCGGTCAACGCCATTTCGGTCTGCGACGCCCTGCCGGCCAGCGCCATGACCTGGCGCAGCAGCACGTCCGCCTTGCGCTCGAAATTCGGCGGGGCCGGTGCCTTGGGGTCGCGCTGGGCGGCATCGAGGGCGAAGGCGACCAGCCGCCACACCCGCTCGCGCAGCGCCACGGCGTCGACATCCTCGAGCCGCGTGCTGTAGCGGGCATGGGCCAGGCGGGCGGCGTCCCCGGTCGCCGGATCGCCGGCCGAAATGCCCTGAGCCTCGACCTGCACCGCCACGTCCTGGCGCGGTGAACCCGCCCGCGGCGTGGTGGCGCTGGTCAGCCGCAGCCGGTCGACCGTGACCTGGACCTTGCCGTCCGCCGTGATCGTGACGCCGTCGGACTGGTCGGCCGAGGCGGTCAGCAGCGAGGCTGCGAGATCCAGCGTCAGGTCGGCGCTGCGGGCGCGGCTGGTGACCACCGCCGCAGGCTCGCCGCCGCCCGGCTGGACCTCGCAGCGGAACGGGGTCTCGCCATGCAGCCGGTAGACCGCCGCCTCGGTTGGCGTCGCGGTGTAGCGGTCGCCGTCGCAGCGGATCCGCAGCACCCGCTTCTGCCCGTCGGCATCGTCGCGCAGGGCCAGCGCCAAAGCGGGGCCGGTGATCCGGTACTCCGTCCCGGCCGGCTCCACGGTCCAGCCGCCGTCGAAGATGGGCGTGCCGGCGCCGGGCGCCGCCAGCGCCGGGGTCAGGATCGCGGTCAGCCCCTTCTGCAGCGCCGCCGCCCCCTCCGGCGTCGCCTGGGCGAAGGCGGCCGCGCTGAGCCAGAGCGGAACGGTGCCGAGCAAGGCCGAGCCCAGAAGGCTGGGAACGAAACGACGCATGGTCTTTCCTCTCCTAAGCCCGGGGCGGTCTAACCCGCCTCGTCTTACTTCTTCGGGGCCAGCGCGCTGAGATCGGTGCCGTTGACCAGGATCTTGCCGGCCTCGTCGACCACGATGTCGTAGTCCCGGGCCGGCTTGCCGCCGTCACCCGTCGCCTGGTGGCCCATCACCTGGGCCATGGACAGGCCGGCGGCGGCCTGCTCGCCGTCATGTGAGGACTGCAGGAACTTGATCAGCCCGTCGAGATTGGTGAAGCGGAGCTTCAGGGCGGCGGTGACGCCATGCGCCGCCGTGGCGGTGCCCTGGACCTTGCCGCCGAGGTCGATCGCCGCCTCCGGCGCCGCGACGTGGAACGCGTCGATGTCCAGGCGGCTGCCGGCACTGCGCAGGATGCTGCCGATCTGGGCCATGGACTCGGCCATGCGCTGCTGCGCCTGCTCCGGCGCCGTGACCTGGTCCGCCGAGGCCTCCATCATCGAGATGTAGGCCGTGCCCACCTCGCTCCACGGGATGTCGCTGGCGTTGAGCTTGATCGTCGCATCGGTCGGAATCCACTGGGTGAAGGGCGGCTTCGGCGCCAGCGCCAGGCCAGCCATCTCGATCTCGAGATTGCCCGTGCCCTTGGGGTCCGACGCCCCGGCGAAGCCTTCGCCGAAGCGCAGCGAATCGAGCGTCACCTGCACCTCCGGCGCCTTCACCCGCAGGTCCGTGAACGTCCCGGTGAAGACCCCGCCGTCGCCGTAGCCGGCCATCATGCGCTTCATGATGCCCATCATGCTGCGCATGGTTTCGGCCGGAACCTGCGCGGTCCCCTTCTGGTCGCCCGCGGCGATCGTCTCGAACATCTCGGAATAGGCGCCGATCATCTCGCCATAGGCGGCGATGATCACCTGCACATCCATGCCGTCGACATGGCCGTCATAGGCCATGGAGCCCAGCCTGAAACGCTCGACGCCGGTCTCGTCGAGGGCGCTGAGATCCCCGGCCTCCATCTTGAAGACGGCGTTGTGGCGGCCCGGGCTGGCGGCCGGCTCGAGGCTGCTGGTGCCGGAGAACCGGTCGATGGTGAAGGCGTTGGACTTGCCCTCCTGCCGGATCGCGATGCCGTTCACCTGCCATCCGGACTCGGTGAACAGCTTCTGGTCGAGGTCGACGACCATATGGGCCTGCAGCGACCGGGTGGTCACGGTGACCTTGGGCTTGCCGGACGCCTCCGCCGTGCAATTCAGCGGCTGGGTCGAGTCCAGCCGGTAGCTGTTGCCGGTGGCCGCCGCGGTCGCCTGGTAGGTCTGGGCGCCGCACTGCACGGTCAGGGATTTCGGCCCCTCCTGCTGGGCCGAGGTGACGGTCAGGTCGGTGCCCGGGAACACCACCGTGTAGTCGGCGCCGGCCGGCTGGACCGTGATCGGGCCGGTGAACAGCGGCTTGCCCTGGACCTGGGCGGACAGGATCGGCTTCAGCATCCCGGTCAGCCCGTCGCGCAGCGCCGCGGCGCCTTCCGGCGTCGCCTGGGCGAAGGCGGAACCGGCCAGCCAGAGCGGCGTGGTGCCGAGCAGGATCCAGACCGAACGACGCATGCTTCGCTTCCTTATCCGGGTTTGCGGCGTGGGATCGCCGCGCCGAGAGACGAACGCCCGCCGGCGGCGGGCGTTCCCTTCTTAGGATCCGACGGTCAGCCCGCCCGCATCAATGCATGCCCTGCATCAATGCATGCCGAGCAGCGGCTTCAGGTCGGTGCCGTTGAGCAGGATGTCGCCCTTCTCGCTGACCACCAGCTGGTAGGTGCGGGCCGGCTTGCCGCCGACCGTGTCCTGCGCCCCCAGGGTCTGCAGCATGGTCAGGCCCTGCACCGCCTCCTGGCCGTCCGGCATGGTCTTGGCCGCCTCCAGCGCGTCCTCCATCCCGATCACCACCAGCTTGACGTCGCCGGTCACCATCAGCGGCGCCCGCGGGTTCGGCTTCAGCGTGCCGGTCAGGTCGATGCTGGTCAGCGGCGACACCGCCTTGAACGACCGGATCTCGAGCGCGCCCTTGCTGTTCAGCAGGGCCTGCTGCAGCTGGCCGGCGGCGATTTCGGCCGCCTGGTCGGGGCCGAGCGTGGCCGAGGAGTCGAGCATGCTGGTCAGGGCCTGCAGCAGCACCTGGTTG
>Ga0193743_1003748_pt1 | contig 10051 bp, 9 predicted proteins | sample L2c2metaG_FD_143038 | JGI IMG/M metagenome (GOLD analysis project Ga0193743, IMG submission 143038) | Soil microbial communities from a riparian zone of the East river system, Colorado, United States - L2c2 | ecosystem: Environmental > Terrestrial > Soil > Riparian zone | place: USA: East River...
GCTCTACTTCATGTGCGGCCTGCCCACCGAGACCGACGAAGACGTGGTCCAGATCGCCCGGCTCGCGCACGAGGTGATCAAGGCCGGTCGCGCGGCCACCGGCACCAAGGACATCCGCTGCACGGTCTCCATCGGCGGTTTCGTGCCCAAGCCGCACACCCCGTTCCAGTGGGCCTCGATGGCGTCGCCCGAGGTGATCGACAACCGGCTCAAGCTGCTCAAGCAGGCGATCAACAGCGACCGCTCGCTGGGCCGGGCGATCGGTTTGCGCTATCACGACGGCGAGCCGTCGCTGATCGAGGGACTGCTGTCCCGCGGCGACCGCCGGGTCGGCGCGGTGATCCGCAAGGCCTGGGAAGACGGCGGGCGGTTCGACGGCTGGTCCGAGCACTTCTCCTACCGGCGCTGGGTCGACGCGGCCGGTGCGGTGCTGCCCGGCTTGGGCCTCGACCTCGACTGGTTCACCACCCGCGAGCGCGACGAGCTCGAGGTGCTGCCCTGGGACCACCTCGACTCCGGGCTCGACAAGGACTGGCTCTGGCAGGACTGGCAGGACTCGACCAACGAGTACGAGCAGGACGACTGCCGCTGGACCCCGTGCTTCGACTGCGGTGTCTGCCCGTCGATGGACACCGAGATCCAGATCGGTCCGACCGGCCGCAAGCTGCTGCCGCTGACCCCGGTCGGCAGCGGCAATGACTGAGCCGTTGCGCTTCGCCTTTGCCGAACCGGTGGACGACGCGGCGCTGGCCACCTGGCGGTCGATCCACAACACGGTCATCCCGCCCATCCCGCTCACCCTCGACGAGGTGCGTGAGCGGGCCGGCCGCAACCGGCTGGAGCTCGCCTATGCCGGCGAGGTCGTGGTCGGCAACTCGACCGTGCGACCGGTCGACCCCGACGGGACCTCCGTCGTGATCGCCCGGGTACTCCCGGAACACCGCCGCCAGGGGTTCGGCGTGCTGATCCACGAGCGGGCGCTGGCCGCGGCCCGGGCCCTCGACCCGGCGGCGATCGAGACCGTGGTGCTCGCCGCCAACGTCGACGGGCTGCGCTTCGCGTCGCGACACGGGTATGAGGAGACCGAGCGCTACGCGGTCGACGACGCGCTCTACGTGACGCTGCGCCTGCGGTAGGCGGCCAGCGCCAGCGGTGCGAACACCGCGACGAAGCCGGCCATCCAGGCCAGCGTGATCAGCACCGGCTGGGCGACCGGGCCGCCGAGCAGCAGCCCGCGCAGCGCGTCCATCAGGTGCCGCACCGGGTTGACCTCGACGAACGCGCGCAGCCAGCCGGGCATCGTCTCGACCGGCACGAAGATGTTGCTGGCGAACGCGAGCGGGAAGATGACCACCGCGCCGAGGCCCTGCACGGCCTGCGCGTTGGGCAGGACGAGCCCGAGCAGCACCCAGACCCAGGACAGCGCGAGTGCGAAGCCGAGGGCCAGCGCGCAGGCGGCGAGCACCGGCAGGGGACCGGTGCTGAACCGGAAGCCGAGTGCCAGGCCGAAGCCGAGCAGCGCGACGATCGCGACCACCTGGCGGACGATGTCGCCGCCGATCGCGCCGACCAGCGGGGCGATCCGCAGCGTCGGCAGGCTGCGGATCCGGTCGAAGATGCCCTTCTCGATGTCCTGGTTGAGCGCGACGCCGACGCCCATGGTGGCCAGCAGCGTCATCAGGCCGAGCATGCCGGGCAGCACGAACCGCAGGTAGTCGCGGGTGCTGCCGGAGATCGCGCCACCGAACACGTAGACGAACAGCACCAGGAAGATGGCCGGGCCGAACACGACGTCGGCCAGCGTCGCCGGGTGCCGGCGGATCTTCACGATGCCGCGCCAGGCCAGCGTCAGGCACTGGGTGACGGCCAGTCGGGCGGTCACGCGGCGACGCTCGCTTCGGTGGTGGTCAGCGCCCGGAATACGTCGTCGAGGCTGGGCAGGTGCAGCGCGATCTCGGCGATCTCGGCGCCGGCCTCGTCGAGCCGGCGCACCACGGCCGGCATCATCGCGCCGTCGGTGACCGGCACGCTGAGCCGTTCGCCGACCCGCGCGGGTGGTGTGCCGACCACCGCCGCGACCAGTGCGGCCGCCTCGTCGACCCGGGCCGGGTCGGCCAGTCGCAGGTCGAGCGTCTGGGTGCCGAGCCGGCGCTTGAGGGCGGTCGGGGTGCCGCGGGCCGCGACCCGGCCGTGGTCGACCACCACGATCTCGTCGGCCAGCGCGTCGGCCTCCTCCAGGTATTGCGTGGTCAGCAGCACGGTCGTGCCCGCCGCGACCAGCGCCCGGACGCGGTCCCAGAGCGCGCCGCGGGCGACCGGGTCGAGCCCGCTGGTCGGCTCGTCGAGGAACACCACCCGCGGCTCGTTGACCAGGCTGGCTGCGAGGTCGACGCGCCGGCGCAGGCCGCCCGAGTAGGTCTTCACCGGCCGGTCGGCGGCGTCGGCCAGGCCGAACTCGTCGAGCAGCGTGGCGGCGCGGGCCGCGGTGTCCCGGCGGGACAGGCCGAGCAGGCGGCCGACGAGGTGCAGGTTGTGCCGGCCGGTCAGGTCTTCGTCGACGGAGGCGTGCTGGCCGGCGAGGCCGATGAGCTCGCGCACCCGGTGGCCGTCGCGGGTCACGTCGTGGCCGAGCACGGTGGCGGTGCCGGCGTCCGGGCGGGTCAGGGTGGCCAGGATCCGCACGGCGGTGGTCTTGCCGGCGCCGTTGGGTCCGAGCAGCCCGAGCACCGTGCCGGCCTCGACGGTGAGGTCGACGCCGTCCAGCGCGGTGACGGCGCCATAGCGTTTGACCAGGCCGTACGCCTCGATCGCAAGGTTTTGCATCACGACTGTAATGTAAAATGCCGCCACGGTCCGTGTCAATACGACCGCAATGTGAAAGCATGATCCCCATGCCGAAGCGGGTCGATCCCACCGAGCGGCGCACGCTGATCGCCGACGCGCTGATGCGGGTCGCCGCCGAGCAGGGGCTGGAGGCGGTCAGCCTGCGCCACGTGGCCGCCGCGGCCGGCGCGACGACCGGCCTGGTGCAGCACTACTTCCGCACCAAGGACGAGATGATGCTGTTCGCACTCTCGGTGGTCAGTGGGCACACCGAGGCGCGGATCTCCGCTGCCGTCGGCGTGCTCGGCCCGGCGCCCGCGCCGCGCGACCTGGTCCGCGCGATGGTCACCCAGATGCTGCCGCTCGACGACGAGCGGCGGGCCGACGGGAAGGTCGCGCTGGCCTTCTTCGCGTACGCGGCCACCCGCCCGCGGGTCGCCGAGGTGCAGCGGCGCGGCTCGCTCGGGCTGCGCGACCATTTCGCCACGCTGATGCCGGCGCCCGCCGCGACGACCCTGCTGGCGTTGGTCGAGGGCCTCGGGCTCTACATGATCAGCGGGACCTATCCCGCCGAGGTCGGGCTGCGGGTGCTCGACGACTTCCTCGACGGTGTCTTCAGCCCGGCCGCCGGGCGACCGTGAGCCGCATCGGCGACTCCTTGGCGTAGCTGCCGTCCGGCTGGCGCAGGTGCTGGTCGAGCACCTTCCCGAGCGCGGCCCGGGCCTCCGGCTCGCGGTCCGGCGGGACGCGTTCGAGTTGGCGGCGCGACCCGGCGGAGAGCATCCAGTCCCAGTAGGCGTCGGCGGACGGGTAGACGCTGCGCACGCTCATCTCGGTCATCGTGACGTCGACCAGGTCGGCGCCGGCGAACAGCGCCTCGACCCACGCCGCGGCGTGGGTCGAGTTGTTGGCCGTCTGCCGGTCCATCGCCGGGTCGGGCGTCTGGAACGGCAGCAGCGCCGCGGTGCGGTCCCGGTAGAACGCGTCGGTCGCGTCGCCGCCCTCGGCGAACGTGCTCAGCGCCAGCCGGCCGCCGGGTCGCAGCAACCGGGCCCAGCGGGCCACCGCGGCGGGCGGGTCGGGGAGCAAGAAGACCATGAAGCCCGCGGTGACCGCGTCGAAGGAGCCAGGCGGGAAGTCGGGGTAGTCAGCGTCGCCGGCGGTCACCCGTACCCAGGGAAGGTCTTTCGCAGCGTCCGTGGTGGCCGCGATCATCCCCGGCGCGAAGTCGACGCCGATGACCTCGCCGGTCGGGCCGACCGCTGCGGCGGCCGGGAGGAGCACATCGCCCCGGCCGCAACCGAGGTCGAGGACACGCTCGCCCAGTCTTACCCGGGCTCGTGCGACCAATTCGCGCCCGGGTGGGGCGAAGAACTCGACGCCGGACTGCTCGTAGGTGGGCGCGGCACGATCGAAAACACCCGCGATGCGCGCCTTGGGGTCGACGTCCGTCATGGCGGAACGCTATCGAGTGGGAGGATGGTTCTCGACGGTCCGAACAGGCGAGGAGCACAGCGATCAGCAGGAAGCCACAGCCGGAGGGTGGGCAGGCGCCCGTCGTCCAGCGCATCCGGATCCGGTACGCCAAGCGGGGGCCGCTGCGGTTCACCTCGCACCGTGACTTCGCGCGCGCCTTCGAGCGGGCGGTGAAGCGGGCCGGCGTGCCCATCGCGTTCTCGCAGGGGTTCACCCCACACCCCAAGATTTCCTACGCGAGCGCGGCGCCGACCGGCACCGCGAGCGAGGCTGAATACCTGGAGATCGGCCTGCAGGCGATCGTCGAGCCGGCCTGGGTGGTCAGCGCGCTCGACGCTTCGCTCTCGCCCGGGCTCGACGTGCTCGACGCGGTGTCGGCGAGCGGGGAGAGCCTGGCCGACCGGATCGACGCCTCGCGGTGGCGGGTGGAGTTGTCCGGGGTCACCGAGGCCGATTTAGCAGAGGCTGTCGCGAAATTTCGGGATGCGTCCGAAATCTTGGTCGAGAGGCAGACCAAGCAGGGCCGCCGCACGTTCGACACGCGGGCCGCGGTGGCGTCCATCGAGGTGATCAATCCCGCTCCGGCGGCTTCCGGAGCCCCCGAGGTGCCGTGTGCGATACTCGACGTAGTCGTGCGGCAGGTCACCCCGTCCGTACGACCCGATGACGTCCTTGCCGGCCTCCGCGTGGTGGCCGACCTGGAGCCGCCGGTCCCGCCAAGGGCCACCCGGCTGGCACAGGGCCGACTGACTGCGCAGGGGGCGATCGCGGATCCGTTGGAGGCGGACCGCGACGGGGCTGTCGTCGGTGAACGCTGACCGCGGTGACGCGATCGGCGTTTAGCCCGCCAGACTTCGGGCTGCCCACCGCATGGTGGGCGGGGCCGGAAACACTTTGCGGCGACCCTGCGTGGCAGCGCTCACACGCGCCCGGGGTTGCCAGAACTGGAGAACGTCCATGCTCGAGAACGAGCCAACGGGCGGCGAGGTCCAGGGCAACGAGCCCGCCGCCGAGACCGAGGCACCCACCACGCCCGTAAAGCGCACCCGGGCCCGCAAGAGCACCGCCGCGCCAGCCGCCGCCAGCGGCGAGGAAGCTCCGGCTCGACGCCGGCGCAAGGCCACTCCGGCCGCTGCCGCCAAAGCCGACAATGACGGCGAGTCTTCGGCAGAGGTGACGAACGACGCGCCCGCCGCGCCGGTCAAGCGCACCCGTCGGCGCAAGGCGGCCACCGAGGACGCCGCCGCTGCCGGCCGCGCCACCGACGACATCGTCGCCGCCGAGTTCGACGACCCCGCGGCTGAGCCGGCCGCCGGTCTCGGCGACGTCGAGCCAGGTGCCGCGGTCGCCGGCCCGGTCGACAGTGACCCGGGCCTGGTCCAGAGCCAGGCGGCCGGACAGCCCGGCGAGCCGGTCGACGACGAAGAGGCCGACGAGGCCACCACCGAGCCGCTCGACACCGCGGCCGAGGAGCCGGCGCCGAGCCGCCGCACCCGCCGCGTCGCCGCGGCCCCACTGCTGTTCATGGCGCCGCAGCCAGAGGACGAGCCGGCCGCGCAGGTCCGGCGCACCCGCCGCACCCGTGGCACGGCCGCCGCCGAGCCCGTCGCTGCCGCCGAGGTCGCGTCCGACGAGACCGAGCCCGAGGCCGCCACCGAAGCCGCGGAGACCGCGGCCGGTCGGCGGCGCCGGCGCGGACGGCGTACCAGCGAAGACGTGGTCGCGTCCACAGCCACCGAAGAGGCCGAGCCGACCGCGGTCGACGAGGCCGACGACGAAGACGCCGACGGCGACGAACTCGACGAGAACGGCCGCCGCCGGCGTCGCCGTGGCCGTCGCGGCCGGGGCCGTGGCAAGGGCCCGATCGACGAGGGCGACGAGGTCGACGAGCCGGTGGCCGCCGAGACCGACGACGAGGCCGGCCAGGACGAAGACGGCGACGGGGTCACCCGCCGGCGCCGGCGTCGCCGCCGCAAGGGCGACACCGACACCGGCGCCGACGACGGCGTGCACACCGTGGTCCGGATCCGTGAGGCGCGCAGCACCTCCGACGAGGTGCAGGGCGTCTCCGGCTCGACCCGGCTGGAGGCCAAGCGGCAGCGCCGGCGCGACGGTCGCGAGCAGCGCCGCACCCGGCCGCCGATCCTGAGCGAGTCCGAGTTCCTGGCCCGCCGCGAGGCGGTCGACCGGGTGATGGTGGTCCGGCAGCGGGCCGACCGCACCCAGATCGGCGTCCTCGAAGACGGCGTGCTGGTCGAGCACTACGTGACCCGGGCGTCGTCCGGCGCGATGGCCGGCAACGTCTACCTCGGCAAGGTGCAGAACGTGCTGCCCTCCATGGAGGCGGCGTTCGTCGACGTCGGCCGGGGCCGCAACGCGGTGCTCTACGCCGGCGAGGTCAACTGGGACGCTTCCGGGCTGGAGGGCCGGGGCCGCTCGATCGAGCAGGCGCTGCGCTCCGGCGACTCGGTGTTGGTGCAGGTCACCAAGGACCCGATCGGCCACAAGGGCGCCCGGCTGACCAGCCACGTCGCGCTCTCCGGCCGGCACCTGGTCTACGTGCCCGGCGGCAACGCGTCCGGGATCAGCCGCAAGCTGCCCGACACCGAGCGCAAGCGGCTCCGCGACGTGCTGAAGAAGCTGGTGCCCGAGGGCGTCGGCGTGATCGTCCGCACCGCGGCCGAGGGCGCGTCCGAAGACGAGCTCGCCCGCGACGTCAAGCGACTACAGGCGCAGTGGGACGACATCCAGGCGAAGGCCGCTGGCGGCGGTGCGCCGGTGCTCCTCTACGAGGAGCCCGACCTGCTGATCCGGGTTGTCCGCGACCTGTTCAACGAAGACTTCCGTGAGATCGTCGTGCAGGGCGAAGAGTCCTACGACATGGTCGACACCTACCTCGGCCACGTGTCGCCCGACCTGGTGCCGCGGCTGCGCCGGCACACGTCGACGGTCGACGTGTTCGCCGAGAAGCGGATCGACGAGCAGATCCTCAAGGGCCTCGACCGCAAGGTCTTCCTGCCGTCCGGCGGTCACCTCGTGATCGACCGCACCGAGGCGATGACGGTGGTCGACGTCAACACCGGTAAGTACACCGGTGTCGGCGGCAACCTGGAGGAGACGGTCACCCGCAACAACCTCGAAGCGGCTGAGGAGATCGTCCGCCAGCTCCGGCTGCGCGACATCGGCGGCATCGTGGTCATCGACTTCATCGACATGGTGCTGGAGAGCAACCGCGAGCTGGTGCTCCGGCGGCTGACCGAGTGCCTGGGCCGGGACCGCACCAAGCACCAGGTCACCGAGATCACCTCGCTCGGCCTGGTGCAGATGACCCGCAAGCGGATCGGCGCTGGCCTGCTCGAGGCCTTCTCCGAGACCTGTGAGACCTGCAAGGGCCGCGGCGTCATCATCCACACCGAGCCGGTCCCGGTGAAGAGCGGCGGCGCCCCGCAGCAGCACAGCCACGGTCCCAACGGCTCGGCCGTTGGAGCGGCGAAGGCGGTGGCGGCCGCGCCGGCCGCCTCGACGGCCGCCCCGGCCGCCTCGACGCGGCGCCGCGGCCGCGGCAAGGCGGCGGCCGAACCGGCGGCCGCTCCCGACACCGTCGAGCCCACATTGGTCAGCGACGACGACACGATGGGCTACGACCTGTCCCGCTACGACGACGTCGGGCTCGACCCGGTCGACGAGGCCGAGGCTCCGACCGACATCGCACCGGCGGGCAACGGACGCCTGGCCGGCAACGACGACCCGGACGCGGCCGGCGACGAAGAGGGTGACGGCGACCTGGCCGAGGCCGGCACCAGCCGGCGCCGGGGTCGCCGTGGCGGCACCCGTCGCCGCACCCGGCCCTGACTCTGGAATGCTGTAGGACGCGCCCGGTCGTGTAAGCGGCCGGGCTGCGTCGTGTCCGGGGGCGGACGAGCAGAGTTCATGAATGCGCGTTAGGGTCGCGGGACGCGGTCCCGCCACCCCCTCCGGAGGATCTTCCGATGCGCCTGCGTGGCCACTTTGCCGTTGTCTTCGTATCCGCCGTGCTCCTCGCCGTCGCCGGCTGTTCGGCCGACGTGGAAGGCCGCGGCTCCGCGGCCGGGACGCCTGGAGCGACGTCTTCGGGCACGCCGGCGCCGGCTGCGTCCGTCACGAGCCCGGCTGGCCCCGGTTCGGCGGCGCCGGAGTTGTCGCTCGGCCCGGTGCCGACCGCCAAGGCCGGCGGCAACGCCACCCAGGTGTGTGCCGACGCCTTGAAGGCCAGCGCGAACGGCACGACCGCGTTCGTGCAGCAGCTCACCGCCGTGTTGGAGGCCGAGCAGAAGCAGGACAAGGCCGGGCAGCAGGCGGCGGAGGCGAAGCTCGAGTCGACGTTGGACACCTGGGCGGCCGACCTGCGCAAGGTGTCGACGGCGGCGACCGACGCGCAGCTCAAGACCACGCTGGCGCAGCTCGCCGGGCAGGTCGACAAGATGACCTCCAACGTGGAGACCATCGACGACGCCACCCTCGGCGCCATCCAGGACCGCCTCGACGCCCTCTGCCCGAGCTGATCCTCAGCCGCGCGGGGCGATCGCTCCGTCGACGGTGCGGACGACCAGCTTGAGGACCTCGTGGCGGGAGGTGCCGTTCTGGCTGACGTAGCTCCAGCCCGCGTAGAGCTGGGACCACATCAGGCTGGACAGCCAGCCCACCGGTAGGCCGACGTCGATCGTGCCGTCGCGGTGGCCGCGGTCGACCATGGCCGAGAAGCGGGTGTCGCAGCCTCCGTCGACGATCGGGGTGGCGTCGCCGAGGCACTCGGGGTCGGTGAAGATCAGCGACAGCAGGTTGCCCAGGTCGAAGTATTCGCGGCAGAGGCGCAGCAGCGCCTCGGCGCCGGTGCCCTCGTCGAGGCGGGCGTTGGCGGTGGCCCGGTCGAGGCGGGCGGAGCCCTCGGCGGCGACGGCGCGGAGCAGGTCGGAGCGTTCCGCGAAATATCGGTGCAGCGTCGTGCGCCCGACCTCGGCCGCGGCGGCGATGTCGCTCAGGGCAGCCGCCGGGTTCTGGCCCAGCACCTCGATCGCGGCAGACAGGATCGCCTGCCGGGTGCGGGCCCGCGCACCACGCTCATTTTCCTGCACGTCGCTGAGGTTAGCAGCCCCAAATCGGTATCTCCCTTGACTCTTGTGGAACACATACGTTCCACTAGTGCGCATGACTGCGCCGGATCCTCGCTTTGCCCGGCTCCGAACTCTCGTCTCATTCGTCGCACCGCACCGGCGGGTCCTGGTCGTGGGATTCCTGCTGGGGCTGCTCGGCAGCGCGGTCGGGCTGGCCACGCCGCTGGTCGCCAAGTGGGTGATCGACACCCTGGGGCGCTCCAACGTGCCGCTGTGGCAGCCCGTCGGGGTGCTGCTCGGCCTGGTGGTGGTCGGCGCCGGCATCTCGATGTGGCAGTGGGTCATCATGGGCACCGTTTCGGAGAAGGTGGTGCTCGACGCCCGGGTGTCGATGATCCGGCGCTACTTCGCCGCGCGGGTTCGCGAGATCACCGGGCGGTCGAGCGGCGAGCTGGTCACCCGGGTGACCTCCGACGCCGGTCTGCTGCACAGCGCCTCGGCGAGCATCGTCGGGCTGCTCAACAGCACCCTCGCCATGATTGCCACGCTGATCCTGATGGGCGTGCTCGACCTGGTCCTGCTGGCCTGCACCCTCGCATCGGTGCTGGTGGTCGGCGCGATCATGACCGCGCTGATGCCGGCGATCGCCCGCTCGCAGGAAG
>Ga0193743_1003749_pt1 | contig 10051 bp, 6 predicted proteins | sample L2c2metaG_FD_143038 | JGI IMG/M metagenome (GOLD analysis project Ga0193743, IMG submission 143038) | Soil microbial communities from a riparian zone of the East river system, Colorado, United States - L2c2 | ecosystem: Environmental > Terrestrial > Soil > Riparian zone | place: USA: East River...
CCTTGCACCACGCCTTGCTGCGGCTCAGGGCGTGCCACTTGGCAAGCTCGGGCCAGGTCTTGGTGCGGAGCTGGCCCTCGGTGTTGGCGCTGACCACGCCGCGCGTGTCGCGCAGGGTCGACATCGCCCACAGGATGAGCCAGGCGACCAGCGCCGACTTGCCGATGCCGTGGCCCGAGGCGATGGCCACGCGCACGGCCTCGCTTCCGGCCGCGCTGAAATGGCTGTCGAGCAGGCCGTTGCCGATCCTGACCAGGACTTCGCGTTGCCATTCCTCCGGGCCGCTCTCCCCGGCCAGGGGCGTGTGCGGGATGCCCCAGGGGAAGGCGAACATGACGAAGCCCAGGGGATCGTAGCGGAAGGCGCCGATCTCGCGATGGAGCGCCGTCTCGAAATCAGCGACGGTAGGCATTGCGCGCCCTGATGCCGGCCTCTTCCAGCTCCCGCAGCTTCTCGTCGGAGATGGTGTGCTCGTGCTCGATCACCTCGCGCCATTGCTTGCGGCGGCGGTTGCGCAGCCAGAAGATGGCGGCCTGCGTGTCGGTCGGGAAAATAGCGGTTGTAGGGGACTTCCTGCGCCTCGCCGTCGATCTGCAGGATCTTCACGTCGGGATGGGTGAAGCCCTTGGCCTTGTGCAGGAGCGACTGGGCGACGTCGGCATCGGCGACGTCGCGGCCCTCCTGCACGGCCTTCTTGAACTCGGGATATTTGGCGAGCCAGTTGCCGATGAAGGCGAGGCAGACCTCGAACAGGTCGGCGAGGTCTTCGTTGGTGGCGCCCAGCAAGCAGAACTTGTAGGCGATGGGGCAGAAATCAGGCTTGTAGTTCGGGGTGGGCCGCGCTTGGCCATGGTGTCGATACTCCGGTGGTGAGTGTCGACAGGGATACGCCACAAGATTGCTCAGTTTTGTCAAGGGCGATTTGTGCATTCACCCTGAACCAGCGTAGCTCGACCTAGGACGCGGCCCTCTCAAGGCTGAAACACGGGTTCGAATCCCGTAGGGAGCGCCAATAGAATCAAAGGCTTAGGCTTGAGGGTCGGCCGACTTCTCAAACATTTCTCGAACGCAAAGCGATATCAGCGGTTCACTAACGCGGTGTTTGTCGCCCATGCATCGGCCTTGTCGCGCGTCACGAACAGCCACAGACTTACGAACATCAAGTCGCACGCGCTGCACTTGAAGCGCTGATCGATCTGCGGGCGCATGTTAGACAGCGAGAAATGATCGATGAAAAGCGCTATTGATTTTCGGACATCGAATGAGATTTGTGGCCAAAGCTCGGCAGCGTGATCGGCAAACAGGAGCTTGAAGCGAAAAGCTGTGCCATTGTTGGGCGTTTCGGGTCCGGCGGGAGCCGCAGAGACTGTTCGCATAGAGGGCAATGGCGGAGGATCGGAAACCGAAATCCAACGATCCCAGCGCGTGATGCGGCATTTGCCGTCCGCTGTCGGTGTCTCCCCCTCGTTTGACAGGTGAACGACACTCGTAAGGTCTTGGTATCTACAAACCCAGTTTCGTCCTCACTCCCGGGCCGCCCTTCTCGATCCCGGTTGCTCAGGATGCCCTGCGCCCGCCGCAGGTGCCGAGCGGAACGCCGATGGCGATGCGCTTGTCTCCCAGCACTAGACAGCCGCGACGCCAGGTGCCGCTGAACGACACGCCGTCGATAGTTACGGTACCCCGTCCGTTGGGCAGGTCGTCGGCGTAGGTGCCCTCGAACCGTTCCCCGGTCGGCCAATCGTAGCGGCCAAAGCCTTCGCGCTTGCCGCGGCGGTAGATGCCCTCGAAGCGATCGATCGGTCGGCCGTGCTCAAACCATTGCACGACCCCGCCCTTTTCTTTTCGCCCGGCGGTGCAGGTGCCGGTCCATGTCGAGGTATCCTCGGGCGCGGGACGCCAGTCCCAGATCCGGCACCCGGATTGCGGATCGAGCAACCAGCGGCCTTCATCGCACGGCGCCGTCCAGCTGATCCCAAGCGAATCGGGCTCCACGACGTCGCACAGCTTGGCCCGCTGACCTGTCGCCTCAGTCAACGCCAACGCCAACAGGCCACACGCCACAGCCGCGCCGGTCGCTAACCGAAGCCCACGCAGCATGGCCATGATGACAATCGTCCTGACCCCAAGACATGGGGAGCGTCGCCCACAACGACAACGGCTGGGCGTCATCATTTGGGACGACCTACTGCTGGAGGGCTGGCGGTCCCTCCTTCAGATCGTGCGGTAGACCGCCGGAGCGTCAGCGGCGCGGATCGACCTTCGGCCCGAGCTATTGAAGGAGTGGTACGTCGACTATGGCGCCGACGTGATACCGCTCTTACGGCGAACTCCCGTCTGAAGGAAAGTAATCAGCGAGACAATGGAGCTGGGACATACTTCCGGGCGGGGACACGCTGGCGCAATGTTTGGTCACGCTCCGTGTCGTTCGACGTGTCTGGGCGTCCTCGCGGTCATCGATTTGACACCGGCCGCGTGATTTGGATGGACTGACGGGCGCCTTCTCGCGCGTCATCCTCCCCTCCATCCCGGCAAGAAGCTGAGCAGGGTGGCAACAATGGACTTCAGCCGGACGTGCGTCGGGAACTCCGTCGGGAGCTGAGCGCAATGCGATTGAGAACCTGTGCGGCGGCGGTCGGTGCTGCAGTGATAGCTGCCGCTCATTCGTACGGCTCTCTGCGCGCACAGACCCAGCAGCAGGTGGACGCCTGCGAGGGCAAGGGCAATCTGCCGCTCGATACTGTGATCAGCGGCTGCACGGCACTGATTCAATCGGGCAACTATCGCGGGCGAGATCTTTCTACGGTTTTCGTCACCCGTGCGACCGCCTATCAGCGCGAAGGCCAGCTTGAACGCGCCATTCAGGACTACGATGAGGCGATCAGGCTCGATCCGAGCAGCGCCACTGCCTATTACAATCGCGGCGTAGCCTATGGCACTAAAGGGGACTGGGATCGCGCCATCGAGGACTACAATCAGGCACTTAGGCATCATCCCAACGACGCGGCGGCCTTCCGCAGCCGCGGCCTCGCCTACCAGGAAAAAAAGCAACCTGATCGCGCCATCCAGGACTTCGACCAAGCGGTCAGGCTTGATCCGAATGATGCAACGGCCTTTGCCTACCGCGCTGGTGTTTACCTGCGTACAGATGCGCTCGACCACGCCATCAGCGACTACGACCAGGCCGTGCGTCTCGGTCCGGACAATGCGATGAATGTGTATAGCCGCGGCGTGGCCTACAGCAGCAAGGGGCAATGGAGCCGCGCCATTGAGGATTACAACGAAGCCATCAAGCTGAATCCGAAACTCGCGGCGGCCTTCTACAGTCGGGGCTTTGCGCTGCAGAAACTGGACCAGCTCGACCGCGCCATACAGGACTTCGAGCAGGCGATCAGGCTCGATCCCGACAATGCATCGGCCTTTGCTCTTCGAGGCTCTGCTCATCTGAGCAAGGGCGAACTCGACCGCGCCATCGAGGACTTTGATCAAGCCATCAAGATCGACGCACACGATGCCACGACGTTCTACAATCGAGGCGTGGCCTACAGCCGCAACAAACAGTGGGACTCTGCCATTCAGGACTTCGATCAAGCGATCAGGCTTCAGCCAAACGATGCCTCTGCTTTCGCCTACCGTGGCGCCGCCTATCAACGCCGAGGCGAGCTAGACAGCGCCATTCAAGACCTGGATCGGGCGATAGAACTTGATGGCCGCCTGGCTGTCGCTTTTGCCTATCGCGGTGCCGCAAACAGCGCGAAGGGGGAATGGGATCGGGCCATCCAGGATTACACCCGAGTCCTAGAAATCGAACCCCACAATGCCGCGACCTTCTACAATCGCGGCGCCGCCTACAGCAGGAAGCAGCAATGGGACGACGCCATCCAGGATTTCGACCAAGCGATCAGGCTTGATCCGAACGATGCGTCTGCCTTCCACAATCGCGGCTTCGCGCACCGGAAGATGGACCAGCTCGACGCCGCCATCCTGGACTTCGGCCAGGCGATCCAGCTCGATCCAAACGATGCGGTTGCCTTCGCCCTTCGCGGCGCCGCTTTGCAGCGCAAAGGCGAACTCGATCGCGCCATTCAGGACTACGATCGGGCGCTGGAGATTGACCCGAACGATGCCACGACTTTCTATAATCGCGGCGCAGCGAACGCCGGCAGGAGACAATGGGACCAGGCCATTCAAGACTACGATCGAGCGATCAAGCTTGAGCCGAAGTTCGCTCGCGCCCTATACAGCCGGGGCGTCGCCAAGGAGCAACTGGGCGACAGGGCCGGCGCAGAGGCAGATATCGCCGCGGCCGGGCAAATCGATCCAGACATCGGAAAGTAGTGAAAACTTGACGGGTGACTCCGCAACGTTGCCGTGAGGCCCCTCTAAAATGTTGACCCGCTTGCATTTTAGCAATGGAGCTGAACGTTCGGCGTCTTGGCGATGTAGGTGATGACTTGCTGTTGGTCGGGGTCGATCTGGGGATTGGGCGACTCGGGGAGCTGAGATTGGCGCTGCAGAGTCTAATTCAAAACGCCGCTTCGGATCTTCCGGGGCCCCGATGCTTCCAATTCAGGTTGGTGGCCTGTTCATGGGCCGCGCATCCTCGATGAACCGCTGTCTGAGTTCGCGGCTCGCATCCCGACCGGCTAAGCTGCTTCGTGGAAGAAGTCACCGTGCATTTGCTGCAAAAGCGGATGCCGGCAGGCGTAGCGCTTGCTGAGGTAGCCATTGGATCGAGAACAGCGTTGGCGCCGGAGCGGTTCAAAATGACGACGTCCGTAGGTGGACTGCCTCATTGGCAGCTCCGTCCTCATTTGCAGCGCTTCGAGGAATGCTAGGTACGAACATGGAGTGAACGAATAAGTGGCCCTCGTTGCGAGGGCCGGAAATAACGATTTGAAGTAGTAAGAGAATTTGGCGATTGGTGCCCAGGGGCGGCCTGCAACAAGTCCCTAAATTCAAAGCCTTACAGCGAGAGGGCCGGAAACGTAAACGGCCCTCATGCAGCGGCAATGACTTGGTGATGCCGACGCGGATGGCATTGTCCCGACGAAACCGTGCTGCTTAGGGCTCGCGGCCTCGCTGCAGCCATATCGACGTGCTGGTCGACCTCGACGCCCAAAGCGCGCGGAAATGGCTGCGCTTGTTTCTCCGGCCGTCGCCGCCGGTGCAGCTCGGGTGGTTCAACAGTTTCGCGACCTCGGGTCTCGATTGCTTCGACGGCATTGTCGGCGATGACACGGTGATCCTACCCGTGGAGCTTGCCCGCCACCCCCGCTCGCCTCGCTACCTTGCGCGCCGGCATGCGCACTCGCATCGCGGCCTCCGCGGCCTCCGCGGCCTCCGCGGCCTGCGATACCGCGGGGATCCGAACGACACTCCTTGCGAGTGAATAGCCGTTTCCGGTGGGCGTTTCGGAGTCCTGATCAGCGTTAACCAAATCCTGAGCCTTGCTAGGAGGTAGCGATGAACAGACGCGCATTCATGGCCACAACGGCGGCTGCCGCGACGGCCGCGACCGTGAAAGCGGCCTCTGCGGAGACCGTGAGACCGTACGGCCAGACCGGCGTTCCCCTCAACCCGACCGAACCGCTGCCCCTGGGGCCGCTGCCCGGCGGACGCTATCCGGATTCCCACCTGGAATCGGCCAAGAAGTCGGCCAAACCCTCGTTCGGCCCCAACGGTTTCCCAGCCTTCGCCGGCACGATGGCGGTCGAGCGCGTTGCCACGGGGTTCCGCTGGGCCGAGGGCCCGGTCTACTTCCCGGCGGCGCGTTTCGTGCTGTTCAGCGACATTCCCAACAACCGCATCATGCGCTTCTCGGAGGATGACGGTCACCTGAGCGTCTACCGCCAGCCGTCGATGAACTCGAACGGCAACACCATCGATCGGGAAGGCCGTCTGATCACCTGCGAACACAGCGGCCGGCGGGTCAGCCGGACCGAGCACGACGGCTCGATCACCGTCGTCGCCGACAAGTACAACGGCAAAAGGTTGAACTCGCCCAACGACGCTGTCGTTGCGGCCGATGGCTCGATCTGGTTCACCGATCCCGTCTACGGCATCGGTGGCTTCTATGAGGGCATCAAGGAAGAGCCCGAGCAGGCGAAGCACAACGTCTTCCGGGTCGATCCGAAATCTGGTGAGGTCAAGGTCGTGGTCGACGACTTCGTCGAGCCCAACGGCCTTGCCTTCTCGCCGGACGAGAAGAAACTTTACGTCATCGACACTGGCTTCACGGACGGGCCGGACAACCCCTCGCACATTCGCGTCTTCGACGTGGATGTCGCGAACGCCAAGCTATCGAACGGCAAGGTCTTTGCGGAAATGCCCAAGCCCAGCATTTCCGACGGGGTGCGCACCGACACCGAGGGGCGTGTCTGGTGCTCTGTGGGCTGGGGCGACGCGAACGAGGACGGTGTGCGCTGCTACACGCCAGGCGGCGATCTCTTGGGCAAGATCCACATTCCGGAAACGGTCGCAAACCTGTGCTTCGGCGGCATGCAGCGAAACAGGCTCTACATCTGCGGCTCGACATCGCTCTACGCCGTCTACACGAGTGCGCAAGGCGCGATGAAGCCCTGACGTGGGTGCGATCGGTGGCGGGCTGCCCCTTGAGACAGCCCGCTTTGGCGGGTGGGGCACAGCACCACAACTGCCTGCGGTTCCTGGGCCTCAGGAAGGCGAACACACCGCAGAGATTGTTCGCATTGGGGCTAACGGCGGAACATGGGAAACCGAAATCCAACGTTCTCCATCCTCGGGCCGGCTACGTTCGATAACCGATTGCAGACGATCACGGTGCGTCTCGCCGAGCCACTTCGACGGGACAGTGCGCGGCGCTGAGGTCTTGGCCGGCACCGGAGGCCGGACAGCAAGCATAGCCGATCCAAAAGCCTGCTTTGCCACTTGGGCAGCATCCAAGAATATTAACGCCTGGATCATTGCGCAGGGCATCACGCATCTCCTCGTAATGCCGCATGTTCTCTCTCGGCAGGGGATGCCGCCAATCGTTTAGTTTGGGATAGAGTTGCGGTTGTGAGGCGTAGATCCTTTCTCTTCAGCACCGCTGGGCTGGCCGGAACGGCTTGGGCGACCGGGCTATTGGCTCGAGCCGGACCGGCGGCGCTTGGGCGATGGGATTGGTCCTGCCCGACATGTCGGTTCGAAGTCGCGCTCAGCCCGACCGCCGTGACAATTTCGGCCGTTCCACCCGGTGCAGCGGATGCGCTGAAGTCTCGCCAGCGAGTCGCTGAGGAGCCGATGGTCCTCGTCGGTCCCGATCAGCGCCCGGTGGTGTGGCAGGCTGGGCGTTGGGATGAGCCGGACGCACATCATCGGCGGCTCACAGTCGACGCGTCGGAGATGGCGCTGCAGGCAGAGCTCTCGTTCACCTACGACGACGCCACCGGGTTCCTGTCGCTGCAGAACGTGCTGCGCCATGTCGGCCGCCACGGCGAGATCGACTTGCGCGCCGCGAACAGCTTCGCGTTCCTGGTGCGCGAGCCTGTCGACCGGATGATCTATCTGACCGGCGGCTGGACGGAGGAAACCTCCATCCAGCGCGCCCACCCAGACGATGGCGTGCTCACCCTGGAAAGCCGCTCAGGCAAGACCGGATTCCAATTCCAGCCCTACATCGCGCTGCGGACCCAGTCGGAGTCCTACCTCTGCCAGATTCTCTGGTCGGGCAATTGGCGGATGCAGGTCGAACCAAAGAAGGATGGCGTCCTGCTGTCGGGGGGGCTCAACGACTGGCACTTCCGACATCGGCTGGCCGCCGGCGAATCGCTTCGATTGCCGGCAGTGCTGTTCGGCCGCCTCAGTGGATCGCTCAACGTTGCCACCCAGCAGCTCCATGATTTCCGGCGTGGCCGGCGCCCGGACCGCGACCGACCGATCCCAGTGCAGTTTAACAGTTGGTATCCCTATCTCGGTGAGCCGACGGCTGAGCTGTTGATGCCGCTGGTGCCAATCGCCAAGCGGATCGGCTGCGAAGCCTTTGTCGTCGACGCCGGCTGGTACCGCACCGACAATGGCGAGTCGGACGCCGAGTGGAAACAGCGGACGGGCGACTGGCGCACCAGCCGCAAGCGCTTTCCCGACGGCCTGCGCGCAGTCTCGCAGGCCTGTCGCGCGGAAGGACTGCTGTTCGGCTTGTGGTTCGAGCCCGAAGTGATCAGCAGCTCGTCCTCGATCCGCACCCAGCATCCGGAGTGGCTGCACCATATTCACGGCCAGGAGACGGAGCCGGACGAGCGCGCCGTGCTGAATCTTGGCGTGCCGGCAGCGTGGGATCACGTCTTCGAACGACTGTCCCGCATACTGCGACTGATCGGCGTCGACTGGATGAAGTGGGATTTCAATGCCGATCTCGCCAGCGGAGGCTGGGCACCGGGCTTGCCGGCGGAGCTGACGCGGCGTGACCCGCTCGTCGCCCACTACGAGGGCCTGTATGGGATGCAGGACGCGATCCGCACCGCGTTCCCCGACCTCATCCTCGAGATGTGCGCCGGCGGCGGGGGACGGATGGACGGCGAGATCCTGTCGCACGCGCATATAAACTGGATGAGCGACCAGGAAAGCGCCGTACGCAAGCTCGCCATCCACTTCGGCACGCAGCTCGCCCATCCCCCCGTGACCTGCAACGACTGGCTGATCGACTGGCCGGGGAGTCCGGATGGGCACCTTGGCCAAGCCGGGCCCGCCGCACCGGTCGATTGGCGCGGCGATCTCGCCTTTCGCCTGCGCGTCGCCATGCTGGGCACGTTCGGGATCAGCGCACCGATTGATCGCTGGTCACCGAGCGACATCACCACGGCGGCCGCGCACGTCGAACTCTATGTCACCAAGCTCCGCCCGCTCATCCATCACGGCAATCAGTCCTATCTCACGCTTGCACCGACGCCAGACGGCAGCAGCGACTGGGCAGCCGTCTGGTACGCGGCCAAGGACGGGCTGTCGGGCGTGCTGTTCGCCTTCAGGCTTTCCGGCGCGGACGCTAGGCGGGCCTTTCCGCTGCCCGGCCTGCAAGAGGGAACGCGCTACAAGGTCACGTTCGGCTCCGGCGAGTCGACCACCCGCACCGGCGGGGAGCTGGCGGCGGGCTTGGAGATCGCCCTTGCCGATCTCTTCCGATCCGAGCTTTGCATGGTCGAGCGCGTCTGAGGGTTCACGATGCTGGTGCTGGGCGGCGTGCGCGGAGGTATATCGATCGCGCTCGTGCTCTCCATCCCTGACGGACATCGTCATGGCGACGTACGTCGTCGTCCTGTTTTCGGTTCTGGTACAGTCGTCGTCGGTCAGCGTCGCCGCAAAGCCGCGATCGCTTCTGCATCCCAATCATCGTTCTTGTGCGACTTCACGTAGGGCTCACGTAGGGCCGGACATATTCCGGCGACATCAGCCGGATCTGGTGCCCCTGATCGCGCAAGATACGGCCGAGGTGGTGCGCTCCACAGCAAGCCTCCATCGCCACTACGCACGGTGCCCAGGTCAGAGGCCACTTTGATCACGTTCTCACGATCGGCGCAGGACGACCTCTCCGCTCCTGTTCAGTCCCACCACACTGCAACTGTTTTTCCCAGATCGATCCCTAAAACTGAAATCTCCATCGCCATGTTCCTTCCCTCCAGTTATCCGAAGCAGCATAAGCTGCCGGATGGAGGGGCGGGCCATTCCATAACTACTTCCGGCAATGTCAGTGATGTTAGCCCGCCGACAAATCGGCATGCTCCCGTCCAGAGTGTCGGTAAGTGCCTGTAAAGCTTGCTATTTGTGGCGCGGAGCGGGTGTCGAGAACCGGCCGTACAGGGTCGACAGCGCCGGCCAGAACAGGGCGATCAGGCCCAGGATCATGATCGTGCTGACCAGGCCGTTGGAGAAGAAGACGCCCAGTCCGCCCTGGGAGATCAGCAGCGACTGGCGGAAGGCCTCCTCGGCCTTGTCGCCCAGCACGATCGCCAGCACCAGCGGCGCCAGCGGGTAGTTGCACTTCTTCAGGAAGTAACCGGCGACACCGAACACCAGCATCATCATCACGTCGAAGGTG
>Ga0193743_1003750_pt1 | contig 10050 bp, 10 predicted proteins | sample L2c2metaG_FD_143038 | JGI IMG/M metagenome (GOLD analysis project Ga0193743, IMG submission 143038) | Soil microbial communities from a riparian zone of the East river system, Colorado, United States - L2c2 | ecosystem: Environmental > Terrestrial > Soil > Riparian zone | place: USA: East River...
GGGGTCGAGGATCTTCTTGGTCTCGACCATCATCTTCCACTCCTCCTTCGTCGACCCGTCATCCATGAAGACGTCGATATGCGGGATGACGTTGAAGGCGATCTGCTTGGTGAACTTCTCCTTCACGATCGGATCGTTCACGTAGACGGCGCGGGTCTGGTTGAACAGCTCGTCCATCGCCTCCTTGCCGCCGCCGGAGACCGACTGGTAGGTCGAGACCACGACGCGGCGGATCTTGGCGAGGTCGTGCAGCGGCTTCAGCGCCACCACCATCTGGATGGTCGAGCAGTTGGGGTTGGCGATGATGCCCTTGCGGGTGAATTGCGCGATCGCCTGCGGGTTGACCTCGGGCACCACCAGCGGCACGTCCGGGTCCATCCGGAAATGCGAGGTGTTGTCGATCACCACCGCCCCGGCCTTGGCCGCGCGCGGGCTGTGCACCGCCGAGACCTTGGCGCCCGGCGAGGACAGCACGATGTCGATGCCCTTGAAGTCGAAGCTGGCGAGCTCCTGGATCCTGAGGATGTCCTTGTCGCCGAAGGACACCTCGCGCCCGATCGAACGCTCCGACGCCAGTGCTATGACCTGGTCGACCGGGAACTCCCGCTCGGCGAGGATGGAAAGCATCTCGCGACCGACATTGCCGGTGGCTCCGATGACCGCGACCCGATAGCCCATGTCTTTGTTCCGGCTTGTTCGATTGCTGTAACGGATGCACTCGGTAGAATGGTTGCCGGCCTGCGCGCAACGGCGCAGCCATGCGATTCGCGCGTGACCATCATGCCGTCAAGCGCCGGCTGGCGGCTGGACCAAACGGGATTTCCGAGATCCGCCTATAGATGGGCCGGCGGCAACATCCTGCAACCCTTGAGCTTCCTGGAGGGAAACGCGATGGCCGAGAAGCTGCCGAGCTATTCCGCCTTCTGGCCCTATTACCTGCGCGAGCACGGCCGGGCGCGAACCCGGGCGCTGCATTTCCTCGGCACCAGCCTGGCCTTGATCTGCCTCATCCTGCTGATCGTCACCGGCAACTGGTGGTGGCTGCCGGCGGCGCTGGTCGCCGGCTACCTGTTCGCCTGGATCGGCCATTTCTTCATCGAACACAATCGCCCGGCGACGTTCATCCATCCGCTGTGGTCGCTGGCCAGCGACTTCCGCATGTATGCGCTGTGGGTCACCGGCCGCTTGAAGGGCGAGCTGCGCCGCGCTGGGGTGGAACCGTGAACCGGATGATTTTGGGTCAGGTCACGCAGAAAGGACCACACCGTGCGCGACCTCTCCCGCTTGCGGGAGAGGCGACGCGAAGATGCTTGGCATCCCGTGGCCGGCCTGAGTCCACCTGAAACGATCATGCTCTAGCCACTGAAACGACCGAGCCCGCCTCCGGTCTCCCGGGGCGGGCTCGTGACGTCGAGGGGACGACGCCGGCCGATCAGAACCGGTAGCGCAGGCCGAGCGCGACGATGTCGACGCTGCTGCTGTTGCTGGCGTCGTAGGACACCCGCGTCTCCAGCGGCGTGCCGACATAGAAGTCGCGATCCGCGTCCAGCTTGTGGGCGTCCATGAAGACGTGGGTGTAGCCGAAGTCGACCGACATGTTGTCCGTGACGTTGTAGCTGACGCCGCCGGAGAGCCAGTAGCGATCGCCGTCCGGCGTGCGGCTGGAGCGGTAGCCCGACTTGGTCGGCGTCGGGTCGTACTGGAAGCCCGCCCGCAGCGTCAGGTCTTCGTTCCAGTAGTATTCGCCGCCGATCGAGAGGCCGACCGTGTCCTGGTAGCGCTGCGTGTTCACCAGGTCGTCGCCGCCGTCCTCGCGCTTGACCCGGATCTCCTTGAACGACGACCAGCCGTACCAGGTGACGCCGCCGAGCAGCGCGATCTGCGGCGTGATCTCCTGGCGGACGCCGAAGGTCAGCATCGGGGGCAGGTTCAGCTTGGCGGTGCCGCCGCTGTTGAAATCGGCGGTCGGCGGCAGCCCCGGCAGCGGCGGGAAGGCGACGCCTCTGAGCTCGGCCGAGCCGTCCAGCCGGTGATCGACGCCGGAACGGAAATGCACGCCCAGCCGGGTGCCTTCGACCGGCTGCACGATGGCGCCGATGTTGTAGCCGATCGCCCAGCTTTCGCCCTTGATCGTCAGGTCGCCGTCATCGGCGAAGCTGGGCACCAGCTTCCCGACCGGGTTCGGCACCTTGCTCTCGAGCTTGGCCCAGGCATAGGAGATGTCGATGCCGCCGCCGATCGACAGCCAGTCGTTGACCCGATAGGCGATCGTCGGCGACACGTTGTAGACCAGCAGCTGGGTCTTGGTGGCGTCGTAGCGGCCGAACCAGTTGCCGTCGTATCGGCTCTCCAGGCCGAAGGGCGCGCCCACGCCGATGCCGACCCTCGCCCGAGATCCGGCCGGGCGGCGGATCGAAGATGCCGCGCGGCGTGCGGAACGCCGGGTAGTCGATGGTCGAGCCCTTGTCCGTCAGCCGCGAATCCGGGATCAGCAGGCTGCCGCCGAACTGCGCCTCGCCCTGTTTCAGGAAGGTCATGCCGGCCGGGTTGGTGAAGATGGTGCTGGCGTCGTCGGCCGCGGCGGCCCCGCCGGCGAAGGCGCGGCCGAGGCCGGTCACGCTCTGCTCCTGGATGAAGAAACCGGCGGCGTTCGCGGCACCGGCTCCGAAGAGCCCCCCGGCGGCGATCCCCGCCACCGCCAGCGCAAGACGCGAAATGCCCCCGATGATCCGCTGATTCATCTCGGCCTGTCCCCCCTGCCGTTGCCCGACCATGTCTCGCAACGATGACGTTTGTAACGTATGACTACGTTTGTAACGCTACCGTCACGCCCAAGACGACAGGTCGTCAAGCACTGATGAAGGGACGTTCAGACCGGGAGTGTCCAGTAACCAAAACCCCAGCGTGACGCTACGTCAACCATTCGGCGTCGACGGGCTGAAGAAATGGCAAACACCACCAAGAAATGGCAAATGCCATGCATTTTTGCCTTGCCCGCGAATCGCAGGCCAATGATTCGCCGTCGCCGGGACTGATTAAAATGCCAGACAAAAGGCGAGGCCAAACGGCCTCGCCTTGTTGCACTGCACAAATACTGAAGAAAGAAAGAAGGAACGGTTCAGCGCGAGCGCTGCGCCATCGCCTCGAGGATCGCGGTGCCCATGTCGCCGGTCGAGACCAGCTGGGCCGCGCCGGTGCCGGCGATGTCGGCGGTGCGGATGCCGCGGTCGAGCACGTCGGACACCGCGCCCTCGATCAGGTCGGCCTCGGTGCCGAGGTCGAAGCTGTAGCGCAGCATCATGGCGAAGCTGAGCAGGGTGGCGATCGGGTTGGCCTTGCCCTGGCCGGCGATGTCGGGGGCCGAGCCGTGCACCGGCTCGTACAGCGCCTTGCGGCGGCCGGTGGCGTCGGGCGCGCCGAGCGAGGCCGAGGGCAGCATGCCCAGGGACCCGGTCAGCATCGCCGCCTCGTCCGACAGCATGTCGCCGAACAGGTTGTCGGTGACGATGACGTCGAACTGCTTCGGGTTGCGCACCAGCTGCATGGCGCAGTTGTCGGCCAGCATGTGGCTGAGCTGGACGTCGGAATACTGCTCCTGGTGCAGCCTGGTCACCTCCTCGCGCCACAGCCGGCCCGATTCCATGACGTTCATCTTCTCGACCGAGCACAGCCGGTTGCCGCGCTTGCGCGCCAGCTCGAAGGCCACCGCGGCGACGCGGCGGATCTCCGAGGTGGTGTAGACCTGGGTGTTGATGCCGCGGCGTTCGCCGTTGCCGATGTCGGTGATGCCGCGCGGCTCGCCGAAATACACGCCGCCGGTCAGCTCGCGCACGATCAGGATGTCGAGGCCCTCGACCACCTCGCGCTTGAGGGTCGAGGCGTCGGCCAGGGCCGGGTAGACCAGCGCCGGGCGCAGGTTGGCGAACAGCTCCATGTCCTTGCGCAGGCGCAGGAGGCCGGCCTCGGGCCGGATCGAGAAGTCGACGCCGTCCCATTTCGGCCCGCCGACCGCGCCCAGCAGCACGGCGTCGACCGTCATCGCCGTTTCCATGGTGGCGTCGGTGACCGGCACGCCGTTGGCGTCGATCGAGCAGCCGCCGACCAGCGCCTCGTCGATGTCGAAGCCGACGGCGCGCTGGCTGCCCATCCACGCGGCGACGCGCTTGACCTCGCCCATTACCTCCGGGCCGATGCCGTCACCGGCGAGGACGAGGAGCTTCTTGTTGGCAGCCATGGGGGAACGACCTTCTGGGGGTTGGAGGACGGTGCCGGGCGAAGACAGGGATCGAGGAATTCTCGCTCTTCCGTCATCCCCGCGAAAGCGGGGATCTCACGACAATCCTGAAAGAGATTCCCGCTTTCGCGGGAATGACGTCTGAAGCAGGTGGAAAGACGTGGCGGCGTCAGGCCGCCAGCCAGGGCTGCGCCGCCTTGCGCTTGGCCTCGAAATCGTCGATCGCCGTGGTCTGCTGCATGGTCAGGCCGATGTCGTCGAGGCCGTTGATCAGGCAGTGCTTGCGGAAGGGCTCGAGATCGAAGGAGATCTTCTCGCCGTCCGGCCTGGTGATCTCCTGCTTCTCCAGATCGACCGTCATGGTCGAGTTGGCGCCGTTCTCGGCGTCCTTCATCAAGAGCTCGATCTGCTCCTGCGGCAGGGCGATCGGCAGGATGCCGTTCTTGAAGCAGTTGTTGTAGAAGATGTCGGCGAAGCTGGTGGCCAGCACGCAGCGGATGCCGAAATCCAGCAGCGCCCAGGGCGCGTGTTCGCGCGACGAGCCGCAGCCGAAATTGTCGCCGGCGACCAGGATCTGGGCCTTCCGATAGGCCGGCTGGTCGAGCACGAAATCCTTCGGGTTGCCCTGCTCGTCGGTGCGCAGTTCGTAGAACAGGCCGGCGGCGAGGCCGGTGCGCTTGATCGTCTTCAGGAACTGCTTCGGGATGATCATGTCGGTGTCGACATTGACGATCGGCAGCGGGGCTGCGACGGCGGTGAGCGTGGTGAAGGGCTGCATGGCTGCGGCTGTGATCTGGGGGATGACCGACCAGTCATGCCACAGCCGGGCCCCGGGCCAAAGCGGGGAATCGTCACCCTTCCCGCGGTGCAATCCACGCGGACCGCGGGACTCCGCCGTTCCCGATGCCCCGGCGCGGCTGCGGGGACGCGGTGCCGCACCGTTGGATCCCGCACGCCAGCCCGCCACGCCGGGCCGAGCCCGCCCCCTACTCCAGCTGGGTGCGCAGCGTCTCCTCGACCGCGCGGTCGAAGCTGTCGACCGGCGCCGAGCCGGCCTGCTTCGCCTGTTCGGCCTCGATGAAGCTGTCGCGCTGGCCGACCAGCGCCGCCATCTCGGTCGTCAGCGCCGCGCGCTCGACCTGCTGCTGCGCGACATAGGCCTGGCGCTCCTCCGCGGTCTTGCCCTTCAGCACGTCCGGCAGTTCGTCATCCGCCACCGACCCCAGCGCCTTGGCGCCGCTGGCGATGTCGGCCACCAGGTCGCCGGCGCCGGTCACCACCTCGGTGCGGTCGGACCGCTTGCTGTAGAAGCCGGAATTGTCGGCCTGGACCGAGGCCGGGGCCGAGGCGCGCAGGTCCATTTTCTCGCGCAGGGTGCCCTGCTGCACCGCCGAGCCGTAGGGGATCACGGTGGCATCGATCCGGCGCTGCAGGATGATGATGCCGTTGTCGAAGGGCGTGACGATCGCCGCCACCTGCCCGCCATCCTGCGGGATCGGGATGTAGCGGCCGGCGCCGCGCTGGGCGATGTCCTGCCAGATCTGCCGAGTGTCGCCGGCATTGCCCGCCTGCACCGCGTTGACGATGATGCCGTTCTTGCGCGCGGCGGCCACCACCTCGGCGTATTTCGGGGCGTTGGCGTAGTCCATGTGCGGCGGGGCGTCGCCGACCAGGAAGACGATCTTGCGGGCCTGGCCGCCCTGGCTCCAATGCACCTTGTTCACCGCGTCGTGCAGCGCCTCATTCACCGATTCCGGCCAGTCGCCGCCGCCATCGGCGCGCAGCTGCAGCAGCTTGCCGTACAGGCCCTGGATGTCGGTGGTCAGCTCGTAGGTCCGGGTGACGTAGTCGTCGCCGCGGTCGCGATAGGCCACCAGCGCGATGCGGATCTCGGCGTCGGGGTTGGCCTCGACGATGGTGGTGGCGATCGACCAGATCTTGCGCTTGGCGCCGTCGATCAGGTCGGCCATCGATCCGGTGGTGTCGAGCACGAAGGCGACCTCGACCTGCGGGCGTCCCTGGCCCTGCACCGCCCAGGCGGGCCCGGCCAGCAGGGCGCCGAGGGCACTGCCCAGCAACAGGGTGCGGAGGACGTTGGGTCGACGAACGATCGCGCGCGTCATGATGGCACTCTCCGTGAGGATCCCGGCCCGGCAGGGCCCGGTCATGTCTGTGGTTTCGGCGCCCGCTGCGTCGTTTCCAGGGCGGAACGATGCGGAATCCTCCCCAATCCGGACATGTTCCTGTGCCGGGCCGTCGGCGCGGGCGGGGTCCTGCCCGAATTCGGCCGCAAGAGCCGGAGTGCGCAGCCGGTCGCCGATCGGCACTGTGGCGTCACGACCCCAACCACCGGAACCACCGGGAGACCAACCGATGCCCCGCGCCCATCTCCGCCCCCTCATCCCCGCCGCCGATTCCCCCGCCGACCGGGTGGCGCGGATCGACTGGACCGCCGCGGCCGGCGAGCTCGACCAGCAGGGATCGGCCGTGCTGCCGCAGCTGCTGTCGCCCGAGGAATGCCGCAGCATCGCCGCGCTGTATCCGGAGGACGGCCCGTTCCGCAGCCGGGTGGTGATGGGGCGTCACGGCTTCGGCCGCGGCGAGTACAAGTACTTCGCCTATCCGCTGCCCGACCTGGTCGGCGGGCTGCGCGGCGCCCTCTACCCGCGGCTGGCGCCGATCGCCAATGAGTGGAACCGCCGGATGGGCATCGACACCCGCTATCCCGCGGGGCACGAGGCCTTCCTGAAGCTCTGCCACGCCGCCGGCCAGCTGCGCCCGACGCCGCTGCTGCTGCAATACGATCCGGGCGACTACAACTGCCTGCACCAGGACCTGTATGGCGACCTGGCCTTCCCGCTGCAGGTGGCGATCCTGCTGTCGGAGCCGGGGCGCGACTTCACCGGCGGCGAGTTCGTGCTGACCGAGCAGCGGCCACGCATGCAGTCGCGGCCGGAGGTGGTGCCGCTGCGCCAGGGCGACGCCGTGGCCTTCGCGGTGCATCACCGCCCGGTCGCCGGCACCCGCGGCGACTACCGGGTCAATCTGCGGCACGGGGTCAGCCGCCTGCGCTCCGGCCGCCGGCACACCCTCGGCATCATCTTCCACGACGCAAGGTGACCCCGCAGGCGAGACCTTATCGAAACTCCCCAATCCGTCATCCCCGCGAAAGCGGGGATCTCGCAACGCTCTGACCGAAAAGAGATTCCCGCTTTCGCGGGAATGACGGCCAAGGGATGAGGCGGTGTTCTAAAGAGGTCTCACAGGCGTGATGCGATCGAGGGTGGACGAGGCTCGTCCTATGGTATGATCCCAGCCCCGTTGCCCAAGGTTGCGCCGCCCATGCCCGCTCGCATCGTTTCGCCCGCCCAGCACCGTGTGATGCCCTGGCGCAACGGCGGCGGGACGACAGCCGAGATCGCCTTCGAGCCGAGCGACAGCCCGGCCGGGTTCCGCTGGCGGCTGAGCCTGGCCGATGTGGCGTCGGAAGGCCCCTTCTCCACCTTTCCCGGCTGCAACCGCACCATCATGCTGCTGTCCGGCGCCGGCATGGAGTTGACGATCACCGAGGCCGGCGCGGCACCGAACACCGTCCGCATCGACCGGCCGCACCAGCCCTTCGACTTCGACGGCGAGACGGCCACCACCTGCCGGCTGATCGACGGCCCGGTGCGCGACCTCAACGTCATCGCCGACCGGGCGCTGCAGATCGACCACCGGGTGGTGGCGCTGGACGATGCCGATGCGATGCTGGAGCCGGCGTCGGTCTGGCTGTTCCACGTGCTGCGCGGCACCGCGGTGATCAACATCGGCCGCCACCTCGCCGTGACCGAGGGCGAGACCGCGATCGTCGAGGACGAGGACGACCGCGCCCCGCATCTGCGCGGCGCCGAGGCCGATAGCCTGGTCTACGCCGTGGCGCTGCGGCCGCGCTGAGAGACCGTCTGGAAATACGCCGGCGCGGCCGTCTGATGGCGGTTTCTCCGCTTCCGGTGCTCACGGACGACCATGTCCGCTGCGCTCCGGTTCTCGAAACCACCACCAGCCGACTCACGCCAACGCATTTCCAGACGGTCTCCGACGGCCACAGTCACCATCCGATCATCATTTCGCTGAGGCAGAGGGACGAATGACGATCTCGATGTACCAGGCCTCGGTGCCGGTGTTCCGTCGCGGCCTGACTCAATGCGCCGCCATCCTCGCCAAGGCTGAAGCCCATGCCGCGGCCAGGGCCTTCGACCCGGCCATCCTGCTGGCCAGCCGCCTGGCCCCCGACATGTTCCCGCTGGCCCGCCAGGTCCAGATCGCGGCCGATGGCGCCCGGGGCGCGGCGGCGCGGCTGGCCGGCGCCGAATTGCCCGACCCGGAGGCCGAGGATTTCGCCGTGTTCAACCGCGGCGTCCGCCACGCCTTCCCATCGGGCGAGGAGAGCTTTCCGCAGCTCGCCGCCCGCATCGCCGCCGCCCTCGCCTATCTCGACGGCCTGGAGCGGACCCGGATCGACGGCTCCGAGGATCGACCGGTCGCGGTGACCATGGGCGGACGGACACGGCACTTCACCGGGCTGCCCTTCCTGCTGCACTACGCCCTGCCGAACTTCCATTTCCACATCGTCCTGGCCTACGCGATCCTGCGCCACAGCGGCGTCGATCTCGGCAAGCAGGATTATGAGGGGCCGGCGGTCTACACGGCCGGTTGAGGAGGAAAGACCCCATGGACCCCGTTCTGCCCGCCTACAAGACCGTCGGCGACCGCCGCTACCGCGAGACCTCGGGCCTCTACTGGGAGGATTTCGAGCCGGGCGACGTGTTCGAGCACCGCCCCGGCCGCACCGTGCTGGACGCCGACAATGTCTGGTTCACGCTGCTGACCATGAACACCCAGCAGGTCCATTTCGACGCGGCCTACGCCGCCACCACCGAATGGAAGAAGATGCTGGTGGATTCGACCTTCACCCTGGCGCTGCTGACCGGCATGAGCGTGCGCACGGTCAGCGCCAAGGTCGTCGCCAATCTCGGCTGGGACAAGGTCAAGGCCAGCCACCCCGTCTTCGCCGGCGACACCCTCTATGCCGAGAGCACGGTGCTGCACAAGCGCGAGTCCAAGAGCCGCCCGACCCAGGGGATCGTCACCGTCGCCACCCGCGGCCTCAACCAGGACGGCGCCGAGGTGATGAGCTTCGAGCGCACCATGCTGGTCCACCGCCGCGGCCATTCGCCGGAGGAGGCCGCGAACTACTGACGCAGATCGGCCGAAGATTTCCACCTGATCCGCAGCCCCCCTTGTGCGACCATCCGGCATGCGGCCGGGCCGAAGGCAGACGATATGGCCGCATGCGGACGAAGGCGGGCCGCACCGCCGATCCGTCCCCTTTCCACGAGTTGCCGTTCGAGGAGACCGCCATGGCCAGAACCGTCGCAGACCAGATGGTCGACACCCTCGCCGCCGCCGGCGTGCAGCGGATCTACGGGATCGTCGGCGACAGCCTGAACGGCTTCACCGATTCGCTGCGCCGCCATGGCGGCATCAAATGGCTGCATCTGCGGCATGAGGAGGTCGCGGCCTTCGCCGCCGGCGCCGACGCCCATGTCACCGGAAAGCTGGCGGTCTGCGCCGGCAGCTGCGGCCCCGGCAACCTGCACCTGATCAACGGCCTGTTCGACTGCCACCGCTCGCGCGTGCCGGTGGTGGCCATCGCCGCCCACATCCCCTCGGCCGAGATCGGCTCCGGCTACTTCCAGGAGACCCATCCCGAGCAGCTGTTCCGCGAGTGCAGCAGCTATTGCGAGCTGGTCTCCAGCCCCGAGCAGATGCCC
>Ga0193743_1003751_pt1 | contig 10049 bp, 3 predicted proteins | sample L2c2metaG_FD_143038 | JGI IMG/M metagenome (GOLD analysis project Ga0193743, IMG submission 143038) | Soil microbial communities from a riparian zone of the East river system, Colorado, United States - L2c2 | ecosystem: Environmental > Terrestrial > Soil > Riparian zone | place: USA: East River...
CCGATCTGGAAGGACAAGATCTTCTTCTTCTTCGCCGGCGACCGGTTCGATCACAACTTCCCTGCAGTTGCCATCGCAACGGCTCCCCTGAACCTCTATACGCTGCCGGATCTCACCCTGCCCACGGGCAAGGCGTGCAACGGGACCGGTGGCGCCGCGCCCAGCACAATCGATGCCGCTGCCTGCACGCTGCAAACGCGGCTCAACCGCCCCACCTATACCGCGGCCGCGCAGAATTATATCGATGGCGTCAGTGGTCTCAATTCGATGCTCGGCACGGTTCCCCGCACCGGAACGCAGACGATCTTCTTCCCCAAGATCGACTGGCAGATCAACGATCGCAACCATGCTTCGTTCGAGTTCAACCGCCTGCGCTGGACCTCGCCGGCCGGAATTCAGACCGGCATCACCAGCACCAATGGTATCCGCAGCTTCGGCAACGACGATGTGCGTGTCTCATTCCTGATTGCGCGACTGCAGACGGCAGTAAACGACCATCTGAGCAACGAAGTCCGGTACCAATATGGACGCGACTTCGAGTTTGAGTATGGCCAGACACCCACGCCCTACGAGCAGACGAATTTGATGGCGTCGGGTGGCGGCTATGCTAATCCGCTGGGTGCTCCACCGAGCGTCAGCATTACCAACCTCTTTACCTTTGGCACGCCAAACTTCCTGAACCGCGCCGCCCTTCCGGACGAGCGCCGCTGGCAGATTGCCGATACGGCCAACTACGTCCATGGGAAGCACAACATCAAGTTTGGTGTGGACTTCGTGCACACCAATGACCTGATCAACAACCTGTTCTCAGGATTTGGCGTTTACAGCTATGCCAATCTTACAAACTACTTCACCGACTTCTATCTTGCACAGAATGCGTCGACGGTTTCCAGAGCAAAAAACTACAACACCTTTGTACAGGGCTTCGGCAGGCCTGGTCTGGAGTTCCAGACTGTCGACTATGCGTTCTTCGCAGAGGACAACTGGGCAGTGACCAGGAAGCTGAAGATCACCTACGGGGTACGTTGGGAGTACGAGCAGTTGCCGACGCCCTTCGCAAGCCTGGTAAACCCCACCGTACCGCAGACGGCAAACCGTCCGGCAAACAAGACCAACATCGGGCCGCGCGTCGGCTTTGCCTATGACGTCTTCGGAACAGGCAAGACAATCGTTCGCGGAGGCTATGGTGAGTTCTTCGCGCGCATCCTCAACGGCACCGTCTACAACTCGTTGATCAACACCGGTGTCGCCGCGGGTCAGTACACCGTGTCGTATACCCCCGCGTCCACGGGTGCTCCAGCGTTTCCGCAAGTGATTCTTCCGGCGAATGCGGGAGCTCTCTCGGGCACGCCGAACGTGGTATTCTTCGACTCGAACTTCAAGGCTCCCCAGATTCATCAGACCGACCTGACGGTTGAGCAGGACCTGGGCCACGACTGGATCATGGGTGTGACCTGGCTTGGGGCCTTTGGCCGCCGCCTGCCAAACTTCACCGACATCAACCTGGCTTCCCCGACCACCATCCGGTACACGGTAATCGATACCTCCGGCCAGGGACCCCTGGCCAACGGTTCGGTGCTGACGTCGAAGTTCTACGGCCGGACCTCAACTAGACCCGATACCAACCGTCCGTGTGCAAGTGGTCGTTATATTCCGGGCAATGCCGACGTCAGCTGCGCCTATGGTTCACTAACCTCGGTTTTCAGTGGATCGAACTCCAACTATCAGGCTCTTGTGGGTCAGATCAGCCATCGGTTCTCTAACCACTTCTCGTTCAACGCAAACTACACTTGGTCGCATGCGCTGGACTACGGCGTCAACAACCAGACCGCGAGCGTTGCCAACAACCTCCTGGATCCGCAGGATCTGCGTGCTGAGTACGGAAACGCCGTATCGAACATCCCAAACCGCTTCGTGATCAATTCGGTCCTCACTTCTCCGTGGAAGAAGACTGGTTTGTTGGCGTATCTGACGAACGATTGGGAGCTCTCACCTAGCTATGCTCTCCAAAGCGGCCTGCCTTACAATATGACAACGACTGGAACTCCCTCCGGGGGAATCGGCGGAGGTATCAACGGATCGAACGGTACATTCCGCGTTCCGGGGATCGCGCGTAATGCCTTCTCACAGCCGAAGACGAATGTCCTCGACCTGCGGATCTCCAAGCGCTTTTCCGTTACGGAACGCGCAAAACTGGAACTGCTGGGAGAGACCTTCAACCTGATCAACCATCAGAATGTGACCGCAGTGAATACGCTGGGCTACACTCTGGGCACGAATTCGACTGGCAATACGCTAACCTTCAACACGTCTCCCGCGAATCCCCAGGTTTCTCAGTTCGGCGCTGTCTCGCAGACGAACTCGAGCAACTTCCAGTTCGCTCCGCGGCAGATTCAGATTGGGGCGCGGCTACAGTTCTAGAAATAGAGGGTCTTAGCTTGCAGGGCGGTGGCTTCGGCTGCCGCCTTTTCTTTTGGCTTCTACATCCTTTAGGGGCTTTTCTAAACCAGCGAAGTTCGTTAATCTGCGGCTGTCTCCTCAGACACATAGCAGAATCCAGTTTTTTTCGGGAGTGCATCTTTGCATCTGGGGAGCGATCGGTCCGATGCGTCTGATGGCATGGCCGCGATAAGCAGCGCCGACAGACTCTTCGGTGGAGAAGACATGTTCGATTGCGTGGGGCACGGGCCTCGCATCCTCGAGGCTGCCGGGAAGGCTCTACGAAGCATCCTGCCCTGGCTTCTTTTCTTCACATTCCCGTGCCCACACCTGCGAGCTCAGAGTTCAGTCGAAGGCACGGTCCGCGGCAGCGTCCTCGACTCGACAGGAGGCGCGGTTGTGGCGGCAGCAATCCGGATCGAAGACGATCGCCGCGGCCTGGTCTTCCGCGCGACCTCGGACGCACAGGGGGACTTCGTCTTCGCGCATATGCCTGCTGGTATGTATGGCGCTACCGTTCAGGCTCAGGGGTTCGCGACAGAGGTCCTCGACCGCGTTTCGGTTGAGGTGGGAGGCGTCACAGGACTGAATCTCCGGCTGAAGCCTGCCGGCGTGCAGACGACGGTCACGGTTGATGAGAGCGCCGAAGGAGCAGCCGGTATCAACCTGGAGCAACCCTCGGGTGCGGCCGTTACCAGCGTGATCGGTCCAGGTGAGATGGAAGGCCTGCCTGTCTACGGGCGGCGGTGGCAGAGCTTTGCCCTGCTGACTCCAGCGGCAAATCCGGACGATCAAGGCGGAGATCTTCTTAGCTTTCGAGGGCTTGCAGTAACGCAGAACAGCACGACCGTCGATGGAGTCTCGAACGACAACAGCTTTCAATCAGTTCCTCGCGGTATGAGCGACGGCGATGACAGGGAGAATGACGAACAAACCGGCGTTGAGCTTGGAGGTGCGCGACGCAACGCAGCCTCTTGGCGGCGCTCGGGCGCGTCTTATACCTTCTCTCAGGAGGCGGTGCGCGAGTTCCGCGTGAATACACAGAACTACTCCGCGCTGTATGGGCACGGCGCCGGAGGAGCGATCACGACTATCTCGAAGAGCGGGACGAACGATCTGCACGGCACCGGCTTCTACACGGCGCGCACGAGCGCCTGGGCCGCGACCAATCCGTTCTCCGTCGCCACAAGCTATCAGGATGGAGCGATCATGAGCGGGCTGGTCAAACCGCACGATCTTCGCCAGCAGTTCGGCGGCACGGTAGGTGGCCCGCTGGTTCATGACAAGCTCTTCTATTTTTATGCGTTCGATCAGCAGCGGCGCGGCTTTCCTGCGATCGGCTCGCCGAGCGACCCAAACTTTTATCGACTGACTCCCACGCAGACGGCGCTGTTGGCAAACCGCGGAGTGAGGCTGCAACAGGTAAATGCCGCGCTGAATTATTTGAGCGGTCTGACAGGACGAGTCGAACGCCGTGACGACCAGACCATCAACTTCGGCAAGCTGGACTGGCAGCTTAGCTCTCGCAACCGCGCGAGCTTTCAGTACAACCGGATGCGGTCGGCGTCGCCGGCAGGACTTCGCGGAGCCCCGGTGGTCGATCGTGGTGCCGCGAGCCTCGGCAGCGGGTACACGAAGGTGGACGGTGCTGCCGCGCGATGGCTGTGGACGGTCTCGGCGCACTTCAGCAACGAAGTGCGGTTTGCCTATGGGCGCGATCTTCAGTACGAGCAGGCGCAGACGCCACTGCCGCAGGAGCCCGCCATCGGACTGCGCGGTTACGTCCCACAGATTGCGATCGGGCCGTCTGGGTTGACGTTCGGTACGCCCGCGGGAGTGGGGCGCATCGCCTATCCCGATGAGAGTCGCGTACAGATTGTCGATACGGTGACGTGGGCGGTCGGTCATCATCTGGTGCAGGCGGGCGTCGATTCGAGCTTTCTTCACGACAACATCAGTGCGTTGAACAACACGGTGGGGACTTTTCACTACGACAGTGGAGCGACGAACGGTCACGCTGGAGGGCTCGTGGATTGGATCACGGACTACACCTTCGATGTTCATGCGTATCCCAATGGAGGATGCCCTTCGATCTTCGCCACGCTGCACAATTTCTGCTTCCGGTCGTTTACGCAGAGCTTCGGCGAGCAGAGCATCGCTTTTCACACACAGGAGTGGGCCGGCTTCGTGGAGGACAACTGGCGGCCGAGGCCGGGGCTCACAGTGAACGCCGGGCTGCGTTACGAGTACGAGCTGCTGCCGCTTCCGCAGAACCCGAACCCCGCTCTGGACGCGACCTTCGGCGATCGCGGCGCGACCAGCATTCTGCCCGAGGATAGAAACAATTTCGGGCCAAGGATCGGCGCTGCCTGGGCTCCCTTCGGCGATCGGCGCGGTGTCGTGCGCATCGGATATGGCTTGTACTATGGCCGCGTGCCGGGCGCCACGGTGAGGAGTGCATTGGTGAATACCGCGCTTCCTTACTCCTCGACGCACGTCAGCATCACTCCCAACACCATCACGCCATGCCCTCAGGTGGCCAATCAGGGCTTCGGATATGTGTGTGCGTATGTCGCCGCGCCTCCCGCTTCGGTTGGCTCGACGACGACCGCGACGGTCTTCAGCAGAAGGTTCCGCACGCCGCTGGTCCAGCAGGGAAGTCTGTCAGTGGAGCATGGCGTAACCGCGGGTGTCGTCGCCAGCGCGACCTATCTGGTCAACGTCGACCGTCAGCTCTCGGGCGCGGTCGATATCAACATCGCGCCTTCGACCTCGTCGAGGGCCTTCCAGATTCAGGGAGGAGACAGCATAACCGGCGTTCAGAACGGTGAGCTCTTTGTTGTCCCGGTGTACACAGCGCGGCTCAGCGACCACTACGGCCCCGTGACTGCAATCACGTCCGATATCGATGCGAGCTATCATGCGCTGACATTCGAGGCACGCAGGCACAATCGCAAAGGGTTGGAGTTTCGCATAGCCTGGACGTGGTCGAAGGCGATCGACCAGGGACAGAGCGCCGGAGCCACCCCACAGACCAACTCCCAGTTCGATCCGTTTACAGTGCAATACGACAAGGGTCTGTCGCGGCTGAATTTTCCTCATAAGATCGTCGTCAGCGCAGTGTGGGAGCCGAGAGTGCGGACGACCGAACGATGGCTCGCGCAGGCGGCGAACGGATGGACCGTCTCCGGCATCTTTTACGAGACCAGCGGACGGCCTTACAGCTACGAGATCTTTGGCGGAACGCGACTGACGGGAGGACGCGAGAGCATCAATGGCTCCGGCGGTGCCGTCTATCTGCCGACGGTAGGACGGAACACGCTGCGCTTGTCCGATACCGATCGCCTGGACATGCGTGTAGGCCATGTGGTCCGCGCGGGCGAGAGGCTTCGCATTCGCGCGACGATCGAGGCATTCAACCTGGCGAATCATGTCAGCTACACCGGCGTGCAGCAGAGAGCGTTTCTGGTAGGAACGCCGGGCGCGAACGGCGTTACGCCGCTTATCTTTCAGGATGCGGCAACGATTGCATCCGAAGGACTCAATGTCCGTCCGTTCGGGACGTATACGGCCTCTACGGCCAATCAATCGAGAGAGCGTCAGATACAGCTCGGCCTGCGTTTCGATTTTTGAACGATTCGGGTGACAAGTTCGGGTGACAAGAAAGAAGTACAGTTAATCAGCGATTTAACCGCGATCATGCAAAACTCTGCACATACACAATTTCCACAGAACATGCATTTGCGCGCCGGCTGCAAGGTCTATCCCTCTCAGGATGAGCAAGATTGTCCGGAATGGTCTGCAGTTAGATATCCACCGGTTTCGACGCATCCAAAACAAATGGGGACGTGTGTCATGGAATGGATGAAATGGATGACAAGATGGAGCGAAGGACGACTCTCGTTTTGGAAGATACGGAAAAGCACGGTCAGGCAGTAAAGAGATTTCGATCGCTTTGTGACATGCATCGGATTCCCTTCGGGGAGCGGACGAACCTGAGCGATCTCGTCAACAGTCTGAAGGAAGATCGCCACTTCGCGATGGACTTCTGGGCGATGGTGGGAGACCTGAGCGCCCGCGAGCGAGGATCGCTGAGCGATGAAGAGATGCTGGAGGTAATCGTCGAGGGCTCCTCCAGCGCAGCTGTGGCGACGCTCCCCAAGAGCGAGAAGACCGCTGTAGACAATCTGAAAAATCTGCTTGCCGGAGTGGATGTGGGGGCACCGGTTCTGCCCGACCCCATCGCCGAACCGGTGGATGATCTGCTCACTGAAGCTCAACACCGCCGGACGGAGACTTCGAATGCGCCAAAGGATGAGGGCGCGCTTCCGAAGGAAGGACAGAGCGGAGATATAAATGGATCCACGGCACAACGGTCGATCGCCGAGGCCCTTCTGCGTCTGGAGCAGACGAGCCGCGAGCTGAAAGATCGAATGTTCGCGATTGAGCAGATGAAGAGCGCCGAGTTCTCTCGAGATACACCGAAGTCCACCGGGCCCGAACAGCCGTTGGAGACGGTGAAAGAAGCTCACGTTCCGCCGAAGGTCTCCAGAAGAGAAGTTCCACTCGAAGCTGAAGCGCCGAAGACGAAGCTCGCAACGGGTATGGAGACGCCTGCGGTGGTCCGCGTCTTCGAAGCCGACGAACCGGTGCCAGTGACAAAGCCGGGACCCGCGAAGGAGCGGCAGATCTTTGCGCCACGTCCGGTAAGCTCGCTTTCGCGCCGCGGCTTGGCTCCGCCCGCGGATGCCGATGACGATCCCTCCATCGCGGTTCCTCTTTCGGCGTATGCCGAAGCGAACCGCCGAACCATGACTGCCCGCATCGCCGCTGTGGCCATTCTGCTGGCGCTGGCCGGGGGTGCGTGGTTTATGGTGAGCCGCGGGTACGGCCAGCTTCTGGTGGATCGGTACAACCCGATCGTCAGGCACAAGCTGACGCTCTTCAGCCAGGAGATCCACGATCTCATCACAGGCTCTCCGAAGCCTGAACCCGTAAAGAAGCCGGGGCCAGAACAGGCGCAGCAAGCCCCGCCAGCACCAGTGCCCGCGCAACCACAGGCCCCCGGGCTATCTACAGCACCATCGGCCAGCCCGCCTGCGGGATCTGCACCGGAGCCGTCCGCAAATCCACCCACGAACCCATCCGCGAATCCATCTACCGAGACACTCGCGAAGACGTCGCAGGCTGCCGCGCCGCAACCTGTCCGAAAGGAGCCTGTACGGCCTTCATCCCCCTCCATCGCGGCATCTCCAGCTCCTGTGGTTCGCGCGCAGCCGGCGCCTCCGGAGATGACAGATGCAATCCGTGTGCCCTTCTCGAGGATGGAGGAGAACCTTGTGGTCTCGCGGGTCCCGATCTATCCCGACAACGCCAGGGCGATGCGGATCGAAGGTCCCGTGATGGTAGAGACGATGATCACAAAATCAGGAACCGTCGCCTATGCACATGCGATCTCAGGAGAGCCCAGCCTGCGCGCCGCGGCCGAGGCGGCGGTCTCAAAGTGGAGATACAAGCCTTACACTCTCAACGGCAGGACGGTCGACGTGGTGACGCAGGTGCGCCTTGTCTTCAGGCTGTCGCAGCGATAGACGGAATATTCGTCGTCCTGACAAGAGAGCTCCGCGAACGGAGCTCTTCTTCTTGCTTGAAATCAGGGTATCGATCAGAACGTTCCTATCTAACTCCCTCACGCAGCAGAGCGTCGGCGGACCACAGAACCGGAGCCTGTCCGTGGAAGTCGCCAGTGCGTCGCCGGCGCTGGTAGTAGTACTCGAGCGAGTCCTTCTTTCCAGTTCCCTCGCACACCTGGGTCACATCGTAGTTCTGATCGACGTAGCCGACGACGGCGATCCATGCCTTGCGTGCCGCCGGACCGTAGGTCTTCGCATCCAGCCATCCATGCTTGACGCCGGTGATCATGCCGAAGGCGAACATGGCTGAGCTCGAGCTCTCGGGCCAGGCGTCGTCCCTGTCGATCAACTGCCGCCACATGCCGTCCTTTCCCTGATACTTCAGGAGAGAGCTCATCATCAGCTTGTAGCCCTTCATAATGCGTGCACGGTCCGGGTGATTCTCAGGAAGCTCGCTCAGCATCTCGGCCATGCCCGCGGCAACCCAGCCATCGCCGCGTCCCCAGAAGTACTTTACGTCGGGCGCATGATAGAAGAGGCCATTCGGCTGCTGCAGCTTGTCGAGGTAGGCCACCATCTCCTTGGCATCGCGATCGAGATATTTCTTGTCGCCCGTGGCGCGATAGGCCTCCAGCTGCAGCATGACGAGCATGTACATGTCGTCGATCCAGAAGCGCGTCTCGGCGGAGAGGCCATCTGGCTGTGGGTTCTCCCACTGCCGGTCGGCCCACCACTTGCCTTCGGTCAGAAACTTATCATCCTTAGTCTGTCGGGCGATCTCCAGCGGCACAACGCCGAAGATGGAGTCGTCGACGTGACGGCGGACGGGCCTCCGCTCGGCCTCCGCGCCGCCCGGCATCAACGGCTCGAACTTTTTAATCAGTTGATCGCGCAGCGCTGTATCGTGCGTCAACTCGGCGAACTGAAGGGCCCCATACCAGGTGCAGATCTCGGAGTAATGGATAGTCTTGGTGTACTGGTGAGGGCTGGCCACAAAGTGGTCGGCCAGATGCTTTCCCACCTCCTGCGGGCTGGTCCCCGCCGGCCAATTCGTAAAGTAATTCTCCTGGGCGCCGGCTGTCGCGGCCAGGGAGCAGGCAAGCAAAACTCCAGAGAGCACGCCTTTCAATGGCATCCTTATCCCTTCCATAAGCTTTCTGTCTTTTCCCAACGGGGACATTCTAAACATCGGAACCTGTCGTTGCCTACACAGAGTAGAAATATTTTATCTTTTGAAATAACAAGATCTGTCGATAGCTCGAATCGGGTTATGGGCCGAATAGATCTGCCACCCGTCTGCCATACTTTTCCTATGGATACGAGCTCCGAGACCGGCCCTGACGTGCAGACAGACACCATCGTGGCCATCTCCACGCCGCCGGGACGGGGCGGAATCGGCGTCGTTCGCCTCTCCGGCAGCCGCGCCCGCGCGATCGCCGAGGGAATGGTGCGTCTGGTTCGTCCGCTTGAGGCGGGAAGAGCGCGCTTCGGCCACATGATCGATGCCGCAACCAGCGAAACGCTGGACGAGATCGTCGCGACCTTTTTTGCTGCTCCACACTCCTACACCTCGGAAGACGTGGTTGAGATCGCGATGCACGGATCGCCCGTGTTGCTGCGCTACGCGCTCGAGCGGGCCGTGGAGACAGGAGCGCGCCTGGCCGAGCCGGGCGAGTTCACCGAGCGGGCGTTTCTCTCGGGCCGTGTAGACCTGACGCAGGCCGAGGCCGTGCGCGACCTGATCGATGCTTCGACGCTGCATCAGGCCCGCATCGCAGCGCAGCAGCTCGGCGGAGCGCTCTCACGCAAGGTCGCTCCTGTAAAGCAGCGCCTCATCGTGCTGATTGCGGGCCTCGAAGCTGGCGTAGACTTCGCCGAGGACGATATCGACACGATGCCCACCGAGGAGATCGCATCGCGGCTCGACGAGATCGAAGCGCCGCTGCGCGAGCTTGAGCGCGGCTTCGGATACGGAAG
>Ga0193743_1003752_pt1 | contig 10047 bp, 7 predicted proteins | sample L2c2metaG_FD_143038 | JGI IMG/M metagenome (GOLD analysis project Ga0193743, IMG submission 143038) | Soil microbial communities from a riparian zone of the East river system, Colorado, United States - L2c2 | ecosystem: Environmental > Terrestrial > Soil > Riparian zone | place: USA: East River...
TGAAGAACGTGGCACGCACACCCGAGGCCGCGCCGCGCTGGGCGGCGGGCACGCTGGACATGATCGCCGCGGTGTTGGGTGCGGTGAAGATGCCACCGCCGAGGCCGTTGAGGAAGACCAGGATGGCGAACACCCAGTAGTTGAAGTTCACCGGGATCATCACCAGCGCAACGAATGTCACCGCCATCAGCAGCATGCCGCCGACAGTGAACGGTCGCGCGCCGAACCTGTCCGACAGAGAGCCCGCAAGGGGTCCGGCCACCAGGAAGCCGAACGTGATCGGCAGCAGATAGATGCCCGCCCACAACGGCGTGGACTCAAAGCTGTAGCCGTGCAAAGGCAGCCAGATGCCCTGCAACCAGATGATCAGCATGAACTGCAGGCCGCCGCGGCCCATTGAGGCCATCAACCCGGCCAGGTTGCCCATGCCGAACGAGGCGGATCGGAACAGCCTGATGTCGACCATCGGCGAGTCGATGTGCAGTTCGATGAAGCAGAACGCCACCAGGGACAGCAGACCGAACAGGATTGCGCCGAGAACATAAGGGCTTGTCCAGCCGGTGGTGGAGTCACCGTAGGGCTGGATGCCGTAGGTGATGCCTGCAAGCAGCACCGTCAGTCCGAGACCGAAGGTCAGGGTGCCCGGCCAGTCGAGGCGGCCGGGCGTTCGGACGCCGAGCTCCTTCAGTGACCGGATGCTCCAGATGGTGCCGAGGATGCCGATCGGCACGCCAACCCAGAAGATCGCCTGCCAGTGGATCTCGGAGAGGACCCCGCCGATCAGCAGGCCCAGGAACGAGCCCGCGACGGCGGCGACCATGTTCACGCCCAGCGCCATGCCGCGTTGGTTGGCGGGGAACGCATCGGTCAGGATCGCCGACGACGAGGCCATCAGCATCGCGCCGCCGACACCCTGGATCACGCGCCAGCCGATCAGCCACAGGGCGCCGCCCCCGAGGTGGAACGGGTCGAACGACAGCGCGACGGCGGCGAAGGTGAACACCACGAAACCGAGGTTGTAGATCTTCACCCTGCCGAACATGTCGCCAAGCCGGCCGAACGGGACGACCAGCACGGCAGTCACGACGAGGTAGCCCATCAACATCCACAGCAGGTAGCTCACATTGCCCGGTGCCAGGGGATTCAGGCCGATGCCACGGAAGATGGCGGGCAGCGAGATGAGCACGATCGACGCGTTGATGGTGGCCAGCAACGTGCCCAGCGTCGTGTTGGACAGCACCACCCACTTGTAGAAGGGGTGTTCGTGGTCCATCCGCGTGCGGCGGCTTGCGGTCTCGGCGGCCGCCGCGTCCCCGGGTGCGGTCTTCTCAATCTCAGTCGTCATCAGCTTCGCTTTACGTATCGAAATAAGTTAATCGCGCACCTGCGCTCAAAACACATATGTTAGCTATACAAAACATCGTCAGGCAATTCGTATTCCTCCCCCCGGGTTCCTCCGAAAGCCGTGCGGTAGGTTGAGAAGCGTCCGCGCGGGAGCGCACACCGAGTGCGCTGAGAGGACGGCTAGGGCCGTCGACCGTATGAACCTGACCGGGTAATGCCGGCGTAGGGAGATGTGTAGATGGCTATTTTCAGCGACCGTTCCGAAGCCCCCTCGATCAGCCCTTCCGTTACAACGGGCCCGATCACGGGCAGTGTGAAGGTCTACCGCGAACTCGGCCCCGAGGCAGGTGGCGGCCGCGTGCCGTTCCGCAGGGTCGGCCAGACCAACGGCGAGCACCTGGACCTGTACGACACCTCGGGTCCCTACACCGACCAGGCGGCAGTGATCGATCTCACCGCCGGACTGGCGCGCCGTTCTGGCGTGCAGCGCGACCGCGGCACCCAGCTACAGCGTGCCCGCGCCGGCGAAGTCACCGCCGAGATGGCATTCATCGCCGAACGCGAAGGGGTGCCCGGCGAACTGGTGCGCGACGAGGTGGCCCGCGGCCGCGCGGTGATTCCCGCCAACTACAACCACCCAGAGTGCGAGCCGATGGTGATCGGCAAGGCCTTCGCCGTGAAGGTCAACGCCAACATCGGAAACTCAGCAGTCACCTCGTCGGTCGCCGAGGAGGTGGACAAGATGGTGTGGGCCACCCGGTGGGGCGCCGACACCATCATGGATCTGTCCACCGGCCGCGACATCCACCTGACCCGGGAGTGGATCCTGCGCAACTCCCCCGTCCCTGTGGGCACCGTGCCGATGTATCAGGCGCTGGAGAAGGTCAACGGCGACCCGACAGCGCTGACCTGGGAGGTCTACCGCGACACCGTGATCGAGCAGTGCGAGCAGGGCGTTGACTACATGACCGTGCACGCCGGGGTGCTGCTGCGCTACATCCCGTTGACGGTCCATCGGGTCACCGGCATCGTCAGCCGCGGCGGCTCGATCATGGCGGCCTGGTGCCTGGCGCACCACACCGAGTCGTTCCTCTACACCCACTTCGCCGAGCTGTGCGAGATCTTGGCCCGCTACGACGTGACGTTCTCACTCGGCGACGGCCTGCGGCCCGGGTCGATCGCCGACGCCAACGACGAAGCGCAGTTCGCCGAACTACGCACGCTCGGCGAGCTGACCAAGATCGCGAAATCCCATGGCGTGCAGGTGATGATCGAGGGGCCGGGCCACGTGCCCATGCACAAGATCGTCGAGAACGTTCGCCTCGAGGAGGAGCTCTGCGAGGAGGCGCCGTTCTACACCCTCGGGCCGCTGGCCACCGACATCGCGCCTGCCTACGACCACATCACCTCGGCGATCGGCGCGGCCATCATCGCCCAGGCCGGCACCGCGATGCTGTGCTACGTCACGCCCAAGGAGCATCTCGGCCTGCCGGACCGCAACGACGTCAAGGTCGGGGTGATCGCCTACAAGATCGCCGCCCACGCCGCGGACCTGGCCAAGGGCCACCCGCACGCCCAGCGGCGCGACGACGCATTGTCCAAGGCGCGCTTCGAGTTCCGCTGGCACGACCAGTTCGCGCTATCGCTGGACCCCGACACCGCCCGCGAGTACCACGACGAGACGCTGCCCGCCGAGCCGGCCAAGACGGCGCACTTCTGCTCGATGTGCGGGCCGAAGTTCTGCTCGATGCGCATCACGCAGGACATCCGGGACGCCTACGCCGATGAGATCGCAAAGGGCATGGCGGAGAAATCACAGGAGTTCGCCGACCACGGCAACCGCGTCTATCTACCCTTGAGCCCGTGAAGTACCTTCCGCTGACCCCACCCGGCCAGACCCCGACCCGCGTGCTGACGATCGCGGGCTCCGATTCCGGCGGCGGCGCAGGCATCCAGGCCGACCTGCGCACGTTCGCGATGCTCGGCGTGCACGGCTGCGTCGCGGTCGCCGCGGTGACCGTGCAGAACTCCGTCGGGGTCAAGGGCTTTCACGAGATCCCGTTGGACGTCATCACCGGTCAGATCGAGGCGGTGGTCGAAGACATCGGCATCCAGGCCGCCAAGACCGGGATGCTCGCCTCCTCGGAGATCATCACCGCCGTCGCCGAGACCTGGCGCGGCCTGAACACCGCCGCGCCGCTGGTGGTCGACCCGGTGTGTGCCTCGATGCACGGTGACCCGCTGCTGCACCCGTCGGCGCTGAATGCTCTTCGGACCGAACTGTTTCCGATCGCCACCCTGGTGACACCCAACCTGGACGAGGTGCGGCTGATCGTGGACATCGAGGTCATCGATACCGCCAGCCAGCGCGACGCGGCCAGGGCCCTGCACGCGCTCGGCCCGCGGTGGGCGCTGGTCAAGGGCGGCCACCTGCGGTCGTCGTCGCACAGCGCTGACCTGCTGTTCGACGGCACCGACTTCTACGAGTTCGACGCCGAGCGCGTTGACACCGGCGACGATCACGGCGCGGGCGACACGTTGGCCGCAGCCACTTCGTGCGCGCTGGCGCACGGGTATTCGGTGCAAGACGCTGTGCAGTTCGCCAAGCAGTGGGTCACCGAATGTCTGCGCGCCGCTTACCCGTTGGGCCATGGTCACGGCCCCGTCTCCGCACTCTTCAGGCTGTCCGATGGATCTTGACGCCATCGCGGGGATCGCGCACCAGCCGGCAGGCGACCCCAAGGGAGCCGTCGTTCTGACCCACGGCGCGGGCGGCAGCAAGGAGTCCCCGCTGCTGATCCGGCTGTGCGACGAGTGGGCCGGTCGTGGGTTCCTGGCGGTGCGCTACGACCTGCCGTATCGACGGCGCAGGCCGAAGGGGCCCCCGTCGGGTTCGGCGGCAGGCGATCGCGCGGGCATTGCCGAGGCGGTGCAACTGGTCCGCGGGTTGACCGACGGCCCTGTGCTTGCCGGCGGCCACTCCTACGGCGGACGGCAGACTTCGATGGCGGTCGCCGACGATGGCGTCACCGTCGACGTGCTGACGCTGTTCTCCTACCCGTTGCACCCGCCAGGCAAGCCCGAGCGCGCCCGCACCGAGCACCTGCCACGCATCTCGGCGCCGACCGTCTTCACCCACGGCACCGCCGACCCGTTCGGCGCCATCGACGAGTTGCGGCCTGCCGCTGCGCTGATCCCCGCCCCCACCGCGATCGTGGAGGTGACGGGCGCCCGCCACGATCTGGGCTCGAAGAAGTTGGACGTTCCCGCGTTGGCCGTAGACGCAGCGCTACTTTTGCTGGCCTGAGTCCTGCTATCTTCCGGTGGTGACCTGGCCGTCCGGAGATCCGAACCAGCCCCAAGGGCAGCCCTACCAGCCGCCCTATCAACAGCCGTACCAGCAGCCCTACCAACAGCCCTACCAACAGCCCTACCAACAGCCAGGGCCGCCGCCACCCCCACCCATGCCGTACCAGCAGGCGCCTTACGGCGACCCGTACGCGCAGCCCTACGTGGCGCCCAAGAAGAAGTCGCACAAGGGGTTGATCATCACCCTGGTCGTCGTTGGCCTCGTCCTGTTCGGGGGTGTCGCCGCGGCGGTGTTCGTGCTTGCGTCGATGGCCAAGGACAACGTCATCGCCACCGATCTGAAGGTCGGCGACTGCATCACTGAAGTGCCGACCAGCACCAGAGTCCTGACGCTTCCCACCGTCGAGTGCACCCAACCGCACGGCGGCGAGGTGTACACGGTGCTGACCATGCCCGACGGCGACTATCCTGGCGCGTCCGCGATCGACGAGTGGCAGAACAAGTGCCCGGAGGAGCTGCAGACGTTCTCGCCTGAGGCAATGGCGGACGACTCGGTGGGCGTGTTCGTGCTGTACCCGACGCAGGAGACCTGGGATCAGGGCGACCGTGCGGTGACATGCATCGCGACCCTGGAGCCCAAGCGGGCAGGGTCACTCAAGGGCTAGCGGTACCTACCCGATACCCCTGGTACCGTCTACCCATGACTTCGGAGCGATTCGACGCGGTCATCGTGGGGGCCGGGTTTGCAGGAATCGGCGCAGCCATTCAGCTCAAGCGGCTGGGCTTCGACGACTTCGTGATCCTGGAACGCGAAGACGACCTCGGCGGTACCTGGTACGTCAACCACTACCCGGGCCTCGCCGTCGACGTGCCCACCACCACCTACTCCTACTTCTTCGAGCCGAACCCGAACTGGTCGCGGCTGTTCACGCCCGGCCCGGAGATCAAGCAGTACGCCGACGACGTCGCCGACAAGTACGACGTGCGCAGGCACATGCGGTTCAGCACCGTCGTACAGGGCGCCCGTTGGGACGAGGAGGCCGACGTCTGGCGGGTGGCCCTGGCCGGTGGTGAGACGCTCACCGCGCGCTACCTGATCACGGCGACGGGCTTCCTGTCCCAGCCGAAGGTGCCCGAGATCCCGGGCATCGACAGCTTCGCGGGCAAAGTCATCCACACCACCGACTGGGAGGACGACTACCCGCTCGAGGGTCGCCAGGTGGCCGTCATCGGCACCGGTGCCACCGCCGTGCAGCTCATCCCGCAGCTCGCCAAGTTGGTCGCCGACCTGACCGTCTACCAGCGCACCCCGATCTGGGTGGTGCCCAAGATCGACGTGCGCTTCGGCGAGCGCGCCAAGCGGCTGTTCGCCCGGATCCCGTTGACGCAACGCGCCATCCGCTGGCTGACGGACTCGATCTACGAGGTGATGATCAACACCGCGATCATCCACCACCGGCAGTTCCACCGGCTCAACATCGCCGCGGCGGACCTGTCCAAGACGCACCGATTCCTCTCGATCCGCGACAAGGAGCTGCGTCGCAGGCTGACTCCGGACTACGACTTCGGCTGCAAGCGGCCCACCTTCTCCAACGGTTATTACCGCGCCTTCACCAAACCGCACGTGCACCTGCAGGACAGCGGCATCGAACGCATCGAGGCGGACGGGATCGTCGCCGCCGACGGCACCAAGAACGTCATCGACACGCTGATCCTGGCCACCGGCTTCGACCTGTGGGAAGCCAACTTCCCTGCCATCGAGGTCGTCGGGCGGGAGGGCCGCAATCTCGGAAAGTGGTGGCGCGACACGCGTTTCCAGGCCTACCAGGGTGTCTCGATGCCGTACTTCCCGAACTATCTGAGCCTGGCCAGCCCGTACGCGTTCCTCGGTCTGAACTTCTTCAACACGATGGAGTACCAGATGCGGCTGATGGACCGCCTCTTCACCGAGGTGAAACGGCGCGACGCCACGACGTTCGAGGTGACCGAGGACGCCAACACCCGCTACCTGGACCGAATGACCGAACTGCTCGGCGACTCGCTGTTCACGATCGGAAACTGCGCGAGCGCGCGGTCCTACTACTTCAACCCCGCCGGCGAGCCCACCCTGCTGCGGCCTACGTCGACGGAATCCGCAATCAGGGAAGCGTCCGAATTTCCCTTGAGCGACTATCAGATTGCCTGATCAGAGAGGATCTTTGGCGGCCTCCCGCGTGACACCCACAGGCACATCTACACCAACGGCGGCATCGAAACCGCACTCGGACTCGGCTTCCGTGCCCGCAAGACCCGGCCGCTGGCGATCGTCGGCCTGATCGGCTACGGCGCCTATCTGGCCGGCAATGCCCTTCGCCACCGTTAGCTTTGCCTGCCTAGAGTGTGCGCACGTCCCCGACTTCGGGACGTTCGCCAGCTAATCTGCATCACGTGTCGAATGTGGCCAGAGTTACTCGTGAGGCGAGTTCGTTGTCTCGTCGTCGCGTCCTGCTCGGCCTCGTCGCCTCGGCGACGGTGATCGGAGCGGCACGGTGCGGCATCGGAGGCGCGAGCCAGGCAGCGCAACCCGCCGCTGTGCCGGCACCGCCCGCCACACCGGCATGGCCTGCCCTCGCGCCGCCACCGCCGCCCGCCGCGCGGGTGCTCCTTCCTGGAGGCGGGGTGCTCAGCTCCCTGCCGGGTGACGGCGATCTTCTGGCCATCACGCTCGACGACGGTGTCGACACCGAGGTGGTGCGTGCGTACGCCCAGCTCGCAAAGGACAGCGGAATCCGCCTCACCATGTTCGTGACCGGGGTCTTTCAGTCGTGGACCGAGAACCGGGACCTGCTCCTGCCGTTGGTTGAGTCCGGCCAGATCCAGTTGGGGAATCACACCTGGCTGCACCACGACCTGACCAAGATGACGGGCGCGGCGGTGGCCGACGAACTGCGGCACACCGACCAGTTCCTCAAGGACACCTTCGGCGTCGACGCGACGCCCTACTACCGCCCGCCCTACGGCGCCTACAACGACGCCGTCTCGTCCGTTGCCGCCGATCTCGGCTACACCGTGGCCACGCTGTGGAACGGCACTCTCGGGGACGACGCGATCCTCACCCCGAGCGATATCGTCGCCAATGCCGAGAAGTACTGCCTCCCACAGAACATCGTGATCGGCCACCTCAACCACCCGCCCGTCACGAACGTCTACCACCAGATGATCGATCTCATCCACACACGCAACCTGCGCACGGTCACGCTCGGCGACGTCTTCGTCAAGCCCGAGGTGACCCGGCTGACGTCGCCGTATCCGGCCTGACCGAGCGACGTACGATCGGCACGTGACGACGCCGGATCGGCCCGCGCTGGAACGTCGGCTCGGCACTCTGGACGCTGTCACGATCGGGCTGGGCTCGATGGTGGGTGCGGGCATCTTCGTCGCACTTGGCCCCGCGGCAGCGGCGGCCGGGACGGGCCTGCTCGCCGGGCTGGCCGTCGCGGCGATCGTCGCCTACTGCAACGCCACGTCGTCGGCGCGACTGGCGGCGCTCTACCCGCAGTCCGGCGGCACCTACGTGTACGGACGCGAACGGCTAGGGCCGTTCTGGGGCTACACCGCAGGCTGGAGCTTCGTGGTGGGCAAGACCGCATCGTGCGCGGCGATGGCGCTGACCGTCGGGGTCTATGCCTGGCCCGAGTATGCGCACGCCGTCGCGGTCGCCGCCGTCGTGGCGCTGACGGCGGTCAACGTCGTGGGCGTGCAGAAATCGGCGCTGCTCACCCGTGTCATCGTGGCCGTGGTGCTGGCCGTCCTGGCCGCGGTCGTGGTCGTCGTTCTCGGCGGCGGCGACCTGGACCGCTCCCACCTGGCGTTCGGCGACGACGTCAGCCCGGGTGGCGTCCTGCAGGCCGCCGGGCTGTTGTTCTTCGCGTTCGCCGGTTACGCACGCATCGCCACCCTCGGCGAGGAGGTGCGCGAGCCGGCCCGCACCATTCCCCGCGCCATCCGCATCTCGCTGGGCCTGGCCCTGTTGGTGTACGCGGCGGTCGCGGTCACCGTGCTGGCCGAACTGGGGAGCACGACGTTGGCTTCGGCAACGGCACCACTGGCCGAGGCGGTGTCTGCGGCCGGACACCCCGGGTTCGAACCGGTCGTCCGGGTGGGCGCCGCCGTGGCCGCGATCGGTTCGCTGCTGGCGCTCATCCTCGGCGTGTCCCGCACCACGCTGGCGATGGCGCGCGACCGGTACCTGCCGCATCAACTCGCGGCGGTGCATCCCCGGTTCAACAGTCCGCACCGCGCCGAGCTCGCGGTCGGCGTCGTGGTGGCCGTGCTCGCCGCGGTGGTCGACGTGCGCGGCGCCATCGGCTTCTCATCGTTCGCGGTGCTGCTGTACTACGCCATCGCCAACGCCTCGGCGATGACTCTGCGCGGCAAGGTGATTCCGGTGGCCGGCCTGGTGGGCTGCGTCGTGCTGGCGTTCTCGTTGCCGGTCTCGTCGGTGCTGACCGGCGCCGCGGTCGTGGTGATCGGCGCCGCCGCGTACTTGCTCCATCGCCCACGGCTGGCGCGTTAGCCGCACATGGTGTTCAGTTCGATTCTGTGATCTCCCTGACCTGGAAGCCCGTCCCGTCCGACGCCGCGGTCGTCGCACCGGATGAACGGCTGAGCTGGCCACGCACCATCGGCATCGGCGCCCAGCACGTCGTTGCCATGTTCGGCGCCACGTTCCTGGTGCCGGTGCTGACCGGCTTCCCGCCCACCACCACGCTGCTGTTCTCTGGCGTCGGCACGGTGCTGTTCCTGATCATCACCGGCAACCGGCTGCCGAGCTACCTCGGGTCCAGCTTCTCGGTGATCGCTCCGGTGACGGCGGCGGTGGCGTCGAACGGAACCGGAAGCGCGCTGGGCGGTTTGGTGGCCGTCGGCGTGCTGCTGATCATCGTCGGGGCCGTCGTGCATCTGGTCGGCACGCATTGGCTTGACCTGATCCTGCCGCCCATCGTGACCGGAGCCATCGTCGCGCTGATCGGCTTCAACCTGGCGCCCGCCGCGAAGACCAACTTCGAGAAGGGCCCGCTGGTAGGCATCGTCACCCTGGTGCTGCTCGTCGCGGCCCTGGCGTTCTTCCGCGGCATCATCGGGCGGCTCGCGATCTTCGTGGCCGTCGTCCTCGGGTATCTGTTGGCGCTGGCGCTCGGTGACGTCGACACCTCGGCGATCGGGGCGGCGCCCTGGATCGGCCTGCCGGAGTTCCAGACGCCGACGTTCACGTGGTCGGTGCTGCCGTTGTTTCTGCCTGCCGTCATTGCGCTGATCGCCGAGAACATCGGGCACGTCAAGTCGGTCGGCCAGATGACCGGCACCGACACCGATCCGCTCATCGGCCGCGCGCTGGACGCCGAGGAGGTGGCG
>Ga0193743_1003753_pt1 | contig 10046 bp, 6 predicted proteins | sample L2c2metaG_FD_143038 | JGI IMG/M metagenome (GOLD analysis project Ga0193743, IMG submission 143038) | Soil microbial communities from a riparian zone of the East river system, Colorado, United States - L2c2 | ecosystem: Environmental > Terrestrial > Soil > Riparian zone | place: USA: East River...
CAAAGCGAACGCAAAGCCGAGGCGTGGTTGCACGCCGGTCCGCCAGTCTGGATCAAAGTGGTATCGCGAAAGGCCGTTCGTACCGGGGAAGTCCAGACCGCCCACCAAATTGAGACCAGGCACCTGCAGAGGCGAGGCTGCCGTTGGATTCCAGCCCGTGATCCGATTGAAGCGCTCCCGCCATGGCGTCTCGTAGTCATATCTGATTCCGAGATTCAATGTGAGGCGCGACGTCACCTTCCAGTCGTCCTGCACATAACCGCCGTAGTACTTGAAACTATTGATCTCGTCTGGGCCGCCGGAATAGTTAAATCCCGAATCTCCTGTACCGAGTAGGAAAGATGCGGTACCTACACCGCTGGCGCCCGCAATAAACGGATTCGGACCCTGCGTAAAGTCCGGGCCGAAATCATAGGAGCCAGCACCGTTGTTGAACCGCGAGGTGGTGAACATACCGATGCCGAAATCACCGCCAGCCTTCAGAACGTGCGTACCAGCAACCTTCGTAAGATTCCCGAATTCGTGAAATACCTGATTCGCGTCGTTCAGTATGCCAACCCAGCACAACTGCCCAAGCAAGCCGCCCCAACCGATGTTCGGGATGGACTCCGAAGTGCCAAGCCCGCCCACAACTGCTGTGGGAAAGCATGGCACAGTGGTCTTGGCCAGATCGGAAAAGTACGAGGGAAAGCCGAGTTGTGTCGGATCGAAGCCTTGTCCGGGAGGCCGACGGGTAAGGTGGAATCGGATGAAGCTGGAATTAAGCTCCAGCACCGTGCTCGGATTCAGAACAGTCGTATCGCCGATCGTAGTCTGCATCTGCCGCAGGGTGTCCGGCCCAAGAATCGGCGCACTTACCTTGAACTTAGGGTCCGAGCCGAAGATAGGAGGACGCACCTGCGCAGTATCTGCAATGGAGAAGCGCCCGAATAGCTTCGAGCTCTGCGTCAGCGCCTGGTCAATCCTCAGGGAAAATTCATTCTTGGTGATCGGCGAGCTTGTATTGGAGATGAAGTTATTAGCTCCGGTCGCGGAATCTCCAGGCCGGTTTGGAGGAGGAATATAGCCCATCAGGTTCGCCGCAACAGGATCGACCCGGTTAGCTGGGATCTTATTGCCGGCAAACTGCGTACGTAGGTACTGCCCCGGATTAGAAGGATCCGGCACAGTCGTAAACGGATCGTAGATGGGGATGACCTGGCCGGATGCATCTCGCGTCTGTGAGAAATCGCCCGTCCTTTGCGCCAGGGTGGGGAGCGTCGCTGTCGTTGTAACCGCCTGGGTCCAACGCAGTCCTTCATATGAGAAGAAGTAGAAGGACTTATCGTGAAAGATGGGACCACCTACGCTTCCACCGAACTGGTTGTAGTGAAATGGCGCCCTGGGAAGACCAGCGTTGTTGGCAAAATAGTCGTTCGCGTTGAGTCCGGTATCACGGAAGAATTCGTACAGCGATCCGTGCAGATGGTTCTTGCCTGATTTGGTAATGACGTTGATCACGCCGCCGGAGGTGTTCGAGAACTCCGCGCTGAAGTTGTTGGTCTGTACCTTGTACTCCTGCACGAGATCAATGCTCGGATAGTACCCGGGTCCGCTCAGTGCGGGCTGGGTATTCATTCCGCCATCCAGTAGAAAGACGTTTTGGTTCGGCCGGGAGCCGTTAATCGAGACGAATTGGTCGTTGTACTCGTCGAACGCGGTCTGCGTGAAGCCTGCCGACGCAAGAACACCAGGAACGAGAGTTGCGAAGCTATAACTATTACGACCATTGACCGGAAGGTCGAGAATGGTCTTGTTCCCGAGCACCTGTCCCAGCGAGGAGGTCTCCGTCTCCAGCGAGGATGGCTGCCCTGTCACCGTCACCTCTTGCGCCACTCCACCAATCTGCAAAGCGGCATTCACAGTAAGTGCGTCTCCGACGTTCAGGTGAATATTTGATTGCACAAACTTGCTGAACCCCTGCATCACAATGCTGAGCCGATAGTCGGCAGGCGGCAGCAGAGGAATGGAATAATACCCGCGGTCATTCGTGGACGCGGATCTCACCTCATTTGTCTCGGCATTGATCAGGCTTACCGTGGCTCCAGCGACAACACTCCCCGACTTTTCAGTGACGGTTCCTGCGATCGAGCCTGTGGCAGTCTGGGCGAATGATCTGGGCACCCAGATCAGTATCAGGAACAGGACAGCATAGGCCACGAGCAGCCTTGAGATGCGGCTCGGCGCAGCCCTACGGATGCCCGATGACAGAACGGCGCGCGCCGCATGGCAACTAAAACCAGGTGAACTGATCGACATCACAATCGCCTCCCCAAAAGTGGCTGACCGGTATACGGAAAAGAGGTGGTCAGGCCCAAATGATTTAAACGTTTAGTATTTCGAACGTGAGGATAACAACACCTGGAGAGGTTGATTGTCAACTCCCCTCGTATTTGCACAGGTCAAGGGACTTGAAGAACGCCATCCGAGTCAGACCGAGAACGCGGAGACACAAAGAAACAGTAGAGCAACGAGCACCCCTGAAGTACTGCTGGCGCTGAGTTGGGCACGACGCTCGGCCACAGGAGCGTCAGTCACACCGCTTCTCCGAACATAGCTTGATAGTGGCGATAGCAGTCGCTCTGACAGCGCCCGGGTGGGTCTTCGGCTCCCGCCAGTCAACGCGCGGCGATTGAGCGGCCTCCAGCTGCGCGTGACTCCGACGGGCACTTTCCGGCCAACTTCGCAACGTTCTCTGCCTGCCCGACGGCGATCTGCCAGTCGCGCGCCTGCGCGGCGACTGTGTTCCCTTCCCCGTTCTCCGGTTCCGAGCATCCAGGACCTGCCCAATTCCTCCCGGTGTCTGTGGCGCGCGGGTCTCGTCGATGTCCTTGGACTCAGAACTGCTTGAACCTCCTCCGCTATCAGCAGAGTCGTCCTGACTCTCCGTATCTGCGCTCGATGAACTTGGATTCTGTTCCTCTTCTTCGAGGAGGTTGTAGATGCGTTCCGCGCTCATCCCGCGAAAGCGGTTGTCGAGCAACACATCTTTGGGCAGCGTGAGCCCGGCATCGAGCAGCATCGGGTTGATTGCGTAGTCGCATGCCATGTTCCAGCGTCGTGGATTGCGGCCGCCGCGGCGGGTGTGATGCTGTAACGCTGGGTGCATGACCTCATGGGCCAAAGTTCCGGCAATCTCGGCTGCGCTCAGGGTCTCCACGAACAGCGGATTGAAGTGCAAGGAGACGCCATCGGTCGCCATGGTGGCGATCGAGCTGCGAGGCTGCGCGCCCATGCGGAACAGCAGCGTTCCGAAGAAGAGGTGATCCAACAACAGCGTGGTCCGCGCCGTCTGGATGCGGACCACACTCGAGAGAGGTAGTGGATTGTTCATGAGGTTGCCATCTCCATATAGGCCGACATGTGCGAGATGATGTCGTCCGCGCTCGGACCAGATGCGGGCGCGATGTTGTCTTCAGCTGTGGCCTGTTCACGCTGCCGCATCACGGTGTCCATCTCGTCCAGCAGAGCAGCGGCATCGCTGGCGGTGGCTACGCGGAGGATGTCGCTCTTCTTCAGCTCGTGCGCCGGATAGACGCAGAGCCGGTGCCGAATCTCAGCCGCGAAGCGGTTCACTCCTGGTCCTGGCCGACGTTGAGCTGCGGCACCAAGTCAACCAGGTCGAAAACGTTGGTCACCAGTGACGCATGAAAACGCGATTCCGGTTCGTTGAGGCGGTCGACCATGTGGCTGCCCACGCTCTGGAGTAGGCTCCACAGGCCCTCAGTTCCCTTTTGGAGAGACTGACGCACGTTCGCATCGATCTCGCGGGCGACACGCGCCTGTTCCTGGGCCGACATGGTGACCCGGAAGTCTTCTCCGCTGGGGATGGGCAGCACCTCAAGCTTCAGGCCGAACTTCTTGCGCAGCGCGTCCGCAGAGGGGTAGTCCTCCTCGCGGAAGAGGCCATTGAGTTCAGGTTTTACATGCTCGATGTAGCTGGGGTAGAAATCGAGGAAGTCGTCTACCTGCTTCGAGAAGCTCTGCTCAAATTCACGCATGCGCGCCGAGAGATCGAAGTAAAAGTGAGACGGGAGCAGGCGGTAGCCTTCGTCCGACCAGGGCAGGGTGATCTTGTAGAAGTGTTGACGGATCTGCCCCGCGAGCGTCCGAAGGTCGTCGAGCCTGCCGGCGCCGCGCAGCAGTTGCTTGTTGTAGCGGCCGGCGCTGACCGGTGCCCCGTGCTGGCTCGCGACCTCGTGGCTGACCTTGCGATCGTGTTTGACTGCGGTCCAGATGCTGATATGGATCGCGGCCAGCATGGCGCGCTCAGTAATCATTGCAGAACCTCCGTATGTTCGACGCCGAAGCGAACGAACTCCGGTGTGTGGGTGATAGCGCGATCGCGAGCCGCCGCATCGCGCATGGCCAAGACACGAAGCTCGGTCGGCATGCGATCGAGATACCGCATCCCCTTGGCGATCGAGTGATCGGTGAGCACGCGGCCGAGCGCCGTGGCGATGGCGATCCGCGCCGATGGCTCTTCGGGCACCGGTGCCGTATCCGGGTTCAGCAGGATCTCCGGAATGGACGGAAGTTGCCGGAACAGGCGCAGGAACGCTACCAGTTCGATCGTGGCGGCCTGTCCGATCGTGCCTTCGAGAAGCTGCGCTTCGATCTCGCTTGTGCCGCTGAGGAAACCGCCGTTCTGCCTGGCCGCAAACCCAGTCAGCACACTGGAAGCCATCTCCCACGACCGTGGAGTCGGCCATGCGTTCACGGCTGACGTCGCATCGGAGTCGTGCAGGAGGGTCGGCTTGAAACGCAGAAACGCGATGATCTCCAGCCGGATGCTGGCCTTCACCGCCCACTTCGACCAGTCCTCGAAATCAGGGTCAAGCTCAAGGTGGACGAAGCGGTTGCGCAGCGGCCGTGGCATGGAGAAGTGCACGCCACGCTCAGAGGCAGGATTCCCTGCTGCGATCACCACCCAGCCGTCTGGTAGACAATCTTCACCTAACTTGCGATCGAGCACCAGCTGATAACAGCCCGCCTGCGTCATCTGCGGCGCAGAGGTGAGCTCCTCCAGAAAGAGGATGCCCTGACCGCTCGTGGGCAAGAACTTGGGCGGCACCCACTCGGCCTGGTCGGCCACGATCCGCGGCAGGCCCCGCAGATCGACCGGGTCAAGCTGCACGGCACGCACATCGGAGAAACTGCCAGTTCAGGTCCGAAGCGACCTGGGCGACGATCTGTGACTTGCCGACGCCGCAGGCGCCCCAGATGTGCAGCGGCACGCGTTGGCCGATCAGCGCATGCAGCGCCTCAGAGAGTGCTGAGGGTTTCATGGATTGTCCTTTCAGAGTGAGGAAGACGGCTGGACTTTACGATGGGATCTGGATGCGGAAGAGACGAGTGGCGTAGTGGACCGCAAAAATGGCGCAGACGGGCTGCCCCATTCGTAGCCAGCTTCGAGGTTCGAATGGCCTCGGCGCTATCCAAAACTGACGGCTTCGGCCAGCTTTTACGGGATCGACTGATGCTTACTCGACGATTCGAAACACGTATCCGTCCGGTGACATAAAGGGACGAGGCAATCAGGAAGGCTTCTACTTCAGCTTTGGTAGTGGCGGAGCGCGACGAATTAGCGCCGGCACGTCGCCCGCGATGGACCGTTCGTTATGCGGAAGGAAGCGGGGATGGCAGAAGACTGGCGGCCACATCTGGCAACAGTGGACTGTAGTTCTCAACCGGAGCGCTGCCAGAAGCAACGATGGATCACGGATGGCTTTCTCGAAAAGTGGTAAAGGCGATTATGCATCAAACGACGCCAACTGGCCCAGCGAACCCATTCTGCTGAATGCCGAATCACGCTGGATCCATGGGAGGGTTTGTTTCCGCGGCAGCCGCTGGCAAGGTGAAGTAGAACGTCGCGCCACGCCCGCCGTCGCCGTTGGCCCAGATCCGGCCGCCATGCGATTCGACGATTGACTTGCTGATTGCCAGGCCCATGCCGCTGCCCTGTGGTTTCGTAGTAAAGAACGCATCAAATATCTGGTCGGCCTTGCCCAGGGGTAGCCCGGATCCTGTGTCATTTACAGAGATCTCGATCTGGCTGTCCTCGCCCAAGTGCGACTTCACGGTAACCACGCCGCCCGTGCCCTTTATCGCCTCGATGCCATTCAGCATCAGGTTCATGAGCACCTGTTGAAGTTGCACTCGATCCGCCACGGTCATTGGATCGTCTTTGATATCGGTGTCGATCGATACTCCGTGTCTTCTGGCTTCGCTTTCCAGCATCCCGGCCATTTCGCCGATGACCTCATTGATCGCGACCAACTCCCGTTTGGGAGGTGCCTTTTTGTACAACGATCGCAGACGGTTGATGATTTCCGACGCAAGGGTACCGGCTTCGACGATTCTTTCCGTCCCTTTGCGAACTTCCGTCAGTTCGGGCGGGTCGCGCTGAAGCCATCGCAAAGATGCCTTGGCATGAGCGGTTGTGACCGTGATGGGCTGTGCGAGTTCGTGCGAGATAGAGGCGACCAGTTCTCCCATCGTGCTGACCCGGCTCGCATGGGTAAGATCCGCCTGGAGCTGTTCAGCATGTTTGCGATCTTCAATGTCGTTCGCCACTGCACACCACTTCACGATCCTGCCTCGGTTATCGCGCAAGGGCCGGGCGCGCGTTTGGAACCAGCGATAGACTCCGTCCGATCCGCGCCGAAGCCGCTTTTCATAATCCAGCGGTTGGCCGGTCGTCTGCGACGCGCGCCATCGTTCGGTGACGCGCTTGAGATCGTCGGGATGAATCGCCTTCTCCCATCCTGAACCTGAGGCCTGTTCCGGGCTCAAGCCGGTGTATTCAAGCCATCCCCTGTTCAAGAAAGTGCGATTGCCCTTGGGGTCGGCAACGAAAGCCAGGGCCGGCATGGTTTCGACTGCGTCGCGGAATTTCTTCTCTTGCTCCTGCAACTGGTGAACACGCATCTTATAGCCGGCCCAGAGCAGCATGAAGAAAGCAAGCGCGCAAAGCCCTCGGAACCAAGTGGTCTGGTAGAAAGCCGGCAGTATGGTGAAGGCCATGTTGGCGGGTGCGCCGGACCAGACGCCGTTCGTATCGGAAGCCTCAACGCTGAAATGATAGGAACCGGGAGGAAGGTTGCGATAGGTAACCGGAGTGGCCGTCGCCGCTTCGTGCCAGTCCTTGTCTGTTTCCTGCAGCTTGTAGCGGAATCGGATGGCCTCGGGATCGGAGAGGCTCACTGCGGTGTAGCTGATCTGCACGCTCGACGTGTGGGCTGGCAAAGAGAGACGAGGGTCGGGCGCGTAGCCTTTGTCGTCGGCAGAAACCGACTGGATGGTGATCGGAGGCAGCACTATCCGTTTTTCAGAGTAAGTTGCTGGATCGAGCCACACCACTCCGTTGCGCAACGCGAACCACAGTCGCCCATCGGCGCTCTCGATGGCGGTTGGAAACGGACGCAACTGGGTGGCAACCCCTGAAAGTCCCTCGCGTCTGCCGAAGTGCTCGCCCTTGACCCGATACGCAGAGTCTTTCAAGGCATCGGAAATTTCCGCCTTACGGATATGGAAGATCCCTGACATCGCGTTGAGCCATAAATCTCCCTCGGGTGTTTCCACGATTCCAGAGATTCCGCGCAGCCATTGGTCATCCACAGCGGCGATCTTGCGGAAGCGTCCCTGGTCAAACTGCTCTAGCCCAAATTCACCCCCGATCCAAATCTCTGATCCTCGTCCATAGATCGCCGTGATGTTGCCCACTTGAAGATCATCGCTAGGACCGAATCGACGGACCCGATCGCCATCCAAAACCGCCAGCTGACTGTTCGTATAGCCGAACCAGACGCGACCCAAGCTATCAGTAAATTCAAACAATATAGGTTTCCTTGGGAGGTCGTCGCGGCCACCGTAAGGTGTCCAAATGCCATCGGCCAACCGGTACAAACCGTGGCGGCCGAAGGAGACCCATATTCCTCCTTGTTGATCCCCGGTAATCGTCTGCAGGAATTCAAATTGGTTCACCATTTCCGGGGGAAGATTCACGCGCACGAAATCGTTTCCGACACGATGCCAAAGACAATGTTCCCCGGAGAACCAGAACGTCTTGTCAGGTGCGCGGTAGGCAAATGACGATGTCACCTGCGGGAGACGACGCTCGGCTTTGCCGCCCAGGACATGATAGAGGTCCGCTTTGAACCTATTGCCAAGACTGCCGAAACTGATCCATACCGCCCCATTGTCATCAGCAACCAAGGCGAGTTTCGAACTCCCCAATGTTTCTTTCGGGAATTCCTGTCTGATCAATGGGGTGTAGAAGAATCGATGTATGCCCCTGGTGTCTCCAAACCAGATATTTCCTTCACGATCCACCAGGTCTGCCATCTGAAAAGGGTTGATGTTATAGGTTTCAGAAATAGCTGTGGACGCATTGTTCCGGACATGACGTAGGCTGTCTTTTGGAAGGCGCATCACGACGGGCCTATCCCAGGGTGAGATCCAAACACTGTTGTTTCGGTCAAGAAGAGAGCCTTTGAGCACCGGGTAGGCAGCCGGCTTCTTATCAGAATCCTCGCTCGAGTCGACCATCGGCGGAGCTGCGGGGTCGGTCATGACGGCTCGATCCGCATCCAACGTGAACCCCGGGACTGACAGATTTCTCTCAGCTGTTTTGAAGTGTCTGGTCCCGGGCAGGAGGTAAATGAGGTCCTTCGGGGTCTCGAAACTGCCCGCCAAAGCCCACAGTATCCCCTCTGAATCAAATCCAACCTGTGCAACGGGTCCGGCCGGAGCGTTCCACTCAACCCCGATATGCTGCCACCCTGAATGATCGAATCTCCATAGACCACTGGATGCGCCTGCCCACACAATTCCATCCCGACCTTGGGCAAAACCGTAAACACTTCCAATCCCGCTCGCATAATTGGTCACTCGCCCCTTATCCAGGAAACTGAAACCTCCGAACGTGTAGCCGATCCAGAGGCCACCAGACGGCGGTGCGAACAAGGAATACAGGTTGGTCGAGAGAAGCCGATCGCCAAACGGCGAGCTGAATGGTTCGAATCGCGTTCCATCAAAGCGAAATAATCCGTTGGGGCCGCCCAGCCATAGAAACCCGTCATTGGTCTGTGCTAAACACGTGACTTCTGCGGGCGCTCCCTCTTTGAAGGTCCAGGAGTCGTGACCTATCTGTACGCTCGCCGATGCCGGCGTTTGCCCGAGCGATGACGCACACAGAAAACAGGTAACGATCATTAAGACAATAAGCCAGCATAGCTGCGAGGCTGTGGCACGGATTGAGCGTGCTGAGCGGTCGCAATCTCCGACGGAAACAAAGGACCGCACTCGTTGGCGTGTTTTCCTCACAGTAACCCACATTTTAGTCGTAACCCACTACAGCGAATATGAGTTGACACGGTGAGAAAAAAGCCTACGCTGCCGATGTGTCTTCACGCCGGCTCTGAGTTAGCGAGAACAGGCTGAGTCGCTCAACGACGCCAAGGATCGCGTCGAGAAGATGGAACATGCTGCGCGTCATGTCTTGCGTCTGAAGAAGGCTCTGGCGCTGTTAGACGACATACGCACACAGGATTTGGGTTGTTTTGCGGACCGAGTTTTCATGGAAGCTTACAACCTACGCTAGACGTAAACACAACCTTTGGGCGTCAGGCAGCGCCACTCAGCTCTGTTACTATCCACACAACTTCAAATTGCGACGGGGGCTTTATGTCTCTAATTCTCAACCGACGGGGCTTTCTTATCGCAGGCGGGCTTACGGCCTTGGCCTCGACCAAAGCCCTTGGCGCCAACGAGAGGCTACGTGTGGGCGTCATCGGCGCAGGCGGCCGCATGAAGAGCGTGCTGGGTTCGGCCGACCAGAGCGGCGTGCCATTTGAGATCGTCTCCGTCAGCGACGTCTATGCTCCCCGCCGTGCCGAGATCAGGGCACGCGGCAACGCCGCCACTGCGACCGAGCACGTTGACTATCACGAGGTGCTCGACGACAAGACCATCGACGCAGTTTTTATTGCCACACCCGATCACTG
>Ga0193743_1003754_pt1 | contig 10045 bp, 10 predicted proteins | sample L2c2metaG_FD_143038 | JGI IMG/M metagenome (GOLD analysis project Ga0193743, IMG submission 143038) | Soil microbial communities from a riparian zone of the East river system, Colorado, United States - L2c2 | ecosystem: Environmental > Terrestrial > Soil > Riparian zone | place: USA: East River...
TTCTGATGGGACGAGGAGTGGGGATTCGAGACAGTTCAACCGCTCCTCCAGTCGCGGTAGTCAACCAAACCTTTGCCAAGAAGTTCTTTGGGGATAGCAATCCGATTGGAAGGCGAATCGGCTCGGACGATCCGGGAGAGTTTGAGATTGTGGGTGTGGTGGAGGATACGGCGTACTCGGATGTGCGGTGGACGGATCACCTTATGGTCTTCGTGCCCTCGATGCAGCGTCCATCGGATTACGGACCTATCGAGAAAGACCTGGATCTGTATGCGGGTGCGATTGTGCTCGAAACCGATCGACCGATGAACGAGATGGAGTCCATCGCGCGAAGGACACTGGTAGGAATCAATCCGAACCTGACGGTGGTGAAGTTTCAGACGTTCGATGCGCAGATTGCGGGCATGTTTACGGAAGAGCGGATGCTCTCGCGACTGACGATGATGTTCGGAGGGCTGGCGCTGCTGTTGGCCGCCATCGGGCTGTATGGCGTGACGGCGTATACGGTGGCACGGCGGACCTCGGAGATCGGGATACGGATGGCGCTGGGGGCGGACCGCTCGAGTGTGGTTGCCATGGTTCTGCGTGGAGCGATTGTGCAGACGGCTGTGGGGCTTGCAATCGGGGTTCCAGTGGCCTTTCTCTGCATACGGTTTGTAAAGGCGCAGCTTTACCAGATCACCTCGGTGAACCCCATGGTGCTGGTGGGAGCGATTGCTACGCTTGCGGCGGCGGCTTTTGTGGCCGGGCTTGTTCCGGCTCGGCGGGCGGCTTCGATTGATCCGGTAGAGGCTTTGAGGATGGAGTAGGCCAGAACTCTTGGGTTGTTGCGGGAGGGTTTTCCGCGTTTGCGGACGGGATTCGCACAGACCGGCGGTGGGCCGATTTGCTGCGATACTGAAAGATATGGCTGAGGTCTGTTCGATCTGCGAAGGCGCAGGGTTGCGGGTCGTCGAGCGCGATGGCCGGCGGTTTGCGGTGGACTGTGTCTGCCGCATCGAGGAGCGCTCCCGGCTGAGAGTCAGGCGTGCAGCGATTCCGCGACGCTACGAGCACTGCACGCTGGAGAGCTATGAGACGAACTTTCCCTCCTCTCACCGTTCGCTGGGGGCGGCGCTTCTGCGGGCGAAGAGGTTTGTGGAGAATTACCCGCTGGAGACGGATGGTACTGGTCTGCTTCTTACCGGTTCAATCGGCGTTGGCAAGACGCATCTGGCGGTGGGGATTCTGCAGGCGCTGGTGGTTGAACGAGGGGCTACGGGGCTTTTTTATGACTATCGCGATCTTTTGAAGCAGGTGCAGAACAGCTACAACGCGCAGGTGCGGGAGACCGAGCTGGAGGTGCTGCGGCCTGTCTTCGATGCGGAGGTTCTGGTCCTGGACGAACTGGGCGCGGCCAAGCCTACGGACTGGGTGTGGGATACGGTCGCGCATATTCTCAACACGCGTTATAACGACCGGCGCACAACGATCATCACGACGAATTATCCCAACCAGGGGCCGCTTGGGGCCATCGGTGGAGACGTTGCGGGACGGCTGCGTGAGGAGACTCTTGGAGACCGCATTGGAGAGCGCATGCGGTCGCGTCTGCAGGAGATGTGCGTTGTCGTGGAGATGCAGGGAGAAGATTTTCGCCAGAGGGTCAAGCGGGCGAGTTTTGCCTGAAGGGGGCTTCGTTACATCACTGTGGCGAGCAGGACCAGGCCGGTGGTCACCGCCACGATGCGATAGGCGTAGTCGGCTGCTCGCGAGGGTGCGACCGCGTTTGCGCCAGCGGCTACGGATGGAACTTCTGCCCGAGAGCCGTCGGAGTCTGCCTTTTTCTGGGCCCGAGATCCGATAAGGGGAGTCATAGGTTCGGTCTTCCTGCACTTACAGCAGTAGATGTGATGGACTAACCCGATGATGCAACAGAAAGTTGCCTTGAGCGATGAAAATTCGCCTAAGTTTTGTCTGGTGTAGCTTTGCCGGTTCCCGGCGTGCTCAGAACTGCTCTTCGAGGATTGAACCCTCGTCCTCTTCGGGGAAGTGGAGGACGGTATAGAATTTCGCCCATATGAGCGATCAGGAACAGAGATCTCACAGTGCGGGAAGTCCGGGAGAAGAGGCCAGAATTCAGGGCGAGGCTGGAATTCAGGGAGCGGCATCGGGACGGACTGCGGGCTCCTCCGAGCTGTTCGCTGCACCGCCGGCCCGCTCCGGGGGAATGCCGCTCTCTGCATGGCTGATTGCGGGGGCCGTCGTTCTTGTTATCGTCGCCGCCCTTGTCGTGGTGGGTCATCGCAAGACGACGATTACCGGAGTACAACAGCCGACGGATGCCTATGCCGCCAGTCTTCCGCTCTCGCAGCTTCAGATGAGCGAATCGACGAGCCTCTCGGGCGGGAAGTCGACCTTCATCGATGGCCACATCCGCAATGCCGGCAACTCGACCGTAACGGGGGTTACGGTTCAGGTGTTCTTTCACAATGAGGAGCAGATGCCTCCCCAGGTGGAGACGCTTCCACTGTCGCTGATCCGGACGCGCGAGCCTTATGTGGACACGCAGCCGGTGCGTGCCGCTCCGCTCAATCCTGGGGACGATCGGGAGTTCCGGCTCATCTTCGAGTCGATTCCGGCGAACTGGAATATGCAGATGCCGGAGATACGGGTGATCAAGATCGATAAGAAGTGAGCGGGGCCAAAAGAGCCGCTTCAGAAATACTTACCGGCCTCCCGGAAGAAATTGCAGGAGATAGCGAGAGTGGGCAGATGTTTCCCAATAGGTGTTGTCCTATAACTCTCTAATTTTCAACAATGTAACCGTTAACCGAGTTTGGCACGGCAAGTGCTATATGTCCTCGTGTACAGGCGTCTGAAACGGCAGACGCAGTGCATGAGGAGTGAAAATATGAAAACCGGAACCAGATTTGGTCTCTCAGTTGTTGTACTCGGCACCGCGATGGGCATGAGCGCGTTGGCTCAGTCTGCTACGCAAGCTACACCGTCAGGACAGGACACAACGTCTGCTCCGACCGCCGCACCTGGAAGCCAGATGAGTGTCGATGACAAGTCGACTTACGCAACCGGCAAGCCTCTCGAGTCGCAGTCGAAGGAGGGTTTCTGGGGTCACCTGAATCCGTTGGCCCGCAAGAAGTGGGTACACAGGCAGGTGGATCCGATCAAGGATCGGACGAACGAGCTGGATCAACTTCAGTCCAAGAATGCAAATGATATCCGTGATGTAGATTCCCGCGCGACGGCAGGCATCAACAAGGCGCAGAGCGCGGCCGACCTGGCCGACCAGCACGCAGCAGATGCGTCCAACCGGGCGAACACAGCGCAGCAGACAGCGAGCAATGCAAATACCCGTGCAACGTCGCTCAACACAACCGTCAGCAATCTCGATCAGTACCAGGAGATCGCGGCAACCTCGGTTCCCTTTGCCTCCGGACGCACGACTCTCGGACCCAAGGCGAAAGCCGAGCTGGATGATGTTGCAACGAAGCTGGCCAATGAAAAGGGATATATCGTCGAGGTGCAGGGATATAGCCGCTCCGGTGTGCAGAACTCACAGGCAATGGCCGATGCGGTTGTTCGCTATCTCGTAACCGAGCATCAGATCCCGGTCTACCGCATCTATCGCACCGGTCTTGGAAAAAATACGGTCAAGCCGGCAGATGGTGAAAAGGCAATGACGAATGGCGTTCGCGTTACGTTGTTGCACAACAGCCTGGCAACCATGGACGGAACTTCAGCATCGAACAGCGTACCGGCCTCTCCCCAAGCAACGCATTCGGGTGTTAGCGCACCACCAGAGGCGAATCAGTAAAACAGGTAAGCCCTCCCCAAAAGGGCGGCATGGTTTCCAACTATGTCGCCCGACAGTTTAGTAACGGTTTGCCGGAGAGCGACCTAGATCGCTCCCGCAATAGACTCTCCTAACCAGAGAGAACCAAGGCAGATTGGCCCCTCATGCGAGGGGCCGTTTTTTTTTGTCTTTTTGGGGAAGTGCAACAGGGAAAACCAAGGGAGAGCGTAATGGGGGAGGCAAAGTGATGCTAGGTCAATACATGGTGAATTGCAAGAAGTTGTTCCAGAATGCCCCGAAGATGGTTCAGGTGGAGAGCGTTGGCTCCGTCCGATTTTGCATGCGACGGGTCGTCGTGAACCTCGAGGAAGATGCCGTCTATGCCGGCGGCCACGGCAGCGCGGGTTAGTACAGGGATAAATTCGGGCTGGCCTCCGGAGACTCCATTGGCAGCGGAAGGCGTTTGGACTGAATGGGTTCCGTCGAAGACGACAGGGGCGAACTCGCGCAGGATGGGGAGCGAGCGCATGTCGACGACGAGGTTGTTGTAGCCGAAACTGGCTCCCCGCTCGGTGAGGGAGACATGGTCGCAACCGCTTTCGCGAACCTTCTGGACGGCGTGGCGCATGTCGGCGGGAGCGACAAACTGCCCCTTCTTGATGTTGATGGCCCGGCCGTGCTGCTTTGCTGCCTCTGCAGCGGCGATGAGAAGGTCGGTCTGCCGGCAGAGGAAGGCGGGGATCTGGAGGATGTCTACGGCTTCGGCGACACGGTCGCAATCCTCGGCGGTGTGGACGTCGGTGAGGACTGGAAGCTGATTGGATTCGGCGATCGCCCTCAGGATGCGGGTGCCTTCCACGACGCCCGGACCGCGGAAGCTGTGGATGGAGGTCCGGTTGGCCTTGTCGTAGCTGGCCTTGAAGATATAGGGGATGCCGAGGTCCGAGGCGATGCGCTGGATGGAGTCAGCCATCGTGCGGGCGTGTTGCTCGGATTCGATGACGCAGGGACCGGCGATAAGGAAGAGTTTCCCCCGGCCGATGGAGATATTGCGGATCTCGAAGGGATGATTCACAAGTTCAATTTGACCACAGGTAAACAGGAGCGGATTTTCACTTCGGCAGATTCCCGGGTAGTGATGGATGGCTTAAACCACTCTGCGATGAAAGCCGGTCAAAAGTCCTTTTCCTCGCGCGAGTTGCGGTAAACCAGAACCAGGGAAGTTATTGAATATGCAGGGACTTGCACAGGCAAGGAAAAGAAAAGGTCATTGTTTATGAGAAGGGACCGGCATAGGCTTCTGATAGGCGCAACTGCGCACTCTCAGGAGATCAAAAAAAAATGAAAATGAATATTCGTAAGGGAATTCTTGCATGCCTCATCGCACTAGCAGCGGCAGTAGCTGTGACACCAGCCCACGCAACAATATCCGGCAGCAATCCTCGCCCCCAACCAGGTACAGGCACGCGCTAGCGCTCTGTTTACTTTTCGATAATGTTTGGCAGTGCTCGCATACGAAACTACATAATTCATCGAATAAGATGAAGCTGCGATGGAACTCAGTTTTTCAGCGCGAGTATTGTGGGCGGCCGGTTTCTGTGAGCTGGCTGCCCTCGTACTCGTGCTGATTGCACGTGGGCGATGGCGTGCCTTTCCTGTTTTCAGCGCATATATCAGCTTTCAAGTCATCGAAGCAATTGCGCTGTACGGCATCCATCGCTTCGGCAACCCCTATGTCTATTTCTGGTTTTACTGGATTGGCGTGGTTGTCGATTTAGCGCTGCAGATAGCGGTTGTCTTCGAGCTGTCAGGAATCGTTCTGAAGCCCACGGGAACGTGGGTTCGGGATGCGCGCAAGATGTTTTTATTGCTTGCCCTGGCGGGGACTGTCATCGCGGCGGCGGTCTCGTACGGCGTGAATCCCACTGTGCCGAATACGCTCGACAATTGGATTGAAAAAGGAAATTTGTTTGCCGCCATGTTGAACGCGCAACTGTTCGTGGCGATGGGCCTGGCCTCTACGAGGCTGGGGCTGGCATGGCGTCATCATGTCATGGGAATTGCGACAGGCTGGGCCGTCTGGGCTGTAGTGGGCCTATTTGTGGAAGCCGCATATAGCTATTTCGGAACGAACTGGCGTGGTGTCGTCCTGGATAACATGCGCATTGTCGCGTATCAAATTGCGACAATTTATTGGGCGATAAATTTATGGCTTCCAGAGCCGGAAACCCGTACACTATCTTCCGAAATGCAATCCTATCTAATCGGGTTGCAGCAACATGTAAAACTTGGGACACAGGGTGTCAGCAGTATGCGGAGACGGTGAGCTGACTATGGGAATTCTTGTATTTATTGTGTTCAGCGTGGTTTTGACTCTGGGTGTAGTCATCGTGCAGTTGAAGGCCCGACGACTCTCTGGTGATGACTGGGAAGCGCTCGTTGCGCAGATTCAGCCGATTCCATTTGAAGGCCTGGAAAAAGTGGCGCTTGACCACTTACAGCCGCAAGGCAGTCAATTGTCGATACAGCCGGAAGAACTCTGGCAGCTCGTCGGCGGATTCGAAGGATTGAGTAAGATGCGGCAGAACGCCGACTTGATCATTCGGCTGGCAGCGCATGTTCATCGTTGGAATTTTGACGAGGCCATTGTTGTCGCTGAGCGCATTCGGCAAGATACGGTCATGCTCAAGCGGGCATTATTCAGGATCCATATCCAGATGCTCTTCTCGATGCGCAAATTGCATGTTCCTTTCCAGGTCCATCAGGCAGCTTCCGCATACTATTTGATGACGCGGAGGATCCTGGCTCTGTATCAGACGAATCAATTCGTGTTGTACCCACGTTTGATGGAAGTGCTCTAAGCCTAGGAATGGCAGGGTGTTCAGCAGCTGTCTATTCGTGTTGGATCTGCGATCGATCCTTCAGGAATAGAAGTGCGCGTACCAATCCTTTCTATCGGCGCATCTCAGCATCCCTGGATTGATAATCCGGCGGCTCTCCAAGCTGTAAAAAGAAATATTCTCTCTAGGCTTCCTAAAAGAAAAACGACCTGGCAAGCTAACGATCCTCTTTGTGAGACGAGTTGCAAGGATCAGCTACTGCGCGTGCTGGGAGATGGAGAGGACGTTGCCGTCGGGATCTTTGAACCAGGCTACTTTGGCTGCGTCATCGGGTGCGGACCAGATGCCGTTGGCGTCCTGCTCGAGGAAGGGGTAGCGCTCGAAGGAAATTCCGGCAGCGGTGAACTGCTGGACGGTGGCTTCGATGTCCTTCACCTTCCAGCCAAGAATGGTGTGGGGTGAGGGGTTGAAGGCTTCGACGCGGGAGATGCGGATGTCGGTTTTTCCGGAGCGAATGGTGATGGCGAACGGATCATCGGAGACGAAGGTAAGACCGAGGGTATCGACGTAGAAGCGGCGGGCGTGATCGGCATCGACGGTGGGGATGAAGGCGAGGAGTTCAGCCTGTGCGAGCATGGAGGGCTCCTTCCAGAGCTAAAGATCGAGCTGCCAGTCCTGTGAGACGAGTTCTTTGCCGAAGGCAGTGTACGGCTTTTCGCGGAGGAGGAGATAACCTTCCTTCTCGTAGATGCGGCGAGCTGCTGTGAGCACGCTATTGGTCCAGAGGATGATGCGTTTGTAACCTGCGCTGCGGGCGAAGATAGTGCACTGTTGCACGAGCGTGCGGCCGAGGCCGAGGCCGCGCGCCTCCGGATCGACGAGCAGAAGGCGCAGGCGGGCAGTTGCAGCGGAGGCGTCGGGTTGCTCGCGGTCGCGGACGAGGAAGACGCTGCCGAGGCGCTGGCCGTTGCGTTCGGCGATCCAGCAGCGCTCGCGCTCGGGTTCGTACTGGTCGATGAAGTCGGCGGCGATGCGGGCGACGAGGGCCTCGAAGCGCTGATCCCAACCGTACTCCTGGGAGTAGAGCTGGCCGTGCCGCTCGACGACCCAGCCGATGTCGCCTGGGCTGTGGCTGCGAAGAACGATGGGGTTGGTGGTAGTCGGGATCTCCGCGGTCGGCTGGTTGGGAGTGAGGAGGGATTCGATGGCCGCCATGGAGTCGACAAGGCGCTCGCGCTGCCCAGGGGAGAGCGGCGAGATCATCTGGCGGACCTGCTCATTGGAGCGGTGATTGAGCGTGCCGGAGAAGGAACGGCCCGCCTTCGTCAGAGCGAGGAGGTTCTGGCGGCGATCGCTCTTCGAGGGTTGGCGGTGGATCAGTCCGCGCGTGGAGAAGGCCCGCAAAATACGACTGAGGTAGCCGAGGTCGAGGTTGAGGCTGGAGGCGATCTCGGAGGCGGTGGGTTCGGAGCGGTTAGCTAATTCATAGAGAACGCGCGCCTCGGTAAGCGAGAGGTCGCTCTCGAGGAGGTCCTCGTTGAGGACGCCGAGAAGATGGGTGTAGAAACGGCTGAAACGGCGGACGGAGGCGATCTGCGTGTCGGGTACGGACATGATGGCTCTCAATACTTGACAGAGTCTATTAAATTGATTGACTTAGTCAAGTATAAGAGCGAAAGTTTGCGGAAGCTATTTTGAATCAGCGGTAAAGCGATTTGCCGAGGTTGGTAAGCAGAAGCGTGAAGAAGGAGAGGCCGCGACGTCCGTCTTCGCTGGTGGCGCGGCGGAGAAGCTGCCAGGTTGAGGGCGGGGCCGTCTCTTTTTTGTGATCCTGGGAGCTCTGCTGCAGGGCTCCGGCGAGAGGAGCGAGGACTGTGGGGTCGAGCGAGGCGAGTATCTTTCCCGCTTCGAGGAGATTGAGGAGAGCGGTTTTGCCCTCCGGGGTGTTGGCGGCTTCGGCGAGTCGACCGGCGATCTTGTCGCGCGCGGTGATGAGGCCGTGCACGGCGTCGAGGGTGCCGTTTTCATGGGCGGCCTGAAGGATGTCGTAGACGACCAGAAGGGCTTCGGCGTGTTCGCGTGGGGCGTGGGCGAGACGACGCTCCAACTCGACGTGCGGGTCGACGGGGTGCGGTTTGAAGGAGAGTGGGTTGGCCATGAGGTCCCTCTGGGGTAACGCCTAAAAACAGATTCCTGTGCTGCGGAATGACAACCAATTCGGAGTGGCTCAGACCCTGGTGGAGGTGATCTGGACGAGTTTGTCGTTGGAGCCGGTTCCGGGGAGTTCGTAGTCGGAGCGAGCCCACTTGCGCTCGATTTCCACACCGTTTTGCGGGGTGCGGGTTGCGAAGCGGAAGTTGTTGTGAGGCAGGGGGCTGGTGTCCTTCTCCGCTTTCCGCGTGGGGAGAACGGTCATGTTGACGGCGGTCTCCTTGAAGGCGGGCGTGTGGGTGGCGCGGTCGGTGTGGCTGCTGGTGAGACGGTTGACGGGCTCGTCGACGGAGTTGAGCGGCATGTAGAGCTGCTTGCCCTGCACGCGGTCGGTGATGAGGACCTGCACGCGGACCTCGCCGTAGGCGGAACGGATCTTGACGTGGGAGCCGGTGGTGAGACCGCGCTCGGCGGCGAGCTCGGGGGAGACCTCGACGAAGTTGTCGGGGGTCATAGCGTGGATGCCGGGGGTGCGCCGGGTCATCGAGCCCTGTTCGAAGTGCTCGAGCAGGCGGCCGTTGTTGAGGTGGAGATCGTAAATCTGGTTGCGTTCTTCCGAGGACGGGAGGTACTCGATGGGATAGAAGCGAGCCTTGCCGTCGGGGAAGTTGAATTCTTTGGTGAAGAGGAGCGGGGTGTCGGTGCCGTCGGGGTGAACGGGCCACTGCAGGCTCTTGAAGCCCTCGAGGCGTTCATAGGTGACGCCGGCGAAGAGCGGAGTGACAGAGGCGATCTCGTCCATGATGTCGGAGGGATGTTTGTACTTCCAGTTACCTCCGAGACGGTTGGCGATGAGCTGGATGATCTCCCAGTCGGCTTTGGATTCGCCGAGGGGATCGAGCGCTTTATAGATGCGCTGGATGCGACGCTCGGTGCTAGTGAATGTGCCGTCCTTTTCGATCGAGGCAGCGGCGGGGAGAACGAGATCGGCGTAGCGGCAGGTCTCGGAGAAGTTGATGTCCTGGACGATGAAGAAGTCGAGCTTCGAGAGAGCCGTTGCGACGTAGTTGGCGTTGGAGTCCGAAGTAATAGTGTCTTCGCCCTTGATGTACATCGCTTTGATAGTGCCTTCGAGGATGGCATCGATCATGTCGTGATTGTCTTTGCCGGCGGAGGTGGGAAGGGTGACTCCCCATGCGGCCTCGAACTTGGTGCGGACCTCGTCGTCGTCAACCTTCTGGTAGCCGGAGTAGACGTTGGGCAT
>Ga0193743_1003755_pt1 | contig 10045 bp, 8 predicted proteins | sample L2c2metaG_FD_143038 | JGI IMG/M metagenome (GOLD analysis project Ga0193743, IMG submission 143038) | Soil microbial communities from a riparian zone of the East river system, Colorado, United States - L2c2 | ecosystem: Environmental > Terrestrial > Soil > Riparian zone | place: USA: East River...
GCGGCGGAGGACGTCGTGGACCGCTATACCGATCGGCCGGTCTGGGTGCGTGGCGTCGGGCTGGGCATGGATCGGGTGATGCATCAGCACAAGAACGACATGACGAGTTTCCCCCCGACGGTGCGTGCGGCCAAGACGGCGATGAAGATGGCCGGCGTCACCCCGCTCGACATCGACGTCGCCGAGGTGCACGACTGCTTCACCGGCGTCGAGCTGATCAGCTACGAGGATCTCGGCTTCGCCAACCGGTTCGAGGCCTACAAACTCGTCGAGGGCCGCGAGCACTACGTCGGCGGCTCGATCCCGATCAACCCGAGCGGGGGACTGAAGGCCAAGGGGCACCCGCCGGGCGCGACGGGCGTGGCGCAGTGTTACGAACTGTTCAACCAGCTTCGCGGCGAGTCCGAGAATCAGGTCGACGGCGCCCGCGTGGCATTGGCGCACAACATCGGCGGCCCGACCGCGGTCTCCGCGGTCACCATCCTTTCCAACGACAAGAACTGACGGGAAACTTCACATGACGACCTCCGAGATGGCCACCCTGGCAGGCTACGAGCAGTTCGCCCCGTGGTTGCTCGTCGCGAAGCGCGGCAACGTCCACGTCGTGAGCATCAACCGCCCCGAGGCGCTCAACGCCGTGACCGAGGAAGTGCACCACGCGTTCGCCACCATTTGGCGGGTACTCGACGCCGACGTCGATGTGCGCGCGGTCGTCACTACCGGTGTGGGCAAGGCCTTCTCGGCCGGCGGTGACATGGTGATGTTCGGCCGCCTGATCGAGGACGAGGTGGCTCGCACGTTCCAGATCCACGAAGCGCGCACGGTGTTCCTCGAGGTGATCAACTTCCCCAAGCCGCTGGTGTCGGCGGTCAACGGCCCCGCCGTCGGGTTGGGCTGCTCGATCGCCCTGCTGAGCGATCTGCTGGTGATGGGGGAGAACAGCTACCTCGCCGACCCGCACGTCGCGGTCGGGCTGACCGCCGGTGACGGTGGCGCGGCGATGCTGCCACTGTTGATCGGCATGATGAAGGCCAAGGAGTACGTCCTGCTCGGGGAGCGGATCACCGCGCCGATCGCGGAGAAGCTGAACCTGGTCACCAAGGTGGTCAGCGACGACACCGTGCTCGACGAGGCTCTGGCGCTTGGTGAGCGACTGGCCGCCCTGCCGCCACAGGCACTGCGGTCGTCGAAGGTGGCGCTCAACATGCACCTGAGCCGGGCCGCGCAGGGTGTGCTGGAGTATGCCCTGGCCGAGGAGTTGACGTCGTTCTCCACCTCGGAGTTCAAGGAGCGGGTCGCGGCCTTCCGTACGCGCTCCAAGAAGTGATTTCGGCGCGAGAACCGTCGCTGAGCGAACTGTTCTGTTTCGGGACATCGCACGTCGCTGAGCGAACGGAAGCGCGCCCAAGTCGCGGGTTGGTGGGGCGTCAGCGGTAGGCGGTCACCCGTGCGGTGATCGCGAGCTTGCCGTCATCGCCGATCGCCCGCGCATCGCCGACGGCGGTGTTGCGGCCCACCCGCAGCGGCGTGCCTTCGTAGCGGGCGTCGGTTCCGGCGAAGAATGGGCGCAGGAAGTTCACCCGCAGCGACGCGGTCCGCAGCAGGCCGTCGGGACGGCCGTGGTTGACCGCTGCCGACGCCGCGAGTTCCAGGCCTGTCGCCGCCACACCGCCGTGCACGATGCCGATGTCGTTGTTCAAGTTCGGGTCGGCGCGCTGGGCAAGCACGTGGCCGACGGCATCGGGTTGGACGTGTACCGCCATCAGGTCCGACAGCGTCGTCTCATCCGATCGCTGCAATGTCTCTGGTGGCCGTTGGGGAAGTACGGCCTCGGCCGGGATGAAGAACGATCGCACAGTGCCGCCGCCGATTACGATTCCGCCGTAGGTCAGCGTGCAGATCGACAGCGACGTGGCGCCCCGCGGACCCAGGGTGCGAGCGGTGGCCAGGATGGGTCCGTCTAGATCGCCGAGGTCGTCGGTGCTCAGTTCCACGGACAGTTCGGACGAGACAGTCCACTCATCGGTGTGACGACGGTAGTGGTTGACGATTCCGCCCGCCGCGTCGACGAGAATGGCCATCGGTCCGATGGTCGGCGCGCCCGTGAACGGATTGCGGAACCGGTCCATCGGCATCGACAGCACGGCTTCGGCATCGGCCGGTCGCGCGTCCAGATAGTCGATTCCGAATCGGACCTGAATCGAGTCGGGCGTTTCGAGATCGTGGTGATTTACCAGCTCGTCGACACCCGTCATTCGAGAAGGTCGACGACAGTGGACAATTCGGCGCCCGTTAGGACGTACTCCTCTGCCTTCTGAAGATGCCGCTTCCAGAGCTCGCCAGCCTTCTCGACATCGCCCGCCTTGATCATGTCCAGCACCATCCGATGGGTCTTCGCCGAGCGGCGGGCGGCTTGCTCGGCGCGCGGACCCTTGGTTGGCTGCAGCGAGCGGTTGGCCTTCTCGATGATGTGATGCAACATGTCGCTGACGATCTGCAGCGTGTCGTTGCCCGACAGCCGCGCGATCGCTGCATGAAAGTCGGTCAGCTGATCGACGGCTTCGCCACCGGGGTTCAGCTGCGACTCGCGTGCGACGATCTGCTCGAGTTCGGCAATCGCCTTGGGATCGCGGGACTTGGCCAACTGCTCGACCATCGGAACTTCCAGGGTCACCCGGGCGTCGTAGACGTCCTTCACCGTGACGCCCTCGTACTCGAGGATCAGGCCGGCGTAGCGGGCCAGCGTCTCGCGCCGCGGGCGAGTCACGCGGGCTCCGCCACGCACTCCGCGCTGGACCTGGATCAGGGACTCGGACTCGAGCACCCGGAACGCTTCGCGCAGCGTCGGCCGCGACACCCCGAATCGCTCCATCAGCTCTGACTCCGGTGGCAGCATCGTGCCTTCGGTGATCTCACCCCGGATGAACATCCGGCGCAGCACCGTGGCCACCCGATCGGCCATCTTCGGTTCCCGAAGACTCGTGACCTCCATTGCAACCTCCACCGGTAAGTGCAAATGCACAAAACAACTAATTATTTAGCAGGTTAACCGAATCCCCGACCCGAGTCGGGGATTGGAGGCCTCCCAGTGATCGACGTCATCGCTAAAAGCCCATCGCGCGGCCCATGAGGTCCTTCATGATTTCGGTGGTGCCGGCATACAGGCGCTGCACCCGCGAATCACGCCACAGCCTGGCCACTTCGTACTCGTTGATGTAGCCGTAGCCGCCGTACATCTGCAGGCAGCGGTCGATGATCTCCCATTGAACCTCCGAGGTCCACCACTTCAGGCCTGCGGCGTCCTGATCGCTCAGCGTGCCGTCGTTGACCGAGAGCACGCACTGATCGAGATATGTCTGGGCGGCATCGAGTTTGGTCTGCATCTCGGCCAGGAAGTGCCGGTTCACCTGGAACTTCCCGATCGGCTGACCGAATGCGGTGCGCTCCAGCGCATAGGCCTTCGTCAGGTCCAGCGCGCGGCGGGCGGCGGGTAGCGCGTAACAGGCCACGCCGACCCGCTCGCTGGGCAGGTTGGAGACCAGATGGTAGAAGCCGCGGTTGAGCTCGCCGACCAGGTTCTCCTTGGGCACCTTGACGTCCTCGAAGAACAGCTCGGCGGTGTCGGCGGAGTGTTGGCCGATCTTGTCGAGCTTGCGGCCGCGGGTGAACCCCTCCATGCCGTCCTCGATCATCAGCAGGCTGATGCCCTTGTGCCTGGCCGACGGGTCGGTCTTCACCGCGGTCAGCACCAGCTTGGACAACAGCCCGTTGCTGATGAAGGTCTTCTGGCCGTTGACCACCCAGTGGTCACCCTCGTCACGGGCCGTGGTCTTGATGCCCGCCAGGTCGGATCCGGCCGCTGGTTCGGACATCGCCATCGAGCCGATGTACTCACCGGAGATGAACTTGGGCAGCCAGCGTTCCTTCTGTTCCTCGGTGGTGAGCTGATGCATGTACGGCATCAGGATGTCGTTCTGAACGCCAAGGCCGATGCCGACCGACCCGGTCATGAACATCTCCTCGGAGATGATCTGGTTGAACCGGAAGTCCTTGACACCAAGGCCGCCATACTTCTCGTCGAACTCCCAGCCGATCAGGCCGTGCTCGCCCGCAGCCAGCCAGGCCTCGCGGCTCACCTTGCCATCGCGTTCCCACTTCTCCACATTCGGCACGCACTCGCGCTCGAAGAACTCCCGTGCGGTGGCCCGGAAGTCATCGTGGATCTCGTCGAAGATGTTGCGGCGCATGTACTTCCCTCTACTCTGCCCAGGAGACGATGGCGGGCAGCGCGCGGCCAGGGGCGTAGTCGTCGAAGAGGCGGTCCGCTAGCAGTGCCTCGAGTTGCTGGTAGGAGCCGCACAGCGAGTCGATCTGGAAGCCGCGGGTTACGTACCGGTGCAGGTTGTGTTCGATGGTCAGCCCGATCGCTCCACACACCTGGAGAGCCGCGTCGGATATCGCCCGGTGCGCTCGTCCGGCCGCAGCCTTGGCAGTCAGCGCGGAGAGCTCCTCGCCAAATCGCCACGTCTCGCCGAGTAGTGCACGCGCGCCTTCCAGGACCGCCGATGCGTCGGCAAGTAAGTGCCGTGGCGACTGGAACGAGCCTATGGGTGAGCCGAATTGGATGCGGACGCTGACGTGTTCGACGGCGATCCGCAGCGCTTCGTCCGCCAGTGCGACGAGCTCGGTGGCCAGCGCCCGGTGCGCCGCGGCGATTGCGCGACGCCACTCGGTCGGGGCGTCGATCAGGTCGCCGACCATCGGTCCGCTGACCTGTGTCCAATATGCGGACGGGTCGAAGGTATCCAACCTCTTGCCCTCAAGACGGTCGGCATCGATGATTCCAATTGACACCGTGCCCTTTGGGCTCGATACCGGGACAACCAGTCGGCCGGCGCTTGGCAGCGGCCCGAGCAGGATTCCGGCGGCGCGTTCGACATCGGAGCCGGGCGCGTAGCCGTCGGCGAGGCCGGGCAACACGATGCCGTCGACCGAGCCGTCCAGCAGCGGGGCCAGCTCGGCCAGCATGACCTTGTCGAGCGAGTCGGAACTGACGAGTGAGCGGCCTTGGGCGCGAAACAGCAACTCGCAAGCCTGAATTGGATACTCGGTTTCGATGTCTGACCACCCGAGTTCGGCGAGTCGCGGCCCGACCCCGATGTGCGCGTCCGCTCCCTTGCCGGCCAGTTCGTCGAACAGCCGGAAGACGGCTTCCTCGACCATGGGCCACGATTCATCGACTGCGGGGGCGCTCATCGCTTCTCCTTTGGCAGTCCCAGAAGATGGTCGGCGATGATGCCGCGCTGAACCTCCGCGCTACCGCCCATGATCGTCGCGGCCCGGGTGTACCACCACTTGGCCCGTGCGGCATTGAGTTCCTTGCCGCCGTCGGCTCCGGTTCCGGTCAGCATCCAGTCCCGACGGACGTCGAGGATGAGGTCGTTGATGTCCCTCTCGGCCTTGGCGAACAGCAGCTTGTCGATGCTGCTGTTGGGGCCGACCATGCGCCCCTCGGCCAGTGCCCGCACCGTGGTCGCGCCGCGGGCCTGCGCGGCCACCACCGCCACGTAGATCCGAGCGAAGCGCTCGCGGTTCGCAGCGGACGCGCCGTGGACGGCCATCTCGGCGCGCAGCCTGCTCAGTTCGGTCAGTGCCGTGGTCAGCACGGCGTAGCCGTACATGCCGCGCTCGTACTGCATCAAGTGCATGACGACGCCCCAGCCGGCGTCAACGTCGCCGATCAGCCGCTCGTGCGGCACCCGGACGTCGTCGAAGAACACCTCGGCCAGTTCGCGGCGCCCGCTGGCCAGCGTGATCGGGCGGACGGTGACGCCCGGAGAGTCGGCGTCCACCAGGAATGTGCTCAGGCCGCGGTGCCTGCTCTCGGGTGTGCCCGTGCGGGCCAGTACCAGAAACCGCGCGGCGGTCGGGCCCTGGCTGGTCCAGATCTTCTGCCCGTTGAGAACGAAGCCACCGGCGCCGTCGTCCGTGGCCCGGCACCGCAGCGAAGCCAGGTCGCTGCCTGACTCGGGCTCGGAGAAGCACTGCCCCCACCATTCGGCGCCACGCAGATAGTTCGGCAGGTACTCGGCGGCCAGCTCCGGCGCGTACTTGAACAGGGCAGGCCCGAGCACCTCGAGGGTCCAGTGCTGCTCCGGGACGGACAGCATCGCCGCAGCCAACTCCTCGAAGTAGACCGCGCGGTGGATCTCGGTGCCTCCGAACCCGCCTGCCGCCTCGGGCCAGCCGTACCGGTTCCAGCCGGCCTCGTGCACGCGGGACAGGATCGTGGCGTGATAGGCGAGTTCGTCTTCGGCGTTGTCGAATGCCGCCGAGCGCCATTCGTCGGCCCAGTCCAACTCGCGTAGCCAACGGCGGAAATCCTCGCGGTACACCGCGACCTGCGAGACGTACTCGTCTTGACGGTGGCCGGCTACGGCGCTGTCGACAGGGGCGGACAACCCGTTCCCCCTTCATGGGTGCCTGGACCCGGTCGCTAGATCGAATCCGCTAAACAGTTATCTATAAGAAGGTACACTAACTCACACCGCTACTCCCACGAGAGGGATCGCCAATGACGGCTTCACCCGTCGCCGCCGCCACCGTCAACTTCAACCCCGAGACCAGGCTCTTCGTCGACGGCCGGCTGCGGGACTCGTCGACCGGAAAGACCGTCGACAACATCAATCCGGCCAGCGAAGAACTGCTCGGGGTTGCCACCGACGCCAGCGCCGAAGACATGGACGAGGCGATCGCCGCTGCCCGGCGCGCGTTCGACACCACCGACTGGTCGACCAATCACGACTTCCGGCAGCACTGCCTCGAGCAGCTGCACGACGCGCTGCAGGAAGAGAAGGAGGACATGCGCGCCGAGCTGATCGCCGAGGTCGGCGCGACGGTGGGGATGACCTACATCGCGCAGTTGGAGTGGCCGCTGGCTGACGCCATCCGGTACCCCGCGGAGCTGATTTCGACCTTCCAGTGGGAGCGAATGCTCGACCAGGACGCCAAGATGGGCGTGCCGTACAACCGCGTCGTGGTCAAGGAGCCGATGGGTGTGGTCGCGGCCATCACGCCGTGGAACTTCCCGTTCGAGATCATCAGCAACAAGATGGGCCAGATCCTGGCCACCGGCAACACGATGGTGCTCAAGCCGGCCATCGAAACGCCGTGGAGCGCACTGCGGTGGGGCCGGATCATCGCCGAGAAGACCGACATCCCGGCCGGTGTGGTCAACATCGTCCCGGCGTCGGACAACGACATCGCCCAGAAGCTCGTCACCGACCCGCGGGTCGACATGGTTTCCTTCACCGGCTCGACGGCGGTCGGCCAGCTCATCCAGCGGCTGTCGGCGGACACCATGAAGCGCAACATGCTCGAACTCGGCGGCAAGTCGGCGTACCTGCTGCTCGACGATGCCGACATGGACATGGCGCTGCCCGGCTGCATCGGTGCGTTGATGCACTCCGGCCAGGGCTGTGCGCTGGCCACGCGGATGTTGGTGCCTCGGTCGCACTACGACCAGGCCGTCGAGGTCGCGTCTGCGACGTTCGGCGCCCTCACCGTCGGCGACCCGGCCGACCCGAATACCTTCTGCGGCCCACTGGTGTCGGCCAAGCAGCGGGACCGCGTGCTGAACTACATCGAGATCGCGAAGGCCGACGGCGGCCGCGTCACCGCTGGCGGCGGGGCGCCTGAGGGCCTCGACCGCGGGTACTTCGTGGCGCCGACCGTCGTCGCGGACGTCGCACCGAATCACCGGATCTTCCAGGAGGAGGTCTTCGGACCGGTGCTGTCGATCACGCCGTACGACGGGGGCGACGACGGCGCCGTCGAGATGGCGAACAATTCGATCTATGGTCTGGCCGGCGGAATCATGGGCAGCAACGAGCGCGCCATGGCGGTCGCCCGCCGAATCCGAACCGGCTCGCTGATGATCAACAGCGGCATGTACTACGGCGCAGACGCCCCATTCGGCGGATACAAGATGAGCGGGATCGGTAGGCAGAACGGCATCGAGGGCTTCGAGCAGCACCTGCAGACCAAGACGATCGGCTATCCCCTGGAGTCGGCACTGTGACCGACATTCTCAGCGGAATCCGCGTCGTCGAACTAGCGGCGTGGACGTTCGTTCCCGCGGCAGGTGCCGTACTCGCCGACTGGGGCGCCGACGTCATCAAGGTCGAGCACCCCGAAACCGGTGATCCGCAACGCGGGTTGATCAGCTCCGGGATCGTCACCGGCGCAGGGGGAGTGAATCACTTCGTCGAGCAGCCCAACCGCGGCAAGCGCAGCATCGGGCTGGACACCTCGACCCCGGAGGGCCTCGAGCTGCTGATGAAGCTGATCGAGACCGCCGACGTGTTCGTCACCAACCTGCTGCCGGATTCCCGGCAGCGGATGGGGATTGACGTCGAGCAGGTACGGGCGCGCAACCCGAAGATCATCTACGCCCGCGGCCACGGTTACGGCACCAAGGGCGACCTGGCGTCCCAGGGCGGTTTCGACCTCGCGGCGTACTGGGCGCGTGGCGGCATCGGCGATGCGTACTCCGACGGCAAGGGTTCCTATCCGCCGATCCAGCGGCCGGCGTTCGGTGACTCCTACGGTGGGCTGGCGATTGCGGGAGGCATCGCCGCGGCGCTGGTGAAGCGCGAGCGCACCGGTGAGCCGTCGGTCGTCGACGTGTCGCTGCTCAACGCCGCGATCTGGCAGCTGGGCCCAGACATCGTCGGTTCCGGTGTCACCGGTCAGGACATTCCGAAGTTCAACCTGGACGAGATGCCGAACCCGGTCGCCAGCATCTACAAGACCCGCGACAACCGGTTCATCGCGTTCGTGCTTTTGCAGGCCGACAGGTTCTGGTCGGACTTCTGCAACCGGCTCGGCAGGCCCGAGCTGATCGGCGACGAGCGGTATGCCAGCGCGGCAGCGCGATTCGGGAACCGCAAGGAGTGCATCGCCGAGTTGCGCGATGCCTTCGAATCCGAGGACCTCCCGCACTGGGAGAAGGCCTTCGCCGGCTTCGACGGAGTGTGGGACGTCATGCACACCGCGCATGAGGTGCACAGTGACCCGCAGGCGATCGCCAACGGATATCTGCCGCGGGTCACCGACGCGAAGGACAACGAGTTCGCGCTGGCGGCCAGCCCGGTGCAGTTCGACGAAACGCCGTTGGAGCTGACATGCGCCCCCGAACACGGTGCAGACACCGACGCCCTGCTCGCCGAGCTCGGCTTCAACGAAGAAGAGATCGTCGACTTCAAGATCAACTCGGTCGTGCTGTAGTGGGTTCGGAGAACCTCGCACGGCGCTTCCTGCACGTCAACCTCAACTGCGCGTCGCTCGACGCGACCGAAGGGCTCTACGCCGGGCAATTTGGTCTGACCGCGCGGATGCGTACCGACCCCAAGGTCGCGACCGACGGCACGATTCTGGGCCTAGACGGTGAAACCTTCTGTGAGACGGCGTTTCTCTATGACGCCCGGGGTGGGCGGGGCGGCTGTGCGCTGGAGGCCATCGAGTACCACTCACCGGCGCTCGGCCGCGACCCGAGTGCGGACCCCGTGCGGCCCGGCATCCGGTCGACCCTGTTGACAGTCGCGGATCTCGATGCCGCCGTGACGATGTTGCGCGACGGCGGTGTCACGGTGAGTGAGGCCGTCGACGGACTGATCTCCGGCGCCAAGGCGGTTCTCGTAGTCGACCCAGACGGTGCGGTCATCGAGATCGCCCAGGTCCCAAGCGAAAAGTCGGGGGCGCTGTTCTCTGGAATCCGAATCGCCGCAATCGATGCGGTGAAGACGGGGGAGTTTCTCACCGCAATTGGCTTCACCGAAGTCGAAGCACCGGCGCTGGCCAAGATCGCCGCCGAGCAACTTGCCCCCGGCGGGTCGCCCGATCCGGTGGAATGCGTGGTGTCACGGTACGCACTCGCCGAGGACGGGCATCAGTTCACCCTGGTGGTGGTGCAACATCCCGACACCGCACCGACACCGGTCCCGTGGGGCGGGAACCGCCAAGGCCTCTACCGCTGCGCCCTTCG
>Ga0193743_1003756_pt1 | contig 10044 bp, 7 predicted proteins | sample L2c2metaG_FD_143038 | JGI IMG/M metagenome (GOLD analysis project Ga0193743, IMG submission 143038) | Soil microbial communities from a riparian zone of the East river system, Colorado, United States - L2c2 | ecosystem: Environmental > Terrestrial > Soil > Riparian zone | place: USA: East River...
CTCGAATCGACGCGCATCTTCGCCCTCGCCCTCTTCGGCGGATGGCTCGGCGTTCTCTTCATGATCCCGCTCCGCCGCCAGCTCATCGTCGAAGAGCACGGCACCCTCACCTACCCCGAGGGCACCGCCTGCGCCGACGTCCTGATGGCCGGCGAACGTGGAGGCTCCTTCGCATCGCGCGTCTTCCTGGGCCTCGGCCTTGGCGGCCTGTACACGCTCTTCCAGAACGAAAACCTCTTCGGACTCTTCCCCAGCCAACCCGACTATCAACCCGACCTGACGCCCCAACACATCCTCAAAGGCTCCGCCATACGGGCCGATGTCACCTCAGAGTATCTCGGTGTCGGCTACATCATCGGACTCCGCGTCGCAGCCATCATGTTCGCCGGTGGCGTCTTCTCCTGGCTCGTCCTGATGCCGGCCATCTACTTCTTCGGCTCCCATCTCTCCACACCGCTCTACCCCGGCACCGTGCCCATTCACGACATGTCTCCCTCCGACCTCTGGAAGACCTATGTCCGTCCCATGGGTGCTGGAGCAGTAGCGGCCTCAGGGCTCATCACCCTGCTCCGCACAGCGCCCACCATCATCAGCGCTCTGACCGCAGGCCTCAAGACCATGGGCAAGAACAAAGGAGAAGCCCCGGCCCAGCCCCTCCGCACCGAGCACGACCTCCCCATGTCCGTAGTCCTCGGTGGGTCCGTCCTGCTGATCGCCCTTATGTGGATCTTCCTGCAGTTCCAGCCCGTCCCGGGAGCTCAGGTCGGCCCTCTTGCCAATCTCGTGGCCTCGCTGCTGGTCGTCGTCTTCGGATTCCTCTTCGTCACCGTCAGCGCCCGGATCGTCGGCATCGTCGGCAGCTCCGCCTCTCCGGTCTCGGGAATGACCATCGCTACCCTCATGGCCACCGCGGCAATCTTCCTGGTTCGCGGCTGGACCGCTCCCGCATTTGGAGCGCTCGCCATCACCATTGGCGGTATCGTCTGCATCGCCGCCTCCAACGCCGGCGACACGGCTCAGGATCTCAAGACCGGCTTCCTCATCGGCGCCACTCCTTGGAAGCAGCAGCTCGCCATCATGATCGGCGTCATCATCTCCGTCTTCTCCATCGGGGCCACGCTCAACGCCATGAACACCGGTCTCGAGCAGTTCCAGCGCCTGCAAAGGCCCATCCCCTTCGTCCTCTCCAACCTGCCCGACGGCGTCCAGGCCACAGGCCAGTTCACCCGCGACCACATCACCCTGACAGCGCATAACGCAGACAACGCCTCGAAAGAAGAGGTAAACAACGCGAAACAGTACGTGCTGTTGAATGCCATCGGCTCGACGACCCTGGAGGATGGCAAGTACCTCTACAACCCTGCCACGGGCCAGATCGAAATCCAATGGATTCAGGGCATTGGCAGCGAAAAAGCAGCCGCGCCGCAGGGACGCCTGATGGCCACCGTAATCAACGGCATCCTCTCGCGCAAGCTGCCGTGGGGGATCGTTCTGCTGGGCGTGGCGCTGGTCTTTGTCGTCGAGATGCTCGGCGTCCGCTCCCTCACCTTTGCTGTAGGCGCTTATCTCAGCATCGCTACCACTCTGGCGATTCTTGTGGGCGGGGTGATGCGCTGGATGGTCGACCGCGCCCTGACCAGAAGCGGAGTTGAACTGACCGAGTCCGAGTCGGAGATCAGCCCCGGCAGCCTCTACGCTTCAGGCCTGATTGCGGCAGGCGGCATCGTAGGACTTCTCGGCGTCTGCATCAAGCTGCTCGAAGGTCTCTCGGAACAACACGGAGGCCACTGGACGCTCTGGCGGTTCAACGAGCACAATCCGCTGCATCACAACTGGATCAGCATTCTCATGTTTGCGCTACTGGCCTTTTCGCTCTACTACTTCGCGAGGAAACCATTGAAGACGGAAGGGTGAGATAGCGTTCTGCGCAGAAAGAAATCAGACGCAACAATCTTTATCATTTGAACTGCTCAAGGCTCAGCTCCTCGTTGCGCTTTTCAATCTCTGCGGATACTTCGGGCTTGAGGCTGCGAAGGATCTCGAGGAGTTTGGCCGGCTCGAATGATTCGAGTTGGAAGTCGGCCTGCGGGCAGTCGTTGAATCCCGGAGCTGAGATGGCGATGATTGGAGTTGCGGGTTGAAGCGACTTCAGCTCGCGAGTCAAATCGGCTGAAGAGATATCTTCGAGGCCTCCATCGAGCACAACCCCACTGACAGCTGGAAAGCGCTTGAAGATCTCCAGGGCCTCCTTGCCGCTGTAAGCTGTGAGAACGTTGAATTTGGCAGTTTCGATCACCAGCTTGCGAGTGGATATGCTGCCTGGAAACTCCCGGTCAATCACGAGGAAACAAGGTCTGATCATCCGCGCATTATCTGCTAAATAAAACAGCTATGACTAGTCGAGTTGGCATCCGGGATACCGCCTGGTTGCAGAGCACTCGCATACAGCCGAAGCTATGTCCCCATAAAGTGTTCTGGCTGCTGTCTATAGCCCGGATTGATACAAGGGCAGGTAGAAGGAGAAGACCGACCCCTGCGACGGCTGACTGGTAACATCGATCGATCCACCGTGGGCCTCGACGATAGCCTTCGCGATGGCCAACCCCATGCCCGTCCCCTGCACTCGATAGCGCTGGCCCTGGCCACGGTAGAACTTGTCGAAGATCATCATGCGTTCCAGATCGTCAACGCCGACTCCTCGGTCGGCGACGCTGGTGACGAGCTGACCGCGAGCCACCTCCGCGCTGATGAAGATGGGCGTTCCCTCCGCCGAATACTTCGCGGCGTTTTCGAGGAGATGCTCGATAACCTTGGCGATGCGATCGAGATCCATCTTGACCATGGGAAGAGAATTCGGCAGGCGAATGTCCATGGGGCGGGACCGCACCTGGGGCTGTACAGCCTCGAGCGCAAGGTCCACAGCCTCGCGCATCGGATGCGGGCGCACGTCGAGCTTGATATCGTGAGCATCGAGATCCGCCATCTCCATGGCCTGCCCGACGAGACGGTTGAGGCGCGCTGCCTCCTCTTCGATGACCTGCATCATCTCTCCACTCTGCGCGGGGTCGAGCAGCGGATCGGTACGGAGGCTGGTAATGGCGGCGGTGATGGAAGTCAGGGGTGTTCGCAGCTCATGGGCCACGGAATCGAGCAGCGCATTGCGAAGTCGTTCGCTCTCCCGAGAGGCCTCGACACGGGTAAGCGTCTCGACAGCCCCGGCGCGCTCAATGGCGATGGCAGCGAGCCCACAGACAGCGTCGAGCGCCTCTGGCGATGTACCCGCACCAGTGATGCCGACAGCGCCGATAGGCCGCGTCCCCAGCAGAATAGGCACCAGGGTGACGCCGCGCGCCTCATCACGATGATGGTCGCGAGAGTAGGCCGCATCGCGAAGCTCTGCCGCAGTGACATCCATGTAGTCGGGGCTCGATCGATAGACGCGATCCTTCTCCCGCAGATAGACCGCAGCGCCGGCGAGATTGAAGGTTGCGGCGATCATGTGAGGCAGGGTATTGAGCAGGTCGATGACATTGCCCTTGACCAGCATCTGCTGGCTGAACTCATAGAGCCGTTCGGCCTCGCGCTGGCGGCGGCGGGAGATCTTCGCCTCACGGCGCGCACGTTCCGCCAGTTGGCTGGCAACAATGCCTGTGACCAGGAACGCAAAAAGCGCCACCCAGTTGCGACCATCGCGAACGGTGAGGGTGAGAACCGGCGGCAGGAAGAAGAAGTTGAACGCCGCCGACGACAGGATGGAGAGATAGATGGCGTGGCGCAGTCCCCAGTTGGCGGCGACAAGGAGGATGGCAATGAGCAGGGTCAACGCCACCGTCGTCTCGTTCGCGTGCGCCCAGAGGAAGTACACAGCTACAATGACAGCGACAGTACCCGTAGATACCGTGTAGCGGATTACACTTCTCAAAACCGATCGTCGCACTCCCATATCTTATCCCTATGCCTACTCCCAACCCATCGAACCCCGCCGCCAAGAGCCCTGAAGAATGGCTGGAGAAGGTTGCGCCAGAGAAGACGCGCGGAACCTTCAAGCTCTTCCTCGGCTATGCGCCGGGCGTGGGCAAGACATACAACATGCTGAGCGAGGCCATCCGCCGGCATCAGCGCGGAGAAGATATCGTAATCGGCGTTGTGGAGACGCACGGGCGGCCACGCACGGCGGAGCTCGCCGCACAACTCGAACAGATTCCGCGCCAGCGGATTGAATACAAGGGAGTGGTCTTTGAGGAGATGGACCTCGACGGCATCCTCGCGCGTCGGCCGCAGATCGTCCTGATCGACGAGCTGGCCCACACCAACATCGAGGGCAGTAAACACCGCAAGCGCTACGAGGATGTGCTCGACGTACTGGCGGCCAATATCGACGTACTGGCAACGATGAACGTACAGCACATCGAGAGTGCCGCGCCCACCGTGCAAAGCGTCACCGGCATCCAGATCCGGGAGACAGTGCCGGACTGGCTGATCCAGCGAGCCGACGAGATCGTAATGGCCGATCTGACCCCCGAGGCGCTGCAGACGCGCATGCGCCGCGGCGATATCTATGGCGTCAACCGCGCGGAGAAGGCGCTCGCCAACTTCTTCCGTCGCGGCAACCTGATCGCGCTGCGCGAGCTCGCGCTGCAACACGTTACCAAGGCAGTCGACCGCAACCTCACCGCCTACATGGACGCGAAGCGCATTCAGGACACCTGGGCTGTGCGCGAACGCGTCGCGGTGTGCATCAGCTCGAACAGCGCCTCGCAGATGTTGATTGCCCGAGGCGCACGCGTGGCCGAAGGCGTCGGCGGCGAACTTTTCGTGCTGCATATCGAGACCGACCGGGAGCACCTGGAAGAGGATCAAAGCACGCTTGAGGCAAACATGCAGTTTGCCCGCAATCTGGACGCACAGGTCTTCGTCATCAAAGGAAAGAACATCGCCCACACCGCTGCGGCCTTCGTGCGCGAGAAGCGAATCACGCATATCGTCTTTGGCCGCACCGCCGTCACCGGTCTGCGAAAATATCTCTACTACTGGGCGATCCAACACTTCCTGCGCGAAGCGCCCAACGTGGATGTCCACATCGTCACCCAGCACTCGGAGCGTGAATGAAGCAGAATGAACGTGACCAGCCGGCAAAGATTCTGATCGTTGACGACGAGCCGCAGATCATCCGCGTACTCAAGACAGCGCTATCCACGCAGGGCCACTCGATCCGCACCTCATTGAACGGCCTCGACGGTCTGATCGTCTTTCGGGAGTGGAATCCCGACCTGGTGATTACGGATCTCTCCATGCACGAGATGAGCGGCATCGAGCTGTGCCACCAGATTCGGACGACGAGCACAACGCCAATCATCGTGCTCTCCGTGCGCGATCAGGAGGCCGTAAAGGTCGCGGCGCTCGATGCCGGAGCCGACGACTACGTTACGAAGCCCTTCAGCATTCAGGAGCTGCAGGCCCGCGTGCGCGCCCAGCTGCGTCGCACATCCACACCCCCGGAGACGCCGCAGATCATCGCGCTGGGCGACTTCGTCATCGACATACCGCAGCATCGGGTGGCCGTCCGCGGACAGGACACGCATCTGACGCCGAAGCAGTTCGACCTGCTGGTGTGCCTTGCAGAACACGCCGGCCAGGTACTCACCCACCGCGCCCTGCTGCATGCCGTCTGGGGCACAAACGCCGATCAGCCCGAGTACCTGCGCGTCCATATCGGACAGCTGCGGAAGAAGATCGAGACCACCGACGAGCCGCGCTATATCGTGACGGAACCCTGGATCGGCTATCGCTTCCATCCCACCGGGAAAGACGAGTCGTAAAGCACCTTTACGACTTCTTTACGGGTTTCCTATCCACACTTTACGTTGAAAGGCATTCTATAGAGATAATGCCGCGCGTAGGGAGGCGGCGATGAGACCCATGCTGAAAACATCTGATTCATCTTCTCTTCTGTCTGCCACTCCGAGCTCCTTCCCTCCTTCTCGACAGTTCAAGATCAGCCCGCTGTCCAGTCACTGGCACGACGCGCCGAAGGCTCTTACGACAAGCCGACCCGCAACACCCTATCACCTCTAATTGAAAGAGAGCACACCCCATGTGGGATATCGGATGCATTGCAGCAAGCGTGGCCTTCTTCATTCTGGCCATCGCCTACACCACCGGCTGCGACAGGCTGGGAACAAAGGAGAGCAAATGACGATCGAAGTCCTCCTTCTCTCGCTTGTCACTGTCGCACTCCTCGTCTACCTCGTCTACGCGCTTCTACGCCCAGAAAAGTTTTAGCTAGCTTCAAAAAGGAAAGCCTCGACCATGACCGCCAATGGCTGGTTTCAAATCTCCGTCTTCTTCGCCCTGATTCTCGTCTGCGCGAAGCCTCTCGGCCTCTATATGGCCCGCGTCTTCGAACGCGAGCGCACCTTCGCTGACCGCGTCTTCCGCCCGATCGAGCGGCTGATCTATCGTCTCAGCGGCATCGATGAGTCCCATGAGATGCGCTGGACCGAGTACTCCGTCGTGATGCTGCTGTTCAGTGTTGTCACGCTGCTGGCAACGTATGCGATCGAACGGCTACAGAGCTTATTGCCCTTGAATCCGCAGCACCTGGCCGCGGTCAATCCTGATCTTGCCCTCAACACGGCCGTATCCTTCACGACGAACACGAACTGGCAGTCCTATGTGCCTGAGTCGACGATGAGCTACCTGACGCAGATGCTCACGCTGGCATATCACAACTTCTTTTCGGCAGCGACGGGCATGGCGCTGGCGGTTGCGCTGATTCGCGGCATCTCGCGCAAGGAATCGAAGACCCTCGGAAACTTCTGGGTAGACATGACTCGCGCATCGCTCTGGGTGCTTCTCCCCACCTGCTTCATCTATGCGCTTCTGCTGGTCTCGCAGGGAGTCGTGCAGAACTTCCACCCGTACGATCAGGCGAAGCTGGTGCAGCCACAGACTGTAACCACCACAGGCACAGATGGCAAGCCCACCACGCAGACCATCACCACGCAGAGCATCGCACAGGGCCCGGTCGCCTCGCAGGAAGCCATCAAGATGCTCGGCACCAACGGAGGCGGCTTCTTCAATGCGAACAGCGCCCATCCGTTTGAGAACCCAACGCCGCTCTCGAACCTGTTGCAGATGTTCTCCATCTTCCTGATCCCTGCAGCCCTCACCGTTACGCTCGGTCGCATGACCCGCTCACCCAGACACGGCTGGGCCGTCTTCGCCGCCATGTCCGTGCTCTTCTTCGCTGGAGTCTTCGTCGCGTACTACGCCGAAGCCCAGCCCAACCCTCTGCTTCACTCCGTCAATCAGCAGGCAACAACGGCGCAGGCAGGCGGCAACATGGAGGGCAAAGAGGTTCGCTTCGGCATCGCCAACTCGGCGCTCTTCGCGACGGTCACCACCGACGCAAGCTGCGGCGCGGTGAACTCCATGCACGACTCCTTCATGCCGCTGGGCGGCCTCGTCCCAATGGTCAACATCATGCTGGGCGAGGTCATCTTCGGTGGCGTGGGCGCGGGCCTCTATGGAATGCTCATCTTCGTCATCCTCGCCGTCTTCATCGCCGGATTGATGGTAGGGAGGACACCCGAGTATCTGGGCAAGAAGATCGAGTCCTTCGACGTGAAGATGGCCATGCTCTACGTGCTGATCTTCCCGCTTTCAATCCTCGGCTTCTCTGCCGTTTCGCTGATGATGCCAAGCCTTGGCCTGTCCTCGCTCGCCAACGCTGGACCGCACGGACTCTCGGAGATCCTCTACGCCTACACGTCGGCTACCGGCAACAACGGCTCTGCCTTTGCGGGTCTCAGCGCGAACACGCACTGGTATAACCTGTCGCTCGCCACGGCCATGCTGGTGGGCCGCTTCCTGATGATCGTGCCGATGCTTGCGGTCGCTGGCAGCCTGGCAAAGAAGAAGCTGGTGCCGCCGTCGCCCGGAACCTTCCCTGTGCATACGCCTCTGTTCACCGCCCTTCTGGTCGGCGTCATCCTCATCGTCGGTGCTCTCACATTCTTCCCTGCGCTCTCGCTTGGACCCATCCTCGAGCACCTCCTGCTACACGCCGGCAAAAGTTTCTAAGACAGAAAGAAAAAAACAATGGCAAATACCCGCAAACGCTCTCTCTGGGACACGAAGATCGTACGTCGCGCTCTGGTCGACGCCCTGGCCAAACTGAACCCGCGCACCATGATGAAGAACCCGGTCATGTTCGTCGTGGAGATCGGCAGCGTCATCACCACCATCTATCTGTTCCGCAATATCGCCGCGCATCACCAGTCCGTGCGCTTCGATCTGCAGATCACGCTATGGCTCTGGTTCACCGTACTCTTCGCCAACTTCGCCGAGGCAATGGCGGAGGGTCGTGGCAAAGCCCAAGCTGATGCGCTTCGCCGCGCCAAGTCCGAGACGACCGCCGTCCGCCTGCGCACCGACGGCAGCAGGGAGGATGTACCCAGCTCCGACCTGCGCTGTGGCGATCTCGTTCTCGTAATTGCTGGCGGCATGATCCCTGGCGATGGCGAGGTGATAGAAGGGGTAGCCTCAGTCGACGAATCCGCCATCACCGGCGAGTCCGCTCCCGTGATCCGCGAGGCAGGCGGAGACCGCTCTGCTGTCACCGGCGGCACGCGCGTCCTCTCCGATCAGATCAAGGTACGCATCACATCCAACCCCGGCGAGACCTTCCTCGATCGCATGATTGCGTTGGTCGAAGGCGCGGAACGCCAGAAGACTCCGAATGAGATCGCCCTCAACATCTTGCTGGCTGGTCTCACGATCATCTTCCTGCTCGCAGTCGTCACGCTGCAGCCGATTGCAATCTACTCCTCCGCTCCCCAGACTGTCTTCGTGTTGATCTCGCTGCTTGTCTGCCTTATCCCCACGACCATCGGCGGCCTACTCTCGGCGATCGGCATTGCAGGAATGGATCGCCTGGTGCAGCACAACGTCCTCGCCATGTCTGGCCGCGCGGTAGAGGCGGCAGGCGACGTCAACACGCTGCTGCTCGACAAGACCGGCACCATCACGCTCGGCAACCGGCAAGCCTCCGAGTTCATCCCCGCACCCGGCGTCACCAAGGATCAGCTGGCCGACGCAGCGCAGCTCTCCTCCCTGCCGGACGAAACGCCCGAGGGCCGCAGCATCGTCGTACTCGCGAAGGAGATGTATGGCCTGCGCGGCCGGGAGCTCGGCGATCTGCTGGCGGAGTTCGTACCCTTCTCCGCAGTCACACGTATGTCAGGCGTCAACCTCGATGGCCGCATCATCCGCAAAGGCTCAACCGACGCTATCGCCGCCTTCATCAAGGAAAACGGCGGCACGATGCCGGATGAGGTTCGCGCAGCCGTCGAAGTGGTCGCGCGCAGCGGAGGCACACCGCTGGTCGTCGCGGAGAACCGCACAGCGCTCGGCGTCATCCATCTCAAGGACATCGTGAAGGGCGGCATGAAGGAGCGCTTCGCGCAGCTCCGCTCCATGGGGATCAAGACCATCATGATCACCGGAGACAATCCGCTCACCGCCGCCGCCATCGCCCGCGAGGCCGGCGTCGACGACTTCCTCGCCGAGGCCAAGCCCAAGGACAAGATGGACCTCATCAAGCGCGAGCAGGCCGAAGGCAAACTCGTCGCCATGACCGGCGACGGCACCAACGACGCACCGGCGCTGGCCCAGGCCGACGTAGGCGTCGCCATGAACACCGGCACGCAGGCCGCGAAGGAGGCCGGCAACATGGTCGACCTCGACAGCAATCCCACCAAGCTCATCGAGATCGTCGAGATCGGCAAGCAGCTCCTCATGACGCGCGGCGCTCTCACCACCTTCTCCATCGCGAACGACGTGGCCAAGTACTTCGCCATCATTCCGGCCATGTTCGCTGCAACCTTCCCCGTGCTGACCGTACTGAACATCATGCACCTGAAGACACCGCAGTCCGCGATCCTCTCGGCCGTCATCTTCAACGCTCTGATCATCGTCGGCCTGATTCCGCTTGCACTGCGCGGCGTGGGCTACAAAGCCATGTCGGCAGAGGCGTTGCTT
>Ga0193743_1003757_pt1 | contig 10044 bp, 8 predicted proteins | sample L2c2metaG_FD_143038 | JGI IMG/M metagenome (GOLD analysis project Ga0193743, IMG submission 143038) | Soil microbial communities from a riparian zone of the East river system, Colorado, United States - L2c2 | ecosystem: Environmental > Terrestrial > Soil > Riparian zone | place: USA: East River...
CGAGCGAGCAAATTTCTTGAGCCCCATGGGCTTGCCGAACAGAAAGCCCTGAACCAGGTCGAAACCCAACTCGTTCGCCGCGACAAAATCCGCGCGGGTCTCGACACCCTCTGCGACGACCCGGGCACCGTAGCCCTTGGCAAGTTCGATAATGCGACGGCACACCGTCCGTTTCAGCCGATCGTTGGCGCAGCCAGTGACGAATTGTCGATCGACCTTAACCTCGACGAAGGGGAAGGTGTCGAGTTGCATCAGCGCCGGCCAGTCGGCACCAAGATCGTCGATCGAGATCGCAATATTGCGAAAGCGCAGTTCTTTTGTGACATCGATCAGCAGATCGAGATTGTGGATGACCTCGGCGCTTTTGATCTCGATCAGCAGTCCTCCGAATGCCGGATGCGTGGGCAGCCGCTGGCAGAGATCGCGCACCGCCTGGCGATTTTTGAGAAAGGAAACCGGCAGGTTGATCGAGATATCGGTCGGGCTTTGCTGTTCGAGCAGATGGCGCCAATCTTCCGTGGCGCGGTCAATCACGAACTCCGACAAGCGCAGGAAATGTGGATCGTCGTCTTCCGGGATAAAATACGCTGGCGGGACCACGCCCCAGGTCGGATGCCGCATCCGAATCAGTGCCTCGGCCCCGCTGCGAACGAGTGTGCGGGCATCGATCTTCGGCTGGTACCATAATTCGAGCCAGCCGGCGTACAATGCCTCGGGCACGTGGATCGCCGGGCTGGGTGCAGGCTCCTCGGGAAGAAGCGTGGCAACTCGCTCGCGCAAAGTTTCAGCGGCGAACGGCGTGGTGAGCGGCGGTAGCATTGCGATGCCGTATTCTTCGCCGACCTGCTGCACGGCCTTGACTATGATCGACTCGCGGGCGCCGAGCGCAAGAACCTTGCCACTGAACTCCCGGCGCACCAGAATTTCAAGAATCTTGCCGGCTTCAATTCCATCGGCTGACAGTCCAAGAACAATGAGATCCGGAAGTTGGGTCTCGAGTATCATCCCCAGGTCGTCGTGCTTTGCGCATTCGCTGGTTACGAAGCCGAGATCTTCCAGCACGTCGGTGAGGAATGCTCGAAGGTGTTTCTTGCCGTCCACAACGCAGGCACGAGGCGTTACCTTTCGACGTCCGAAGGTTGTGCATCTTCCCTCTAGATTGTCGCTGAACGCCTGATTCGTCATCGCTAGTCTCCTTCGGATGCAAGACAGTCTCTTAGCGCCGCGCACAGTTTCAAATATGGAGATCTTGTGCGCAGAATTGAATTATTCGAGTAACGTTAAACCGCGCAGTGAGAATAAAATTTTTGCAAAACTTTTTATGTAAAGTGTCAGCATCGTAGCTTGCTGGCCGCGTCGACGCCGGACAATTCGGGCGAATGCCCATCGGCCGCTCATCGCGCAAATTTTCTTGTCGCTCGCAATTTTTGTAGCGGCGTAAACGCCCCCCATTCGAATAATCGATTTGTTGATCGCGCCGAACCGGCTCTGCTCCAAGACATCGCTGCAATCGAATTTAAACTGGCGCGGACAACGCGCTATTGCGCCTTGTCGTGCTGCCCCAAGCCGACCGCCTTGTAGTCGTAGGTCGGATAGAATTCCGTGCGATAGCTGCCCCAGGCTGTGTTCTCCAATACGCGGTTGACCTCGCGAAGCCGGGACGCCGGAAGCCGCAGCGTGACGACTTGTCCGATTCCCATCATGATGTACCAGCTCACAACTTCGATGCCGGGCGGGGGGAAGGCTTTGTAATAGCCTTGCTTCTCGAGCTGCGCGTTGAGTTCGCTCAAGGGGCGCGACTGGTCGTGCTTCAAGAATACGGTCAGCAGCACGGCATTGTCGGATGTCGGCGCCGCGTTTTCGGCTGGCGCCGCTGCCGTCTGTGCGCCGGCACCTGAATTGAATATTAAAATGCCGGCCAGCGCCGCCGCTGCTATCAGTGACCTTGCCATCAGCGACTTGGCCATCAGCGACTTGGCTATCAGTGATCCGATCCCTCGACCCATCGCCATCTCCTTTTTTCGAAGCTTCGATCACGTTTGCAGGATTATTGCGAAGGGCGATCATCGCAGACCCGCGCCCGTGTGAACTCGAAATCACCGTGATCGATATTCCCCGGAAATGTCCTTGCCGGTGTAGTCGGTCATCAGAGCGGTCGCGACCAGCGTGATCGCGGCGCAGATCGCGATATAGATCGCAATCGCATAGACCGAATGATAGGTGCCGAACAGCCAGGTCGCGATCAGCGGCGCCGGACCTCCGGCGATGATGGATGCGAGCTGGTAGCCGAGCGAGGAGCCGCTGTAGCGCAGGCTACCGGTAAAACTTTCGGCGATCAGCGCCGCCTGCGGGCCGTACAGCATGTCGTGCGGGATCAGCGAGAGGATGATCGCGAAGAAGATAATCGCTTCCGAACCGGTGTTCAGCATGGCGAAATAGACGAAACCGAACACGCCGGTCGCTGCCGCACCGATCATGTACATATTCTTGCGGCCGATACGGTCGGACAGGTGACCGAACAATGGAATCGAGACGAACGACAGCACGGAAGCCGACAGCACGGCGGTGAGCAGGAAGTCGCGCGAGACGTGCAGCGTGGCGGTGCCGTAGGAAAAGATGAATGCGGTGAAGATATAGAACGGCGCCTGCTCGGCCATGCGTGCAAACGCGGAGAGCAGGATTTCCTTCGGATGTCGTTTGATGACGGTCAGCATCGGAGTGCGCTCGACCTTGCGCTCGGCGAGCAGTTTGGCGAACACCGGTGTCTCCAGAATGCCGAGCCGGATATAGAGGCCGACGCCGACCAGGATCAGGCTCAGACCGAACGGGATACGCCAGCCCCAGGTAAGGAATTGCTCGCCGGACATGTGGCTGAAGGCGAGGACAGCGAGGTTGGCGAGGAAGAGTCCGCAGGGAACACCGAATTGCGGCCAGGAGGCGATGAGCCCGCGCGACCGATCGGAGCGCGCCCATTCCATCGACATCAATACTGAGCCGCCCCATTCGCCGCCGACGCCGACGCCCTGGATGAATCGCAAGACTGTGAGGATCACCGCGCCCCAGATGCCGATGCTCTCATAGGTCGGCACCAGCGCCACCGCGAAAGTGGCCAGTCCCATCAGCAGCAGCGTCGCGATCAGCGTCGATTTGCGGCCGATGCGGTCGCCGTAATGCCCGAAAATGGCGGCTCCGACCGGACGCGCAATAAAGCCGACGGCGTAAATCGCAAAGGCCTCGAGCGTCCCGACCCAGGGGTCCGAGTGCGGAAAAAACAGCTTGGCAAATACGAGGCCGGTGACGGTGCTGTAGAGAAAAAAATCGTACCACTCGATCGCGGTCCCGACGGTGGACGCGATGACAGCTCGGCGAAGCTGAATCTGATGTTCGCTTGAGCTGAGGGAAATGTTGTCGACATTGGACACTGTCATGAACGATGCCTCTCCGGCGGCGTTCCCCAAAGCCGAAGTGAGATTGTTTGGCAAGGAAACTTAACGCCTCACGCCCGGGTTCCGGCCGGCTGCAAAGGAAATGCAAAAAATGCCGAGCGCACGAACTCGGCAGCGAACCGGATTTGGCGCAAAGCCTCCAGTCACATGCTGATCGCGCATGGTCAATTCCGCGAGATCGGGCGTGCCAAATGTGAAGCAGGTCACATGCGATCGCCGGCTTCGGCGCTACTCACGACTCGGGCCGGGGGGTCACTCCCAACATCGAGGACCCGACAATGAAAACGCGGCGGAAGGCTTATTGGTGGTTCAGGTTAGTCGTCTCAGGGCGATTTCTCGAGAAATTTCTCAACTTGCGCTATAACGCCTTTGTAGCGAAAGCGTTGGGCAGCGGAGCGGAGCGTTCGACCGAACGACGATCCTAGCCGCTCCTCCAGGTGCGAGATTTCCAGGCGCGAGATTTTCCTAAGGCTGGCCGATCAATTTTCTGCAAAAGGCTGTGCCGTCGATCAGGGCATCGCGTCCCTTCCATGCCAAATAGGTCAGGCGTCCGGCCAGGGACTGATGGCCGTGCAGTCTGCGCGATCCCAGCACGTGGCCGATATCCTTGGGAAACCGGCTCACCTCGGCCTCCACCAGAGCGGCGATCGCCTTCATCAGATTGTCGAGCCGCTTTCCCCAGTCGGATTCGTCGAGCAAATCGATGCGCACCTGCAATGCGTATTCGGTGTCGTAAATACCGGTCAGAATGTCTTTGGCGACAAGCACCCGGTTGCTTTTCAGGGCAACGCGCAACGCTAATCGCTTGTCGTCCAGCCGATCGAGCACCATCGAGACCGCGATCGCATAGGGCGTGGCGGCGATGTCCGCCGCGTTCTTGCTGGGCGCAGCCTTGGCGGCGAGGCGAATCAATTGCCAGGGTGTCTTGAGCCGTTTGGCCACCAACGCCAGCGCGAAGGGAAGGTCTTCGGCGTGTTTTTTTCCGAACGCATCCAGCGACTCGGTTACTTTGGAGAGCCGCACATCATCGAATTCTTTGATTGTGGCCGGCAGCGCATCGCTGAACTTTGCCAGGGCATCGCGTGCGCGCAGCACGCACAGCATCTTGCTGAGGTCGCCATAGACCGCATGCGAAGCCGTATAGGTCGCAAGTTTGATGCGGGTTTGATTGGCGCCATCCGGCGAGCCAAGCGTGCTCTCGAGATATTTGACGACCTTGGTCTGGAACGTGGCGGCAACCCGCCGGGCTTCCCGCTGATTGTCGGCGGCGATCAACTTGTTCATCTCGGTGACATAGTCGCGTGCCATGGTCGGCAACAGATCTCGGCTGATCCACTCCCAGATTGCCGACAGTGAACCGCGCAGTATCCGGCCGGAATTGGCATGCTCGGGAGCACCGTCGATCAGCAGCGGCTCCAGGGGCGCAAAAAAATAGCGTGAAGGATTGGTCGTGCGATCATGGGCCTGCCCGCTCTTGCGAAATTCCGCGTGCAATTTCTCCAGAATCGCCGCAGCGCCAGGCATTTCCGCGCCGCAGACTTGCAGCCGCTCAAGCTCGGTCAGAAGATTGCTGCGCGCCAGCGGCGTCAAGCGCTGCAGATAATCCTCAATCCGATCGGCCTGCATCATCGCATGCAATTTCCGCGATTTGATTCGGTATCGCGCCGGCGCTGCCGCGCCTACGCACAGAAATCAAGTAAAACAGGTCGTCGTAAACTAAGAAGTAAATCCAATACCCGTGAAACTACGGGCACACGCATTCACGTCAAAAGCATTTTAGTCAGTAGAATTACTGAGATTCGATCGCTCGTCGCGATATTCGTGGCAATACGCAGGCGATTCGGCACCAATTCGTTGGCGACCGTGACGCTATTTCTTTCCAGCTTGCCCCGAAATCACCGTAGTCCTACTAGGTACAAAGTTAACCCTCAAACAGGATAGGCTCGTTAAACAAATTATATGTCACAGCATGAAACCCGAATCAGCGATTCGCCCCTTTCGAACTGGATGGAAAACAGCACGGCCCTCGACGACGATCTTGAAATTGTCCGGCTGTCTGCTGCGCGAACGAAGGCGATGGATGAGGCGGGGGCTGCGATAGCACGTCAGCTCAACGGGCCATTGACCGCACTGCTGCTCTATATGGGCGAGATCAAACAACACAGCCACCAGTTTTCGCCGGCCGCGGGGAATCGCGTCTACCTGCAACAGGTGGTGGAAAATGCGCTTCAGCAAACCGAGCGCGTCTGCGCCATGATGAAGCAGATTGCAGACGCTTACGAGGGTCCCATCGTTGCGCCTGCCCGCAAGCTTGGGTGGGAAACGCGGGCCGGCGACGCCAAGGATGGCAATCGCGTACCGGGCGTTATGTTTTCATCGGACTCCGGCCAGAAGCCTTTGACCAAGCGCGAGCGCGAGGTTCTGAGCCTCATCAGCGAGGGCTACTCCAACAAGCAGGGCGCCTTGCGGATGCACATCAGCCCAAGGACGTTCGAAAGCCATCGTGCCGAGGCTATGCGAAAGCTTGGAGCACGAAACACGGCGGACCTTGTCCGTACCGCACTCTTGCACCCTGGTGCAGTGTAGCGCCTCACCGGGCGGTGCGAAGCGCCACTGGTTATTATCGCCGGAACGCGATTCGACGTCTCGATCGATTCAGATTTGTCGTCATACCAGAGCGTTTTCAAGCGAAAGCCTGCCCCGCACTTGATGTGGGGTGGAGACCGGGTCTCGCCTTCAGGCAGCACGTGCGCCGGGCCAGTGGCGGGCGACGACAGCTGAAGCGTGGTGAGTTTCGAGAGATCCGAAGCCGTCGATTGGTGTGCGAGCGTCGGCGATGCCGGGCAACCCGCCGCTCATTGGAAGTCTCCCGCTCAGTAGAAATCTTCCACGAAGGCGCGAACACGGGGCGCGGGCCGCTGGGTGTCGACTTTAACCTTGGGTTCGCTCGGAACGATCGTGATGGTCCATCGCGCCGGAATGCTTGACTTGCTTTCCAGCACTGATCGAACGTGACCCGTGACCGTGGACCCGCCCGACCTGACCGTTGCGGTTCTGCCGTTGAATTGCGCGATACGAAAACGCCGGACTTCTTTCTGGTCGGTCGTTTCAAACGTAAACATGAAGCTCTCCTCTGCTCACGTCACTATCGCCGTTTAATGTTATCTGTCTATGAAAATCCGAAACCGTAGAAGTACCGGCCGCGCGAGCCCGGCCGGTGGGCACTCGGCGCAGCAGTTCCGTCGCCGCTGCACAAAAATATGCCGTATCCATGCGATCGAGAAACGTTCGATACTCGCCGCCGTGCGCCGTGCCGCATCGTGTTCGGGTTTTTGGTGAGGCTTGCGAGTTCGCGATGAGCCGGATGTTCCGGCACTGCTCTTGAGCGCGTGCGCTTCTCGCCCGATCGTTGTCCGGTCCGAATCGGATTTTGAGCGCGCGGAAGACGCGCAAGATCATTTCCATTCGGAAAAATTTCGGAGGATTTAATTAGCTTCGCGTTCGCCGGTGACGAAAGGCGATTGGACATGACAGCGGCCGGGGACGGTTGCGGCTTCGTTGCTCACGGCCTTGAAAAGGCGCTTTGCATCGCTTGCAACAGGCTACTCGGCCGACCCCGGAAACACCGCTTCCATCTTGGTTTTCAGCGTGGCGGCGTTGAACGGCTTGACAATGTAGTTGCTGACTCCGGCCTTCTTCGCGGCAATGACGTTTTCGGTCTTTGATTCCGCGGTGATCATGATGAAGGGCGTTTGCGAAAGTTCCGGGCTGGCGCGGACTTCCCGGAGCAGGTCGTAGCCGGTCATCGGTTCCATGTTCCAGTCGGAAATCACCAGGCCGTATTTCTTGCCCTGCATCTTGGCGAGCGCAGCCGATCCGTCGCTGGCATCGTCGACGTTCTCGAAGCCGATCTGCTTGAGTAGGTTGCGGATGATCCGGATCATGGTGTTGTAGTCATCGACCACCAGGATCGGCATCGACAAATCAAAGGCCATGTCTTTAACTCCGCGCAGTTCGCAAAAATTGCCGAACACGGGCGAGATACTCATAGCATGCGAAAAATCTTCGATGCTTTTGCGTTACTCACGCCCGTCAGCACCGTGACAATTATCAGCGGTCATTGAACAGCCCGTTAATTCCGGGCTGAATAAATTTTCCTGCGCCATCGCAGGGAGTCCGTAATTATACGGGGTCGCACTAAAATGCGCGGCCGCGATTCATCGTGACCGTCATGCGCGACGTTCCTACAAGCGCGCGAATGCGACCGAGCAGAACCATTCGTTCGCCGGCCGCGATGACCGCTCGCTACAGGTGGTGAGGGCGAAGCAATCTGTTGTATTGCGCCTTGACCGTTGCGTAACATTCGCAGGAGGTTTTGCTGAGACCATCCAGATTGGTGATCTCGATGTGTCCCCGGCTGTAGTGGATGAAATTGGCCTGCTGCAACGTGTTGGCCACCAGTGACACGCTGTTGCGGCGCGCACCGATCATCTGCGCCATCAATTCCTGCGTCAGAACAAGCTTGTCGCTGCCGGATAAATCGCGAGTGTGTAACAGACATCGCGCCAGCCTGGATTCCACCGTGTGCGAGGCGTTGCATCCGGCGGTCTGCTTGATCTGCGCGTAAATCGCCAATCCATGCCGCACCAGCGTCGCTCGGAACGTTGCGCTTTGGTCGGCCGCGGCCCGAAGGCGATCGACGTCGAGCGTCGAGGCGACGCCGGGCACCAGCACCACCGCGCTGTTCAACGCGGCCGTGTCGCCGAGGGCGGAGAACGAGCCGAAGATGCTGTCGCGGCCGATCATGGCGACCTGGACGTGCTCTCCCTTCGCAAGCTTTACGATCAGGGAGATCACGCCTTTATGCGGCAGGTATGCACGTTTGAGCTTTTCATCGACCTCGACCAGCACGAATTCCTGAATCAGATCGACGGTTCTCAGATGCGGGCGGATCAATTCGAAATCGTCTGCGGGCAGCGATGACAAAAATCCATTGGGTGGACGAGAAGCCGAGTCCAAAGCAGTCTCCTGCCTTTACGAGCATAACCGGTCTGAGGAGGGTCGCCAGCGCTATGCACGCTACCCGACGCATAGGATGAGCCATGCATGCATTGTTGGCAAGAAAAAACAGGCAAATAGACGCACCGCATAGATGCCGCATGGTCCGTATGCGCACTACCGTGCAGATAACGATGGCGAGCTTCCGTCAATTATTTGTCAATTGCAGCCTAATCGGACGGCTTCAGCAATCGGTCGTATTGCGTCTTGACGGCCTCGTAGCATTCGCAGGACGTTTCTCTCAAACCTTCCAGATGTGCGATTTCGATGTGTCCGCGGCTGTAGCTGATAATGCCGGCCCGCTGAAGCGCATGGGCGACAACCGAAACCGCGTTGCGTTGCACGCCAATCATTTGTGCCAGGAATTCCTGGGTCAGCGGCAGGCTTTCGCTGTCGCAAAGATCGCGCGCCCGCAACAGCCAGCGCGACAAGCGCGCTTCGACCGAGTGAGACGCATTGCAGGCGGCGGATTGCTGGGCTTGTGCGAACAGCGCCTGTTCATGTCGTACCAGCAGGGTTCGAAAGGCAAGGCTCCGATCGGCGGCCGCCCGAAACTCCGCAACAGCGAGAATTGAGGCTGTCCCGGGCAGCATAACGACCGCATCGGTCAACGATATCCTGCCGTCGAGCGCGGCCGCTGCACCGAAAACGCTGTCTCGGCCGACCATGGCCACCTCGACCGTCTGTCCTTCCGAGAGGCTGACCACCAGTGAAATGACGCCGCTATGCGGCAGATAGACATGCGTCAACGTCGCGCCGGCTTCAACCAGGATAGTTTCCCTGACCAACTCGACGACTTCGAGATGCGGACGTAGCGCCTCGAATTCCGTCGTGGGCAGGGATTGCAGCAGATGATTACGCAAAGGAGCAATTGAGGACATAAGTTCTCCAACCGAAAGGCGCGAGCACAATCGGTCTCACTGTCACCTGCATTTCTCGGGCTTAGCTGATAATCGGCACAACATGAGCCGAGCCATTCGATTGCGCAAGGCCGGCAGGTTGTGCGATGGGTTCCTATACACCTTTGAGGGCAGACAGTTCAACGTATTGGGGCAGAAATGAGAGTTACGCACTGATTCGCGGGGACGAGAATCATGGCGCAATCAATGTCGGGGGTTAGTTGAACGCGTAAATGCGGCGGGAGAAGCCGTTATGCGACGCATCTTGGTTGTCGACGACGATCCGCATATTTGCCTCGCCATTCGGGCGTGGCTCAAGCGATATGGTTTTAAGGTCGCGATTGCCGATGGCGGCACGGCCGGCCTCGTTGCGCTCGACAATTCGACGTTCGACCTGATGATCGTCGATATCTTCATGCCGCATATGCGCGGCTTCGAGTCGATCAGAGTGTTTCACGATCACGCGCCCACCGTGCCGCTGATCGCGATTTCCGGATATGCCTTTTCCAATCTGGAGGCGTCGTCCAGCCCCGACTTCCTGCGAATGGCGCTCAAGCTCGGCGCGACGCGCTGTCTGCGCAAGCCGTTCAGGCCCACGACATTATTGAGCGTGATCGACGAATGCTTGTCGGAAGCCAATC
>Ga0193743_1003758_pt1 | contig 10040 bp, 10 predicted proteins | sample L2c2metaG_FD_143038 | JGI IMG/M metagenome (GOLD analysis project Ga0193743, IMG submission 143038) | Soil microbial communities from a riparian zone of the East river system, Colorado, United States - L2c2 | ecosystem: Environmental > Terrestrial > Soil > Riparian zone | place: USA: East River...
ATACTGGACGTCTTCCAGTTGATATTCATGGGCTCAGCTAGCTCCTTGGACATATGCTTGGGCATTATCAGATACTGACTGGCTCCGGTCACGGCTGTAAAGCCTGAATCGGTCGAAGTCGTAACAGTTGTATTCCAGATCCGTGCAATGTGGTCATCACAGGCAGACACAATATGCATACCATCAGGAGAGAAGACAGCAGACTTGACAGAATCTGAATGATGCAGCACTGCTCCACACTGGCTCCATAATTTTCTCCTTCTCCAACAGAGCTTCCATGGACTGTCCATCCTACTGCCATATGTTGTCCAGATTTCTGATTTTTCTGGTACCCAGGCTAATGCTGAAGGACATCCTTCAAGGCTGTTATTCTTTATGAAATCATAATTTTCTTTCAAAAACCGCTCAGCATCAAGTATTGTCATGGCCAACAGCTTTTGGTTCTATTTTCATTGTAAGTAACAGTTCATTTTCAGCAACAAAATTACTTACCTTTGCCCAACTTTCCAGTTTATGCAATGAATTCATTGCAGTTCCCAACTTTCCTAAGATACTCAAACAATCCATCCATCGCAAAAGATGTCTTTGGAAGAAATGCTTCAATTCAGAAGATTCATTGTTGTTGTCTGCATGGGTGAAATGGAGCACCCAGCTACTACAAGCATATGCAAGAGATTCAGAGATATCTCCACATCTCCTCTCTGCCAAGTAAGCAACATTTACTTTTTCTGACCACTCTTTATCCATCAATGACAAACACTGAAATGCTAGGGATTTGTGTGAAACACAAGGGTCAAGATAGTGCTCAGAGGACAGGTTTTGATTACTGATGAAATCATAGAAGGAAGCATGGAATATTGAGATGTGCTGAGTAGGGTGTTGGGATGATGGAATATATATCAAAGAATGAAGAAATGCAAGGACAGCTTGGACTCTTTCTATGTGTATTTGCACCAAAACACTGATAGAACTCATAGAGAGAGGATTATAGACATATACAACAACCTTAAGAACCATGCCTATATCTAACCTTTCCATATGATTGGTAGATTCATAGGCAGTATCCAAAATTCTTTTATAAAGCATGTTTAGTTGAGTGACACCAAATGATGTTTCTGATGCAAAATGGACTACATCTGAAAGACGCTGAGGCATGCCATAGCTGCCCCTCTGACCAATATATTTGCAGACAGTTGCTGCATAAATGAACAGAGTGCCAGACATGTTCACAAGGCTTTCAACTTCTGCCTGAGGAGGCCAGTCATGCCTATTAGGGCCATCAAGCAAGTAGGCTTTGATGTAAAGTTCTATATCAGCCTTTACAATCTCCTTTTCAACCTCATGAAGGATGAAGTTTGAATGAGCCCAGGATTTATCAAAAGACTCCTTGAGCCTTATTTCTGGATGACTAGCAATGAAGAATTTGACTGGAAGAGATGTGCTGTGCTTTAAGATCAAAGAAAGCAACTCAGCCACAAGGGACTGGTCAGAGCACTCATCCAGAGCATCAAGAACAATGACTGGGACAACTACTACTTCCTTGATATCCCTGCATGCAGCAGTGAGTGGTCTAACAATGAAATTCAGGAATTGTTTGGCAATCCTCCAAGATTTGCAGTTAGGATTATCTTCCACTACATCCAAGATGAGTTGGGGTAAAGAGGGAAGATACCCACTGACAGCCAACTGAAGACAGATGGTGGGAATGATGCAACGAACATCACTGGTATCAACGCGGAGATGAGAAGAGAAGAAGGTACCAGCTAGGGATCCGTTTTCATCAAGGATTTCACTGAATGAGTAAGCAATTGCTGTTTTGCCGGTTCCAGCCATCCCGTTGAGCCAGTATACCTTGGTAGCCGTATTATCCCTTGCCCACATTCGCAGTGTATCAAGGATTGTCTCGCGAGTATTCTTCGTACATGCATTGCGTGGAGCAGGAGATGCGGCGTCGTATTCTGCAAACTCAGCACGTGGCAAGAGTTTCTCACGGAGGGAGTCCTAGGAACTAGCTGTTAGCGACGATTGTCCCACTCCGAAGACAGTACATGCTCACTAAGATTCGAGACCTCGATTGTTCATTCTGATCAGCATTGGAAGGCATATGCCAGTGGATCTGACACGATAATAGAACTATCAGTTGACATCTTGGCTTCGGACCGATAGAATGATGCTTACACTGTTGGCAATGTTAAACATCGGGTTAACGAGGCGTACATCGTGAGCATCTTGGAAGACGGAGATTGGACTATGGGTGTTCGGAGACATGTGCTAAACGAGCGTAATTAGCGATGACGATCATGAGCGAAACATGGATGCCGACCGTGGGCGGAGTTTCTGCCAGTGGTTCTGGGATACTAATGGAACCAAGTTGACTGAGTGCAGCAGGTATCGGTGGCGAAACGTGTACAGAAACTGGAGGGGACACTGTGTATGCTCCTGAATTCGCAATTGCTGTGGCAGGTGCCTGATCCACGCCGACCCCGGTGACCCTTCTGAGCGGTAAACGACTTTGGAAAGTATGAAGATGTTAAGTAGTTATCCATCAGAACAGGTCAATTACCCACCTTGTTCCAGTATCTGTCGATGCGATATGGTTATCAGGACTTGACTCTAGGTCGATCGACGATAGTGTGGGCGGTCGTGATAAGCCAGATAACCTCCCCCTGAACCATCTACCAACTGTGTGCATGCGATTGTTCTTGGATGGCCTTTCGCTTGACATGATGATGATGGTCAAGAGAGAGCGCTTAGGGTTGTCAGTGGCTGTACGAATTCGCTCATCCCACGGTCAAGCTTTCCAGCGTCAAGCTCAAGGACTGAAAAACACGGAGACTTGATAATAATCAATTAATACAGCACTATTAACGTCACTGTTGCTATCAAATTCCCAACCGACCGTGTCATGCGTAGTGGTCATTCATACTGGGGGAAGGTTAGGTGCGTTGACTTGAAGATGACGTTGATCAACAGAGGTCAACAACGCGTTCACCGTGTTCTGGTATTCCGGTCCTTTCCACTTGACACGACAACTTGCATATCTGTTGACTGTCGCATTTACAATGTCCTCAGTGTTTGAGCCCTCGACCTCTACACCGCCTCGAGTAATCTACAACTCTACACGAACTAGCGCCTTCCAAGACACGCCATGGAGCAAAGGCTCAGGCAGTAACTCAGGATTTCGTAACCGACATACACAGGACGACTATAAACCTTATCTCAAAGAGGACCTGGAATGTAGTAAAGCATCGATCACGTTCGACGACTTCTTGAAGCATATTTTGCGCGTTCCCCCCGAGTGGAGGCTTCAGGAGAAGCCACGCATCGAGAAGATCGTCAACTCCAAACGATACCAAGATATGCTACAGCGTTACGCCTCTCACATTTGCCACGAAACGGACCGCTATCATCCTTTCACCGAACTAGTCAACCATGCGATGGAGAAGCTGCGTGGCCGAGAGGGGTTTGTCGTATCCTTTTGCCGAAACGACCCAATCATTGTCAGAGGCTCCTATGCGCAGCGAAAACCTGATGGTGCAGGCGTTGAAACCGAAATTGTGAATGGAAGCGAAAGAGGAGGCGTCGATAACCTTTCTAAAGGGGGCCCAGCCGGAAACGCCTTCCTTTGGACCGACTTGGTATCGTTTTTAGAGTTCAAAGTCAGGATGGTTGTTTTAAGCGCGGAAAAGACTTTGCTATCGGAAACGGTAGGTCTAACTTCAAGTACGCTCCGTTGTCGCTCTTTCTGAATATAGGCTGATCAATGGTTCAGACCTTGCTGCATCAAGCTCAGTCGTCTGTCCGCCACCAGTACCATCTAGCTCGAACAAGACCCAAAGTCGCATGCAAACTCAACTGACAAAACGCCGCTCCAAGGCTACCTCTGTTCCATCCGAACGCGTAACTAGGGCCACCGCTTACGCTACAAGATCATCGACCAAGAGAGCGACGCCATCTGAGCACGATTCTAATATCCTGCCTCGGAAGCGTGTTAAAAAGAGCTCTGAACAGTCTCGCACCATAGCCAGCGTCCAGGATGATCTAGACCTACAGTGCGCCAGCTACGCCCTCGAGCTACTATCGCATGGTGGGCTCCGAAATCATGTCATCGCCGCCGCCATCACGGATCGAAAACTCGAGCTCCTGTATTACGACCGCTCTATCATCGTCAAATCATCTCCCATCGACGTCATCGACGATGAATCACGTTTTATAGCGATGCTAAAGGGCTTTGCAACTCTCACTCCCCTACGGTGGGGTTATGAGACGCTAGTTCAGGCTCCCCACTTGCCTCCACGTCCACCTCCGTTAGAGACAGGCGAAACGGTTTCTCTTGATATACTCAAAGGTCAGACGATCAAGTTAAGTAATGGAAAGCTCCTCGAGCTAGGGAAGACCGTATACCACCAGCATGGTCTCATCGGTCGTGGCACATGGGTGCTCAGAGCGAAGTTGAAGAAAGGGAGTGAGCAAAACGAGTCCAGTGATGACCATGACGCATGGAATCGAAGTCTCATTATCAAGCTGAGCTGGTCACCAAAGTCCAGGAAATCCGAAGATATAATCATCAGTGAAGCTCGTAGCCATGCAAAAGCCTGTGGAGACCTGTGGGTGCTTGATCATCTCCCGAATGTATTGCATGCGGAGAACATCGATCGTACTTCTGAAGAGCCTATCAAGGGCCTGATGGAACTTCTCGGAGACGGTTATGAGCCACGCATACTGCGGCTTCTTGTCCTAGAGGAGCTTTCACCGATCACTGAGCTCGCTATTGCACCGGTCCTGGCGGAAGCATTTCGTGGCGTTTTTAGATGTGAGCTTTAGTATTACTCCAAAGATATCAATCTTACATTCCACAGGCTATGAATGGCTCCATACGAAGCCAGGCATTTTTCACCGTGACATCAGCGTTAATAACATGATGTACCGCAAGAAAGGTGGAAAAATATTTGGAGTTTTAAACGATTACGATCTTGCTATTCTCAAGTCAAACAACACCCCTAGCTCGAAGACCCGCACTGGTACCAGGCCGTTCATGGCCATTGACCTTCTTGGCAAGCCAACTGACGTGCACCGGTACCGCCACGATCTTGAATCGCTATTCTACGTCATTGTTTATGTTACTTCGCGGTATCACGAGGGCCAAGATATTGACGATCCTCCATTACAAAATTGGGAGGAACTCGGAGAAGTCGCGCTGAAAGCAGAAAAGGAAGCATTCATCACTCGTCCGCCCCCTCCACCGACTCCCTCTTTTAAAAAATTTCATGTTTGGATTAACAAGATGAGAAAAGGCTTGCTGGCGGGTCGTACTGCTCATACTGACCACATAATCAACCTACAACACGCGGAAGCTACAAGTAACACCCCGACGTTTGACTTGGAAACATTGGGTGGTCACTTATCTTTCGAAACATTTCAAGCAATTCTCGATAACCCAGTCACATAGTTTTCAGCCCTGTACAGTACGGTTGTATATTTTAGTTGTAAAATTTTACTTTTTTGCGGGTTACCATGAGCCACAAGCAACACTAGATCTCTTGGGGTCACACAGTAAGGTTTAATTTTAGAAAAACTTACACCTGTACTGCAATTATGCCACTATGTTATTCAGTTTGAAGGGTGAAGAGTGGTGCAGACATCATCTGAGTAAGGGATTAGTAAGTTATCGAGTTTACCAACTTAGAGCTTGTTCGGATACATCAAATGAACCCTGACACTTCGGGAGGCTCAAGATTAAAAGCCGCTTTTAACTTGACTCCTGTAGTGAATTAAATATATTAAATAGAAGGTTTGTATAAAATAGTTTTTAATTTGTAATATAAGACAAGCTGCAGGAAAAAATTAAAATTAAAAAGATTCAACAATCTACAAACTCCCTTTCCAGCAAATTGAAAAAATTTAACTGAAAAGGGGTTTGACATGTTTGCTAAGTATTTAAAATGCTGGACTCGCAGTAAGAATCTTTGATATATTTAAAATTCAGGAAATCTATATATCCAGGTTAACATATTTAAATATGTTGTAAGATAATGGAAAAAAAGAAAAAAATTAAATTTAGGGAGTTCCTATACATAGCATAAGATGTAGGGAAAACCAATATTTAAAATGTTTATTAAGCTGTAAAACATTTTTTTATGCTGTCAAATATTTCAAATATAAAAGTGTCCTATATTAATCGCCCACCAATCGCCCACTGATTGGGCGAATCCAACCCCCCCCACATGTACCACACATCAATCATTCCATACCACTTTGCCCCTCCCCTCAAATGCAAGCAAGACTCCATTTCATAATACCCAACTGCACTGGCTCCCAGACCCAACCTAGATGCTCCCACACCTCAAACCCCCCACCAAATGAATAGACACATACCCAAGGCTCCAAGTAAGCTGCGTATATGGCAGCAAAATACCCATAAAGCAAAACTAGCACAACAATACCTCCTAAACTCAGCAAACTCAGAAAATTGGGACGTAATTGCAATCCAAGAACAATGGCTCGACCTCTTTAAAAGAGCCAGAGGTTCAGCCTATTGGCATATATTATACCCTACTAATTACTTCTTAGATGGCACCTTGCACACCCGTTCACTACTTATGATAAACTAACATCTCCACAGACTCATATACCCAACTAGACATCCCAAGCTCTGACATCACAGCTGTCTGCTTTAAAGGGCCCTACAGAAACTGTCAGGGCAACTGTGGCTGTGACTTAGTCGAGATTTAGCAGGGAATCCTAAACATATATAAACATAAAATACGACAGGAAAGCACACCTAGCAGGGGATCCTAAAAGAAAAGGATGGAGTCCTGCTAAGGTGGGGTGCATGTCTATATACAAAAATCAGAGTGGAAATAATAGAATGATGGAAAAAATGAGGAATGATAAAAAGAATGATAAGAATGCCTAAATATCTACGTCATGTGTCCATTGGACTCCGCTATCAGAGCCACAAGTGTACTCTGTCTTGAGTTAGCGATGATGAGGAGGAATGTACAGAGGTGACAGAGCGTTGTTGGATGGGATGGAGCATTTATTGGAAGAAACATCCGACAAAGTGGAACATCTCCTAACAGAAACCTAACACTATTCAACATATACAGTGACTGCAACCACAACAATAGCCTCCTCAACATTGCTGGCTGCCTCTCCACCCACCCCCACACCATCGGACAATATGCTCTGGCTTGGCAATTTTAACAGGCACCATCCTGTCTGGGAACCAGAAGAAAACCAACACCTCAACTTATCAGAAGATAAAATATGACTGCTCCTAGACCTCATTAGGGACTACGACATGACTCAAATCCTACCTCTGTTAGGGCAACTGTGAAACGACTTAGTTGAGATCTAGCAGGGGATCCTAAACATATATATAAACATAAAATACAACAGGAAAGCACACCTAGCAGGGGATCCTAAAAGAAAAGGATAAAGCCCTGCTAAGGTGGGATGCATGTCTATATACCAAAAATCGGAGTTGAAATAATAAAATGATAAAATGATGAAAAAGATGGAGAATGGTGAAAGGGTGATAGGAATGCTACGTCACGTGATCATCAGACTCCGGTACCGGAGCTGTGAGTGCACTCCATCTTGGGCTAGTGGCGATGAGGAGGAATATACAGAGGTGACAGAGAAATATTGGAGGAAACGTCGGACGAAGCAGAGCGTCCCCTAACAACCTCCAAACATGCCTACCTATGAAACCGCAGCCCATAAATGAACCAGACCAGACAATGTCTGGCTCTCGCATCAAGCCCTCAACCTCTATACTGCATGCTTTACTCACCCTACCATCCGCCCCACCCATGCTGATCATCTCCCCATCATAACAATTATAGACATGCCAGTAGTGTGCTCCCCTCCCAAGATTTCACCTAACTTCAGAGCTATTGACTTTGATGACTTCAACGCTTCTCTCAAAACCCAACTAGACCAAGATTCCCCTGCCTGACACATCACATCTGAACAGGAATTTCACATCAAAGCCGACATCCTGACAAACATTATCCAAGAAACAATTAATGTCAAAGTCCCACTCAGGAAACCAAGCCCCTACTCCAAGTGCTGGTGGAACACTGAGCTCTTGGTGCTCAAGGAAAAGAAGAACCAGCTAAGTTATGAAGCACACAAGCACCACAACATTATCAACCACCCCCTCAATAGCAGAACATAAGAAAGTCTCCAAGAAACTGGCCAAAGCCATCGAAGACACTACAAAATCCCACTGGATAGACTGGCTTGAAAACACCTCAGCTCAAGATGTCTACCTAGTTAACAAATATGTCACTAACAAACCCTCTGATTACTCCAACGCACATTGTATACCCACATTTAAAATCTCCACTGACAACTCTAACGCCTTAGCAATGTCCAATGTTGATGAAGTAGATGTGTTCTCAGCATCCTTCTTCCCCCCCCCCACCTCTATCGCCAGGAATTTCTCAAGACTTTGACTACCCCATGCCATTGCCTGGTATCAAACTAATCAGTAAACACTGTATCAGGGCTGCTGCTTGCCGCCTCAAACCCTTTAAAGCCCCTGGCCCCGATGGTATACCTAACATTGTACTAACCAAAATCATAGACACACTTGGCAACAACTTATACTTCATCTTCTGGGCCGTCTTCGAACTAGGTGTTTACCACAAACAATGGCTCACCTCCTCCACATTAGTCCTACGCAAACCTGGCAAACCAGCATATAATGTGGCCAAAGCCTATTGCCCCATAGGCCTCCTGGACACAATCGGGAAACTTCTATCCACCCTTGTAGCCATTGACATGTCTCACCTGGCCGAGAAACATGGCCTCCTCCCCCCAGGTCAATATTGGGGTTGCCCTGGCCACAACACATCAGGTGCTGTCCACTTCCTAGCAAACACAATAAAAGATGCTTGGTGGGCAGGCAAAGTCGCAGTTGCGCTATTCCTCCAGAGTCACACACCCACCTCGGTCCACACCGACATCACTAAAGTGTTGCTCTGTCACACTTGTCACATGCTGCTTCAGTGATTATAACTAAAGCTCGAAACTGAAACATCGTACTACTGTACTATTTCAACTGATCGTTCATGTAACGTGTAACAGTCAATCATGAACTGAACAAATGTGGTAAATGTAATGTGCAATGGTGAGGTATGAACATGTTACAACACAAGGTTTTTAAAGCCACAAAAACAGCAATATTTGCTGCTGGCAGTGCTAAGCTATGTACAGCTTGCTATACACACTCTTTCCAGTCCCAATCCAACCCTCCAAAAGGCTTACTTGGCTTCTTCTTCTGTTGACCGCATCTAGAAACCATGACTTGATGCGGAACTATTGGATCCCAAACACACAACCTATTTTTTTGCGCATCCTGGTGCCTGCAAAATCTATGTTCAAACCTGCACATCCAGATTTACACTGCACACACAGTACAACTATCATCTTTTCCACTTGGATGGCAATTGAGTTTCTTAATTGAGGTCCAGGAAGGCCCAAGGTACAAGGAACTGAACCCCATACAGCTAAAAGCTAATGTGATTTCTGGACCTGAGAATGAACAATTTTTCCGATTGTAACAGGTCATGATCGATGTGTCCCATGAACAAGTTAGGTAACATGTAACATACCATGAACAATTGGTTGAAATAGTACAGTAGTTTCTGGGATGGATGTATTGACGTGGCGAACTTAGTCAAAGTAAGAAAGACTTATATTGTTATTGTTGAGTACAACTTATATATGAAGCTATACTCATGATATTCACTACATGTAATGGTCTGCATAAATTGTACAATAAGAAAGATGAGAATTGGGCCTAGTCTCATAGTAGAGACATATCCGGATGGTGTAATAGCTGCATTCAGTTGTGGCCACCATTGTTAGGGCAACTGCGGACGACTTAGTCGAGATCTAGCAGGGGATCCTAAACATATATATAAACATAAAATACGACAGGAAAGCGCACCTAGCAGGGGATCCTAAAAGAAAAGGATAAAGCCCTGCTAAGGTGGGATGCATGTCTATATACCAAAAATCGGAGT
>Ga0193743_1003759_pt1 | contig 10039 bp, 10 predicted proteins | sample L2c2metaG_FD_143038 | JGI IMG/M metagenome (GOLD analysis project Ga0193743, IMG submission 143038) | Soil microbial communities from a riparian zone of the East river system, Colorado, United States - L2c2 | ecosystem: Environmental > Terrestrial > Soil > Riparian zone | place: USA: East River...
ATAGCTGCCGTTCGCGTGCTTGTGGAGTCCCGGGCGATCGACCACCGAGATATGGCTACGCGTGGACTTGATCAGGCCTTTGCTCTCGAGAAAATGCATCGCCAACGTGACGCCGGGACGGCGGACGCCAAGGCACAAAGCGAGCACGTCATGTGTGACACCGAGTTGGCCGCCGAAACGATCCTGCGACATCAGAATCCATCTCGCCAACCGCTCTTCGAGCTTGGCGTATCCGTTGGCCAGGGCTGTCTGACTGGCTTGCGCCACGAATACATGGGCAAAGTGCAGAAGGCAGCTGCGAAAGGTGGGGCTGGAAAGCATTGCGCGCTTGAGCTCCTCGGTCGATATGCGCAAGGCAGTGCCGGCGCCCTGCACGACCGTCTCGTTGGCCGACCGATCGTCGTCCAGGATCGCGGCCAGACCGCTCATCCCCTCGCTTCCGATCATTCCGACCTCGAGACGTCGACGTGGCGACGTCGCGAACACAGACAAGACGCCGGTTTCGACGAAGTACACACTTGCAATAGGCTGCCCGGGTAATTCGATCACCTGCCTCAGGCTAAGCGAAACCTCGTCCAGCGAAGGGCGCAGCCGATCGAAATCGACGCTGCCCAGTGCCGCAAGAAGACGATTCTCGATGCTATGGTTCCGAGGCAACATGAGGCCTCACAAGTGCTCGAGGACGAACAAAGCCGACGGTGAGGGCGGCGGCCCTTTGTTCGATCTCGAACATTCGAAAATGAATGAGCGTGAACGTTCACTCGCCTGAGTCGTCCACCGCAAATCCGCAATGCTACGCGACTGATCAGTTCGCCGCTTGTACCGGGAGGCCCGTCGCCGCGGGCCACAGCAGCGCGAAGGGGAAGAGCGAAGCGATACCACGGCCGCGTCGCCCGAGCCACACGCTCCATGCGCTTTTGAAAGCGTCAGCGAAGCGCCCAAGAGCCGATAGTGCCCGCAGCAGCGAGCCGTTAGCGCAACGTTGCTGACCTATCGCCAACCGCCCACAGTCGCTTCCTCATTGATGGCAGCAGCCAATCTTCGGGCATCGCCTTCATCCTCGAAAGCGAAATGCACCTCCGCACTCCCGACATCGCGCGGCGATTACCGCCGGCGTCTATGAGCTTTAAAGAGAGCGAGGGCACTAACGCGCGTTAGCGCAGCGGAATGTTGATGGTCAGGCCTGGCGGCGGGTAATAGGTGGGGGTCGGCTCGTAGTAGACTGGCGCGGGATACACGACCATCGGCCGCGGGGCGTAGTACACTGGCGGTGCGTAGTAGACATGTCCCGGCGGGACAAAATAGCGCCCGCGATGCTTCCACCCTCGGTCTCCGTCGTCATGCGCCAAGGCGCCTGTCGCGGCGGCAAGAACGGCGAGGCCGCTGATCGTGGCGGCGATTGTCGTCCGCCACGTCGGTCGCTGCTTGACTACCTCGTTACGCATTGTTGCCTCCTCTTGCGGTACCAGATTCAACGCGGCAAGCGGCAGAAAGGCCGTGTGGAGACTGTGACCGCACTGGGGAATTTTGCGTCAGCTTCGCGTCGAATTTCGCCCCACGTTTTGGTTTTCCCGATCATTTAGCCGCGCATCGATTCGAACAATGCTCGGGCCCATGACAGGCAACCCCGTCCCTGTTGGCGCTTCTGTGGAAAAATTGGCTGGCGTCAGGCTGGCCGTGCGCCCTGGCCTAGCGCCAGTGTCGCCTGCGCAGGTTCGCAGCCTCGCTTGTCGGAAATGAGATCACCAGTATTTGGTAGTAAGACGTTCCAGCTCGACACAAGGCCTAGCGTATTGACGCCGACCTAGCCGGATTTGAGGCCTCGGCCAGAGCGCCAGTCTCGGAGGCCGGCCCACCCTTGTTCTCGAGTCGCAACGTCAACCGGTCTGAACCGTTGCATAATTGCCACACTCCCCCCTGTCGGCCGGGAAGGCCGCAATTTCCGGAGGCAGAGGGGCACGGGAACGGTCCTATAGCCCGGGGAGGAACGGCCATGCCGGCGCGAAAAAAACCAACCGCAAATCCGGCCGCCACTCCGAGTCCGAATACCGAAACCCATCGCGAACGGCAGCCTTCGTCAGAGGCTGCCTCGCTGGAGGCGAAAGGGCGCGTTCTGGTGGTGGAAGACGACATCCCCTTGAGCACGGTGGTGGAAGACGCCCTGACGTATGAGGGTTACGCTGTGGTGGGCACGGCCAGAAGCGCTGAAGAAGCGATCTCCATGGCAGTCGCCCACGGACCTGACCTCGTCCTCATGGACATCAGGCTGCTCGGCAACTCCGACGGCATCGCGGCGGCCGGGCAAATCCTGGAGCGCACGGGCATCCGGTGCCTGATGGCGACCGGCCAGGACGACGCCAAGACGAAAGCGCGCGCCGCCCTGGTGCAGCCACTGGGTTGGTTGCCGAAGCCCTATGGCAACGAGGAGATGGTGCAGGCCGTGGCCGATGCGTTGCGCTGTAAAAGTGCTTCGTGATCGTACCGGACCACCTGCGCCAGGCGTGCCCTGTCGAGGCCCAGGCGATTCAAGAGGCGGGAGTCGGCGGCAGCAGGCGCTCGATTGCCTCGATCCACGCGTTACAGGCCTGGTCGAAGGAGTGGCCGTAGTGCTCGCGCATGCGGCCCCAGCAGGCCCAGTCCGTCAGCGCCTCGAGCGCGATCAACACGGCATTGCGCGCCGGCTCGGACAAGGTGTCGAGCTCGGGCCGGTACATGAGTTCGAGCCGGCCGCGCGTCAACGCACGCACCTCTTCGACGCGTTCCTCCAAGGCCTGCGACGTGCCGTGCGCGGAGGCCACAAGCCGCCATACCGGCAACCAAGTCTCGCAGCTGCGCGCGCGCACGTCGACCTGGAAGCGGATGCGGGCTTGCCGGTCAGCCTTCCCCAGGTCGCCGGTAGACATCGAGGGCTCCAGGATGTGGTCGAACGCCGCGAGACTCAGGGCGTCCAGGCTGCCGAAGCGCTCGAACACTGAGCGCTGGGAGACTCCGGCGCGCAAGGCCACCTCGCCTGTCTTCGGGCGCCTCTTCTTCTCGCCGGCGACGTTGATATAGGCCTCGATCAGCAGCTTCCTTGTGCGGAAGGTGCGCTCCCGTCGGCCATCCGGGCGTTCACTGCTCATAGGGCCACTCTCGCTTTCGGCGCGAGCTTCGGCGGGCTGAGCGGGAGTGTCAGGACTTCGTGTCACCTATTGATCGTAGGCGGCTGCTCGTGTGGAAAGGGCCAGCGTCCGAAAGCGGACGAACCATGGGGCTCGCCCGCGCACGAATACCGTGCGGCGGCTCACGAAATCGAGGACCTAGGCAGAGTACCTTCTTCGGGCGGCGCCACTGGTTTGCCCCAGCAGTAACCCAAGGCGACAGAGTTTTTGATTTCTTCGAAAACAGGATCGATTTCCCGGAATTTGTTGCGGATTCGCTTGATTGTCGATCGGACGTTTGTCCGATAGCCATCATCCCCACTGCCGGCGATGAAGCCTTCATAATGCATACGATCATAGATCGCCCGATAGCTCAGGTAACGTCCGACGTTGGACGCCAGCAGATAGACAATGTTGTATTCGCCGATGGTCAGCCCAAGGTCGACATCGTTCCAGTAAGCTCGGCCGATCGCCGGCCTCAGAACGAGCTTGCCGCAGACGATGCGCTCGTCGGGCTGCAGACCGGTTTCTGCAGGCCGGGTCGAATCGACTACGAGCCGCAGGCGTCTCATCAGGACCTCGCCCCCGCGCGTCTTGTCGATGAAGTCGATCGCCCCTCGCTCGAACGCCAGGATTTCGTTGCTGGTCAGGCTGTGGCCGGTCAGGAACACAACCGGCAAATCGATACCGCGCCCGCGCAGCTCGGAAAGCAGGTCAATCCCCGATGTGTGGGGGAGGCTCCAATCCAGGAGAATGACGTCGAAATCAGCAGTGCCGTCGAGATGGACTGCCAAGGACGCGGCATCGGCGAAACTCTCGATTGTAAAGCCATGACCCGACAGTTCGTCGGCGAGAGCCTCTCGATAGAGTTCGTCATCTTCGACGAAGAGGACCCGAATGGCGTCGGTCTTGGACCGAATGTCAGGCACTTTGGTAGGCGGGCAACTCCCGACATCATCTTGGGAACAGTCGGCCATGGGAGGCGTCCTCCGTTTCCAGCTGGGACGTCCGACAACGCCCTCGACGTCGGACGGTTGCGACGCCGGTCGCTGGGGCGAGAGTGCACATCAGTTGCAGTTTCGCGCGGCGCAGAGGAGAAAGCGCTCTTCGAGGCCGGAAGGAAAGAAGGCGCTTTCCTCCGGCTGCGCAATTTTGGTTTTCCCGGTTATTTACGCCGCGCATCGAATCGAACAATGCTCGACCATGACGAGCAACCCCCCATCCCCTCTCAGTCCATGATAGCGCTTGCCCGCAAGCCGGCGGTTTCGTCGGAAAAGTTGGCCGGCGTCAGCCTGGCCGTGCGTAACATCGATCACGGCTTCGTGCTGCACGGCGACTATCTTCCCGTGCTGGAAGATGTGTCCTTCCAGGTCGAGCCTGGTGAATTCGTCGCCCTGCTCGGCCCGAGCGGCTGCGGGAAATCCACCCTGTTGCGCCTGGTGGCGGGCCTCGACCGCCCGCGCAGTGGCAGCCTCACGGTCGACGATGTCGAGGTGACGGGACCCGACCCGTCGCGGGTCGTGGTCTTCCAGGATCCGACGCTCTATCCGTGGCGCACCGTGTGGCGCAACGCCTCGCTGGGCCTCGAAGCGCGCGGCCTCCTCAAGGAGCAGCGCGGCCGCGTCGACGAGGCACTGGCGCTGGTCGGCCTCGACAAGTTCGCCAAGGCCTTTCCGCACCAGCTGTCCGGCGGCATGGCGCAGCGCGCGTCGCTGGCCCGGGCGCTGGTGAACGATCCCACCCTGCTGATCCTCGACGAGCCGTTGGGCAAGCTCGACAGCCTGACTCGGCTCGCCATGCAGGGCGAGCTGACGCGGCTCTGGCAGCGGCGCGGCTTCACCGTCCTGATGGTGACGCACGACGTCGAGGAGGCGCTGCTGCTGTCGAACCGGGTGATCGTCTTCAGCGACCGGCCGGCGCGCCTGCGTGCCGACCTCGCCGTCGATCTGCCGTATCCGCGGCACCGCGATCATCCGGAGCTGCTGCGCCTGCGGCGCGAGGCGCTCGGCCTGTTGGGGATGGGCGGCGACTGGTAGATCGCGCGGCGTACGTCGGCGCGCGCCCTGGCCGCGGGTCTACGCGAACCTGTTCTCGATGACTCCGACTCCGTCGATCTCGATGCGCACGACGTCTCCGGTGCCAAGGTAGCGCGGCGGCTTCATGCCCATCCCAACCCCCGCCGGCGTGCCGGTGGCAATCACGTCTCCCGGGTAAAGCGTGATGCCGCGCGAGCAGGTTTCGATCAGGGTTGGTATGTCGAAGATCATGTCCTGTGTCAGGCCGTCCTGGCGAAGCTCTCCGTTGACCCAGCAACGAACGCGAGTTGCGGTTCCGTCCAGTTCGTCTGCCGTGGCGATCCACGGGCCCATGGGGCAGAACGTGTCGAAAGACTTGCCGAGATCCCATTGCTGGTGTCGCGATTGCACGTCGCGGGCCGTCACGTCGTTCAGGATGGTGTAGCCGAACACGTGGCTCATGGCCTCGGCCTTGGCGATGTTCCGGCCCCCCTTGCCGATCACGACGGCAAGCTCGGCTTCATAGTCGATCTGGCTGGAGATGCCGTGGGGCATGCGCACCTCATCGCGAGGCCCGACGACGCACTCGGGAACTTTGGTGAACACGATGGGCCAGGATTCGGGGTTGGCGTCGTTGTTCTTGAACACAGATGTCGCGAGTTCGCGGGCATGGGCGTGATAGTTGCGTCCGACGCGCCACAGATTGCGCAGCGGCTTCGGCAGCGGAGCCTCGAGCCTGACCGTCTCGAGAGGAAGGCTTTCACCCTCGACATCGGGAAATCGTGCCCCGTTCGCAAGCGCCTGTATGACCGCGAGCGCCCCGGTCTCCGCCTGCCCGGGCGTCGGGACCAAGGGCGTGATCCGTGCCCCGTCGGCCGAGATCAGGCCCACGCCTCGCCGGTCTTCGGCGCTGAAAGTCGCGATTCGCACGGCCCGCTCCTCTAGCCCTGACGCATGGCGCCCGAGGGATCGGCGAACGCGATAGCCTCGATCTCGATCAGGAATTCCTCCTTCACCAGCCGATCGACGATCAGCAGCGTGTTGGGCGGAAATTGCGAGCCGCCGAACAGTTTCGGGAACGTCTCGGCCCGAATCTTCATGAAGCTCTCGATATCCTGCGAATGGACGAGATAGGTCGTGAACTTGATCACGTTGTTGAAGCCCAGGCCCGTGCCTTTGAGAACGGCGCCCATATTGTCGAGCACCTGCTTCATCTGGGCGGCGAAGTCGTTCTTGCCCACCACGCTGCCGTCGAGTCCGACCGAAAGCTGCCCGGCGATATAGAGCGTCCGTCCGGTCGGCACGTCCGTGGCATGCGAGTAGAGGCCTTGCGCGGGGCAGGTGTTCTGGGGGTTCAGGTAGCTGATGGTCGTCTGCTGCATCATCTTCACTCGTCTTGTGGCTGGAGGGATATCGAACGCCTAGTGCGCGGCGCCGGCGTTTGAGGGGCTCAACAACTCGATCTGGAAGCCGTCCGGATCGGTCACCGTGAGGGAAGGGCCATCGGCGGTGTCGGCGAATCGGGCCGCCACGCCCTTTGCACCCAGGGCCTTGCCGGCGGTGGCGAGGTCGCAATCGGCGGTCACGACGAACGAGAACTTCTGCAGGCCCGTCTTTCCGCTTTCGGGAGTCTCGACCAGGATCAGATCCTGGCCGCCGGCCGCGCCGCCGAAGCGCGCCTGGCCATCGGCCTTGTCCTGCAGGGTGAGGCCCGCGACATCGCGGAAGAAATCGACCATGCGGTCGAGGTCGTGCGTGCCAAGCGTCGCCCGCGTGATGCGGATCGGCCGCAGCGGCGATTGCGGCACGGAGCGGATGGGAGGATTGACCGGATAGCGATGGGCGTCGGACGGCGGCGCGCCCAGCGGATTCCACGCCGCCGTCACCTCATCCTCGAGCTCCAGATTGAAGATGGTCCGCCAGTCGTCGACGGCATCGGCATAGAACTCGTGCATGTTGCCGTCGGGATCGGGCACGTAGACGCTGTGCGAGATCAGGTGGTCGGCGGTGCGGAACTTGGCATCACCGAGCGCCTTGGCGCGGGCATAGGCGTCGGCGACGTCGCGCTCGCTTTCCATCTCCCAGCCGAGATGGTTGAGGCGCACCGCCGTTCCCGCCGTCTTCGGGATCTGGATATTGCCGTCGCGGCCATAGCGGTCGACGCCGCGCGAAATCTCGATCATCCCGATGTCGTGGTGCGTGTTGCCGTTGGAATGGAAGCCCATCTTCAGCGCGCGCTCGCGGCGCACCAGTTCGATGCCAAGGACCGATTCGTAGAACGCGATCGACTGTTCGATGTTGGAAACCCAGAGATTTGCATGGGCAAGGCGGCGTGGCCGAAAGGCGATGTTCCTCTGCATCACAGTCTCCTAACTCTAATTCTGGAGATTTTATTCAAATCGTAAAATAGCGCAATAGCTGGTAAATTGTCATTTAATGTTTGACCATCCGTCTCGATACCGACAAATTGTATCCAATATTGGGGTCGGGTCTTGCCTCACTTTTTGTCGAACGGTCTGAAGCTTCATTTCGAGCAGCACGGCTCCGGCACGCCGCTGATCCTGCTGCACGGCTTTGGCCAGCATGGCGGCAGCTGGGATCCGCTGGTTCCATCCTTTGCGCGTTTCTTCAAGGTGATCGTGCCCGATTTGCGCGGCTGTGGCCGCAGCGAGGCGGCCGAGCCCGGCTTCACCGTCGCGGACATGGCGAGCGACATCGTGGCGCTGATGGACGAGATCGGCGTGGCGCGCGCCCATGTCGCCGGCTGGTCGCAAGGGGGAACCGTGGCGCTCGAGCTGGGGCTGGGCTCCGCCGACCGGCTGGTCAGCCTGTCGCTTCATTCCACCTACGCCGGCGGACGCGATCGCTATCAGAGCAACTGGATCGACATGCGCCGGCGGATCATCGCCTCGGGCGACCGGGATCTCGACTTCACGACGCGCATCATCGGCTTCTTCACGCCGGAGTTCATCAACGCCCGCCCCGACAGGATCGAGGAATTCCGGCGGCTGGAGTCCTCGAACCGGTATCCGCCGACGCCGAAGGGAATGGCCGGCCAGGTCGGCGCCGCCCAGCAATTCGAGGCGCGCGACCGCATCGCCGCCATCCGCACGCCGACGCTGATAACGGTCGGATCGGCGGACAGGACGACGCTGCCGGCGCAATCGAGGTTGATGCATGCCGCCATCAAGGGCGCCGAGTTCTGGCTCTTCGAGAATGCCGGGCACCTGCCTCAATTCCAGTTTCCCGACGAGTTCATGAGTATTTCGCTCGGCTTCATGCTGAAGCACGAGCGCTGACGGATCGTGTTGCTGAAAACTTTCCAGGAGATGGTCATGCCAGACTTTAGCGTCCTTCGTGCGGTGTTCCGCGCTGCACAGCGGTTTCTCGGTGTCTCGCTGGCCATCGCCGGCGTCGTCTGGGCGGCGTCGGCAGCGGACCTCAAGGAACTGAAGTTCTCGACCGAGTTCTCCCCGCACGGCTTTCATGCCCCCTTCTACCTGGCCAAGGAGAAGGACTGGTTCAAGGACGCGGGAATCGACCTCAAGCTTCTCGATGGTCGCGGCTCCGCCGTCACGGTCAATCTCGTCGCCGCCAATCAGGTCGATATCGCTTTCGTGAATCTGACCGCCGCGATGATCGCGCAATCGAAAGGCGTACCGGTCGTGGTGGTGGGCAGCATCCTGCGCCGCAATACCAACGGTCTGATCATGAAGAAGGGCGCCGATATTCACAAACCGGCGGACCTCAAGGGCAAGACCATCGTGCATCTGATGACGACGATCGAGTCGCAGCTTCTCGGCGGCTACCTCGCGACCGCGGGAATGACCCTGGACGACGTCAAGCTGCTGGGCGCCGATGCCTCGGCAAAGGTGCCGAGCGTGCTGAGCGGCAAGGGAGATGCCGCGACCGGGCCGGTGCCATATTACCAGGGCCTCCTCAAGGGCAAATCCGAGATCGATACGCTGCTCTTTGCCGATGCGGGCCAGCAACTGCTGGACTTCGGCATCGTCACCAGCCCGAAGATGATCAAGGAGCAGCCGGAGCTGGTGGGCGCCTTCATGCAGGTCGTCTCCAGGGCCTATGAGTACACAAGACGCGACAACAATGTCGAGGAGGCCGTGAAGGACATGATCGCGGCGCGTCCCGAGGCCGGCCTCGACTACCAGACCTCGATCAACATGTTCCAGTCCCACATCGCCTTCGCCGATTCGCCCTCGACCGCGGGCAAGCCGATCGGCGTCATCTCGCGCGACGACGTCGAAGCGTCGCTGAAGACGCTGAAGTCGACCGGCATCATGCAGGGCGACCTCAAGGCCGACGACGTGTTCGATCCCCGGTTCATGCCGAAATGAGATCGATGGCCAGCCGCGTTGTCGAGTTCGCCGCCAAGCCGCAGGTTGGCGCTCCGCTGATCTCCGCGCGCGGGGTCGGAAAGGTGTTTCGCTCTCGGCGCGACAGCGTGGTCGCGCTCGACGGCATCGATCTCGACGTCAGGGACGGCGAGTTCATCAGCATTCTCGGTCCATCCGGTTGCGGCAAGAGCACATTGCTGAGGTGTATCGGCGGGCTGGAGCCGGTGACCTCGGGGCAGCTCAGCCTCGAGGGAAAGAGGATCACCGAGCCGCCCGCCGATGCCGGCTTCGTCTTTCAGCAGGACCTGCTGCTGGACTGGCGATCGGTGATCAGCAACGTGCTGCTGCCGGCGGAGTTTCGCGGTTACAGGCTGGACGATTGGAAGGAACGGGCGCACTCGCTGCTCGCGACGCTGGGATTGCAGGATGCGGAAAGCCGCCATCCATGGGAGCTGTCGGGCGGCATGCGCCAGCGCGTCGCCATCTGCCGGAGCCTTCTCCTCGATCCCAGGCTTCTGCTGATGGATGA
>Ga0193743_1003760_pt1 | contig 10037 bp, 11 predicted proteins | sample L2c2metaG_FD_143038 | JGI IMG/M metagenome (GOLD analysis project Ga0193743, IMG submission 143038) | Soil microbial communities from a riparian zone of the East river system, Colorado, United States - L2c2 | ecosystem: Environmental > Terrestrial > Soil > Riparian zone | place: USA: East River...
CCGCGGTGCTCGCCGCAGCGGATCCACAGGCGCGCAACGAGCTGATCACCCGTCATCTGGATCGCTTGGAAGAGGGGCTGGCCCGGACCCAGAGCGCCGTTGCGTCCCTGCGTGAGCTGCTGCGCTCGCCGTCCGGTTGGGCGGCGATCGAGGTCGAGCACCGGACCGTGGGTGCCTGTGCCTCAGTGGCGATTGGCGCGGTGGTCGATCTCGGGGACCTGCTGCCCTGGTTCGAGGGCGCGCTCGGTGACTTGTACGCCACGCTGGCCGCGCACAACGTCCCGGTCGCCGGGCCCGCCGGAGGTATCTACGCCACCGAGCTGTTCGCCGACGAGCGCGGCCAGGCCACGCTCTACGTCCCGTGTACCGACCCGGTGCGGCCTACCGGCAGGGTTACCCCGATGGTCGTGCCGGCCGCCGAGCTCGCGACTACCGTGCATGCCGGCTCGTACGCCGACCTCGACCGTGCCTACGGAGCCCTGGGCAGCTACGTCACCAAGCACGCGCTCGCCGTGGACGGCCCGATCCGGGAGTACTACCTGGTCGGCCCGCACGACACCGCCGACGAGTCGCTATGGCGCACCCAGGTCGGCTGGCCCATCTTCCAGACCGGCGAGTTCAACCGGCAGGCCGCTACATAGGTGGGGCATCCTCGCGTCGCTGGAACCATAGGTACAGCAATAGGCAAGATAGTGCCAAGCCTCCGATGCCAAAGACCGCAAATGCGGTGAAGCTTTGGACATGGGTGACCAACCAGTCGAAGTTCTGACCGAAGAATCCCACGATGAACGACAATGGGAGGAAGATGCTAGCCAGGACCGTGAGCCGCTCGATCGTGGCGCTCTGCCGGAGGGTGATCTTGTTCTGCTCGACCGAGATCACCGCGATGTTGGCCTCGAGGATCGTGCCGAGTACGTCACGTTGGGCGGCGACCTCTTCGTTAACCAGGACAAGATGGTCGTAAACGTCACGGAAGTAGGGCAGCAGCTCGGCCGGCCACTTGTTGGGCTGGACCTGGCTGGCGAGCACCGCGAGCAACGGATGTACGGCCCGGTAGAAATCAGTGACTTCGCGTCGCAAGAAGTAGATGCGTTCGGTGGGGGCGGCTGACCCGGAAAACACGGTGGCTTCGATCTGCTCGATGTCGCGATCGAGTTCAGCAACCACCGGCCCGTAACAATCGACCATCTGATCCAGGATCGCCCACAGCACCGAGGCGCTGCCGGCTCGCAACAACTCGGGGTGTTTCTCGAGGCGGACCCGAGCGCCGTGGAGTTCGCTGGCGACTCCTTTCCGGACGGTGATCACGAAGTTCTCCCCGAGAAAGACGCTGATCTCACCAGTATCGATTTCCTCGCGCTCGTCGTCGTAGCGAGCGGTCCGCAGCACGGCTAGTTCGACCCCTCCTTCGTACCGCTCGATCTTCGGGCGCAGGTGGAAGGTCTGAGCGTCCTCGATCGCCAGTGCGTGCAGCCCGAAAGCCGCCCGCACGCGCTCTAGCTCCTCAGGTTTGGGCTCGAACAGCCCAAGCCAGACGAACCCATCTTGCGAGCACCGGTCGGCGGCCTGCTCCACAGGCATCGCGGCCTCGTGCTGGCGTTGCCCGTCGCGGTAGTGCGCGCAGTCGACGATCATAGGAGCCTCCGGTGTGCGCCTGCGGATCGTCCAAGCCTGATTAACCGCACGATCCGTGGGCACCGCCAACCGTGCACGCGACGAGCACGTTGCTCAGCAGCTGGTAGGAGCCGCGGGCCTCGACCGGCTGGAGCGCCGGGGCAGGTGCGGGTGGCCGGGCTCGACCCCTTCAGCTCAGGGCAGGCCCTGCGCGGGGTCCTGTCCATGGTCTTCCAGCAACCGAGTCTGCTGCCGTGGCGTACCGCCAGGGAGAATGTGGCCGTCGGGCTGGAGATCATCGGCACCCCCCGGTCCGAACGGCTCGCCGCCGCCCAGTGCTGGCTCGAGCGAGTCCACCTCGCCGGCGCCGAGGACCGCTTCCCCGCACAGCTGTCCGGCGGGATGCGTCAGCGCGTTTCGATCGCCCGTGCCTTCGTCGTCGAGCCGAGCGTCGTACTGGACCCGGTGGTCTTCGAACAACTGCGCCGCGAGATCCACGAGCGAATGACGGCCTGACGGCAGACCCGGCTGGGCTGCCTCAGCTGGCGGCGGGCGCGTGACGATGTCACTCATTGCACTGGGCACTGCACCGAACGCGGTCACCGACTACCGGGGCTGAAGCCTATGAGCTCCTCAGTGACCGACCACAGTCGCCGCCCGGCGTCGTCGTCCCGTGCCAGGACCCCCAGCTCCGTGAGCAATCCTCGTTCGTAGTACCGGCCAGTCGTGTTCGTGAGTGATGGGTCGAGCGCCACCCGCAGCAGGCCGGTGGCGGCATCGTCAGGAGAGATGAGCGCGCGGCGAACCAAGGGGTAACAGTTGCGCACGACCGGATGGTCGAACAACGCTCGCGTCATCGGTGTGTCGACCGCTCCGGGATGGGCAGCGTTGACGTCCACGCCTGATCCCTCAAGCTGGCGGGCGAACTCCCGGGTGTAAAGGATGTTCGCCAGCTTCGACCGGTTGTAGGCGAGGGTGGGCCGGAACTTTCCCCGGGTCATCATCAGATCGTCGAAGTCGAGGCCGCCTTTCGCGCGGCGGTGGGCCTCGGACGCGACGAAGACCACACGGCTCGGGGCACTCGCGCGCAGCCGGTCCGCGAGCAGTCGGGCGAGCAGCGCATGCCCGAGGTGGTTCACGCCGAACGTCATCTCGAAGCCGTCGGCCGTCTCGGTTCGAGCGCCACGCCCCAGGTGCCCGGCGACGCAGACGAGGAGGTCGAGCCGGTCCCAGCGTTCCAGCACTGTTGCCGCCGCCTCGCGCACCGATGTGAGGTTCGCCAGATCCAACTCCACGACGTCGACCGTGTCGTTGCCCGCGGCCTTCGCTACCTCATCTCGAACCCGGCCGCCCTTCGCTCGGTTGCGTGCGGCGACGAGGGTGACTGCCCCGGCCTCGGCGAGTTTGCGGGCGACCGACTGTCCGACACCGTCGCTCGCGCCGGTCACAAAAGCCACCCGGCCACTCAGGTCCGGTACCTCGGCTAGCCCTTCGACCCTCTGCAGTCGATTCCCGACACGGCGACTCATGATCTCAGGAAGCCCACAGCGGACCCAGGCGGCGGGCCGCGCGTTGCACCTGGGCGTAGGAGCGGGTGGAGCTCTTGGCCTGGCTGGCGATGTTGACCCCGAAGGCGGAGGCGATGATCGTGCGGACGAACATCCAGGGGTTCTGGTAGCGAACCTGCCCACCGATCCAGGAGATCGCGTCTGCTTCGGGCTTCCAGGCCGCCTCGAAGCGGGCTCCGACAGTGTCCAGCGGCCCGGAGGCCAGGCACTGGTCCAGCACGATCGCCGATTCCAGGGCCGCGTTGCCGCCCTGGCCGACCGGCGGGAACGCGGCGGCGGCGTCGCCGAGCAGCACAGCCCGGCCACCGTGCAGGCGGGAGCAGGTCAGCCCATGGCCCAGGTGGACGCACTCCCGCCGGGAGAACTTGGCGATCGCCTGCTCGCTGGTCAGATCGAACACCCGAGGGCAGTTCCGACGCAGCCACCTGGTGGCCTGGTCCGGAGAGGTGAAGCTGATCGGCTTGTTCACCCCGATCACGCACACCCAGCGCACGCCGTCCGGCTGGCTCTCGTCGAGGACCACCGCGGCGAGAACAAGCGGATTGACCGCCAGCCCGTTCAGATAGTGCTTGTCCAACTCCTCACCGACATGGTCGAGCTCCAGCAGAAGCCCGTAGTTCGGCACGGCGGAGGCCTCCACGGTGAACCCCTCGACCTGCTCCTGCATCGCCGCACGGACGGCCGAGCCCGCGCCGTCGGCGCCGACGACGAGATCGAAGCGCCGTCCGGCCACCTCACCGGCGTGCACATCGAGCACGCGCACGTCGCTGCCGTACACGAAGTCGATCAGGTCGCCGTGCCGCTCCTCGACTACGCACATGAGCGCCCGCATGATGTCCCCCCGCGAGCCGATCCAGCCGGGCTCGGCCCACGGGTCGATCAGCCGGCGCCCGTGCCTGATCCCGCGGAACGGGATCATCTGGGCGTCGAAATGGTCGACGGCGTCGATGTGCCGCACCGCCCGTAGCCCGTGACCGGTGATGTCGATCGGGTAGGAGCGATCGGGGTTGAAGCGTGGCATGCGATCTGGGTGGCAGTCGCGCTCGAACACCGTGCTACGGACGCCGCGCCGAGCAAGTGCGATGCCCGCCGTCAGCCCGCCGGGGCCACCTCCGATGATCGCAATGTCTGCCATCAGACCTCCTTCGTTGATTTGCGATCAATGATACATAGTCAGCTAGACTGGGCGGCATGGCCACCACGCGAGCGGTGCGCGCCGCCACCACCCGGCACAAGCTCCTCGACGCGGCGGTCGAACTGTTCGTCGACAAGGCTTACGACGAGGTGTCGGTCCAGGACCTCGCGAATGCCGCCGGGGTTGCCTACGGGCTGGTCGCCCACCACTTCGGCAACAAGCGGGGCATCCACCTGGAGGCAATGCGGCAGATCGCCCGGCGCCTCGAACAGGGCCCGCCGCCCCCGGGTCCCGCCGCCACGCGGATCCGTCACCTCACCCGCGACCACTTCGCCTCCATCCAGGGGGACCCGGCCGCCTACCTCGGGCTGATGCTCGGCGCCGATCCCGACAGCCGCGCCATCGTGGATGCCGGCAGGCAGTTGGCAATCCGGGTCATTGGCGAGATCCTCGAGCTGGACCCGGAACGACCCGCCGTACGATTGGCCCTTCGATCCTGGTTGGCCGCGGTCAACGAGGCCGCGGTCGTCTGGCTCCAGGACGGGTGCCCGTTCCCCGCAGACGACCTGATCGAGTTGCTGACGTCCACCCTGGCCGAGCTGCTCCGACAGGCCGCACGGCTCGACCCCGCACTCGACCCGGTCCCGACCCTCTCCGCTCTGGACCGGCCCAACGGGTTCGCAGGTCCGGATCACGGTGACCGGGGGCCCGCAGCCACGCGTTGAGCGCCACCACGTGCTCCGGGTTCGGTGAGCGGACCCGTTCCGGTGTGGTGTCGGGTTCCGCTCCTTACCGTGCCGGCACAGCCGAACGACAGTCGATGAGGAGCCGGCGGCGTCGACTGCCCGCGCCGGTGGTCCTCCCAGCGGATCGAGGCGCCGTGAAGAGACGATTCTCTGGGTGGCGGTTCGCCATCCTCTGTACGGTCGCGGCGATCGCCGTGGCGGCCTGCTCGGCAGGGTCGACCGACTCCAGCGGGCCGAGCGCCGCCGGCCCGCCGGTCCGGGTCGCGGTCGGCATCGACGCCTCCTACGCGCCGTTCTTCCTGGCCGCCAGCCAGGGCCTGTTCGCCGCCAAAGGGGTCAACGTGGAGATCGTCCAGTTCGGCACCGGCGGCGAGGCGGTGAACACGCTGGCCACTGGGCAGGTCCAACTGGCCGGCAGCTCGGACGTGACCACCGTGGCCCAGCTGAAGCAGAACCCCGGACTGCGCGCGTTGCTCGCCTACGAAGAGTCCGGGAAGTACCTCAAGGTGGTCGTCGGACCGCACGCCGACCCCGCCCGGCTGGCCACGATGGGCGTCGTGCCGGGGCTCTCCGAGCTCGCCGCGACCCGCTACCTGCAGTCCCGAGGCATTGACCCGGCGACGGTCCGCTTCGTCACCGCCGGCCCGCCGGAGATGCCGGCCCTGATGCAGAAGGGCGACATCGACGGCTACATCCTCTGGGAACCGTGGCCGACCAAGGGCGTCGCCGCGGGCGGACGGGTGGTCGGTACCACCGGCGACTTCGGCCTGACCTACGTGCACTGGCTGATCGGCACCAACGACTGGATCCAGGCGAACACCCAGACCGTGGCCAAGATCGCGGCGGCGCTGGACGAGGCGGCCCAGAAGACGGAGAGCGACCCGCATGCCGCCGCGGTCGCCACCGCCCAGGCAGCCAAGATCCCCGAGGACCAGACCGTGTCCGCCGTGGCGGAGATCGACTTCAAGGTGCGCGACCTGACCGACCAGGATCTGGCGTCCGCCGACCGGATCGCGCAGTTCTTCGTGGACACCCACAAGCTGGACGCGAAGCCTGACCTGTCCGCCGCGCTGTTGCGGGGCTGGTACAGCCAGCACGCCGGCCAGGCCCGCTGATGGCGCCGGATACCGAGGTGTCTGCCCACCCGCCCGGGGTGCGCTCCGGCGCCGCCGTCCGGTTCGAGCAGGTCAGCATCTGGTTCGACGACTTCCAGGCGGTGCGCGAGGTGTCCCTCGAGGTGGCGCCGGGGGAGCTGCTCTGCCTGCTCGGCCCGAGCGGGTGCGGCAAGTCCACGCTGCTGTCCACGCTGGCCGGTTTCCTGCCCACGACCTCGGGTTCGGTGACCGTGGACGGCCGGCCGGTCACCGCTCCCGGCCCCGAGCTGGGCATGGTTTTCCAGAGCAGCGAGGCCCTTTTCGACTGGCTTCCGGTGCGGTCGAACGTGACGTTCGGGCCCCGGATGCGCGGCGTCGGGCGCGCCGAACGGGCCGCCATCGCCGACGAGTACCTGGGCCTGGTCGGGCTGCGGCACTGTGCCGACAAGATGCCCGATCAGCTCTCCGGCGGCATGCGGCAGCGGGTGCAGATCGCCAGGGTGCTGGCCAACCAACCCCGGGTGCTGTTGATGGACGAGCCGTTCGGTGCGCTGGATGCGCAGACCCGCTCGGTGATGCAGCGCGAGATGGACCGGATCAGGGCAGCCACCGGCTGCACCGTCCTGTTCGTCACCCACGACATCGGCGAGGCGATCGTGCTCGCCGACCACATCGCGGTGATGACCGCCGGACCCGCCGCCCGGATCAAGTCGAGCTACCGCGTCGAGTTGCCTCGGCCGCGCGACGAGACGTCCGCCGAGTTCGTCACGCTGCAGCGGGCGCTGCGCCGGGACATCGGGGACGAGGTACAGGCCGCGCTGCGCGCCCAGGGTCTGGACCCCGGCGAGCCGGACCCGTCATGACGCTCACCGACGATCCGGTCATCCCGGTACGGGCACCCCGGCGTGGCACCGGTGCGCGCGGCGCGTTGATCTCGGCCGGCTCGGTGCTGCTCGGACTGCTGGTCTGGCAGCTGCTGGCCGCCCGGTTCGGCCCGGCGCTGCTCGCCTCACCCCTGGAGACGCTTCGCGCCGGGATCGAACTGGCCAGGGACGGCACGCTGTTCGACTCCGTGCTGGCCTCCGCCCGGCGCATCCTGATCGGCTGGGGCCTCGGGTTGCTGGTCGGGGTGCCGGTCGGGCTGGTGATGGGTCGGGTACAGATCATCCGCACCCTGCTGGACCCGCACATCGAGTTCTTCCGGTTCATCCCACCGGTCGCGTTCGTCACCCTCGCGGTGGTCTGGTTCGGCATCGGCGAGAGCTCCAAGGTCGTGCTGATCTTCTACACCTCGGTCTTCATCGTCACGCTGAACACGGTGGCCGGGGTGCTCGCGGTGAGCGAGTCGAAGCTGCGCGCGGCGGTGAGCCTGGGCGCCGGGCGCAGGCAGATCATGCTCTATGTGGTGCTGCCGGCGACCGTCCCGCACGTGGTCACCGGGGCCCGGCTGGCCATGGGTAACAGCTTCCTGACCATCGTCTCGGCGGAGATCGTGGCGGCCCAGGTCGGGCTGGGCGCGCTGATCTGGACCTCCCGCAACTACGGGCGGATCGACTGGGTGTTCGTCGGCATCATCGTGCTCGGCGTGCTCGGCTTCGTGTTCGACCGGGTGCTGCGGATCGTGGCCCGCCGGGTGCTGCGGCGCTACGCGGTGAAGCTCTGACACACATAGTTACGGAGGAGACATGACGACGGCCAGCGCTGTGGAGAACATCCCGTCACCGAGCGGTTTCGACGACCCTGTCGAGGAACGCGAGCACCGCAAGCGGCGGGTGGCCGCCGGCTACCGGGTGCTGGCCAGATTCGGCCTGGACGAGGGCATCGCCGGGCACATCACCTGCCGCGACCCGGAGCGCACCGACCACTTCTGGACCGCCCCGTTCGGCAGCTACTTCGGCGCGGTGCGGGCCAGCCAGCTGATCCTGGTCGACGAGGCCGGCACGGTGGTGCATGGCGAAGGCCTGCTCAACCAGGCCGCGTTCGCCATCCACTCGGCCATCCACCGGGCCCGGCCGGACGTGGTCGGCGCGGTGCACGCGCACGGCCTGCATGGCAAGGCGTTCGCCACCCTGGGCCGCCGACTGGCCCCGCTGACCCAGGACGCCTGCGCGTTCTACGGCTCGCACGCGCTGTTCGAGGACTTCACCGGCGTGGTGCTGGACCCGGATGAGGGCAAACGGATCGCCGCCTGCCTTGGCGACGGCAAGGCGGTCATCCTGGCCAACCACGGACACCTGACCGTCGGTACCACCGTCGACTCGGCGATCTTCTGGTTCGTCACCATGGAGCGGTCATTCCAGGCCGAGCTGCTGGCCAGGGCGGCCGGCACGCCCCGCGAGATCGAGCCGGCCACCGCGCGGCTCACCCACGAGCAGGTCGGCGCGGAGGACATCGGCTGGTTCGCCTTCCAACCGATCTGGCAGCGGATCGTGGCCGAGCAGCCGGATCTGCTGGACTGACCGGGCGATGAGGCGGGCGCTTCGGGAGGTCGAAACGCGGGCGTTGCTGTCGCTGGGCCGCACCGGGCGGCGGTCGCTGGGGCGGATCCGGGCGGCGGACGCCACCGCGTTCGCTGAGGCAGCCGGGGAGACCGACCCTCGGCTGCTCGACCCCTCCCGGCCGGACTTCCTGCTGCACCCGATGTACCTGGTGAGCCTGCTGCGCGGGCCGGGTCCGGGGTTGGCGGGGCCGCCGGAGGAGCTGCGGCCGGACGGCATGTACCGCGACGAGGTGCCCGGTACCGACGGTCTGGATGTGTTGCTGATGGCCGGGGGTCAGCGGCTGACCTGGCATGCGCCGCTGCGGAAAGACCAGGACGTGGAGCAGACCCACCGGCTGATCTCAGTGCGGCGCAAGGGCCGCCAGCCCAACCGGTTCCTGGTGCTGATCGTGCACAAGACCTGGTCCACCGCTGGTCAGGGCGTGGTCGTCGAGGCGGACGAGACCTTTCTGGTCCGATGAGCGAGGTCGACCCGCCCACCCGGTTCACCCCGGATCAGGCCACGTTGGACCGCTTCGGTGCCAGCACGCGCAACCCGCACCGGATCCACTACGAGGACGAATTCGCCCGGGAGGAGGGGCTGAACGGGACGGTGGTGATGGCCCAGCTGCACGGCTGTTTGCTGTTCCGGGCGGCGGCCCGGTGGGCCGGCGACCCCGCCAGGGTGGTGTCGCTGGGTTGGCGGAACCGGGCGCCGTCCGGCCCGGGCGACCAGCTCACGGTGACCGTCACCGGGGCCACCGCGGCTGGCACCGGGATGATCAGGCTCGAGCTCACCGAGACCGGCCCGGACGGCGCGCCGCGCTGTATCGGCTACGCCGTGGTGCGTGCGGTCGGTAAATAGTTTGCCGCTCGGCTGGACTGGTCCGCCACGATGCGGTTGTTGAGCACCTTTGTGTTGATCCATGGCGCGGGAGACGTCGGCTGGTCCTGGCACCTGGTCGAGGCGGAGTTGCGGGCGCTGGGCCACGACGTGGTGGCTCCTGACCTTCCTTCCGAGGACGACTCGGCGGGCCTGACCGAGTACGCCGATGCGGTGGTTGCGGCCGTCGGGGACCGCACGCGGCTGGTGGTGGTGGGCCACTCGTTCGGCGGGTTCACCGCGCCGCTGGTCGCCGATCGGCTCCCGACGGACGTCCTGGTCCTGGTGGCCGGGATGGTCCCGTCCCCGGGTGAGGCGCCGGGGGACTGGTGGGAGCACACCGGCTACGGCGCCGCGGTGCGCGAGCAGGCCGCCCGCGACGGCGGGCTGACCGGCCACGACGACCCGTACGTCAGCTTCTATCACGACGTGCCAAGGGCGCTGGCCGAAGAGGCGATGACCAAGGAGCGCGGGCAGTCGGGGACGCCGATGGGTGCGCCGTGGCCACTCGGCAACTG
>Ga0193743_1003761_pt1 | contig 10037 bp, 12 predicted proteins | sample L2c2metaG_FD_143038 | JGI IMG/M metagenome (GOLD analysis project Ga0193743, IMG submission 143038) | Soil microbial communities from a riparian zone of the East river system, Colorado, United States - L2c2 | ecosystem: Environmental > Terrestrial > Soil > Riparian zone | place: USA: East River...
GAGGGTGGCCGGTGGTAATGGTGGCACTGAACAATGGTGAGGCGGCCATCATCGGAGACTCCGTCGGAGCCGACCTTTGATTGTTCTTTGGAAAGAACGTGACCGAGCACAGACCATGACACAGGGCTTTATCCTTTTCTTTTAGGATCCCCTGCTAGGTGCGCTTTCCTGTCGTATTTATGTTATATATATGTTTAGGATCCCCTGCTAGATCTCGACTAAGTCTTCCACAGTTGCCCTAACAACAGGGTCTATGGAAAATCCCAGAGTTTGCTAATGGAGAGACCCCGAATGCAAGAAGCCGGCATTTGCCAGCTAAGGCACCATGACAGACCCCAACAGAACACTGTTCAGTACAAGCACAAATTCCATAAAATGGAACTTGTAATGGTACTGGATCTACTATGTTCATGTTACTCATTTTTACACAGATATCAACATCATTTTGTTCCAATTTTCGAGGAGATTCTAACGGTGTTAAATTTGTGTCTAACGGACAAGAAACTCATAAAGATAAATGCGAATTACCCTCACACGTATACCGAGCATCAAAAGTGAACATGTGAAAAGAAAAAAAACGGCCGTGCCTTAAGTTCCTCAAGTTGCAGTAACGCAATCAGGGACCTAACGAGAATACTGACTTTCCGCTGTGGATACAGCTCGATCAAAACGCTGTGCTGGCATCCCTTGGGCCTTGGCCACCCAGGTCAGATTTAATGAGGACCAGCACTGGGTTAAAGAGTAAATGCAGTGCAGCTATGGCTGCGAAGAACGCACCCTCATTGCTAGATACCTGGGGCTTTCCACCTGAAGCTCAGCTCTTTTCCTACTAGTCCTAGCCTCAACCCTCTGCCTTGCCTCCGCCAACAGGTCGCCATCAAGTCTAACACTCGAACACATCGCGGAACCAGCTTGAACACCGTTGGAGACCTACCAAGTGAAGACGCAGTCCCATCCCTAATGGTCCCCGACTCTAGGACGGGATTCCATCAACATGGAAGCAGGGCGTGGTTAGGAGGCTGGATATAGTCTAGAATTCTGTAGTTCTTCTACCACGAAAAAAAAATTCATTATTGTATAGTATGTAACACAAAATAAAAAGTTATATACAGCATCCATCTCTGGGATAAATTAGTTTATAATGGAGAGTTATATCCGCTAAGTATCGGTTTAAGTAGTGATGACATGTGAAATACATTTTTTCTTTTCCTTTTTCAGAAAGCTCGACAGGTCTCTTGGATTTTATTGACTTGGAAATCTATTGGGCGGGGGTGTCATTTTTTTTCAGCAACGAGGAGAAAAAAAGCGACAAAATGAAACTTACATAATAGAGGAAGATGTATGCAAAAGTCGTTCATAGAAAGCAGGGCTTGGTAAATAGTGTTGAAAAGTACTCCATCGGGGTCTCTAACGTCAGCGGAAGAGTTCGAGGGGTACGGGGATCGTATGATCGATATTTCATCAAAGATGACTTGAGCAGCTTCAGTCCAAATGGTCTGAAAAAAAAAACATTCAATCGAAATCAATACATATAGAAGGGAAGCAGTGGGAACTGACTCCCATGATCGGATTAATGTATGAAGTGTGTTGAGGCTTTAAATATGTTATAATATCCAGAATAACTTGCGCTGCAGCAAGACGTTTCTGGCGTGAAGAGTCACTCCGCGACGAGAAAGGGCCATGTAGACGGATGATGGAAACATTGAGTATACTGTAACCAACGGCCAAACGACGCGCTTTCTCGGGATCGAAGCGTGGTATGTGTTCTGGAGGTGGGATGGACATTTTTAGATGATCTATGACTGTACCAATAGACGTGAACTCTTGAAAGAGTTCGTTCAGCTGCTGCTGGCTTGTCTCTATTTATTTGTTAATTAGTTCATTTCCGTTCATTTCTAGACTTGGTAAGAGGCCAAAAAAAAACGCACGTTGGGTACATTTTTGAACGAATTTAGTTACTCTATCCCATAGAACGACTGCTTTCGATTCGATCGCTCTTGTAGATAGACCAATATCTGCAGTTTGAGTACCACTGAGGAAGTTGTGAACTGTGAGAGCGGTGCGTGCGTTGCGGGGTAAAAGTCCCTAAATATCACATGTCGGTTTCTGTTCCAAAAGGAGCTAATAAGCTTACTTGTTCAAACTCGTCCATGTCAAGTGGCCAAGGGGTGTCAATTTTAGATGCAAGTACGTGGTTTGAATGCTCAAAGTTGGGTGAGTCCTCAAGTGCGACGGCCCAGCATTTATCAAGATTGAAAACATTCCATGCGCAGATAATTCTTTCGCCTTCTTCGACCGCATCGCGATGTGGAGGGAGCGTTGCTGGTAAAATTGGACTAGTTGAACGAATCTTGTGCAGCCCAGCGGATACGGCGGTAGATGCTGCGTTCGCGACGTGATACTTTCCTTCAAAGAACCTTCCATTCGAAAAAAAATAGGTGGCAAGAAGGACCTCAGCCTGGATGGAATGCATAACTTTATAAGGGTGGTTCCCAGAAAGGGCCGTAGCGGCCTCCTGAGTGGCACGGATGAGATAAGCAGCTTCATTAGATTTCACGAGCGGATCATCCGAGATACGTATTGCGAATAGGTATGTAGAGAATATAAGAGCTGGAGAAGGACGCGAAGGATGGCCTGGTGGTAAAGCCTGGAGCATCGATGCCTGGAAACGCGGTATGTTGAGGAAAAAACCAAACTCTGTGGCGAATGGAAGGAAGCCATTCAATCTATTTAGGATCAGTAAAACGGCCTATATTTATAGAAGAAAGGAGACGTGCAATTGTTCCGCAACTTGTCTGGGTGGATCTTGAATTGAAGAGCCTGCCGAGGTGGAAGGCACAACAACGTAAGGTTGGTGGAGTCTCATCATCGAAGGACCTGATGTTTGTGGGGTCTGAAGGTCCCTTATGGTTGCAGTGGCTGGTGTCTGCGGACTCTGAAGTTCTTGAATGCGCGCTTCCAGTCGGCTGATGTTTTCTTCCAGAATCTGAACTTTGGAACGCTCTTGACCAGTTGTGTATTCGCAGTCTTCAGATCTACAAGCACGGTCGCATTGACCGCAGATGGGTTGCTTCCCATCACATCTCTATGAAAAAATACATTCAATATTTGTTTTTTTTTACAAGAGATGAATTGGCATGTACCATTTTTCTTCTCCGACAACTGACACAAGCACCCCCTCTAGGCAGATAGCCTGGGTTCCCAGGACGGTCTTCGCGTCTCGCTGACATTATTTATCGCTGTGGAGTCGACGATATTAACAGGCTGTCCTTGAATGCTTTTCAACGTTTCGTTATTTACCTTTTTGTAGGAGCGCCGGGCGAAAAGTGAGTTAAAATTATTCATCAAAATGGAGGGGTTTGATAATCGCTATCGCGAAGGAAACGCGCTAAAATAGGAGCCAAACCGGTGGCGGGTTTTCCGGGTGTCCTCCACAAACATTCAAGCAATCACGCAAATTCCCCATGAGGCAATGACTGGAAGAACTAGTTGAACGGTAAGTAACTGACTCTGACGGACTGCTCCAAAGCGGGACCGGGTCGGTGAAATATTACTATCTCCCTACTTACTACCTAACCGTAGCTCGGAAGTGGTGGTGCCGTAGGGTGGAGAGCCATGGGTATCATTCCGTGCCGTATAATTGTTACATCAAAATGGTATAATCGACATTTTGTGGTACTTACAAACAATTAAACGTTAAACACTCATTTTCATCGCAATGCTGGGATGAGAAGCATAGCCCTCAACCAGGAAATCGGAATAAATGAAATCTTCGATGTCATCAATGTCATCTCTCGCCCACCTCAACTTCGGAAATGGCTTCGGTTCCCGTTTGAGCTGTTCCTGGAGAGCGTCGATATGGTCGCGATATACGTGAGCATCTCCAAGTTGGATGATGAGTTCGTGCGCTTCGGTGCCAGTTACGTGCGCGATCATGTGTGTGAGCAGCGCATAGGAAGCGATATTGAATGGTATACCTAACCCTAAATCGGCTGAGCGCTGGAACATCAAACAGGAGAGCTTGGGCTTTTGGCTAGGGTTTGAAGCAGGGGGTAGATTAACGTAGAATTGACAAAGCATATGGCATGGCGGAAGTGCCATCTGCGGGATATCTAAACACGGCTATTCAAGTACGAGACGGAAAATGTATATTTATTTGCATGCGTACCCTTCGGGTTCCACGCACTGAGAATTATACGGCGATCTGTGGGATTTTCCTTGATCTTCTTGATACACTCGCGAAGCTGATCGACACCTTGCCCCGTGTAGTCAGTTTCGCAATCAACATAATCGGCACCAAAATGCCTCCATTGGAAACCATACACAGGGCCAAGATCTCCCTCACGTCTATGTCCCAAGCCTCGTCCCTGCAAGAAAGCTTTCGATCCGTTGCCGTCCCAAATTTTTACACCTTTTTTGGATAAAATGGTCGAGTCTGTACATCCATGTACAAACCAGAGAAGTTCTTCGAGGATGCCGCGTAAAAAAGTGCGTTTTGTTGTTAATAATGGCAATGTAGAGTCTGCGAGTGAAAATCGTAGAGATGGTGGTGCAAAAATGGAGATCGTCCCCGTTCCAGTGCGATCTGGTCGCGTGTCCCCTGTCTCCAGTACACGTTTGATGAGATTAAGGTATTTATATTCGTCGTGATCCTGCAGAGAACCCATATCTAATGATCCTGTTCTCGGGATGGTCGCGGTTTGATTGACAGTTGAGTGGATCGAAATCAACGACGCATCGTCACGAGTCGTCACGACACGTGACACCAAGCAGTGACATTAGTTTAATAATAGTTACACTTGAAAGACCGTCAAGTGAGTTCTACAGCCAGGATTTTTATCGTTGATGAGGCTAACTGTCAAAATATAAGCAACACACGGTCTCACCATGGAGGACTCGAATTTAAGAGTCCCAGACTTGTAGGCGCTGTCGATATTTCGCTCTAGAAGAGCCTGACGACTCTGCCGAACTACCTCCTGCCAAAACCCAGGAGACATACGTCAAATATCCTGTTCACTGGTCACTGGATGGAAACGCTCTCCTTCAGATTGGGAATACACGTTTCAGAGTCCGTCGAAGCCGACTTATCACGGCCTTTTTACTGCTCGTTCAGGTTCCAAAATTCCTTTTGATTAGGAAAACTCTGCTGAGATAGAACGTGGTGTTAAGAATGCCGAGGTTGTTAACGGTCTCGTTCTCTTCCAACTCGAGTCTCTCTACTATATGGTTTCGAGAAATTCAGCAACTTCGCCTAAGAGAGCGTCAAAGCACCATTTCCCGAACATGTCGGATCATCGTATTACCTCTTTCACAAATACCAAACTCTATCCGAAGACATCGCTTTAGGACGAGACCACAATATTTATGAGATCTACGTGCTGCCTTCCACCAAGTTGCGAGAACGAAACCAAACATTCGATTCATAACACCCAGCACTGACAGTCAATCAGCAGGTGACGACGAAGGCAACCTACTCGAGAAGCTAAAAAGAGCAGATCATGAACTTTCAAAAAAATATTACGTTGCTGTGGGACAAAATCATTGAAATTGTTGGACACCAATGCCAGATTCCTCAATGTGTAATGCCTCATACGCAATACTTGCTTACCATCAAGAAATATCCATTCAAACCGATTGTGGGAATTTCCAAGCTGATCAACCATAACTGGAGCGCCAAGGGCTTACTACTGCCCCGTCGCATGGAAGGTGCGGCTGGATTGAAAGTGGAACTACGATATTTTGGGACAATATGGTGGCTTGATTTAATGGGTTTGGGCTCGGACAATTCGAAAGCCGATTAAATAAGTCCTTCAAAATCAAAACTAACGGCAGGACTCGATATCTCACGATCTACCGTTTTTATTGGACTTAAGGTCGTAAACTTTACTAACACTTGATTTACATAGTAGTCTCCCATAGCCAGACGTAAACTAGTTAACTACCGATACTTAGTTGATGAACAATAGTCAGACGTGCCCATCAAACCGTACTAAAATTTGATGTACGGAAATGTTTTGTGAATCAGGTAAACCAAGACGCACTGCGCAGTTTGGTTACTGATTCAATGGCCTCTGGGCCTTCACCCCACATCGAAATACCCCAATGTTTGTATGGAACACATCCAAATACTATCTTCTGGAGACAGCGTTCACATCCCTAAGGGGCAGGAGCTGCTCACACCTCATCCAACTTCACCACACATGTTTCCTCAATTGTGTCTTTCAATATAATTCTGCGCCTTCGGTAAAAAGCATCGGGCGCGTCACATTTAGATGGATGACGTGTTCAAGATAAAGTGAAGAGTTTTGCATTAATTGATAGACGCGTCAGGCGCGGAACAGCATATGATCTCGCCTATCTGACTGCGGTCTGATGGGCGCGTAGACTACACTTGATTCAGGTTCAAATAAACTTATCAAAGGGATCGAAATCAACTATGGATCTTCCGCCGCGTACACCTGCGTATATCTCAATTGTAAATCGCAAGCTATGTTACGGAGACTGATCAATATGTAGCTGAGAATTCTGCCTTAGTTACGAGTTCCATTTATGGAATTCGTTTCTTATACCAAACGGCGTTCTGTTGGGGTCCGTCGCGGTGCCTTAGCCGGCAAATGCCGGCTTCTTGCATTCGGGGTCTCGGCACTGGGTGAACCGCCAATTCTCTTGTCTATCTTACTTGGTAAACGGATGATTTTTGCTTCGAACGGGGGATTTTTTGCTTCGAACAGCTACTTTTCTGCAACCCAAACATGTTTTCAGTCCTATTGGTTAGATAAAACGGTAAGTCAAGCCAATTAAAAGTCTTTCATCCATCTTACTTGTTAAAAAAAGGAACTCGCATGTGCCGCGTGCCTCTGACACGACGGCCCTCACTGACACCGTAGGTATTTTAAATGATGTGGAGTTGTGCTATACTATATGAAAGCCAATATCCCACAAACGTTAATGGTAGGTAGGCTTTGATATCCTCGTTTATACATTCTTATCTTGATAATTTCCTGAAAGCGGCCAGAAACTTTCAATCATGTCATTTGGACGTACTACGCTTAATCCATGCAACCGCTCATTTACCCCTGGCGGATCCTTCACCTGTATGCGAATACTCTCCCATGATCAACAAGATTATGGCCATCTTCATTCCAGGGTTTCTAGTCTACTAGGGGGTCTTGATCCCATGGTTTCTGGCCTGAATAAAGGCGTTGATTCTACACAAAATATTGGATAATGGTCCAAGAACAGATCACACAAGAGTCTTGATTTTCGAGAGAAGTGACACAGCCTGCGTGTGGCACGATCAAAAGAAAATGGAAACCTTATGCGAATGTCCCAGAAAATGTGAACATGAAAATGTAATTCCACATCCGACACCTGCAACATAAATGGGGTTGAGAAGTAATTCGTCTTAAGTTTATAGGTTACCGAGGGACTTCCACCAAGAGCGATCAATTTATTTAATACCGGTACCTTACCCTTAACGTCTGCGGTTCACTTAAATTTTCACAGTCAAGGACTGATACCACAAATAAGTAACAGTTTTGGCGAACACATGGTCGTCACTACTGCCACAGCACTCAAACCATCTTCGGAATTTGTAATTACAATTTCGATTGTTGTGAGTAGATCGCACTTTTTTTCTGCGAATACCGCGACGTTGGAGGTGATCCTTTGGCTGGAAGAGTTGTTATGATCAACTGTCCCTTTTCTTGTCGGAACTTTTCTCCCTCCGACGACCTAGCCATCCGAGTTTGGGAAGACGTCCGAGATCAGACTAGTGTATGGACGATCGCTTTTGAAGTGACGTCTTTGAATTCTTGGCACTTTTTTGAGCTCCGATTAAAATGAAGCACCCGTTCGACCCACCATCCAGACCAACTCCTCCGTCGACATTCCAAGTGGTTGTGAGTGACTGAAGTTGAAGTTGACGGCGAGGGCTGTGTTATTATCGCGATGCCAGTGGCTCATCTTCTTCGAACGTATAAGTATGTACGTCCGCCCCCCCCATCACTAAAGAACCTAATCATGATCAACTTCAACCTCCTAATATTTCTTCTTCTTTTCGTAGTGCAAGTCTGCTCAGACGACCAATGATAACCCAGTGCGTCACTGCAGCGGTTCTGTTCAGTGCTGGAGATGTTATAGCGCAACAGGCAGTTGAAGGAAAAGGCCGGAAACATGATGTAAGTTGAATCTTCCCAGTTGCCTTGTGTGGATTTCTAGAACGCGGTTCGTTGTCATGTTCCCTGTAGGATGTGCTACTATACATCTAAACCTTTTTCGTCAAATTCTGGGACCAACTTAGTGGCTAGTTGACTTTCGGAAGGGTTTTGACGTTGTAGTGTCGCAATTCGCCAAATAAAACTATCTATCTAGCACGATACTTTTATTCATATGGTGTTCTGAGAACGAACGGCACTCGTGTACAATCTGTTTACAATTCTCTTCCCTTTCCTAGTTTGCGCGAACTCTGCGACTTACATTCTACGGAGGTGAGGCTCTCCGTATATCATCCTGGTTTGAAAGGCTCTACTTCTTCATCGAAACTGATTTTTTAAAATCATAGGTGTTCTTTTTGGACCAGCCATGACGACATGGTATCAACTTTTGAATCGAATCAAATTTCCCAGTCCAACCAAAGCTCTTATCTACCGGGTGAGCATGATTTTCCATTTTCCCTAACGATGGAACTTTTTAAAAAAAATGTTTTTGTTGATAGGTTTGGCTTGACCAAGCAATCCTCTCACCGGGTTAGTTTTACCTACCCTTCATGATACATTCATAATTTGACGAAACATATTCCATAGTTGCTGTTGCCTTTTTCTATAGTTCTATGAGTGTCTTGGAAGGGAAACCAGAAGAGGCTCTTCCACGGGTTCAAGCTGTGCGTCATGGTGTGGTCTCTCTTGATCTTTCCTCTCATGAGTATCTATGATTAGGCATATATTCCGACGCTGATTCGTGGCTGGTGAGTTTATATATTGTTGGCTAACAATCGATAACCTTTTATTCTACTTAGGGGAGTTTACATACCAACCCAAATTATAAATTTCTCGCTGGTTCCTCCACATTTACGTTTCGTTGTAGTCGGTATCGTCAGTGTATTTTGGAGTGAGTCATTACTGCTTTTATTGATTTGGGTGTTTTACCATTCTGACTATCTTCGCCCCGCAGATACGTATCTGAGTGCATCGAATGCAAGCAATGAATTACAAGTAGCAGATGTAAATAAGATGGACATGTCGCAAAACTGACTAACCATAGAAAGCAGGGTGTAAAAATATTTAATTCATGTTAAAACTACATTCTCCCGGATTATATGATAGATTTGGAGCTTCGGGGAAGCCGCCACTGCCCTTCTCCGACACCTTCGCAGAAGGGCTGTGGTATGTAAGTACTTATAAGTTATTGTTGATATTATTGGTTAGAACACATCGCAGTTTATCGTACTAATTACTGATGCCCAGAATCTCAGTTGTATTGGAATTTGGTACAAACGGTAGCCGAAATTGTAATAAATTAAATTGATTTGGTCGGCAGAGCGACAGATGCACGTGATCGTTGAAAACCATTGTTGCTTTTGCCTGTTCAAAGGTAACCTTACCTACTCATCACATAGAATATCCGACTCGTAGGAGGTCGTTTGGTTTTAAGAGTTTTTGGTGCCAGGGGTTTTCAATAAACCACCAAACTTTGGCACCCGCATCTGCATAAAAACCCCTGACACCCCTGACGTGACCGCGATAAATACGTCGGTTAGTTGCCTTGAGGCAGCCCAACTTGGATTCTTCTTCCACCGATTGAATAATATATTCATTTCATCTGCCATTTCACATTCTTTCGAACCCACCAACTACAAGGCTCTTGGAAACGGACACTGATATCTTTTATATTTTATTTTTTTCATCAGGTGGGGGTTCTACTTAACAATTGGGAAGCCGCGTTCTCACTGACTTATTGCTTTACTAGTACGGCTGCTTTTTTTTTTTTTTTTTTGGTTTCCTTATTTTTCCTTTAATTTCTTACTTAGAAAAAAATGG
>Ga0193743_1003762_pt1 | contig 10037 bp, 9 predicted proteins | sample L2c2metaG_FD_143038 | JGI IMG/M metagenome (GOLD analysis project Ga0193743, IMG submission 143038) | Soil microbial communities from a riparian zone of the East river system, Colorado, United States - L2c2 | ecosystem: Environmental > Terrestrial > Soil > Riparian zone | place: USA: East River...
GTGGCGTATTCGCAAGGACGGATCGCGTTTTTTCGCCTCCGTCGTCATCGATCCGATCTATGAGAAACGGAAACTGATCGGCTTCGCAAAGATCACGCGCGATATCACCGAGCGCGAGAATATGCTCTCGGAGCTGAACAGAACTAACAGCCAGTTCAAGACGCTGGTCAGCGGCGTGACCGACTATGCCCTGTACATGCTGGACCCCGCCGGCATCGTTTCAAACTGGAACGCGGGCGGCGAACGCATCAAGGGCTATTCAGCGAAGGAAATCGTCGGGCAACATTTCTCGCGCTTCTATACGCCTGCCGATCGCGCCAACGGAAAACCTGCCAATGCGCTCAGAACCGCATTGGAGACGGGTCACTATGAAGAGGAAGGTTGGCGCGTCCGGAAGGATGGTTCTTTTTTCTGGGCGAACGTCGTCATCGATCCGATCCGCAACGATGCCGGTGAGCTTATCGGTTATGCCAAGATCACGCGGGACATCTCCGAGCGCAAGGAAGCGCAGGAAAAGCTCACAAAAATCCAGCAACAACTTGCGGAATCGCAGAAGCTCGATGCGCTCGGTCAACTGACCGGCGGCGTCGCCCACGATTTCAACAACCTGCTGATGATTATTTCCGGCAACATCCACGCGATAAAGAAGGAAGTCAGCAGCCCGAAGTCGGTCCGTGCGTTGCGATCGATCGAACTCGCTTCAGAGCGCGCTGCCGCTCTCACCCGCCAGTTGCTGACGTTCGCGCGGCGCCAAAGTGTTCAACCGCAAACGATCAAGGTAGCCGGGCGTCTCAATGCGCTGCGGGACGTCTTGAACAGCGGCCTGGGTCGCACGGTATCGCTGGTGATCGATGTCGAAGATGACACCTGGAACATCGTCGTCGATCCAAACGAGTTCGAGACCGCGCTGGTGAACCTCGTCGTCAATGCGCGTGACGCGATGCCGGAGGGCGGTTTGGTCACCATCAGCGCCAGGAATATGCCGGGCGATAATCTGGTGGCCATTTCGGTCGAGGATACCGGTACCGGAATTCCGGACGATATCGCAGCAAAGGTATTCGATCCGTTCTTCACCACGAAACCGGTCGGCAAAGGTACCGGTCTTGGCCTGTCGCAGGTGCACGGCTTCGCCTATCAGGCCGGAGGTTCGATCGATCTCAAGAGTACGCTGGGTGAGGGCACCAAAATCACGATCCGCCTGCCGAGATCGACAGCCGAGCAGGCGCCGGAAGATGACCCATTGTCGGCAACCCGCAACGGCACCGTTCTTCTTGTCGAGGACAATCCCGAAGTGGCGGACGCAAGCAGCGGCTTGCTGCGACAGCTCGGCTACACCGTCCGCTGGGCCTCGGACGCTTCGGCTGCATTGTCGGAGATCGAGAACAACAAAATCGATATCGTTTGCAGCGATATCGTGATGCCGGGAAAGCTGGACGGCGTGGGACTGGCCAGGACCATTCGAGAGCGTCACCCGAAACTGCCGATTCTGCTTCTGACCGGCTACAGTGGGAACGGAAGTGCGGCCGACGTGCCGTTTCCCGTTCTGCGTAAGCCCTACCAGCTCCACGAATTGAGCAGAGAGCTGGAAAAGCTGACGTCATGATCCGGGACGACTTGCGCCGAATGGAAGAGTTGGCGGCGCGAGCGTTCGTTACCGATCCAAGAGACTCTCCAAGAGCTCTATTGCCGCGACATCCCGCCGAGCAGGCAGACCACTAATCCGGTGCGGTTATGGGTGCCGAAGCGTTTGCAGAGATTGGCGACGTGCTCCTTCACCGTCTGGTCGGAGATCCCCATCTCGCGCGCGATTTCCTTGTTGGTCTGGCCGCGGCACACCCGGATCGCTACGTCGGCCGAACGCGGCGGCAATTTTTCGTTCAGCGCGGCCATCGACAAGGCGGCCGGATTGCGCAGCATGATGGCGGACGAATTCTCGCTCGCGGGAGACACATCCTCACCGCCGGGAAGTGCCGCCTGGCCGGCTTTTCTGATGTTGGCCAGCGCCAGCGACGCGGCGCGGCACAACATCTCCATGCGCTGCCGCTGCAGCGGCGTGTAAGCCGAGGCCTCACGGGTCGCGGTAAACAACACGCCAATGATCCTGTTCTCGTGGCGCAGCGGCCCGCCCATGTTGCAGCTAAAGCCCCAGTGCCGAAGCGTCTCGAGCGATGTGCTGCGCGACCAACCGTCGGAGCCCAGCAGCGACGCGCCGTCCACGGTACGCCCCTGGGTGAGGATACAGTCGAGCACCGGATCGCTCTTCCAGAAGCCGGATCGGTAATTGTCGAGGAAGTCTTCGGCGACATGCTGGCTGTAGGCGAGATCAGGTTCGACGGCATCCAGCAGATAGAGGCCGACCGTGGCCGAACAGGTCAAGTCGCGCAGCGCCGAACCGCAGGCGATGCCAAGGGCGTCAAGCGACCGGCTTTCCGCGATCGACATCATGCGATCGGCCAAATAATCGTCCTGGAACCCGGAAACCGCTTGCACGCTCCCCCTCGCTTGGATCTGACATAAGAAACGTCGCGGGGCGTCCGCACGCCTCCGCATTCCCCCATACAGGCTCTCCGCAGCCTGTTGTTTGGTCAAGCGAAAAAAAGCAGCAAGCCTTGAGGCACAACGCTTAGTTTTACCGCACTTGCTAACACCGGCCAGTGAGCCGATCCCCCCATCATGGGGGATTGTCGGTGGCCGACCGCTCCGCCTAGCTTCCCAGCGGGGTGCGACTGAGCGGCGATGGGGATCGGCATGACCGTAATGTCGTCGCCGCGCGATCCGAAAAAGAATGTCTTCAACGTCAAGCGAGGCGCGTGGCCCGGTTGCGTCCGCACGCGGCGCGACCGGCCGTCCTTTGGCACCGCGGCGGAGACAGCAGGCTTAACGAAGGATGTCGACCATGAACGTATCGGTGAAGCCCACCACGATCGAAACCGCAGCGACCCCGGTCGCGGAATTCCACGCGCGGCTCGACGCGTTGCTGCCGCTGATCGAGGCGCAAGCCAGCGAGGCCGAAAGCCTCTACCATTTGACCGACGACGTGGTGGCCGCGATGCGCAAGGCCGGCATCTACACCATGCTGTTCCCGAAAGCGGTCGGCGGCCCCGAGCTGTCGCCCTACGACGCCATGACGGTGATCGAGCGGCTGTCCTACGTGCATGCCTCCGCCGCCTGGTGCGTGATCGGCAACAACATGGAAGGCACCACCATGGCGATCTACATCGAGGACAGCGGCATCGACAAGGTGTTCGCCAACGGGCCCGACATCACCATCGCCGGCAATGGCGTGCCGCGCGGTTTTGCGCGCCCGGTCGACGGCGGCTACATGATCCGCGGCCATTGGGCCTATGGCAGCGGCATCCAGCATGCCGAGTGGGTGCATTCCGGCTGCTTCGTCACCGATCCCACGGGCAAGGACATGATCATCCAGCCCAACGGCCAGCCCAAGATCGTGGTCACGCATCATCCGCGCTCGACCATCAAGCTGCTCGGCAATTGGGATGTGCTCGGCCTGCGCGCCACCGGCAGCTTCGACTATACGCTGAGCGAGGGTGACGAACTGTTCGTTCCCACCGAGATGACCTACGATTTCGACATCGGCGCGCCGCGGCGCGGCGGCACGCAAGGCGCGCTGGGCCTTGCCGGCTACAGCGCCTGGGCCCATTCCGGCTGGGCGCTCGGCGTCGGGCGCCGGATGCTCGACGAACTGGTCAAGGTGATCGTGCCGCGCCGCGATCCATTCGGCCAATCGAGCGACAGCGCCAGTTTCCGGTTTCAGTTCGCGCAAGCCGAAGCGCGCTACCGCGCCGCCCGGGCGCTGGTGCACGAAACCTGGCACGGCGTCTCCGAGACCTGCAGCCGCGGCGAGACGCCGTCGCTCGACCAGATGACCATGATCAAGCTGTCGCTGCGGCACATTCACGACGTGATTTCCGAGGTCGGCACCTTCGCGCACCGCGCGTCGCGCGGCGCCTCGCTGCACAACACGGCGATGCAGCGCTGCTATCGCGATATCCATTCGGGGACCCAGCACATCCTGATGGCGGACCAGATCGTCGAGGAATGCGGCAAGGCGCTGCTTGGCCTGCCCGGCCCCGGCGCGCAATGGACCGTGTTCGGCGTCACCGGTTGAGCCCGAGCACATCGGAGCCGCCGCCACGCCGACATCGCATCCGCAACGCGTTGCATTGGAGAACGAAGGCATGACCGAGGGAAGTGGAAGCGCGATCGATAGGACAGCCGGCTTCGCGCGCGCCGAATACGACATCAATGGCATCCGCACCGTCGTGCTGTCGATCGGCCACGGACCGGAACTGGTGTTCCTGCACGGCACCGGGACATTTACTGGCTTCGAGATGGCGCGCGGCTGGGCGGCGAAACACAAGGTGATCATTCCCTACCATCCCGGCTTCGGCGATTCCGGCGATGCCGAGGCGCTCGACACCATCGACGACTACGTGCTGCATTACATGGACCTGTTCGACCGGATGGGGCTGCACAATTTCGACCTGGCCGGCTTCTCGCTCGGCGGCTGGCTTGCCGCTGAATTCGCGATACGCCAGCCGCAGCGGCTGCGCCGCGTGGTGCTGGTCGCGCCGGCCGGCCTCGTGGTCGAGGAGGCGCCGGCACCCGGGCTGTTCGATTTCCCGCCGCAGGAATTGCCGGCCTATCTGGCGCATGATCCGGCCGCCGCGCTGCGCTATTTCCCGAGCGCGCCGGATCCCGCTTTCGACGCGCGGCTCGGCCGCGAAGTCAACGCCTACGCCAGACTGATCAGCGCCCATCCGCAGGGCAACCCGAAGCTGCGGCAATGGCTGCATCGCATCACCTCGCCGACGCTCGTGCTGTGGGGCGCGCAGGACCGGCTGCGGCCGACCGCGCAGGAGCAGGCCTGGATGGCCGGTCTTCCCAAGGGCACGCTCAGACTGGTTCCCGCGACCGGGCATCTGGTGTTCGAGGAGACGCCCGAGGCAGCTCACATCGTCACTGATTTTCTCACCGGCTGAGCCGGCTTGATCCGAACAGGAGGACCATCGATGACCATCATGCCCGCCGGCGTCACCCCGGCCAGCGAAGGATTTGACAACGTCGTCTGGAGCATTCTCGGCCAGACCTACACGCTGAAACAGCAGAGCGCGGACTCGCTGGCCTGGCACGCGGTGTTTCCCGACGGCACCTTCGTGCCGCCGCACATCCACCCGACCCAGGACGAATCGTCTATGTGCTGAGCGGTCGCTACGATCTGTGGCTGGACGGCAAGGATTTCGTCGCCAAGGCCGGCGATCTGGTGCGGATGCCGCGCGGCATTCCCCACGGCATCTTCAACAAGTCCGGCGAGACCGCGACCAGCCTGTTCTGGGTGACGCCGACCCGCTCGCTGAAAACCCTGTTCGACCGCATCCATCAGGTGCCGGACCCGGCGGAAGTGGTTCGCATCGCCTCCGAACACGAAGTCAACTTCCTGCCACCACCGGCCTGAACCGCCCACGTCTTGCCGATTTTCAACCGATCAATAAGGGGTCGACCATGCACTGGACAACGCTTTCGGAATCCGACCGGGCCCGCATCGGGCGCTGGCAGAAATGGATGCTGGCTCTCGCTTTCGTGTGCGAAATGTTTCTCGCCGGCGACTGGTACGCCTTCGCGGCGGTGATTCCCTTCATCTCGCAGACCCTGAACCTCAACCCCGAGCAGGCCGGCCTCGCCCAGGGCATCTTCGCGGTCACTGTCGGCATCGGCATGGTGGCGTGGTCGCCGCTCAGCCGCAGCATGTCGGCGCGCAGCCTGCTGCTGATCGGCCTCGTCGGCACCGGCATCGGCATGGTGTTGCAGGTGTTCGTGCAGAGTTACGCCCAGCTCCTTGCGCTTCGCCTGATCATCGGCTTCTTCGACGCCGCGATCTTCATCGGCAATATGAAGCTGATCTTCGGCTGGTTCCCGCAATGGCGCCGCGGCGCCGTGGTCGGCATGATCCTCGCAGCCTATAGCCTCGCGATCACCATGGACTTCGCGATGGGAATTCCGCTGACACTCGCCACCAGTTGGCGGCACTTCTTCGCCGTGCTGGCGGCCGGCACCCTGATCGTGGCGTTGCTTGACGCCATCTTCGTCAAGGCGGGGCCTGCCGAAATCGGCTATACCGGTTTTGCCTGGGAAAACGAACCGGTGCGCGCGCATCTGCCGGTTACCGAAATCTTCAAGTCGAAATGGATCGCTGTCGGCGGCCTCGGTATCGCGGCCTGCACCTTCGCGCTTTCCGGCACCGCGACCTGGGTGGTGCCGGCCTTCATCACGGTGCAGCACATGCCGCCGGCATCCGGCGCCATCATCGGCACCGTGATGGGACTGTCGCAGGTGCTGTTCCTGATCATCGGCGGCTACATGGCCGACAACATGGGCAAGACCTTCATGATCAAGCTCAGCGCGCTGCTGGCGACGCTGACGGCGATCCTGTTCCTGACCAGCACGGTCTATGAGATGAGCTTCCTGGCGCTGGTAATGTATGCGGCGCTGAGCGGACTTGCCGTGCTCGGCGGCGGAGCGATCTTCTCGCTGATGAGCGAGAAATACCCTGACACGCTGGCGCCGGCCGCGATCGGCTATTCCGAGGTGTTCGGCATCCTCGCAAGCTTCGCGGCGCCGTGGTCGATGGGCGCGATCATCCACGCCACCGGCGGATCGTTTCCGGCAGCCTTTGTGCTGTTCGCGGCGGTCGAGGCCGGATTCCTCGTGCTGCTGCTGGTGCTGGCGCGCGACACCACGCGGATGCCTTCCGCCGTCACCGCCGCGGAATAACGAAAAGCTCGCGGGCCACGGCTGACAGCAGCGTGTTTAAGATTCGAGGATAGCGACGCAACTCTTCTCCCTCGCCCCGCTCTTGCGGGGAGAGGGTGGGGTGAGGGGCTCTTGCTTGCAGCGAGTTCTGACTCGCGCATAGCCCCCCTCACCCGAAATTCGCGTTCCGCGAATTTCGACATCTCCCTGCAAGCGGGGCGAGGTGGATGAGCTTGCTGATTGCGCGTGCTCTCCGCGTCACAGCCCGTGCTGTTGCGTAGCCGCTTGCGATCGCGATATCCTCACTTGCTGGGAGCAAGCGGGGAATTCGGCGTGTCGGGTAAGAATTGGGACAGGGTGCCGATCGACGCGCAGAGCATCGACGCTCCGCTGTCGCTGGCGGCGGTGTTTCTCGTGGTCACGGTTGCGAACGAAGCGAGCGCGCTCGCCAAGGTTTGCTCGGTGCTCGATGGGCTTGACGATCTGGTCAAGGCCGTTGGCTTCCGCGATCTTTCCGGCCGCCTGTCATGCATAGCCGGAATCGGCCGCGAGCTCTGGGATCGCTTGCGTCAGGACAAACGGCCGAAGGAACTGAAACCATTTGCGCCGATCAAGGGGGCGGTTCACGCGGCGCCGTCAACACAAGGCGACCTGCTGTTCCATATCCGATCCGAACGCCCCGATTTGTGCTTCGAGTTTGAGCGGATCCTGCTCGACAGCCTTGGCGCCGGCGTGACGGTGGTCGACGAAGTCTCGGGCTTTCGATATTTCGACGCGCGCGACCTGCTTGGCTTTGTCGACGGCACGGCCAACCCGACCGGACTCGATCTGCCGGCATCGGCGCTGGTCGGCGACGAAGATGGCGACTTCGCCGGAGGCAGCTATGTCGTCGTCCAGAAATATCTGCACGATCTCGACGCGTGGAGGCAAACGCCAACGCCTGTCCAGGAGCAGATCATCGGCCGCACCAAGATCGACAACATCGAAATCGATGACGACGACGCGCCGCGCAAATCGCACAAGTCGCTCGCCACCATCACCGATGCCGATGGCAACGAATATGACATCCTGCGCGACAACATGCCGTTCGGCCGGCCGGGACATCGGGAATTCGGTACCTATTTCATCGGCTATTCGCGGTATCTTTGGGTGATCGAGAAGATGTTGCAACGCATGTATGTCGGCGATCCGCCAGGAGCGTACGACCGCCTGCTTGATTTCTCGACGCCGCATACCGGCACGACGTTCTTCGCACCGACCCGCTCCACCCTGCAAATACTGGTTCAAGCGGCCCGGGAGAAATAGCGGGTTCGCGGTCCGTAACCTCGCTATTCCGGGATCTCCTCAACGCGCCGCATCACGCCGTCGCGATGTTGCCGCCTTTCACGGTCTGAACCGTTTCAAAACCCTCGAACTGAGGATGCCCGAGATACAGCGGCTTGTTTTCGCCGGCCCGGGCATGCGCGGCACGAAAGGCCTCCGATTTGGTCCACGCCTCAAAGGCGGCACGGCTCTTCCAGATCGTGTGTGACGCATACAGCGTGTGATCTTCGGCTTCGGGGCCCCTGAGCAAATGGAATTCGACAAAGCCCGGCACCTTGTCGAGATGACTGTCGCGTGACGCCCAGACATTCTCGAAGGCGGCTTCGGACCCCTTGGTGACCTGGAAGCGGTTCATGGCGATAAACGTCTGACGTCTCCCGATGCCGTTTGAGATCCGATCTGGCCGCCGATTCTAGCCGCAGTCAACCTGTCAATGAATAGAAGCGGCTTGCGACCGTCGGCAGCAGCAACGCTGCCGCGCCTTTGCGCTCTGGACACCCGCCTGCCGCATTGTCCAAAATCGTTTGGCCCAGACTCGCGCAGACTTGTCACAGATTTGGCACAGAGGAGCCGCCCCCGATGACGATTGTCGATTCCCAGGTCCATGCCTATGAAGCCAACACGCCGAAGCGGCCGTGGCACAGCGTACCGAACTGGCCCGATCACGTCACGGGCGACGAAATGGTGGCGGCGATGGACAAGGTCGGCGTCGATGGCGCGATCTTCATCTCCGCTTTTTCGATGTACCGCTATGACGCGAGCTATGCCGTGGAAGTGCAACGGGCTCATCCCGGCCGGCTCGCCATCGTCAAGCCGGTCGATCCGGATGATCCTGGCGTCGCCGATGTGGTCGCCGACTGGAAGAAGATTCCGGGCACGGTCGGTATCCGCATCATGCTGACCAAGGAAAACAAGCGCGCGCCTGACGATCCCGGGCTCGACCGGATCGCGCGCGCCGCGGTTCGCTACGATTTTCCGGTCAACCTGTTGTGCTGGGACAATCTGGACGCGGGCACCGCATTGATCGATCGCCATCCCGATACGCGCTTCATCATCGACCATCTCGGTATCCTGCAACCACGCGTGCCGCCCGCGCCGCCGCAGCCTTGGGCCGACCTGCCGAAGGTGCTGGAACTTGCGAGGCGCCCGAACGCCGTGATCAAGGTCAGCGGCGCCTGCACGCTGTCGCGCGAGCCGTATCCTTTCCCTGACATCTGGGATCCGCTGGCCCGCGTGTTCGATGCCTGGGGTTTCGATCGCTGCCTGTGGGGCACCGACTGGACCCGCGCCTTCGCGGTCGTCAATTACGAGCAGGCGGTCGAGCCCTTCCTGCGGACCAGCCGCCTCAGCGACAGCGAGCGGCAGATGCTGATGGGCGGCGCCTGCATCAAGGCGTATCGCTGGTCGCCGAAGAAAGGCTAGCGCCGGTTCGTCGAGGTCGCCTGCGCCGTCCGCCCGCCGCGCGTGACGATCAAGTCACGCCGGAACGTTCGGATCGGGCACAAGCTTCGGATCCGGCTTGTTGACGAGATAGAGCCCTGCGATCACGAACAGCGCGGCGGCGCCGAACGCCATGGTCAGCGTGTCGCGCATGATGAAATAGCTCGCCGCGACACCGAACAGCGGCGTGATGAAGGTGAAGGCCGACAATTTGCTGGCCGAATAGGTCTTCACCAGCGCGAACCACAGCACGAAAGTCAGCCCCACCACCCAGAACGCCTGATAGGCCAATAGCGAGACCGCCAGCGGACCGGGCGCATGCGTGATGGTCTCGTCCGAGATCCAGGCGGCGAACCCCAATATCGGAATCGATAGCGCCACCTGATAGCCGAGCGCCTTTTCCGCCGCCGCGTTGCGCAGCGCGGTGCCCTTGGCAATCAGCGTGGTCGCGGCCCATAACGCGCCGCCGCCGACCACCAGGAGATCGCCGAGCAATACGCTGG
>Ga0193743_1003763_pt1 | contig 10036 bp, 6 predicted proteins | sample L2c2metaG_FD_143038 | JGI IMG/M metagenome (GOLD analysis project Ga0193743, IMG submission 143038) | Soil microbial communities from a riparian zone of the East river system, Colorado, United States - L2c2 | ecosystem: Environmental > Terrestrial > Soil > Riparian zone | place: USA: East River...
GCAGCCTCGGGATCCATGCCCCGCATGCGCAGCTTTTCCTCTACTAAGGGCAGGTTCGCCCGTACAAATGCCAGATCGATCATTACAAACATTTTAGCGTCTCATCGCCAAAACGCCGACTTCGCAACCTTGCGGCAACAAATTCCGTTTACCCTACAGTGATGCGAAAGTGTGTTGTTGCCCTTCTGTCCCTGGTCCTCCTGCTACCTGTGGCTCCTCCTGTCCACGCCGACGCGTACAACGCGAAGCCAAAGCTTGTAGTCCTGCTGGTGATCGACCAGTTCCGCGGAGACTATCTCGATCGCTATCGCGACTCCCTCAAGACGCCCAACGGCTTCAACCTCTTCCTCAAGCGCGGAGCCTACTTCAACTCCTGCTATTACGACTACGCCAATACCAAGACCGCGCCCGGCCACGCCACCATCGGCACCGGCGCCTACACCGACGGTCACGGCATCGGTAGTAACGAATGGTGGGACCTGAGCCGCAACACCGACCGCGTTATCTCCTCGGTTGAGGATGAGCGCTATCGCGTCGTCGGCACCTTCGATGACCTGCCGGTTCCTCCTCCGCCCGCCATCGCGCCCAACGCGCCGCACATCGGCTCTTCCCCCATCAATCTTCGCGCCACCACCTTCGGCGACGAGGTTCGCCTTGCCACTGCCGGCCAGGCAAAGCTCTACGGCATCTCGCTCAAGGACCGCGCCGCCATCCTGCCTTCCGGGCAGACCGCCAACGGAGCCTTCTGGATCGACAACGCCACGGGCCGCTTCGTCACCTCGACCTACTACATGCAGCAACTCCCGGACTGGGCTACCAAGTTCAACAAAGGCCCCCGCATCGCCCAGGCCATCAAAGAGGCAGGTCTCGAGGACACGACGCAGTTCTACGCCATGGTCGGCCGCACCCCCGCCGCCAACAGCTACGAGCTCGATTTTGCACGCGCTCTCATCGAGGCCGAAGGCCTGGGCCAGCACAACGCGACGGACGTGCTCTCCGTTAGCCTCTCGGCCAACGACATCCAGGGCCACCAGCTTGGGCCCGACTCCGACGCGCAGCGTGAGATGGTCCTCGGCCTCGATCATGACCTCGATAGCTTCTTCAGCTACCTCGACAAGAAGGTCGGTCTCGCCAACGTGATGGTCGCGCTCACCGCGGACCACGGCGTCGCCCCTATCCCCATGGAGTCTGCCAAGCTCGGCGTAGCCTCCGCGAGAATCGATCTCGAAACTCTCACCAATGAGATCAATGTCACGCTGAACGCCCGATTCTCCCCGGGAAAAAGCATTAAGTACTTCCTCCCGACGGTGGAGCTGCCCAACCTCGCACTAGATCCTCGGGCCTTCAGTGCCGTGCCGGAGAAAGAGGCGGAACAAGCCGTCGTCGATGCTATACCGGCCGCGATCCGTAAGCTCAGCGCACCCGCCCACACGCCCTACAATCTCGCTACCCTGGAGGCCACGCTCAAGTACGAGGAGAGTCACGTCGATGCTGATCCTGCCATTGCCTTCGTGCGCTCCCGCGTCGATCTCGCCGCCGGCAAGCTTCCCAACACTGAGTTCGGCCGCCGCCTCGCCCACAGCTACTCCGACCACGGCGCCTGGTACGTCATGGTCATTCCAACGGCTTACCAAATGGAGTATCTAAACAGCAACCAGACGACCCACTTCTCCCCCTGGAGCTACGACCGGCACGTCCCCCTCGGCTTCTTCGGCGCGGAGTTCGTCCCTGGCCTCTACCGCCAGCAGGTAGCTCCGGTCGACATCGCGCCCACACTTGCCTCAATTCTTGGAGTGAACGCGCCCTCCGCCAGCATAGGCCGCGTGCTGACCGAGGCGCTGCGTCCGGCGACATCGGAGAGGAAATGAGAGAGCCGCTACACTGATAGATATGGGAAGGGAAGCGGCAGAGTGAGCAAAGGGCCTGACATGCGCGTGACCATTGCGGGCGTAGAGCTTTGCTCGCCTGTGATCGCCGCCAGCGGAACCTTCGGCTACGGCATCGAGTTCGAGGACATAGTCTCGATCGACCGCATAGGAGCCTTCGTCACCAAGGGACTCTCGCGCGAGCCGATGGCCGGCAACCCCACCCCGCGCATCATCGAGACCCCCGCCGGTATGATTAACGCCATCGGTCTCCAGAACATGGGTGTCCGCCCCTTCATCGCGGAGAAGCTGCCGAAGCTTCAGCGCATGAAAGACGTCGTCGTCATTGCCAACGTCTTCGGCTTCACCATCGAGGACTGCCTCGAGGTCATCCGGGCCCTGAATGATGCCTCCGGCATCGCCATGTACGAGCTCAACGCCAGCTGCCCAAACACCAGTCACGGCGGCATGGTCTTCGGTACCGATCCCGCGCTCCTCAACGAACTCGTCTCGCGCTGCAAAGCGACCTCGCAGCGACCCCTGATGGTCAAGCTTTCGCCCAACGTCACCAGTATCGCGAAGATGGCAAAGGTCGCCGCCGAGGCCGGAGCCGACGCCGTCTCGCTCGTCAACACCTTCGTCTCCCTGGCCATCGACATCGAAACCGGGAAGCCTCGCATCGCCAACGTCACCGGAGGCCTCTCCGGCCCTGCTATCAAACCCATCGCCGTGCGCATGGTGCATGACGCGTCGAAGGCGGTCAGCATCCCTGTCGTTGGCATGGGCGGCATCGTTCGTGCCGAAGACGCAGTGGAGTACATGATGGCCGGTGCGACCGCCGTTCAGATAGGCACCGCCAGCTACGCCGACCCCCGTGCTGTGGAAAACATAGCCAACGGCCTCAAACGCTGGTGTTCCAGCCACAACATAGCCCACGTCACCTCGCTCACAGGATCGGCACTCCTCTAACCCTCCCGAAACTCCGAACTCCGTTGCGGGCTTTAGAATAGGCAGTGATGATTGCCCACAACTCCGCCACCAGCTCAGTGCAAACGACCGACCTCCGCCCCATCCGCCGCGCTCTTCTCTCCGTCACCGACAAGACCGGCCTCGTCGACTTCGCCCTCGCCCTCGCCTCCCACAACGTCGAACTCGTCTCCACCGGTGGCACCTCCAAGGCCCTCCGCGACGCCGGCCTCACCGTCCGCGATATCAGCGACCTCACCGGCTTTCCCGAGATGCTCGACGGCCGCGTCAAAACGCTTCACCCAAAGGTCCACGGCGGCATTCTGCACATCCGCGACAACGCCGAGCACGTCGCGGCGGTAAAAGCCCATGCCATCGAACCCATCGACATGGTCGTAGTGAACCTCTACGCCTTCGAGAAGACCGCGCAACGTCCCGGCGTAGCCTTTGCCGACGTCATCGAGAACATCGACATAGGCGGCCCATCGATGGTCCGCTCCGCCGCCAAGAACTTCGAAGACGTAGCCATCGTGACCGCCACAGCCGACTACACCGCGCTCGCCGAAGAGCTGGCCACAAACTCCGGCAGCCTGAGCCGCGCAACGCGCTGGCGGCTCGCAAAGCAAGCCTTCGCCGTCACCGCCGCCTACGATGCCGGCATCGCCACCGCGCTAGAGAGCATCGTGACACCCTCCGGCCCGGCGATCTTCTCGCACGACGAGCTTCCTCAAACCCTCCGCGTCATCGACCCTCTCGCCAAAACCCTCCGCTACGGCGAAAACCCGCACCAGAAGGCAGCTCTTTACATCGACGGCAGCGGCAAAGGTGTAGCCGCAGCCCAGCAGTTGCAGGGCAAAGAGCTCAGCTACAACAACATCGTCGATCTCGACGCCTGCTGGGAGCTGGTCACCGAGTTCGACTCCTCCAGCGAAGCCGCCGTCGTCATCATCAAGCACACCAACCCCTGCGGAGCTTCCACCGGAGCCACCGTCCTCGAGGCCTACCGCCGCGCCCTAGAGGCAGATCCCGTCTCAGCCTTCGGCGGAGTCATCGGCATCAACCGCGAGGTCGATGCCGCTGCTGCCGAGGAGATCGCCAAGCTCTTCGTCGAAGCTATCGTCGCGCCTTCCTTTACTCCTGAAGCATTGGAGCGCTTCGCCACCAAGAAGAACCTGCGCCTCGTCCAGATCATCCCAGCCGATACCCCGCGCATCCTCAAACAAGTCTCGGGCGGCCTCCTCGTACAGGATGCCGACCGTCTTCGCATCACGGAGGCCCAGCTCCAGATCGTCACCGAGCGCAGGCCGACGCCCGAAGAGATGCGGGCTCTCCTCTTTTCCTGGCGCGTCTGCAAGCACGTCAAATCGAACGCCATCGTCTACGCCCGCTTCGCCGAAGGACACGGCCAGACCGTCGGCATCGGCGCAGGGCAGATGAGCCGCGTCGACGCCGCCCGCTTTGGAGCCATGAAGGCAGTGCTCCCGCTCACCAACTCAGTCGCCGCCTCGGACGCCTTCTTCCCATTCGCCGACGGCCTCGAAACCGTGGCCAACGCTGGTGCCACAGCAGTTATCCAACCCGGCGGCTCAGTCCGGGACGCCGAAGTCATCGAGGCGGCCAACCGCCTGGGCGTCGCGATGGTCTTTACGGGAGTTCGTCATTTCCGGCACGGATAAGGGTTACGGATAAGGGTTTAGGGCGGATATAATCACCGCCATACTGCAATCGGGCCTGTCAGGACCGCCTGCATCCAATCCGGAAGCGGCATCGTCTAACCATTGTCTTTTGTTTTTGTCTTTTGGTTTTGCTTGATTCGTAATGGCTTTGATTTCGTTGGCACAGGAAACCCACATCTCATGACCTTGCTCTTGCGTGCCTCGTCTCTTCGCCACCTCCGGCTGCTTCCTGCGGCAACGTTGCTCTTCGCCGCGCATACGATGGTTGCCCAGGCCCCAGCCGCCGCAAAGACCCCGGCACCTCCGCCGGCCTCCAGCGCTACACCCGATCGCGCCTCGTCCTACTACCACTACGGGCTGGCCCATCTCTATGAGGATATGGCCGTCAACGCCGGCAGGTCCGACTACGCCACTCAGGCGGTCGAGCAGTACAAGCTCGCTCTCGATGCGGATCCCGACTCCCGCTTCCTGCAGGATGGCCTCGCTGATCTCTACTTCAAGATCGGCCGCATCCGCGAGGCCGTCACCGCCGCGCAGGATCAGGTCAACAAGAATCCCGACGACGTAGCCGCGCACACCTTGCTCGGCAAGGTCTACCTCCGTTCGCTCGGCGACATGCAGAGCGCGCAATCCGGACAGATGTTGCAGCTCGCCATCACCGAGTATGAGAAGCTCGCCCAATTGAAGCCCAACGACGTGGAGACTCGGCTTCTCCTCGGCCAGCTCTACAGCCTGAACCATGATTCGGCTAAGGCGGAGTCTCAGTTCAAGGCAGCGCAGGGAATCGACGCGGGCTCCGAAGAGGTTGTGCTCAACATGGCTCGCCTGTACAGCGAGCAGGGCGACTTCAAGCGTGCCGCCGACACGCTCAGTTCAGTTCCGGTCGACGACAGATCCCCTCGCATCGAGCTCGCTCTCGGCGCCACCTACGATCAGCTCAAGAAGCCGAAGGACGCGATCGCAGCCTATCGCCGCTCGATCGACCTCGAGCCGGAGAACCTGGACGCGCAGCGCGGTCTCGCCAATGCGCTGCTCAGCGACGGCCAGATGGATGAGGCGCTGAAAGTGCTCAACGAGATCGTCGCCGCCGAACCGCAGGACGCGCAGTCCCAGATTCACATCTCCGAGATCCAGCGCCGGCAGGGTCACTATGAGGAGGCGTTGGCAACGCTCGAGAAGGCAAAGCCGCTCGCGCAGGACTCACTCGAACTGAGCTACAACGAAGCCCTCATCTACGATTCGCTGGGCCGTTACGACGATGCTATCGGTGTGCTCACCACGCTGGTCGCCAACTCCGCTCATGCCGATGGCAAGTACTCCGAGCCCGAAAAGGCCAACCGCGCAATCTTCCTCGATCGCCTGGGAATCGTCTACCGCGAGCAGAACAAGACGGCTGAGTCCATCGGAGCCTACAAGCAGCTGATAGAGCTGGGCGGCGACTTCGCCAAGGGTGGCTATCAAGGGCAGATCGACGTCTACCGTGACGCGCATCAATGGAAAGAAGCGACCGCCGTCGCTGCGGACGCCGCCAAGGCGCTCCCCAAAGATCGCAGCATTCAACTGATGTACGCTGGCCAGCTCGCGGATACCGGGCAGGCGGAACAAGGCATCGCCCTCGCCAAGGCGCAGCTTTCAACCACAGCCAGCACTTCAGAGACCCGCGAGGCGCACCTTGCCCTTGCCCAGATCTACACTCGTCTGAAGCGCTGGAGCGACGCTGCATCGGAGCTGGATAAGGCGGAGGCTGCTGCCACCAAGACAGACGAAAAGCTCTACGTCTACTTCCTGCGTGGGACCCTGGCCGACCGGCAGAAGCAGTACGACCAGGCCGAGGCACAGTTTCACAAAGCGCTCGCCATCGATCCGCAGAATGCGACCATCCTCAACTATCTCGGCTACATGCTCGCGGATCGTGGCGTACGCCTCCCCGAGGCGCTGACGATGATCCGCAAGGCCGTCGAGCTCGATCCGCAGAACTACGCCTACCTGGACTCCCTTGGCTGGGCCTACTTCAAGACCGGCCAGTACGCGCTGGCGGAAGAGAACATCCGCAAGGCCAACGAGCGCAACAACGGAGACCCCACCATCCACGACCACCTCGGCGAGGTCTACGAGAAGACCGGCAAGCTCAAGATGGCCGTAGCCCAGTGGGAACGTTCCATGACCGAGTACGCGCACTCTCTACCCGCCGATGCCGATCCCGTCGATGTAGCCAAGGTCCAGCACAAGCTGGAAAACGCGCGCGTCAAGCTCTCAAAAGTAACCACGCACCCGTAAAGTAGCCATTGCAGTTCTTGCTCATTCCCGCTCAAAAATGCCCGTTTTTGCCTGCAGGTGCGGAGATAAAATCAAGACGCCCATATTTCGCTGTCGAACAACGAAATATGGGTGTCTTGTGCGTGGATTGAGTTATTTTCTGGTGTTGAGGACGAGGACGGTGGCGATGGGGTCGAGCGCCTTTGCGGGGAGCTGGACATCGAGGCTTTCGCCGGTCTGCGTGACCTTGAGAGGCTTGTGGGCCTTATCGGCCAGCAGATAGGCGCTGGTGACCTTACGCGGCATCTTGTCGATATGGAAGCTGCCGTTGGGCCAGGTGAAGATCTCGACATAGACCCTGTCAGCCTTGGTGGTGGAGCGCCAGTTCCAGGTGGGGATGAACTTGGGCTTACCGTCTCTGCCTTTTTCGGTGGTGCTGAAGGTGCCAGTGGGGGCATCGAAGATGGTCGACTTGGTGTCATAGATGGCTTCGCCGTTGATCTTGAGCCACTGGCCAACCTGCTGGAGGCGCTCAACTTCAGGGGCAGGGACGATGCCGTGGGAGTCGGGCCCGATGTTCAACAGGTAGTTGCCACCCTTGCTGGCGATGTCGATGAGGTTGCGGAGGAGAGTCTCCGTGGACTTGAAGTTAGTGTCGTAGGACTTGTAGCCCCAGGTGTCATTCATGGTCATGCAGGACTCCCAGTCGCGGCCGGGGTAGCCCTGCGGGGGAATGAACTGCTCGGGGGTTTCGGTGTCGCCTTTATAGGTTCCCCCGAGACGGTTGTTCCAGATGAGATTAGGGTGCTGGTTGAGGAGGGCGACGATCTCGGCGGCGCGGGCGGGGGTCATGTTCTTCGAGGGGGTGTCGAACCAGACGACGACGGGGAAGTCGCCGTAGTTGGTGAGGAGCTCTTTGATCTGGGGGATGGATTTGGTGTGGAGGTAGGTGTCGAAGTCACCGTCCTGGGCCTTGTCCCAGTGGAAGGTGGGTCCGACATGGCTTCCGGTCTTGTAGGCGGAGCCGCCGGGGGCGGTCCAGTCCTGATCCTGCGAGTAGTAGAAACCCAGCTTGACTCCCTGCTTCTTACACTCCTCGGCTAGTTCGCGGAGTGGATCGCGCTTGAAGGGAGTCGCGGCGACGATGTTGAAGGGATCGACCTTGGAGTCGAACATGGCGAAGCCGTCGTGGTGCTTGGCGGTGATGACGATGTACTTCATGCCGGCGGATTTGGCGAGGGCGACGATGTCGTGTGCGTTAAAACCGGTGGGGTTGAACTGGGTGGCGAAGGCCTTGTAATCGTTGACGGGGATGGAGAGGTCATTCATGATCCACTCGCCGATGTGGGTGGTGCGCTGACCCTTCCATGTGCCGGCGGGGATGGAGTAGAGACCCCAGTGGATGAACATGCCGAAGCGAGCCTCGCGCCACCATTGCATGCGGGCGTCGTGCTGGGCAGGGGTCTCAGTGTCCTGGATGGCGGGGACGGGATGATTGACTGCCTGGGTGTCGGGCTTACTGCCTTCCAACTGGGCGTAGCTCCACGAGGCGGAGGATAAGAGAAGGGCAGTAGCGATGCTACGGTGGATTCGATTCACGGGGATTCCTTGGGATGAAATGACGGCACCGGAATTATAGGTGAAAATTATTGTTCGCAGGTGCAAGAAGAGCCGAAGTGGTAGAGATGGGACTTCTGGGCGGGTATCATCACTGGGGTGAGCGAAGAGACGAAGACAGACGTTTCGGATGCGGCGCGGATGCTGGAGCGGCTGCGTTTCGGAGAGGTGCGCGCTCTGGCTCGAGCGATATCGCTGGTTGAAGGTGGGCTAGCTGGAGCAGCCGAGTTGGTAAGGGGGTGCCGTGAGTATGGCAGGAGTGCGCTACGGGTTGGCGTGACCGGGCCACCGGGGGCGGGGAAGAGCACGCTGGTGGACCAGATGGCGCGATTGCTGCGGCGGGATGGGCAGACCGTGGCGGTGCTGGCGGTGGATCCATCTAGTCCGTATACGGGTGGGGCTCTGCTGGGCGATCGGATTCGAATGCAGGAATTCAGTGAGGATCCGGGGGTGTACATCCGCAGTATGGCTTCTCGGGGAGCCATGGGAGGATTGACCAGGGCTGCGGGGGATGTGTGCGCGTTGATGGAGGCGGCGAGGTGGCAGACGATTCTGATCGAGACAGTGGGCGTCGGTCAGGATGAGGTCGATGTGATTGGACTGGCGGATGTGACGGTGGTGGTGCTGGTGCCGGGGATGGGCGACGAGGTCCAGAGCCTGAAGGCCGGGATTATGGAGGTGGCGGACATCTTCGTCGTGAACAAGAGCGATGGGGGCGGTGCGGAGAGGGTGGAGTCGGAGATTCTTGCGATGCAGGAGTTGGCGGAGAAGCGCGGTGGATGGGTTCCGCCGGTGGTGCGGACCGTTGCGACGAGTGGTGAGGGCGTGGCGGCGTTGATGGGGATGGTTCGACGGTGCGTTGCAGAGAAGAAGGGATCGGGGCTGCGGCGTCTGGATTTGGGAGCGGCTGGTGGCGGGCTGGGGCTGGATCATCTTGGGGTTGCGGTGCGGAGCATCGCGGCGGCTCGGGGGTTCTATGAGGCGCTTGGGTTGGTGGTGAGCCATGAGGAGACGGTGGAGCATGAGAAGGTAAGGACGGCGATGCTGCCGCTGGGGACGACTCGCATCGAGCTGCTGGAGGCCACGGAAGAAGACTCGACGATTGGGCGGTTTCTGGCGAAGCGCGGCGAGGGATTGCACCATATCGCAGTGCATGTGGAGGGGATCGACGAGATGTTTCGCAGATTGACGGCGCAGGGGATCCGGCTAGCGAGCGATGCGGTGCGCGTGGGTGCAGGAGGGCATCGCTATTTCTTTGTGCATCCGGCGAGTACGGGGGGCGTTCTGCTGGAGATTGTTGGTGATGTTGTAGGGAGTGTGGAGTGATGCGGTTGCTGCTGATCGATACGTGTGGTAGTGAGGGCGGCGTTGTTCTGGCAGATACGGAGCTGGGGCAGGCGATTATTGCGACAGAGGTGCTGCCGGGCAGGACGTCGTCTGAGAGGCTGGTGCCGGCGGTGCGGCGGGTGATGAAGTCGGCTGGCTGGAGGCTGCGTGAGCTGTCGGCGATCGCAGTGGTGCATGGGCCGGGATCGTTTACAGGGGTGCGAGTTGGGTTGAGCGCGGCCAAGGGGCTAAGCGAGGCGGGTGGGGTGCCGCTGATTGCCGTGTCGCGACTGGCTTTATTGGCTGCGTCTGCGGGTGAAGGGACAGATA
>Ga0193743_1003765_pt1 | contig 10029 bp, 9 predicted proteins | sample L2c2metaG_FD_143038 | JGI IMG/M metagenome (GOLD analysis project Ga0193743, IMG submission 143038) | Soil microbial communities from a riparian zone of the East river system, Colorado, United States - L2c2 | ecosystem: Environmental > Terrestrial > Soil > Riparian zone | place: USA: East River...
ATAGGGACAGGATGGTGGTGCGCCAGATCATGCCGGATCGTCATACGCGGGCTTGAGCCGCGCATCCATCGCCTTTCGCGCGCAAGATATCGGCCGCGGCGGACATCGCCGTTTCTTGGCCGTTTCTTGCTCTGATCAATCCGCCAAGGGAACGTCCGGTTCGTCGCCGTCGACTTCCTCGGGCAGTTCGATCACCACGCGCCCGCCCGCCAGATCGACCGTCGGCACGACTGCGTTGGTGAATGGCAGCAGCATCGTTGATCCATGGGGCGGCGCGATCTCGATGATATCGCCGGCGCCGAAATTGTGGATCGCGATGACGCGGCCGATCGGTGCGTCGGCGGCGGTGACCGCGGCGAGCCCGATCAGGTCAGCGTGATAATATTCGTCTGCGTCGGTCTCGGGCAGTTGGTCGCGCGTGATGTAGAGTTCGACGCCGTTGAGCCGTTCGGCCTCGTCGCGGGTGGCGATGCCCTTCAGCGTCGCCACCAGATGGCCCTTGGCCTCGCGTGCATGCGTCACTTCGAACTGGCGCGTACCGTCTTTTGTCGCGAGCGGGCCGTAATGCTTCACGGCCAGCGGGTCTTCGGTAAACGTCCACAGCTTTACCGCGCCGCGCACGCCGTGCGCGGCGCCGATCCGGGCGACGCAAATCGGTGCCGACACCGTCACGCGCCGCTAACGCTTACGCCTTGGCGGCGGCTTCGGCTTGCGCCTTGCGCTCCTTGCGCGGCACGGCCTTTTCCGGATTGTTGCGCACCGGGCGCTTGGCGACGCCGGCCGCGTCGAGGAAACGCGACACGCGGTCCGACGGCTGTGCGCCCTTGGCGAGCCAGGTCTTGACCTTGTCCATGTCGAGCTTGAGCCGCGCCTCACTGTCCTTCGGCAGCAGCGGATTGAAATGGCCGAGACGTTCGATGAAGCGGCCATCGCGGGGGAAACGCGAATCGGCGACGACGACGTGATAGACCGGGCGCTTCTTGGTGCCGGCGCGGGCGAGACGAATAACGACTGACATTTGGTTCTCCTGATAAAAGTTTTGTTGGATGATTGCTGGATTAAGCCGTCATTGCGCTCGCAATGACGGATAAGGTCATTTCTTCTTCCCCAACCCGGGGAAGCCGCCGAGACCGGGCAGGTTCGGCTTGCCGCTCAGGCCGGTGAGCCCAGGCAGATTAGGCAAACCACCACGCAGCCCGCCGGGAAGATCTTTCGGCAAGGCCGGCATGCCGCCGGGCATTTTTTCCTGCAGCGCCTTTAACTGTTCGGGCGACGGCATGCCGCCGCCGCCAAAGCCCATCGCCTGCGCGATGCCGGCCATCGGGCCACGTTTGCCGGAGCCCATGGCCTTCATCATGTCGGCCATGTTCCGGTGCATCTTCAGGAGCTTGTTGACTTCCTCGACCTTCAGCCCGGCGCCCGCGGCGATGCGCTTCTTGCGGCTGGCCTTGAGGATATCAGGATTCTTGCGCTCTTGGCGCGTCATCGAATCGATCACCGCGACCTGACGCTTGAGGACCTTGTCGTCGAGCCCGGCATTGGCGATCTGGTTCTTCATTTTCGCGATGCCCGGCATCATGCCCATCAGCCCGCTGATGCCGCCCATATTGGCCATCTGCAGCAACTGCTCGCGCATGTCGGTGAGGTCGAACTGACCCTTGCGCATCCGCTCCGCGGTGCGCGCGGCCTTTTCCGCATCGATATTGGCCGCGGCCTTCTCGACCAGCGACACCACGTCGCCCATGCCGAGAATGCGGCCGGCGATCCGGCTCGGGTGAAAATCTTCCAGCGCCTCGGTCTTTTCACCGGTGCCGATCAGCTTGATCGGCTTGCCGGTGACCGCGCGCATCGACAGCGCCGCGCCGCCGCGGCCATCGCCGTCGACCCGCGTCAGCACGATGCCGGTCAGGCCGACGCGCTGATCGAACGAACGCGCCAGATTGACCGCGTCCTGGCCGGTCAGGGAGTCCGCGACCAGCAGCACTTCATGCGGATTGGCGGTCGATTTGATCTCGGCCGCTTCGCTCATCATTTCTTCGTCGAGCGTGGTGCGGCCGGCGGTGTCGAGCAGCACCACGTCGAAGCCGCCGAGCTTGCCCGCTTCCATCGCGCGGCGCGCGATCTGCGGCGGCTTCTGGCCGGCCACGATCGGCAAGGTCTGGATGTCGAGGTCGCGGCCCAGCACCGCCAACTGCTCCATCGCCGCCGGGCGATAGACGTCGAGCGAGGCCATCAGCACCTTGCGCTTGTCGCGCTGGGTCAGGCGCCGGGCGAGTTTTGCCGTGGTGGTGGTTTTGCCGGAGCCCTGCAAGCCGACCATCATGATCGCAACCGGCGGCACCGCGTTGAAATCGATGGTCTGGCCATCGGCGCCGAGCATCGCGACCAGTTCGTCGTGGACGATCTTCACGACCATCTGGCCCGGCGTCACCGATTTTACCACGGTGGCGCCGACCGCCTGCTCGCGGACTTTCTCGGTGAAGCTGCGCACCACCTCGAGCGAGACGTCGGCTTCGAGCAGGGCGCGGCGCACTTCGCGCATCGCGGCATCGACGTCGGCCTCGGACAGCGAGCCGCGGCCCGTCAGACGGTCGAGAATGCCACCAAGTTTTTCCGACAGATTGTCGAACAATTGCGTCGTCCTGTTTTTACCTCGCCCCGCTTGCGGGGAGAGGTCGGATCGCCCTTCGCGATCCGGGTGAGGGGGTGCCGGACTCAAAGCAAGAGCCCCTCACCCCAACCCTCTCCCCGCTAGAGCGGGGCGAGGGAGAAGAACCATCACCAGCTTCGGTGATGGCGGATATCCAAACAATTTTGCGCCCGAGGGCGCATCGCGCTGTCGGGCGTTGACCTCCGGCCTCAAGGGCCGGGCGGCGGGTCGAAAAGAACGTCTTTTCGAGAATTACGCGGGTTAAACCCCCGCAGGCCGTGAAAGTCAAGGAGATTACGACGGAATGCTTGCCGTTGAATCGAGTAAGGCATTGGAACAGCTTATCTTTTTCGGCGAGTTGGTTGGGCGTGGGGCATAAATCCCGCCCCAACGTTCCAAGTTGAGGTTGCCGACGCCATATGACGCCCGATGCCTTCTGTCTTCTCCGCCAATCAGTGACCTTCCCCATGAAAACCTACGCCGGCCCCGTCTCCGACCATTTCGACGGTAGGCATTTCTTCGATCCTGATGGATCGCCGCCAAAATCTCTCGGCGAGGTGCTGCGCTGGCAGTTCGGCAGCGGGCGGCAGCGCGAAAATTGGCCCGAATGGGTGCCGAGCCCGTATGCCGATACGCCGCCGCCGCGCGTCGACGGCGAAAGAATGCGGGTCTCGTTTGTCGGCCATGCGAGTTGGCTGATCCAGACCGCGGGCCTGAATATCCTGGCCGACCCCGTTTGGTCGGAACGCGCCTCGCCAATCGCCTTCGCCGGGCCGAAGCGTCACAACGATCCCGGCATTGCGTTCGATAAATTGCCGCCGATCGATATCGTGCTGGTGTCGCACGGCCATTACGATCATCTGGATGTCGCGACGCTGTCGAAGCTTGCCGCAAAATTCTCGCCGCGGGTGATCACGCCGCTCGGCAACGACATCACGATGCGCGCCGCTGATAGCGCCATTAAAGCCGAGGCGTTCGACTGGCACGACCGCGTCGAGCTTGGCAATAACGTCGCCGCGACCCTGGTGCCGACGCGGCATTGGACCGCGCGCGGATTGTTCGACCGCAACAAGGCGCTGTGGGCGAGTTTTGTCTTGGAGACGCCGGCGGGAAAAATCTACATCGTTGGCGATTCCGGCTATGGCGACGGCAAGCATTTTCGCCGGGTCGGAGAAGCGCATGGCCCGCTGCGGCTGGCGCTCCTGCCCATTGGGGCTTACGAGCCGCGCTGGATCATGCGCGATCAGCACATGAATCCGTCAGATGCCGTGAAAGCCTTGGCCGATTGCGGCGCGCAACAGGCGCTGGCGCATCATCACGGCACATTTCAACTGACCGATGAAGCGATCGACGCGCCGGCCGAGGCGTTGGGCGCAGCGCTCGATGAAGCGAAAATTCCGCGCGAGCGGTTTGTCGCGCTGAAGCCGGGGCAGGTGGTGGAGATTTGAATGCACACCATCACCGCGTCATGCCCGGGCTTGTCCCGGGCATCCACGTCTTACTTGTTTGGGCCTCCGCAAAGACGTGGATGGCCGGGACGAGCCCGGCCATGACGAACGAAAAACCCGCGCTACCTACTGCTTGATCGCCCAGGACACGCTGACCGCCACCGAAAGTGTCTGTTCGCCTTGCGCGACGGGCGTTGTCGCCATCGGCGCGGCGGCTATCATCTTGCCGCGGAACACCGGGCCCGGTGAGCCTTCTTCGGAGATGCTGAGCGGCGCGCCAAGCGTGACGCCGGCGGCTTTGGCGTAGATATCGGCCTTGCGGCGGGCGTCGGCGACCGCCTGTTCGCGGGCGTCATCCAGCAGCTTCGAGGCCTGCGACACCATGAAATTGATGCCGCCGATATCGTTGGCGCCGGCGCCGACCAGAAGATCGATGGTGCTCGCGACTTTGGTGACGTCGCGCAATCGCACCGTGACCTGGTTGCTGGCGCGGTAGCCGACGATGGTATTGGTGGTGCTGCGGTTCGGCGCGCTTTGCGGCAGCAGCGACAGCCGCGAGGTCTGGATATCCTTGGCGTCGATGCCGGCGGCCTTCAGCGCCATCAGCAATTTGCCCATCGCCCCGTTGTTGGCCTCGGAGGCCTCGCGCGCGGTCTTGGCATCCGACGTGACGCCGGCCTCGACCTGCGCCAGATCGGGCGCCACCGATATCGTGGCTTCGCCCGAGACGGTGATCGCCGGCGGGAAATCGGTCTGCGCCAACGCCGGCGCCGCCAGCAGCGCGCTGGCGCCGATCGCCGCGGCGAGCCATGCGTAATGTCGCGCAGGCTTCATTGTGGTCTTCATTTCAGTGGCACAAAGACGTTGATCACCAGCTTGTCCTCCGCGGTCTTCAGGGGATCGGTGATGTATTCCTCGATGAAAGTGTCCTTGGCCTCGAGTTTCTTGTCGTCGAGGTGGTTGGTGATGGCCTCGTAAGTGTTGTCCATGTTGTCGTAGGAACCGCGATGGATAAACTTCAACGCCTTGCCTTCGGGGGATTTGCCGAGGCTCATGTCCTTGGTCAGGTTCTTCGGCTCCTGATCGACCGGCATCTCCGCCAGATAGGTGAACCCGGTATCGTCGGTCGAGGTGTAGACGATCATCGGATTGCCCGATCGGGTAATGCTCTGCTTGTCGAGCAGGGCCGATAGCGACTTGAACGACTCCATCAAGGTGTCGAACGCCGAATCCCAATTGGCGCTGCCCTTGAGGATCACGACCTTTTTCGGCGCCAGCGCGATTTCCTCGCCGAAGGGATCCGCGGTCTGGACCGGCGCGACCGGCGGCGGCGCAGGGGTCTGGGCTGCCGCGGGGCTATCGGCCGGCGATTTGTCTTCGGCGGGCGGCGGGACCGGCGTTGCGGAGGGGGCGGGGGCCGGTGTCGGGGTTGCGGCAGGAGCCGGGGTGGCCGCAGGGCTCGCAGCCGGCGAGCTCGCCGCCGGCGGCGATTGCGCCAGTGCGGGGAAGAAACTAAGCGAAATCGCGGCTACCGGTACCAGCGCGACCAAGGCAGAGCGGAAACGGCGAATCGAATTCATTCAATGTTCTCCATGGCATCCAACATGGCATCCGGCTTGGCGCGGCTTGTCCCGGCCCAATCTCGCGAAGCAATGCCATTCCTAACACGCAAGTTCGCACCCCGTCCCATGACAGATACGTCATGCGCCTCTGCGGCGGACACTGGCCAATCCGGCATCACTGGCCATATAAGGCAGGCATAAATCGGGATATTTCATGAGCGCGCTCGCCAACCACGCGTTTGCCAAGATGAACGGCATCGGCAACGAAATCGTCGTGGTCGATCTGCGTGACAAGCCCGCCGCGGTCACGCCGGCGGAAGCGCGCGCGGTCGCCTCGCCCGCCGGGGTTCCTTTCGACCAGTTGATGGTGTTGCAGCCGCCGCGCCTGTCGGGCACCGAGGCCTTCATCCGCATCTACAACAATGACGGCTCGGAAGCCGGCGCCTGCGGCAACGGCATGCGTTGCGTCGTGCGCCGGCTGTTCGAGAAGACCGGCCAGACCAGCGCCACCTTCGAGACCGCAGCCGGCCTCTTGAATTGCTGGCAGGGCCCGTCGGCCGATCTCTACACGATCGACATGGGTCCGCCGAAATTCGGCTGGAAGGATATTCCGCTGGCCGAAGAGTTTCGCGACACCCGCTATATCGAATTGCAGGTTGGGCCGATCGATGCCCCGCTGCTGCATTCGCCGTCGGTGGTCAACATGGGCAACCCGCATGCGATCTTCTGGGTCGACGACGTCAACGCCTACGATCTCACCCGCTTCGGGCCGTTGTTGGAAAATCACCCTATCTTTCCGGAGCGTGCCAATATCACGCTGGCGCATATCGTCGACCGCGATCACATCACGATCCGCACCTGGGAGCGTGGCGCCGGGCTGACCAAGGCCTGCGGCTCGGCGGCCTGCGCTACCGCGGTGGCGGCGGCAAGGCTCAAGCGCGCCAATCGCATCGTCAATATCACGCTGCCCGGCGGTGAACTCTCGATCGAATGGCGCGAGCCTGACGACCACGTGTTGATGACGGGCACCGCGACCTTTGAGTATGAGGGCCGCTTCGATCCCGCTTTGTTTGCGTCCGTCGCTTAAGTCATGGTTGTCTAGTCATGGGCGTCGAAGTCGTTACCTTTGGCTGCCGTCTCAACGCCTTCGAATCCGAGGTGATCGCGCGCGAGGCGGCGAGCGCGGGCCTCGCCGATACCGTCGTGATCAACAGTTGCGCGGTCACCAACGAGGCGGTGGCGCAGGCCCGGCAATCGATCCGCCGCCTCAAGCGCGCCCGGCCCGATGCGCGGATCGTCGTCACCGGCTGCGCGGCGCAGACCCAAGCGCAGATGTTTGCCGAGATGGCCGAGGTCGATCGCGTCGTCGGCAATGACGACAAGATGCGCGGTGAGGCGTGGCGCGCCGCACGCGCGGCGTTCGAGCGCGCACCGGCGTTCGGCATCGATGACCGCGAGAAGGTCGCGGTCGCCGACATCATGTCGGTCACGGAAATGGCGCCGCATCTGCTCGATGGATTCAAGGCTGGTCTGCCGCGGGTGTTCGTGCAGGTGCAGAATGGCTGCGACCACCGTTGCACCTTTTGCATCATCCCCTATGGCCGCGGCAATTCGCGCTCGGTGCCGATGGGCGCCGTGGTCGATCAGGTCCGCGCGCTGGTCGCGCGCGGCCATGCCGAGATCGTGCTGACCGGGGTCGATCTCACCAGTTACGGCGCGGATCTGCCTGGCGAACCGAAACTCGGCCAACTGACCAAGCAGATCCTGCGGCACGTGCCGGAGTTGAAACGGTTGCGAATTTCCTCGATCGATTCCATCGAGGTCGATCGCGATCTGCTCGACGTGATATCCGACGATGAACGCCTGATGCCGCATCTGCATCTGTCGCTGCAATCCGGCGACGATTTGATCCTGAAGCGGATGAAGCGGCGACATTCCAGGAATGATGCGATCGAATTTTGCGCGCAGGTGCGGCGGTTGCGGCCCGACATCGCGCTCGGCGCCGATATCATCGCCGGCTTTCCGACCGAGACCGAGGAGATGTTCGCGCGCTCGCAGGATCTGATCGATGAATGCGGTCTCACCTTCCTGCACGTCTTTCCCTACTCGAAACGGCCGGGCACGTCGGCGGCGCGGATGCCGCAAGTAGCGGGCGATGTCATCAGGCGGCGCGCCGGGCGCTTGCGGGCGGCGGGCGAGGCGGCATTGACGCGGCGACTGGCGTCGGAGTTCGGCCATCGGCGGAGCGTGTTGATCGAAAGTGCCGTGCAGGGCCGCACCGAACATTTCATTCCGGTCGATATCAGCGGCGAGACGCCGGGCGCGGTGCGGAAATTGACGATCACCGGAAACGACGGCGCGCGATTGACGGCGTCGGCCTGAGCCGCGCCGCTTTATAGCGTTTTCGAGCGAAGTGGACGCCGGTTCGCGTCAAGAAAACGCGTCAAAATGAGAATCTAGAACCCCGTTCCGATTCGATCGGAATGGAAAAGGCTCTAGTGCGAGGTCGACTTGACCTGCCAGAATCGAAGCAGGCGATGGGCGTTGTCGGCGGCAAGTCTGGCGTATTCGGCCTTGGCCTTGGCCAGTTCATGCAGGCCGATCGAGCCGGTCGAATAGCGGCACTCCAGGATGGCGCTGGTCGTCTCCCAGCACAGCCCCGCGACCTTGCAGGGAACCAGGACGCCGTCATCGCGAAGGCTTTGCATCAAGGAACGAATGACCTCGATGGTGGATTTCGATAGCACGGCAAGGGCTGCGACGGTCTCTTCATATTTTCGCGCCCTGGCAAAGGCCAACAAGGTCGCTTCACTGAGTTTGCCGCTGTCCTTGAGCTGCGCCACGAAGCGCCTGGCCGCGGTAAAGTCGCGCGCCACGGACATTTCGCGCTCGACGCCGGCCGAGACGGTGGCGATCGTGCTGCGGATTTCCTCGAAGATGTGGGCCGGCGCGCGTGACAACAGCCGCGCTCGGACCGCCTCCGTCGCATCGCGCAGCAGTCGATGACGAAGCTCCGGCGGCAGATCGACCCGGATCCCGGTCTCAATCGCGAGCTCGGGATCGGATTCAGCTTGCGCCACGACCACGGCAAACCCGTTTGCTGAAACGCGCGCGCCGGGATTTTTGACGAGCCGGCGGCTGACCGATGGATAATGGCGGGCCAACAGCGCGTCGGTGACGACTTCCTGCAACCACCAGCGGCCGGAGATCGCCAGCAGATGCGGCTCGCCTTTGGTCCACGCGATTTCGACCAGGTCCTCCGGGCTCAGACGGGGAGATTCACTTAAGACGGGGCCGGCGACGGCGATCTCGTCATGATGCGCGAGGTGGCGGATCACGGTCGGCGGCGCCTGGGCAATCGGCGCCAGTTGTTCGCTCATTTCGGCCAGTGCGATCCGCGCGCTGACATCTGCGATGGCGCGAAGCTCTATGGTCTTGATGAGGCGCTCGAGCACATCGTCGAACAGCTCGATCTGCTCGCCGTTAAGGCTGCCGGCGGAGAGCAGGAAAAGCTCGGTGACGCGCTTGACCGTCTCAAGGCCTTTTTCGGGGGAACCGATTTTGATCGCGGCTTCGACTTCATCGACGATCGATCGCGCTGGGTCCAGCATTGCTCATCCTGAGCCGTTGGGAGCCGTTCTCGGCCAAAGCTCTGGTGTAGGACGAACCCCTGAAGGTTCGGTAAAAGTTTAGCGATGCCGCGAGGTCGCAGATGTCGGACCGGCCGCGGAACTACTGGCCGTTCCAGCCGCAGGCCTTGAGCCGTTCGTGCAAATGCGACGGTGCGGGCGCGACAATGTTTACCGGATCCTTGTTTTTCGAGATCGGGATCACGATGCCGCGAGAATGCAAGTGCAGGGTGGGCTCGCCGAATCGCGGCCCGTTGCCGTAGATATTGTCACCGACAATCGGCCAGCCCATGGCGGCCGAATGCACCCGCAATTGATGGGTGCGGCCGGTCACGGGTTCCATTGCGAGCCAGGTGAGGCCATTGCCGCGTCCCAATACTGTCCAGTTTGTGACAGCCTTTTGCCCTTCCGGGTCCGGCTTCTGCCACCAGCCGCGCTCGGCATTGAGGCGGCCGAGCGGCATGTCGATGGTGCCCTCATCCTCGGCCGGGCCGCCTTCGACCACCGCCCAATAGGTTTTGGAAACCTTGCCATGCTTGAACAGCAGGCCGAGCGAGGCGGTCGCCTTGCGATGACGGCCGAGTACCAGGCAGCCGGAAGTATCGCGGTCGAGCCGGTGGGCCAGCACCGGCGGGCGCGGCAGGCCGAATCGCAGCGCGTCGAACGAGGATTCCAGGTTGGCGCCGCCCTTGGGCCCCCGATGCACCGGCAGTCCGGCCGGTTTGTCGATCACCAGCATC
>Ga0193743_1003766_pt1 | contig 10028 bp, 6 predicted proteins | sample L2c2metaG_FD_143038 | JGI IMG/M metagenome (GOLD analysis project Ga0193743, IMG submission 143038) | Soil microbial communities from a riparian zone of the East river system, Colorado, United States - L2c2 | ecosystem: Environmental > Terrestrial > Soil > Riparian zone | place: USA: East River...
CGAGGTATTGAAGGCCTTCATATACCTGTCCGCCCGTGCTGCCGAGAAGCGTGTCGAGAAACAGCATTGCCGCGCATGGGTGCGCCGCTTTGCCAAAGACACCGGCATACCCGACGTTCGCGGTCACCGGTTCCAGAGGCACCCACTTCACACGAGCGCCGTTGGAGATTTCCTGCTCGGCATGGTTCCGAAAAATACCGGGCGACGACGTAACCTCACCGGTCGCTATCAAGCCGGCAAGTGCTGATCCCGAAACCGCCTCGATCCGCACGTTCTGCGCGGCAAGCGAAGTCAGGAATTCCCGTCCCTTCTCGTCGCCGAGGATTTGGAGCACGTTTCCGACGAAACGGACACCCGTCGTGCTATCGGTCAGCGCGACGGCGCCCTTCAGAGCCGGGTTGAGCAGGTCCTCGAGTCTGCGTGGCACAGCGGCAGCGGGTAGTTTGTCGGTGTTGTAGGCGAATGAGACGTACGACGCGCGGTCACCAACCCCCAGTGTTCCGCCGTCGTCGCCCTTGAGCGTGAACCGCGCGGATGTGTTTGCGGTAGCGGGGCTGGAGAAAACACCAATGGTTTTCATCTCGGCCAGCTGTCGGAAGCCATCGGAGGTCACCTCGACGACATCGCCTTGAAGCCGGTTCGCCTGCGCCTCCTGATAGACGCGGGACACGATGTCGGTCTGCTCGCCCCGATAGGCTTCCACCTTGACGTCTGGGTGCTTCTCGTTGAATGCGCCGATCATCGCGTCGACCACATCGCCGGCCAGCGAGGTATACCAAGTCAGCGATCCCTCCTGGGCAGCGCAGCTCGCCAGGTAGGCGTCGCGGTCGCTTCCGGAGTAGGTAAAGGCTTCCGACGCGGCGTCGCTGGGACCGGCGTTCGGCGCGGCGCCACCGCAGGCGGTTAGGAGTGAGACCACTGCCACCGTGGCGATGAAGCTTCGCAAATGGTGAGGCATTCGAACCACTTTCACTGAAGTTGCACACGATGATCGCCGGCCTGCGACGTCGACGGCGAGTCGTTCGATGCCTGAAAGCCTTGGCACCGATCGACTTTCGCCGCTCCAGCTCAAGGGCAGGCGAACACGGAAAATCGGCTTCGGTATGACGGTCTAATGTTTATACCATGAGTGTTTTCTATCACATCGGGGAGAGAAAACGGAACCCCGTTTACGCCTTCAAAACTGCCGCCGCGCCCATCGCTGCGGCATCGGGCCAGGCTGCCCCGGTGCGCAGAGGCCTTATGCGATCAGGTGTCGGCGCAACCTTCCTTCGCACCTCGTCATGTGATAAACCTCATCTGTCCGATTGGTAAGTCCATAAGACCGAGCGAGACGATCGGCAGCAGCATCGCAGACGATCCCTGCTGCGGATCCTTGACACTGTGCGCGAGATGGGTAGATGAGGCACGTGGAGAAGACGACCGTCCGCGCGGAGATCACTCCGCCCACCTCACCTGGGCGTCACCGTGAGACCGCGCGCGCCGCCGCGAACGCGGCAGCGGACGGACTCGAATGGCTTACTCTCCACTCGGCGGGCTTGGACGTCGGGTCGGCGACGTCGCATCTGACGATCTCGCGTGTGCTCCTCAGGCGGCGCGGAGAAGAGCTGTCGAACCAGTGGATGGTTGTCGAGCGGACCGAGCTCTATCGATCAGGCGTTGCCCTCACCCCGTACCGGACCGACACGCGAATCGACGCCGACTGGCTTGAAGGCTTCTTCGATGACGCCTACCGCGAGGCGGGATTCACCCGTGCTGATGTGGATACCGGTGTCGTCATCGTGACCGGGGAGGCGGCGAACCGGCCCAACGCGGAGGAACTTGCCACTCGATTTGCGGAGCGTTCCGGTGCTTTCATCTGCGTCGCAGCAGGGCCCCACTATGAGGCGCTGCTCGCAGCCCACGGCTCTGGCGCCGTTGCCCTGTCACGTGGCCTTACAGCGCCGGTGTTGAACGTCGACATCGGCGGTGGAACGACGAAGCTTGCGCTAGTGGCGGACGGCCACGTCCTTCACACAGGGGCCTTGAGTATTGGTGCGCGGTTGGTCGCCTATGACGATTCGGGGCGGCTGACCAGAATTGAGCCGCCGGGGCGATGGATGCTCGAGGAGATCGGATCGGACGTCGATGTGGGCGACGTCCTGCCGGCGCGTGTTGCCAACGATCTTGCCGAGCTGATGGCGGAGCTGCTGCTACAGATCATCTTTCAGCATCCTCGTAATCTTCTGATCAGCCGTTTGTGGGTGACCGACCCTGCTGCGCCCGAGATATTTTCGGACATCGGATCGCTCGTTTTCTCAGGTGGCGTCTCGGAATACATCTACGGTCGCGACTCGAACGACTACGGCGACGTCGGCCTGACTCTGGGCAACGCAGTGCGGCGGCGACTCGAGGCGCATCAGGCGGCAGCGATGATTGTGCAGCCAGCACAAGGCATCCGAGCGACCGTCCTAGGGGCGAGTCAGCACAGTCTCCAGGCCAGTGGGGTGACCGGCTTCCTGGAAGACCTGGCGCTCCCGGCCACGGGCCTCAAGGTCGTCGCGGCACGGGTCGATACCGCGGCAGGCCTCGGGCAGGTTCTCACGTCGACCGCGAACCGATTCGAGCTCGACGGCGCCATGCCGCTCATAGCCTATGCGTTGACGATCGACTCGCCGGTCGACTATCTCTTACTGCGAGAGATCGCCGACGAGGTCGCTTCCGCGGCTGATCCAGGCCGCCCCCTGTACGTCATCGTCGATGTCGATGTCGCACACGCTCTCGGGCGGATTCTGCGGGTCGAGGTCGGATGGTCCGGGCCACTGGTCGTTGTCGACGGCATTGCCGTCGGCGAGTTGGACTACGTCGACTTCGGGAGGCCGCTCGGGCCTGGCCTGTCGGTGCCCGTCACGGTCAAGTCACTGACCTTCCTCACTCGCTGAGGCCGCCGTCCAGCACAACAACTACGAGTGAACGAACAAGGAGATCAAGTATGACGATGGAGAAAACGACGACCGAGCCGCGGGCGACATTCGCCTACGACCAATGGATGGAGGGGCTCGGCGTTCCCATCCACCGCGGGTACGCGGTCTCAGACCTGCGGACGGTTCAACTCGGTTGGTGGGAGGAGCGCAAGTGTCTGACCGGGTTCGTCCAGCTCATGGGGCAGGAAGGCGTCAGCGAAACCCGTGTAACGGAGATCCCTCCCGGCGGCGTGCTGGAACCGTACAAAGTCGGGGTGGATGAGGCCGTCTACGTCCTCAGCGGGAACGGTATGACGGAGGTATGGGACGCCGGTGGCGGCCGGAAGCAAGCGTTCGAGTGGTCGCCGCGGGCGCTGTTCCTTGTTCCCGCCACTACAACTCGTCAGTTCCGCAACCTCAGCGGGGACACTCCGGCCAGGGTTGTGCACTACTCCTATTTGCCGCTTGCCATGTCCGTCGTGACCGATCCCGGCTTCTTCCTCGACAACCCCTACGATTGCCGGGCGGTGAGCGTCGGCATCGACGACGCCTACTCGGAGGCGCGGACGGTTCCAGGCGGCGAGGGTTACCGATGGATCAACGGCCAGCGTGGGCCCGGCGTCGCCTACTGGTACGGGCGACTCTTCCCAGACTTGCTCGCCTGGGAGCGGCTCGACTCGAACCACGACCGCGGTGCCGGCAGTCGAACTGTTCGCATTCAGTTCGCCGGGACCGACATGAGCGCACATATGTCGGTGTTCGCGCCGCGCACCTACAAGAAGGCTCATCGCCATGGCCCAGGCCGCGCGATCCTGATTCCCGGCGGGGAGGGCTACTCGGTCATGTGGCCAGAGGGTGGCGAGAAAGTAGTTGTTCACTGGCAGGAAGGGTCGATGTTCGTGCCCCCGAACCGGTGGTTCCATCAGCACTTCAACGTTGGCGGTATGCCGGCCCGCTATCTAGCGATCCACCCGCCGATTCAGCTGCACGGATACACCGAAAAGGTCATCAACGCCAACGATCAGATCGAGTACAGCACCGAGGATCCCTCGGTCAGGGAGATGTTCGAAAAGGAGCTCGGCGCACGAAGTCTCACGTCCCTGATGCCGGACGAGGTATACACCAACCCCAACTTCGAGTGGAGGTGAGATATGTGACTCGCGTTAGCGCGTGAGCACCGCGACGCATTCGACGTGGTGGGTCAACGGAAACGAGTCGAATACTCGCAGCTCCTCGACTGCGTACCCGTGGCCGCGGTACAGACCGACGTCGCGCGCGAAGGATGCTGCCTCGCAACCGATGTGGATGATCCGTGGCACACCGGCGGCGGCTAGCAGGTCGATGACCTCGCGGCCGGCGCCGGTCCTCGGCGGGTCGAGCACGGCGACGTCGGCGCGGCCGGGCCGCCCGGTCAACACGCGTCGCACGGATTCGGTGACCACCGACACCTGACCGAGGTCCGCCAGTGCCGCACGGGCCGCTCGCGAAGAACCCCGCGACGTGTCGACGGTCGTCACGTGCCCCGCGTCTCCGACCGACTCTGCCAGTACCGCCGCGAAAACCCCTGCTCCACCGTACAAGTCCCACGCCGACATGCCCGGGCTCAACTGGGCCCACTCGGCGATCAACCCGCTGTACACCCGGGCGGCGTCGCGGTGAGCCTGCCAGAACGCGGTGACGGGCACCTGCCACACCCGTTCGCCCACGCGTTGGGTGGCCTCGTAGCTGCCCTCCACGACCTTGGTCGCCGCCTTGCGTCCGCGACCTGGGCCCGACTGCGCCACATGGCGTTCGCCGTCGTCGTCGAGCACGACGTGCAGCTCCGCCCCCGACGGCCACCGCGATCCGTCCAGACCGGCGAGCATTCCCGCCGGTATCTGGGCGCACGCGAGATCGGTGACGAGATCCGCACTGTGGTAACGGTGGTAGCCCGCGCGACCGTCGGCGGTGGTGTCCAGTCGCACCCGCGTGCGCCACCCCGTCGCACCCGCGGAACCGACCTCCTCGGCAACGCCCGACCAGTCGTGCCCACCGAGCCGGCCGAGTTGGTTGCCGACCACGTCGCCCTTGATGCGTCGCGCCGCCTCCGGTGTCACGAAGGCCAGGTCACAACAACCCGCGGCGTCTACACCGGCGATCGGGCACAGCGAGTCGACCCGGTCGGGTGACGCCTCGATCACCTCGACGACCTCGGCGTGCCAATGACTTCCGCGCTCCCCGGTCACCCTGGCCAGGACCACCTCGCCCGGCAGCGCATACCGCACGAACACCACCCGTCCGTCGTGGCGTGCCACGCAGCTTCCGCCGTTCGCAGGCGGGCCCGCGGTCAACGTCAGTAGGTCTGTCAATCGAGGAAACCTCTCCGGGCATCGCCCGGCGCGGACTGCGGCTGCAGGTTCTTCAACCTGTCCGACGAACTCAACTGCCACGGAACGGACGTCACCATCACCTGGGGCTCGAACAGCAGCCTGCCCTTGAGCCGCAGCGCACTCTGGTTGTGCAGCACCTGTTCCCACCAGTGCCCGACGACGTACTCGGGGATGAACACCGTGACCACCGTGCGCCGCGACTCCTTGGTGATCCGCTTGACGTAGTCCAGCAGCGGGCGGGTGATGTCGCGGTACGGCGACGCGATCACCTTCAGCGGAACGGTGACGTCCTCGCTGTCCTCCCACTTGCTCTGCAGCTCGCGGGCTTCCTTGTCGTCGACGCTGACGTGGATGGCTTCGAGCACGTCGGGCCGGGTGGCCTTGGCGTACGCCAGCGCGCGCAGCGTCGGCAGGTGCAGGTTGGACACCAGCACGATCGCGTGGTTGCGGCTGGGTAGCACCACGTCGCCTTCCTCGGCGGCCTGGGCCTCGAGCTCGCGCGAGACGGCCGCGTAGTGCTTGTGGATCATCTTCATGATTACGAACAGACCGCCCATCGCGAGGATCGCAATCCACGCTCCGGCAAGGAATTTCGTCACGACGACCACCAGAAGCACCGTGCCGGTGCAGATGCAGCCGATGGTGTTGATCACCCGCGCCCGGTGCATGCTGCGCCGCTCGGCGGGGTCGGTCTCGACGCGCAGCAGCCGGGTCCAGTGCCGCACCATGCCGATCTGACTCAGGGTGAACGACACGAACACCCCGACGATGTACAGCTGGATCAGCGCGGTGACCTCGGCGCGGAACGCCACCACGAAGGCGATCGCGGCGAAGGCCAGGAACAGGATGCCGTTGGAGAACGCCAGCCGGTCGCCACGGGTGCTGAGCTGGCGCGGCAGGTACCTGTCCTGGGCCAGGATCGAGCCGAGCACCGGGAACCCGTTGAACGCGGTGTTGGCGGCCAGGATCAGGATCAGCGCGGTGACCCCGGCGATGGCGAACAGCCCGACAGGGAAGTCGTGGAACACCGCGTCCGCCAACTGGGCCACTAGCGTCTTCTGGTGGTAGTCCGGCGGGGCGCCGATCAACTGCTCGTGCGGCCGCTCGGCCATCTTCACGCCGGTCTCCTTGGCCAGCATGATGATCCCCATGAAGAGCGAGACCGCGATGACGCCGAGCAGCAGCAGCGTCGACGCCGCGTTGCGCGACTTCGGTTTCCGGAACGCGGGCACGCCGTTGCTGATGGCCTCGACACCCGTCAGGGCCGCGCAGCCCGACGAGAACGCCCTCGCGACCAGGAAGACCATCGCGAAGGCCATCACGTCGCCGTGCTCGGACTGAATCTGGAAGTCGGCCGACTCGGCGCGCAGCGGGATGCCAAGAACGTAGATCTGGAACAGCCCCCAGGCCAGCATGATGTACATGCCGATCATGAAGGCGTAGGTGGGAATCGCGAACGCGGTGCCCGACTCCCGGATGCCCCGCAGGTTCAGCGACGCCAGAATCAGGATGGCCGCCACCGCGAACAGCACCTTGTGCTGAGCGATGTACGGCACCGCCGATCCGATGTTGGACATTGCCGACGCCATCGACACCGCAACGGTGAGCACGTAGTCCACCATCAGCGCGCTCGCCACGGTCAGGCCTGCCGTGCCGCCGAGGTTCGTGGTGACGACCTCGTAGTCGCCGCCGCCCGACGGGTAGGCGTGCACGTTCTGCCGGTAGCTCGCGATCACGATGAGCATCACCGCCGCCACCGCCAGCCCGATCCAGGGCGCCATCGTGTACGCGCTCAACCCGGCGACCGACAGCACCAGGAAGATCTCCTCCGGCGCGTAGGCGACCGAGGACAATGCGTCGGAGGCGAACACCGGAAGCGCGATCCGCTTGGGCAACAGGGTGTGGCCCATGGCGTCGCTGCGGAACGGGCTACCGAGAACCAGCCGGCGCGCGGCGGTCGAGACCTTGGACACGAGAGCCAAGGGTAAGCCCATGCGCCGATGGCTGTAGCGTTCCGTGTGCGCAGGTTGGGCACGAACTGTTTCTGGGGACCGCTGGAAGGACCGACGCGTGCGGGTAGTGGTGATGGGATGCGGCCGAGTCGGTGCGTCGCTGTCGGACGGGCTGGCCCGCATCGGCCACGAGGTGGCCGTCATCGACCGCGACGGCACCGCCTTTCACCGGCTGTCCCCCGAGTTCCCCGGCGAGCGCGTGCTCGGCATGGGCTTCGACCGAGACGTGCTGCTGCGCGCGGGTATCGAGGAGGCCGGCGCGTTCGCCGCGGTGTCCTCCGGCGACAACTCCAACATCATCTCCGCGCGGGTGGCCCGGGAGACGTTCGGCGTGGAGCGCGTGGTCGCCCGGATCTACGACGCCAAGCGCGCGGCGGTCTACGAGCGGCTCGGCATTCCGACGGTGGCGACGGTGCCGTGGACCACGGATCGGCTGCTCAACGTCCTGACCCGGGAGACCGAGACCACCAAGTGGCGCGACCCGTCGGGCAATGTCGGCGTGGCCGAGCTGGCGCTGCACGAGAACTGGGTGGGCCACCGCGTGACCGCCCTTGAGGGCGCCACGCGCGGACGGGTGGCGTTCATGATCCGCTTCGGCAGCGGCCTGCTGCCCGAGCCCAAGACCGTGATTCAGGCCAGCGACCAGGTCTACCTGGCCGCCGTGTCGGGTCACATCGCCGAGGCCATGGCGATCGCCGCGCTGCCGCCGGGCGACGACGTCGACGATCAGTGAGGTACCCGTGAAGGTCGCCATCGCAGGAGCCGGCGCCGTCGGCCGGTCCATCGCCAGGGAGCTCGTCGATTCCCACGAGGTCACGCTGCTGGAGCGCAACCCCGCCCACATCGACGTCGACGACATCCCGGCCGCGCACTGGCGCCTCGGCGACGCGTGCGAGTTGACCCTGCTGGAGTCGGTCGGACTCGAGGAGTTCGACGTGGTGATCGCCGCGACGGGCGACGACAAGGCCAACGTGGTGGTCAGCCTGCTGGCCAAGACCGAGTTCGCAGTGCCGCGCGTGGTGGCCAGGGTGAATGACCCGCGCAACGAGTGGCTGTTCGACGAGAACTGGGGTGTCGACGTCGCGGTGTCCACCCCGCGGATGCTGGCGTCGTTGGTCGAGGAGGCGGTCTCCGTCGGCGACCTGGTGCGACTGATGAGCTTCCGCAAGGGCCAGGCCAACCTCGTCGAGATCACCCTCCCCGACGACACCCCGTGGGGTGGCAAGGCCGTCAAGCGGCTCGAACTGCCCCGTGACGCGTCGCTGGTGACCATCCTGCGGGGCGCGCGGGTGATCGTGCCCGAGGGCGACGAACCGCTCGAGGGCGGCGACGAACTGCTGTTCGTGGCGATCTCCGAGGTCGAGGACCAGTTGCGCGAACAGGTGCTGCGACCGCGCTCGAACGGTTAGTCCCGCCGCGCGATGGCAGGCGGCGGCGTCGCCCGGTCGTGACTTGGCGCGGCCGCCGCGGGTGACACCCGCCGGTACTCACACTGCGCGTTGCTGATCCCGACGGCGGAGATCAGCCCGGCGACGGCGAACAACACCGCGACCACCACCGCGCCCTGCCGGAAGCCCGCGAAATCGCCCGGCGCGAATCCCGAATCACCTGTCGCGCCGATGATCACGCCGGTGAACGCGACCGCGATGAGGCCGGCGATCCGGGAGACCGCGTTGTTGACGGCCGAGCCGATGCCACTCTGGGCGGGGTCGACGGCGGCCAGCACCGCCGCGGTGAGCGGCGACACGGTGATCGATAGACCCACACCGAACACGAGCAATCCGGGCAGCATCTGCGTCCAGAAGTCGAACGGTGCGCTCGCCACCGGGTGGGATGGTGGGAGAGATAGCGCCAGCAGCAGGAAGCCTGCCGCAGCGACGAGCGGTCCGACCGCCATGTAGACCCGTGGTCCGTGCAGGCCGGCCAGGGTGCCGAAGGGGCGCGCCAGGAAGAACGACAGCACCGGCAGGGGCAGGGTCGCCAGACCCGCCTGCGTCGCCGAGAGGCCAACGGACTCTTGCAGGAACAGCGCGACGAGCAACATGCCCAGTGACACGGCGGCGTAGAGGAACACCGTCGCAAGGTTGCCGACCGCGAAGTTGCGCGCCGCGAAGAGGTGCAGGGGCATCATCGGGTTCCGCGCCCGGCGCTCCCAGAACGGGAACGCCACCAGGCACGCCAGCCCCACGACCAGTCCGCCCGCCACGGCCGGATGCGACAGCCCGAGTCGCTGCTGTTCGATCAGCGCGAACACCGCGGCGGTCAGCCCGACGGCACACAGCGTCGCGCCGACGAAATCGATTCGGGCCCAACGCTTCGGACCGACGTCGTCGGCAATCCTCTCCCGGGTCGCTGCGCTCCTGCCCTCCGAGGGGATCTTGGTGGTCAGGTACAGCGTGACGGCCAGCGGAATGATGTTGATGCCGAAGACCCAGCGCCAGTTCAGTGCGTCGACGAGCACTCCGCCGAGTGGCGGTCCCACCACGAACGCGGTGCCCGTCCACGCCGTCCAGGTGCCGATCGCACGGGCCTGCGCGGCGCCGGTGAACCGGGCGTTGATCATCGCCAGCGAGCTGGGGACCAGGAAGGCGGCCCCGACGCCCTGCAGACACCGGGCGGCCACCAACACCCAACCGGTCGGCGCAAGGGCGCACAGCACCGACGCGACCGCGAACAGCGCCAGCCCAGTGCGCAGCACGGTGAGC
>Ga0193743_1003767_pt1 | contig 10027 bp, 7 predicted proteins | sample L2c2metaG_FD_143038 | JGI IMG/M metagenome (GOLD analysis project Ga0193743, IMG submission 143038) | Soil microbial communities from a riparian zone of the East river system, Colorado, United States - L2c2 | ecosystem: Environmental > Terrestrial > Soil > Riparian zone | place: USA: East River...
ACTCGGAGAAGATCATCGGCGACTATATCGCCCAGGACCGCGCCCGCCGCGAGCGAATGGTGCTGGCCACGAAGTTTTTCGGCAACCTATACCCCGGTGATCCGAATGGCGGTGGCGCTGGTCGCAAGGCGATCGTTGCACAGTGCGAGCAGTCGCTCCGTCGCTTGCAGACCGACTACATCGACCTCTACTGGCTCCATATGAACGACCGCTTTACTCCGATCGAGGAGACCCTTCGTACCCTCGATGACCTTGTTGCTTCGGGCAAGGTGCGCTACATCGGCTTCTCCGATACCCCAGCCTGGAGGGCCGCGCAAGCTCAGACGATTGCTCATTTTCGTAGCTGGGCTCCCCTGATTCCCTGCAGATCGAATACTCATTGCTTGAACGCACCGTGGAAGGAGAGCTGATCCCCATGGCTCAGGACATGGGGCTGGGAGTCACACCCTGGGGGGCCCTGAAGAGTGGAGCCCTTTCAGGAAAATACACCCGGGAAAACAGGAACGAAATGAAGTCCGATCGAGGCGATCATGTAACGGGTTCTCTAACCGATCAGGCTTACGATCTTCTTGATGAGTTGCAGAAGATCGCAAAAGAGTTGAGCAGCACGGTAGCGGCCGTTTCGCTCGCTTGGGTCCAAAGCCGTCCCGGTGTGACCTCGACGATCATCGGAGCGCGCACAATGAAGCAGCTTGACTCGAACCTTGCTGCTTTGGACCTCGCTCTCTCGAAAGACCACATAGAGAGCCTCGACAAGTTGTCCGAACCTAAGCTCAACTTTCCTGCTCAGTACCTGAAGATTGCTCCCAGCTTCTCGAATGCGGGTGCAACGGTGAACGGGATCGATCAACGCTCATGCCGTTTGCTCCAAAGGACCTCGAAGAACATTACTGAGGTCTCCATTGGACCTGCGTAGGCTATGAACATGCCGCCGCTTGCTGTCCATGCGGTACCTTACCTTTGATCCGGTAGTTGACGGCAGTATTGAAGACGACCGTACGGCCGAGCGTATTTGTACCACTCACGGGCAGGTTCGCTCCCAAAGTGCTCTGGATGTCCCATGGACCGAGCCCCTTCGCAGCTGCGAACGTCGGACTCAAAATCGTGCGCTCCGTGCCATTGGGGCGGTTGCCAGTCGGAAATGAGCCCCCCATGAAGAATCCTACGAAGTAGTCGCCTTTGTGTTCAGACGCAGAGAAGGCGCGAAACTTCACCTGCCATGCCAGATCTCCGATTCCATCCTTTTGGTTCGATTGATGAGCAACGTAATTTGGTGACGACACACCGACTTCGAAACGAGTCGTCGGAATTATTTCCGGCCCGCGTGAGACACCATAGTTTGAGGTCACGGTGTGTCCGGGAGAATCCTGCTGCCAGGACATGTCATAGCGGTATTGCTGAACCAACATGACATGGGTTGTCACTATGGGTACAAAGTGGGGTTGACTGGCATGAGCCGTGCCTACGGCGCGAAGCCAGGAGTGGATCCAACCGTCTTGCCGGTCTCCGTTCACCAGATGGGTGCCGGCTTCGCTGGAAGCATCTTTTTGAGCAGCGGACATTCCAATGTTCGTCTTGTACAGCACTCCTATTAGTGGACGAACTCTCGGCAGGACCGCCAACTTCACGCGCATTACTCTCAGCTAAGCTTTGAGCTTCCATCATTGTGCAAGCAAAAAGGCTGACGATAACAAGCAGGAGAATCAGCGTCAGACTGCAGAAGGGATGACCGATGGCGACAGCTTTGCAAGCCCACCTGTAAATTGCGGCATTTTGGGATGGCATTGTTCTACAACCTCTTGAACCTGCTTGAATTCGCCCATTATCGAAAAACAATCTTAGCCATCATTCCCTTATCCTCGTGGTTCAGGAGGTGGCAGTGGAATAGCGATGTACCCCGAATAATAGGGTCGGTAAAGTCCATCACCAGATCTACTGAGCCCATGGGCGGCACATTGACCGTGTCCAGCCATTTCTGCTGCTGTAGCCGCTCGCCATTGCTGGCATACACCATGAAGTGAACTTGATGAATGTGGAATGGATGTACTTCGTTTGTCCGATTGATGACGCGCCAATGCTCGTAGGAACCGATTTGAACAGTCAGCATTGGAGGGGAATCCATGGTGAACTTCTCGCCGTTGATGTAGAAACCGTTTCTATCTTCCGTAAAGGCAGCCGTGAACTGCGGCTGGGACGACTCCACTGAATGCTTGATCGCGAGGGGGACCGGCTGATACACGGGCGCACCCGTATCCTCGACGATCGTCCGCGGAGCGCGCGAACTGCGTTTCGGCACAAGATCAGCAAGTACCATGGCAGCATTCGGATCTCCGTCCGATCCTGTGTCGAAGCAACGCGTATGAAGGGTTGCCTGCTTTCCCGCTGGAGGTCCGGTCACAATTGCTTCCATTCGTCCAGCGGGTGCAAGCAGCACGTGGCTTAGCCTTCGGCTGCGGATGTTCGGCTCGTGGAACGCAAATGGCATTCCGTCCAGTGCGACGACGTCGAAGGAACTACCGTCGATCTCGATATCAGCATAGAGATCGGGGCTGGCGTTCACGATGCGCCAAAACTGATGCTCTCCCGGGGAGATCTCAATTTCAGGGCGAACGACACCATTGACGGTGAACACGCGCTCCGGCTGTTCCGTCGAGGAACCGCAGCCCTGCGCCTCGAGGGACACTTTGTGCATCAGGGCCGATCGTTGTGGCCCCTGCTCCTCCAATTCCGCATCGCGAAGCACCATGATCCGCTCTTCCATGTGCCGGAGCTCCGGAAGGTAGCGATCGATCCCTTCCACTACGATTGCCCCGGACATCCCGTCCAGATCCTGGCGATAACTCTCCATATGTTGGTGGGTGTGATACCAGTAAAGGCCAGGGGGTTGGTTGCGCGGCACGTTGACTGTGTATCGGAGCGTCTCGCCAGGGGCGGCGGACATGGTGAGTACATCATCCTGCGGGCTCTCGGGTGAGACATGTAGGCCATGGAAGTGAAGATTGCTTCTGTTGCTGCACGGCATCATCACGCATCGCTCTTTCGAAACGGGCGATAGGCCGTTGACGTAGTCCACACGGATGTCCTGGCCTGGTCGCACCCGTATCGTAGGTGGGACATCGTTGCCGTTATAGCGAAACTGAGATTTGCCAGACGCGCTGTCGGTGACAGCATTGAGCGTAAAGGGTCCGTTCACCTGCGGAAGCTCCGGCAGAGTGGCGTCCTGAGCCACAAGGAATGGAGTCCCTCCCGTGAAGCTGCCTAAAATTACCAGCACAGGAAATAATCTTTGCGAGCCGAACATCTCAGCCGTCCTTTCTTCTTCCACAAACCACTACAGAAAAGTTCGCCTCCACGTCACACCCGGGCCTTGGCTGTCAGTTGTTCCAACTACCGCCCAGAGCCCGAATCAGGGCAACGGTTGTCATCATGCGTTGTCCCTGTACCTGCATCGAGATTTCTTGATTCGCGAGCAACGTCTGCTCAGCGAAGACAACGTCCAGATAGCTGACCAGCCCGGTGTTGTAACGGTTGCTTGCAATCTCTTCGGCACGCTTGGCATCGGCGACGGCACTGCTCTCTGCGTCGAACTGGTTGGAGAGATAGTGGAGCGCGGCGAGTTGGTCTTCAACGTCCTGATAAGCGACCAGGACGGTCTTCTCGTATTGGGCGACGGATTGGCGATAAAACGCCTGTGCCTGGTCGACATTTGCTTTGAGGCGTCCACCGGTAAAGACGGGGGCGACAGCGGACGCGGCCATCGAGGCGATGCTGTTCTGCCAGTTGAGAAGCGATGCGGGATTGGTACTCTCGTACCCTGCAAATCCGGTCAATGAGATCTGCGGCAGGTAGGCTGCCTTTGCAACGCCAATCTGCTCGCTCGCAGCCGCGGCTGAGCGTTCCGCAGAGGCGATGTCCGGCCGGCGTCCGAGAAGATCGGCAGGGACTCCAGCCGGAATAACGGGAGGCAGAGGGAGCGTTTTTACCTCAGCGATAGCGAAACCAGCTACAGGGCGGCCAAGGAAAACCGCGATCGCGTGCTCCGACTGAGAGCGCTGAATGTGAAGAGCCTCGATGCTGGCGCGCGTCTGGTCAAGGATCGTCTGTGCCTGCCTGACCGCAAGTTCGCTGATGAGTCCGCGACGGAACTGATTGTTCGTGATCTCGTAGCCACGTTCGAGATCGACAATCGTGGTCTGCAGGATATTGATCTCTGCGTCGGCCTCGCGCAGAGTGTAGTAGTCCGTGGCCACCGATGCAGCAACCGAGAGCCGAACGAAGCGCAGGTCGGCTTCAGTAGCCTGCTGGGTCGCTGTAGCCGATTGCACCATACGGCGAATGCGTCCCCAGGCATCGATCTCATAACTGAGACTGAGGGGAAGCTGGAAATCGTTGAACGTGGCAGCGTGACCATTGGTGTTGCCATTGTTTGGTCGCTGCTGCGCCTCGCGGGTGCGCGCGGCGGAAGCGCCTGCCGTAATCGTGGGGAGTTGCGCGGAGTGAACCGAGCGCCGCACCGCATCGGCCTGATCGACGTGGGCAACGGCGATCTGGATGTCTGGATTGGCGGCAATAGCCTGCTCTTCCAAGTCGTCCAGAGTGGCATCGTTGAAAACCTTCCACCAGGCTGCCCCTGCAGGAACCGCTATAGCCGATGCGGGCGACGGCCCCTTGTAGGCGGGCGGTGCAGGCGTTGCAGGAACATGGTAGTTAGGTCCGACCATGCAGCCGCTGAGCGATACACATAGCAGACCGGCAGCGAGCAGTCGTGAAACAGGAATTGAGGAATGTTTCGAGGAGTTTGTCATGAGCTAGCTCTTCGTAGGTGCGGTTGGTGGTTGCACATCGACGTGCCCTTGTACGGTTACTGGCATGCCGTTAACGAGGTAGTCCGGCGGGCTGGCGATAACGGAATCCTGGGTGCTGATCCCATTCGTGATCTCCATCGTGTTCCCGAAGTCGCGGCCGATGACGACCTTGCGAAGTTCAATCGTGTTTTTTGCGGTTACCACTGCGACCTGCGGACCGGCGGATTGGAAGAGAATGCTGCCGGAGGGAACGATCAAAGGACGTGTCGGAGACGCCAGCTTGAAATGCACCTGCCCATAAGCGCCAGGCAGCAGTTTGCCGGCTGGATTGGGGACATCGACTTCAACGAGCAGTGTGCGAGTGGCGAGATTGATGGCGTGATTGTTGCGCGCCACCTGGCCATCGAAGGTCTGATTCGGCAGTTCAGTGAGCTGTAACGAGACGTGCATGCCAGATGCGATTTGCTGGCTGTAGGCCTCAGGAACAGAGACGAAGATGCGCATGACGTCAATCTTGGAGAGACGGAATAGCTCAGCCCCCACACCGCTGTTACCGGCGTTGATGAGGTCACCGACGTCCGTGCGCCGCTCGGTCACCACGCCGGCGAAGGGAGCCGTCACTTTCTCATAGTCCTGCTGTTGTTCGAGCTGCTTTACATCCGCAGCAGCAGATACGACGGCAGCCTTCTGCGAAGTCAGGTTCTGGTTGTTCTGGTCGACCTCCTGCTGAGCGACCGAGTTGGACTTGATCAGGTCGCGATAGCGGTCGGTCGTTACTCCGGCCAGGGTAAGGTTGGCCTGCGTTTGATTGAGCGTTGCGCGTGCGCGTATCAGCTGCTGGTCCACCTCAGGTGAGTCGATCTGAGCGAGAACCTCGCCGTTACGTACGTGCTGGCCTATATCCACGTACCAGTGCGAGACGTATCCACTGGTGCGAGCATAGATCGGTGACTCGGAGACCGCCTGTAGTGTGGCCGGCAGAACGAGTTCATCGCTCAGGTTGCCCATCTGCGGACGAAACACGCTCACAGGCTCAGCCGCAGAGGCCTGGGTGCTTGCCGCGAGCGCAGTCTGCGTTCGTGACTTGCTGAACCACGTGAACAGCCCAAAGACACAGAGCGCAAGGGGAATCATCAGGAACCAGAGAAGACGGGAGTGCTTTCCGACGGGACTCAGCCCTGGAAGTGAAGCAGCGGTGGCCGGCGTCGAGGGCTGCTCGTGCGATTGGTTTAAGACATCTTCATGCGACATGGGGTTCCTCCGTGTTGGCTTTTTGTCCAGTGGCTCGGGAACGGACGATGGCGAAGACCGTGGGCACAAAGAAAAGTGTGGCGATAGTGGCAAATAGAAGCCCGCCGATGACGGCGCGGCCGAGAGGAGCGTTTTGTTCGCCTCCCTCGCCCAGGCCAAGCGCCATGGGCACCATACCGATGATCATTGCAGTCGCCGTCATGATGACGGGGCGCAGCCGGGTAGCTCCGGCTTCCAGAGCGGAGCGGAAGGCTTCTTTCGTCTCGGCGAAGCGTTCATTGGCAAACGTGATGACCAGCACGCTGTTCGCCGTGGCGACACCGATACTCATGATGGCGCCCATCAGGGCAGGAACGCTGAGTGGTGTATGCGTAAGAAAGAGAATCCAGCAGATGCCGGCCATTGCGCCCGGCAAGGCGGTGATGATGATGAAGGCCTCGCTCCATGATTGAAAATTGACGACGAGCAGGAAGTAGACCAATGCAATGGCAAACGCAAGGCCGATATAGAGGCCTGTGAACGAAGAGCGCATCGTGGAGACCTGTCCGCGAATGACCAGGTGACTGCCGCTGGGGAGATGTTTCTGTGCCTCATCTGTGATCTTCGTGACCTGGGACGCGACCCTGCCGAGGTCGGTACCCTGCACGCTGCCATAGATGTCGATCACCGGCTGCACATTGTAGTGACTGGCAACCGCAGGCTCCTGCATGCGGCTCATCGTAGTCAGGTTTTCAAAGAGCTGCGCACCGGACGGAGCGAGCGTACCGGTCGGAGATGTGCCGGTTAGAGCGGACGAGCCGGACGGAGAGAATGTGCCGGTCGGAGAGGATGCACCCGACGGAGAAGAGGAGGCTGTGACGGGAATCGTTCTGATATCGTCCAGCGAGGCGATTTTATACTGCGGAGTCTGCACGGCGACGAGGTAGGAGACGCCATTCTTCGGATTCAGCCAGAGGTTCGGCGCGGTCTGGTAGCTTGAACTCAGAGAGACGAGCAAACTGCTGGACACATCCCGGGTCGTGAGCCCCACCTGCTGAGCGCGGACCCGATCCAGATCGAACTGGAGCCGCGGCTGATCGAACTGCTGCTGGATGTGAACGTCGACCGCACCGGGAATGTCACGCATCTTCGCAGCAATCTGCGAGGCAGCCGCGAAGTTTCCTGCGGTGTCACGGCCGACAATCTGCACGTCCAGCGGAGCGGGAAGGCCGAAGTTGAGCGTCTGGGCCACAATGTCCGCAGGCTCGAAGAAGAAGGAGGTGCCGGGAAACTCCTTCGGAAGCTCTTCGCGAAGGCGAGCGACATAATCCGCAGTGGGATGATGTTTTGTTTGGAGTGAGCCCAGGATCTCCGCATCGGCGTTGCCGATCGTTCCACTGTTGCTGTACGAGAGATTAATGCCGCTGGTAGGCAGACCGATGTTGTCGAGAATCCCGCTCAGCTCAGAGGCCGGAATCTTGTTGCGTATGGAGCGTTCTATCTGGTCCACCAGCCGTGCGGTCTCTTCGATTCGAGTGCCGGTCTTGGCGCGAACATGCAGTCGAAACTGACCGGCGTCTACCGTGGGAAAGAAATCGTTGCCCAAAGTCGGCAGCAGCAGGACACTCGCAGCGCAAAAGACAAGGAAGCACGTGGCAAAGAGAAGACGGCGATCGAGGCAGAGCTGCAGGATGCTGGAGTAGCCGTGCTGCAATTTCTGGAATGCATGTTCAAAACGCTGGTGCAGCCGCTCGAACCAGCCGCGCTTCTGCTCGGCTTCCGGCCTACGATGGCGCTCTACTTCCTTCCGCAAAAGGAACATGACCAGGGTTGGGATAATGGTCCGTGAAAAGAAGTACGAGGCGAGCAGCGCGAAGACCACAGCCTCAGCCAATGGCACAAAGAGATAGCGTGGAACGCCCGACAGGAAGAACATCGGCACAAAGACGATGCTGATGCAGATGGTGGAGACAAACGCGGGGACTGCGATCTGTTGCGCGCCGTCAAGAATAGCCTGACGAAGATCTTTCCCCAGCCCCAGCTGGCGCTCAATGTTTTCAATTTCTACCGTGGCATCGTCGACGAGGATACCGACAGCGAGAGCAAGGCCTCCCAGAGTCATGATGTTGATGGTCTCGCCCAGTGCGCTGAGGATCAGAACCGAGGTGAGAATGGAGAGAGGGATCGAGACACAAATGATAAGCGTGCTTCGCCAGCTTCCGAGAAATACCAGGATGAGAATCGAGGTAAGCGCGCCGGCGATGAGGCCCTCGCGAAGCACGCCAACGAGCGATGCACGCACAAAGAGGGACTGATCAAGCAGGGTCCGCATGACCAGCTGCGAAGGCAGAGTGGCGGCAATTTTAGGCAAAGCGGCACGCACCGCCGAGACGATGGAGAGCGTGGAGGCATTGCCTGATTTTTGAATGCTGAGCAGCACGCCGCGCTGCCCATCCTGACGAACAATGTTCTGCTGCACTGCATAGCCATCTCGCACATGGGCGACGTCATGGATGTAAACGGTGGCCCCGTTCACGCTTTTGACGGGCATATTGTTCAACTCTTCAACGGAGACCGGCGCGCCGTTGAGCCCGACGTTGTATTCGGTAGTGCCAATCTTCGCAGTGCCTGACGGCAGGATGACGTTTTGTGCGTTGACTGCATTCACCACATCCGTCGCAGAGAGGCCCTTTGACATAAGCTGTTGGGAATCGATATCGACCATGATCTGGCGGACTTTTCCGCCATACGGGATCGGTACCGCAGCTCCTGGAACCGTCGCGAGCTGTGGACGGATAAAGTTCACTCCAAGATCGTTGAGTTGCTGTTCCGATAGACCTTTGCCGCTAAGGCCGAGCTGCAGGATGGGGACGGTCGACGCGTCATAGCGAATGACCAGCGGTGGAGTGATGCCGGGAGGCAGAAGCTTAACGATAGACTGCGCTTCGGCGATCACCTCGGCGATCGCTCCATCAACGTTGGCCTGCGGCTGCAGGTAGACCTTGACGATCGAGACTCCATTGAGAGACTGCGACTCGATATGCTCGATGTTGTCGACAGTAGTCGTCAGTGCCCGCTCGTAGATGGAGGTGATGCGGGTCTCCATTTCGGACGGAACCAGGCCGGTATACGTCCAGATGATGCTCACTACCGGTACATTGATGGCTGGAAAGATGTCGACCGGCGTACGCAGGATCATGACCGGCGCCATCAGGAACAGCAGCAGCGCGAGAACGACGAAGGTGTATGGGCGCGAGAGCGCAACGCGTACGATCCACATAGAAGACCTCAAAGCTGATGTCATGTACCCGGCGGTCTGTGCCATGCCGGATTCAAACTCTGCTTGAGAACAACTCTATGGATAAAAAGGCGCGGTCGAAACGCCAGACTGGGCGTAGGAAACCTAACTCCTTCGGGTGGGTTTCGTTGCGAAGTTTGGGAGGAGGGAATTGATAAGGTAAGAACATGGCGATCAACGCTACGAATCCGTTCAAGGGGCGCCAGTATTCAGGAGAGGTGACCCTGACAGCCGTGCGTTGGTATTTACGGTATCCGCTGGCTTACGAACACGTGTCCGAATTGTTGGCAGAACGAGGACTCACCGTGGATGCCAGCTGCGTATGGCGTTGGGCACAAGCATACGCAGCGGAGTTGACCAAGCGGTGTCGCCCGCATCTGAAGCCCACGAATAAGAGTTACCGAGTGGATGAAACCTATATAAAGGTGAAGGGCGGGAGCAGTATCTCTATCGAGCTGCGGACTCCGCCGGGCGGTCCATCGATTTCCTGCTGACGGCCAAACGCGATGCGGCTGCTGCGAAGCAGTTCTTTCGAAAGGTATGTCGCTTTTCTTGTAATCCAATACGGCGGGTCATTAATGTGGATAAGAACCCAGCTTACCCCGCCGCGATCCGAGCGCTGAAACGCGAAGGCCTACTGCCGCGCCGAGTGCGGCTGCGACAATGCCAATATCTCAACAACATCATCGAGCAG
>Ga0193743_1003768_pt1 | contig 10026 bp, 7 predicted proteins | sample L2c2metaG_FD_143038 | JGI IMG/M metagenome (GOLD analysis project Ga0193743, IMG submission 143038) | Soil microbial communities from a riparian zone of the East river system, Colorado, United States - L2c2 | ecosystem: Environmental > Terrestrial > Soil > Riparian zone | place: USA: East River...
GGACCACGGCGAAGTCGTGCCCGGGTTCTCGCCGGCGTCGGGTCTCCCAGCCGTCGTAGACCTTGCCCTTGTGGCCGAAGTCCTCGGTACTGAACACAGCGGGTTCCGGCTTGATGAGGTTCTCCCGCTCGGCGAACAGCTCGTCGTTGGCGTAGGGCACACCGCTACCCAGCGATCGGCATGCCAGGTCGGGCAGGGTGACGAAGTCAGGGCTCTCGGACATGCCGCACCTCTTCCTGGGATTCGTGTGGGCGTCGCGACGTGCCGGGCAACGAGCTCATGCCTCACCTCGGCGCAGCAGCCGCCCGCGCGGGTCGTCCTCGTCGCCGATCCGCCGGCCGCGCCAGCCAGGTACCGCGCACCACGCCGGCCAGCGGGCGCCCGGCGTAGGGCGTAACCGGGTGGCGGTGGTGCAGCCGGGCCGGGTCGACGAGGAACGCGTCGTCCGGGGCGAAGACGCACAGGTCCGCGTGGTAGCCCAGCGCGATGTGGCCCTTGCGGTGCAGGCCGGCGATCGCCGCCGGACGCTCGGCCATCCAGCGCACCACGTCGCACAGGGTGAACCCGCGCCGGCGGGCCTGGGTCCACACCGCCGGCAGGCCGACCTGCAGCGAGGCTATCCCGCCCCAGGCCACCCCGAAGTCGCCGAGCTCGAAGCGCTTGAGCTCGGGTGTGCACGGCGAATGGTCGGAGACGATGGAGTCCACGTCGCCGGCGCGCAGCCCCTGCCACAGCAGCTCGCGGTTGTCCGCCTCCCGGATCGGTGGGCAGCACTTGAACTGTGTCTGGCCGTCCGGCACCTCCTCGGCGGTGAACAGCAGGTAGTGCGGGCAGGTCTCCACGGTGATCCGCACACCGTCTCGGCGCGCGGTGCGAATCATCGGCAGGGCATCGGACGAGGACAGGTGCAGGATGTGCACCCGCGCCCGAGTCCACCGGGCCGCCTCGATGACCTGGGCGATGGCGACGTTCTCCGCGCCGCGCGGGCGGGAGGCCAGGTAGTCGCGGTACAGCTCGCCATGCGCGGTGGGCGCGCGGTCGATCGCGTCCGAGTCCTCCGCGTGGACGATCAACAGCGAACCGAAGTCGCGGATCTCGCTGAGCACGGCGGGCAGGTCCTCGGTCGCGAGGTGGGGGAACTCGTCCACCCCGGAGTGCAGCAGGAAACACTTGAACCCGAACACTCCGGCGTCGTGCAGGCCCCGCAGCTCGGGCAGGTTGCCCGGCACCGCGCCACCCCAGAACCCGACGTCGACCCAGACCTGGTGTTCGGCGGCCTTGCGCTTGACCTCGAGCGCGGCCACGTCGACGGTGGGCGGGATGCTGTTGAGCGGCATGTCCAGGATTGTGGTGACGCCGCCGGCGGCCGCCGCGCGGGTGGCGGTGGCGAACCCCTCCCACTCGGTGCGGCCCGGCTCGTTGACGTGCACGTGGGTATCGACCAGCCCCGGCAGCAGCACCTCGTCGGAGCCGAGGTCCACCATCTCGGGCGCGGTCAGGTCGGAGTCCAGCGGTTCGATCGCGACGAACCGGCCATCGGCGACCCCCACCCTGCGGGCCACCTCGCCGGCGGCGGTGACCACCCTCGGAGCGCGCAGCACCAGGTCTAGCTCTCCCACAACGCCTCCTCTGCTAACTCACCGGTTCGCCGGGCGCGCGGCGAGCACGGTCGCCCGAGGGCAGGATCGGCAGCCGTCCCCTGGCGATGAAGTAGTAGGCGACGGCGCCGAGCGCCGCGCCGATGAACCAGCCGAACGGCGCGATCCGGGAGAACGCCGGCACCAGGGACAGCGTCAGGGAGATCACCGAGGCCGGGACGAATGCTTTGACCGCGAGCTGGTTGACCCCGCTGCGGTAGTGGTACAGCCCGGTCGGTGTCGGGTCGTACAGGTCCGGGACGCTGACCCGCGAACGGCGGAGCAGGAAGTAGTCCACCGCCATGATGCCGAAGAACGGGCCGAGCAGGGCGCCGAGACCGCCGAGGAAGTACGCGATCACCTGCGGTGAGTTGTAGAGGTTCCACGGTGTGGACAGCAGTGCCGCGCAGGCCGCGATGATGCCGCCGGTCTTGAAGCTGATCCGCTTCGGGCTCAGGTTCGACAGGTCGAACGCGGCGGAGACGAAGTTCGCCACGATGTTGACACCGATGGTCGCCACCACGAACACCGCGCTGCCGACCAGCACGATCCACTGGTTGTCGACGTCGCGGAGCAGCTCGGCCGGGTCCAGCACGGCCTTGCCGTACACCTCCACCGAGGCGGCCGAGACGATCACGGAGGTCAGCGCGAAGGCCGTCCAGTTGAACGGCAGGCCGAGCAGGTTGCCCCGCACGACGGTCTCTCGGCTCGGCGAGAAGCGGGCGAAGTCGGAGAAGTTGAGCATCAGGGTGGCGAGCACCCCGACGGTGAGCCCGACAGCGGCGAAGGTCTGGTACCACTGCTCGCCGGTCGAGAGCACCACGTCTCCGCCGCCCTTGGTCCAGGAGATCTGCCAGTTGGCCTGCCAGAGCATCCACACCGCTAGGACGATCATGACCAACCAGATCGCCGGGCCGGCCAGTCCCTGGAAGTGCCGCACCGCCTCCATCCCGCGCCGGACGATGAGCAGCTGGATGCCCCAGAGGATCAGGAACGCGATCCAGCCGAGCAGGTCGAGCCCGAGGAAGCTGGTCCCGACCAGCGACTCCATCCCGGGGATGAACTTCACGATCAGGACCTTGAGGGCGATGGACGCGAGGTAGGTCTGCACGCCGTACCAGGCGATCGCGACCACTCCTCGGACCAGAGCGGTGAACCTCGCACCCCAGACACCCCAGCTCAGCCGGCTGACGACCGGGTAGGGGGCACCGGTGTCGTGGCCCATGAAACCGGACATGCAGCACCCGCCGAAGATGATCAGCACGCCGCCGAGGATGCCGAGGGTGACCTGGATGGGGCTGAGGCCGAGCAGGAACAACCCGGCCGCGAACGTGTAGTTGCCCGCGTTGTGGGCGTCGTTCATCCACAGGCAGAACAGGCTGTAGGTGTTCCAGCGCCGCTCGTCCGGCTTGGCCGGTCGAAGGTCGTCGTTGTAGAGGTGGCCATCGGGGTCCTTGGCCGCGAGGGCGGCCTGGTCGACGACTGGATGGCTGGTCATGGCGCTCTCCACGGTGGCCGTTAGGGCAGGTGGGTAGGAATGTGGCTAGCCCTTGCCCCGGTCAGGGGCTGAGTGGCCAGCCGGTCAGACGCTTCTGGCGCGGCGCCGCGTAGGTGCGCACCTTGCTGGTCGAGAGCCCCAGCCCGACGAGGCTCTCCGCCAGCTTGACGGCGGCGGTGACACCGTCCACGACGGGAACACCGGTGGCCTTTCGGACGGCGTCGTCGAGTCCGGCCATCCCGCCGCAGCCGAGGCAGATCACCTCGGCGTGATCCTCGCGGACGGCGAGCTCGGCCTCGTGCACGATGGCCTTCACCGCCGTGTCCGGTTCCTGCTCGAGCTGCAGGACGGACAGGCCGCTGGAGCGGACCGAGGCGCAGCGGGTGGCCAGCCCGGCCAGCGTGAGCCGGTCCTCGATCAGCGGGACCGTGCGGTCCAGGGTGGTGACCACGGAGTACCGGTGTCCGATCAGCGACGCGAGGTACCCGGCGGCCTCGGTGATGTCGACGACGGGGACCTCGAGCAGCTCCTGCAGGCCCTCGCGGCCGTGCTCACCGAAGCCGGCCTGGATCACGGCGTCGAACGGGCCGGGGTAGGTGACGACGACGTTCATCACCGCGACGGCGGCGAGGTAGCTCTCGAAGTTGCCCTCCACGGACTCCGCACCGAATGTGGGAGTCAGGCCGATGATCTCGGTGCCGGCGGCGGCCACCGACCGTGCCGAGGCCGCGATGACGGCGGTCATGGCTGTGGTGGTGTTGACGTTGACGACGAGCAGCCTCATTGCGTGCCCTCTCGGTCCCGGTCAGTCGAGTAGCGCGATCGCGGTGGGTGCGTGCTCGCCCCGGGTCGCCAGCTCCTCGAACTCGGTGACGTTGTCCAGCTCGGTGCCCATCGAGATGTTCGTGACCCGCTCAAGGATCACCTCGACGACCACCGGCACCCGGTACTCGGCCATCAGCGAGCGGGCCTTCTCGAACGCCGGGAGCAGGTCGTTGGGCTGGTGGACCCGGATCGCCTTGCAGCCCAACCCCTCCGCGACCTTGACGTGGTCGACGCCGTAGCCACTGAGCTCCGGGGAGTTGACATTCTCGAAGGCCAGCTGCACGCAGTAGTCCATCTCGAAACCGCGCTGGGACTGCCGGATCAGGCCGAGGTAGGCGTTGTTCACCACGACGTGGATGTAGGGCAGGTTGAACTGGGCACCGACCGCCAGCTCCTCGATCATGAACTGGAAGTCGTAGTCGCCGGACAGTGCGACCACCGTCGCGCCGGGGGCGGCCGCGCAGACGCCCAGCGCGGCCGGCAGCGTCCAGCCGAGCGCGCCGGCCTGCCCGGCATTGATCCAGTGCCGGGGCTTGTAGACGTGCAGGAACTGCGCGCCGGCGATCTGGGACAGCCCGATCGTGGTGACGTAGCGGGTGTCCGGCCCGAAGGCGCGGTTCATTTCCTGGTAGACCCGCTGCGGCTTGATCGGCACGTCCTCGAAGTGGGTGCGCCGCTGCAGCGTCCGCTTGCGCTCGGCGCACTCCGCCACCCAGGTGCCGCGGTCGGGCGTCCTCGCCTGGGTCCGTTGCTCGCGGGCGACCTGGACAAACAGCTCCAGTGCCGCGCGGGCGTCGGAGACGATGCCGTAGTCGGGTGCGAAGACCCGCCCGATTTGGGTGGGTTCGATGTCGACGTGCACGAACGTGCGGCCCTGGGTATAGGTGTCCAGCCCTCCGGTGTGTCGGTTGGCCCACCGGTTCCCGATTCCGAGCACGAAGTCCGACGCCAGAAGCGACGCGTTCCCGTAGCGGTGCGCGGTCTGCAGGCCGGCCATACCGGCCATCAGACGGTGGTCGTCGGGGATCGCGCCCCAACCCATCAGCGTGGGGATGACGGGTGTGTCGACCAGCTCGGCGAACTCGACGAGCAGATCGGCGGCGTCCGCGTTGACGATGCCGCCGCCGGCGACGATCAGCGGTCGCTGCGCGCGGGCGAGCATGGCCATGGCCTTCTCGATCTGCGCCCGGCTGGCGGCCGGCCGGTACACCGGCAGCGGGGTGTAGGTCTCCGGGTCGAACTCGATCTCGGCCTGCTGCACGTCGAAGGGCAGGTCGATCAGCACCGGGCCCGGGCGGCCGGACCGCATCAGGTGGAAGGCCTGCTGGAACACCCCCGGGACCTGACCCGGTTCGAGCACGGTGGTGGCCATCTTCGTCACCGAGGCGGCGATGGTCGAGATGTCGACCGCCTGGAAGTCCTCCTTGTGCAGCCGGGCCACCGGGGCCTGGCCGGTGATGGCCAGGATCGGGATCGAGTCCGCGGTGGCCGAGTACAGGCCGGTGATCATGTCAGTGCCGGCCGGGCCGGAGGTGCCGACGCAGACGCCGATGTTGCCCGCCCGCGCCCGGGTGTATCCCTCGGCCATGTGCGAAGCACCCTCGACGTGGCGGGCGAGGATGTGGTCGATCCCGCCGCTGTCGCGCATCGCGGCATAGAACGGGTTGATCGCGGCGCCGGGCAGGCCGAAGGCGTGGGTGACGCCCTCGCACTTGAGGATCTCCACGGCGGCTCGCGCGGCGGTCATTTTGGTCATCGTGGAATGCCCTTCTGAAATAGAGACGCGGGGGGAGCGCTGGGCTCAGGGCCGTCGGCCCCGGCCGGACAACTCCTCGACGAGCTTGAGCAGCCCGGAATGGTCCAGGCCGCCGTCACCCCTGGCGACCAGGGCGGCGACCAGCTGAGAGACGACAGCGCCCAACGGGATCACCACACCGGCCTCCCGCGCGGCGGCCTGCACGATGCCGAGGTCCTTGTGGTGCAGCTCGAGCCGGAATCCGGGAGCGAAGTTCCGCGCCAGCATGCTCGCCGCCTTGCGGTCCAGGATCGCGTTGCCGGCCAACCCGCCGGCCAGCACCCGCAGCGCGGCATCGGTGTCGACGCCGTGCGCCTCGAGGAACACGATCGCCTCGGCGACGAGCTCGATCGTGCCGGCGACGATGAGCTGGTTGGCCGCCTTGACGGTCTGGCCCGAACCGGCTGGGCCGACGTGCACGATGGTCTTCCCGACGGCGTCCAGCACCGGCCGGGCCGCCTCGAAGTCCTCGGCGGCGCCTCCCACCATGATCGACAAGGTGCCGTCGACCGCGCCTTGCTCGCCGCCGCTGACCGGGGCGTCGAGCACCCGGAACTCGTGCTCGGCACCCGCCCTGGCCAGCGCGGCGCTGACGTCCGGCCGGATGGTGCTGGCGTCGATCACCAGGGCGCCGTTCCTGCCGTGGGCGAATACCCCGTCCTCGCCGAGCAGCACGGCCTGCACGTCGGGGGAGTCGGGCAGCATGGTGACCACGACGTCCGCCCCACGTACGGCCTCGGCCACGGTCCCCGCCGCTCGCCCGCCGCGCTCGGCGAGCTGGTCGGCCCTGCCTTTGCTTCGGTTGTAGCCGACGACATCGAATCCGGCGGTGGACAGGTTGACGGCCATCGGCAGGCCCATGATGCCGAGTCCGATGAATCCGACGGTGGTCATGGTGTGCTCCCCTGCGGTTCAGTGCTGGGCGGCGCGGCGGGCGCGCGGCAGCCACTCCACGCTCTGCGTCGATGTGGTGCTGGGCTTGTACTCAAGGCCGACCCAGCCGTCGTAGCCGCCGGCCTGCAAGGCGGTGAGCTGCCCGTCGAGTTCGATCTCCCCGGTGCCGGGCTCGTGGCGACCGGGATGGTCGGCGATCTGGACGTGGCCGACCCGGTCGGTGTATCTGGCGATGGCCGCCTCGACGTCGTCGCCGTTGACCGTCAGGTGGTAGAGGTCGGCCAACAGCGCGACGTTGGTCGCGCCCGTGGCGCGTTCGACCCGGTCGGCCGCCGCGATCGCGTCGGCGGCGTGCCTGAGCGGGTAGCGCGGCGCCCCGCTGACCGGCTCGACCAGCACGACGGCGTCGATCTCGGCGGCTGCCGCCGCCGCGGCCGCGAGGTTGCGCACCGCCAGCTCGTCCTGCTCCTCGGCGGCCACACCGTCGACCCGGTTGCCGTAGAGCGCGTTGAAGGCGCGGGTGCCGAGCTGGGCGCCGATCCCTACGGTCACCGCGACGTTGTCCAGGAACTCCGCTGACCGGGCCGGCCAGGACACCAGCCCCCGATCACCGCCCGCCATGTCGCCCGCGGCGAAGTTGAGCCCGACCAGGGCCACCCCGGCGTCGCGGATCGCACCGATGAACGCATCGATCTCGTGGTCGCCGGGCACCGCATCGGGGAACGGCCACCAGAACTCGACGGCGTCGAACCCGGCGGCGCGGACGGCGTCCGGCCGGCGCGGCAGGGGTAGCTCGGTGAACAGGATCGAGCAGTTCACCGCGTAGGACAGGGTGTGGCCCATCGTCCGTTCGGGCTGAGCTGTCCGGTCGACCATGGCCAGGAGATCTCCTCGTTAAGTTCCGCTAGATGGAATTAGTCTTTCGTCTGAAGGAAGAGTGTGAACGCTCGTGCTGCCGGCGTCAAGGGTCCAGTCCGGTGCCGCATTGGGCGCGTCGTGCCTGCGCGGGGTGCGGATTTGAGGCCGGCGCGCACCGCCAAGCCCGCCCGTGGTCACAGTCGGGATGCAAGGTCGGCGCGGACCCGAATGCAGCATTGACGGCGTGTCGCGCCGGTTCTAGTCTCCTTCGCTATAAGGAATAGTTCTTCCGCCAGATGGAAGAATAGTAAAGTCGGACGCCTCTCGATCCGACGCGTCCCCGTATCTCAGAGGTGGCCCATGTCCTCCTCCGCCACTGTGGCTCCGAAGCAGTCCCGAGGGGTCAAACACCCGGTGGACGAGGTGCTGCCGGTCCCGAAGCTCGCCGTGTACGGCTTCCAGCACGTACTCGCGTTCTACGCCGGTGCGGTGATCGTCCCGATCCTGCTGGCCAGCGCGATCGGCCTGTCCACCGAGCAGCTGATCCACTTGATCAACGCGGACCTGTTCACCTGCGGGATCGCGTCGATCATCCAGGCTGCCGGGTTCTGGAAGGTCGGCGTGCGGCTGCCGCTGCTGCAGGGGGTGACGTTCACCGCGGTCTCGCCGATGATCGCCATCGGGTTGGCTGCCGGCGGGGGCACCGAGGGGCTGGTGCACATCTACGGCGCGGTCATCGTAGCCGGCCTGTTCACCTTGTTGCTCGCGCCGTACTTCAGCCGGCTGATCCGGTTCTTCCCGCCGGTGGTGACCGGCTCGGTCATCACGATCATCGGCATCGCGCTGCTACCGGTCGCCGCGCTGGACGTGGTCGGCGGCGGATCCAACCCGCAGCCGACCAACGGGCAGAACTTGGCGTACGCGATCGGCACCTTGGTGCTCATCGTGCTGATGCAACGGTTCTTCCGTGGCTTCCTGGCCACCGTCGCCGTGCTGGTGGGGCTGGTGGTCGGCACCCTGGTGGCCTGGGCGTTGGGCGACGCGACGTTCTCGGCGGTTGCCGGCTCCCCCTGGGTGGGTGTGACGACACCGTTCTACTTCGGCTGGCCCAAGTTCGCCCTTGCCGCGATCGTCTCCATGATCGTCGTCATGGTGATCACCGCGGTCGAGACGACCGGTGACGTGTTTGCCACCGGCGAGATCGTCGACAAGCGCATCACCCGCGACGACATTGCCAGGGCGCTGCGGGCGGACGGCCTGGCGACCACCATCGGCGGAGTCCTCAACTCCTTCCCGTACACCTGTTTCGCGGAGAACGTCGGGCTGGTGCGGCTGACCCGGATCAAGAGCCGCTGGGTGGTGGTCGCCGCCGGGGTCTTCATGATCGTGCTCGGGGTGTTGCCGAAGGTCGCCGCCGTCGTCGCGAGCATCCCGCCGCCGGTGTTGGGTGGTGCGGCGCTGGCCATGTTCGCGACGGTGGCCGTGGTGGGTATCCAGACCCTGTCGCGCGTCGACTTCCACGACCACCGCAACGTCGTCATCGTTGCCACCAGCATCGGCTTGGCGCTGCTGGTCACGGTGCAGCCGGACGTCGCGAAAGCGGTACCGACCTGGGCGCAGATCATCCTGGGCAGTGGCATCACGATCGGCAGCCTGACCGCCATCCTGCTCAACCTGGTCTTCCATCACCTCGGCGGCGGGCGAGGTCCCGCGCTCGCTGGCCGGCCGGGTCAGGGCCAGGTGCGGCTGGACGACGTCAACTCGATGAGCCGCGAGGACTTCGTGGACACGTTTGGCCCGCTGTTCCAGGGCCCGCGCTGGGTGGTGGAACGAGCCTATGACCGGCGTCCGTTCGCCGACACCCAGGCATTTCGGTCGGCGGTGCAGGAGTCCTTGCTCACCAGCTCACCCGAGGAACAGACCGAGCTGATGAGCTTCTACCCCTCCCTGGGCAGCGACGCCGTACGCGAAGGTGAGGCCGGCAGCTATTCTCACCGCGACCAGGCCACAGCCGGACTGACCCGGCTCACCGACGAGGACCACGAGTCCTTCGTCGAGCTCACCAACGCCTACCAGCAGCGGTTCGGTACGCCTCTCATCGTCTGCGTTCGCGACGCGGGGGACCGTCACCAGATCCTGGAAAGCGGATGGGCCCGGATGAACAACTCCCCGGTGCACGAGCACACGGCGGCGCTGATCGAGATCGCCAAGATCGCCAACCACCGGTTCGACGACCTGGTCGCCGAGGCCAACCCGATCCACACCGCGCGGACGAGGCAGTTCAAGAGACCCGAATGAGCATGGGGCGCGCTCCGACGCCCGCGTACCACCGGGAGCAAGTCATGGCCCTGCCCCTCGCAGGCATCGGTCTGGGCGCGCTGAACGCGGTGCCCGACGCCGAGCTCGAGCCGGCCCTGCTGGCCTGCTGCTCGTCGCCGGCGTGGGTCGGGGCGATGCTGGCCGGCAGGCCCTACCGGGGTCTGGCCGAGGTACTCGAGGCGTCCGACGTAGGGCCTGCC
>Ga0193743_1003769_pt1 | contig 10022 bp, 17 predicted proteins | sample L2c2metaG_FD_143038 | JGI IMG/M metagenome (GOLD analysis project Ga0193743, IMG submission 143038) | Soil microbial communities from a riparian zone of the East river system, Colorado, United States - L2c2 | ecosystem: Environmental > Terrestrial > Soil > Riparian zone | place: USA: East River...
AGAGCCGGCAAAGAGATGGGCAGCTTTTCTGAAAAACCACCGAGAAGCGATTGCTGCGATGGATTTCTTCGCGGTGCCAACGTTAGCCTTCGGCGTGCTGTACTGCTTCTTTGTCATCGCGCACGACCGGCGAAAGATTCTCCACTGCAACGTCACCAAACATCCGAGGAGTGCCTGGATCACTCAACAATTGCACGAAGCGTTTCCATACGATTCGGCGCCCGGCTACCTGATCTTCGACCGGGGCGCGAACTTCAATGAGGAAGTCATTCGCACGTTTGCGGAGCTTTGGTGTCGAGCCCAAACGGACTAGCTTCCGAAGTCCGTGGCAAAACGGCATCGCAGAACGTTGGGTAGGGAACTGCAGAAGAGATCTACTTGACCATGTGATTGTGCTCAATGAGCATCATTTAAAGCGACTGATGACTGAGTACATTCGTTATTACCACGAGGATCGGACGCATCTTGCGTTGGGGAAGGGAACGCCGGCGGGTCGTGAAGAAGTGAAGATTTCCGATGCAGCTTGCAGGATCGGTATCCATGCCGAGACTTGGTGGCCTGCACCATCGTTACGATCTGGCCGCCTGAATTCGCTCCGCACACATTACTCGATAAGACTGAATTGACGAATGGGAGAAGTGTGTCTGCTGGCTTGTCTTAGAGCGCTCAGCGTTGTTTCGATTTCTCTCTGCGCTTACCCAAAGCCAATTTCGTAGTCGAAAGCTCTTGCAGAACTACCTCGTACTCGAGTATCGCCGCCATTTCACACTAGGATGGAATTTTTGGCGAGTTACACCTAGAAGAATGACGCGTGAATAGAGAAGAGGATCCTGTGCGACCGCCACGAAGACATCATAACGTCGTAGTGTCAGAAAGTTCAGGCATCGTGCAGTAGCTTCGGAATGATGGCCAATCCGGAAGTAATCCACTTGGCCATCAACGAGCTTTTCGGTCAAGCGGCTATTGCGTGTGGCCAGGAAAACGCAAGTTATTGCTAAACCATAAAAGTAACCGTTGCGATTGGCCTGAACCATCAGCTTGTGCGGTTTACCTTCCCACAATGCATCAATCAGCAACGGCGGCCACGGCATCGTGGCTTGTCTGCGATCTGCGGCACTGTCGCCGGAGAGGTAATCGAGTCTCGGAATGAAGACAGAGTCGCGTTCGGATCGAGATCAACGCCATTTCTGTTAGGACGTACTCCCAACTCCTGCCAAAATCTCTCAAGGTCAACCGTGACCGGCTTGTCTTTCCACGCCGTATACATATCGACAAGAACGTTGGTCCCAGTCGCCCGGTCGCCGATCTCAAGCACCTTGATCAGGGTTCGCTCCTGATCGATCGTGGCACCTTCCCCAACGATCGCACGCAGTGCATTCTGCAAGCCTTTGCGATTATGAGTCTGGCGTCGAATTGTTATGTCGGCCACTAGGCAAAACAATGCTCCTCCCCAGTAGGTGCGCCCCCAGCTATGGGTTCGATCGAGGCCTCGGTCACCAGGCTCCGGTTCGCCGTGAGGCATTCCACGTACCATTCCGAGCCACACCTGATTGATTGGCAGTCCCCCCGCCTGCGCGCGTGCGATGGGCTCGATGTAGCTGGCAATGCCCTCCTCCATCCAGTGCTGATTGTCTGGCAATGAGGCCAGGGCCATATGTACGAGTTCGTGCGTCATCGTCCAGTCCTCGGCGAGATCACGCTCAGTCACGTGCTGTCCGAGACGCATGCGCGTCACGGCCTGGAAGCCATTTATATTTCCCCATGTTGTTCCGTGAATCGAGCTATCGATATCGGAATCGGAAACGACACGAACGAGAACGGAATTCACCGGGAACTTTCCATAGAATACGGTCACCGCCTGCGCCGCATTTTGGATCCATAAGGTGATCTGTGCGGGATTGACATCGAGATGAGCGGTATCCATCTGAACGTCAATCGTGGCACTGCCGATTACCAGCAGGCGCGTCGAAACGATGCCGCGCGCCCCCGGCGCATCGATTTGCTCCGAATTGTATAGTCCAGAATACTTCGAACCAGCAGCCCCTCCTGGGACCACAAGTGTGATCAGAGTAAGAAGAACAACTGGCCATCTATCCATAGTAGGTGCCTCTCAGTGGCGAAACGTCGTCCCCAGCCAACAGGAGGTCCGGATGAAACGCGTGCAGTTGCCTTTTCGATCGCCACCCTGGCACTGATCGGAGTAGAGGATCACCTGCGCTTTTGTTGGTGTCCTCATCTCTACACCGCACAGGGCGGTTCTGCTTCCCCGCCTGAGGCGGCATTTTCTGCCGACTGACAGAACCATCCTAACTCGGCCGCATGGGCAAAGTACTCCTGAGTCTTCGCAACCTGATCCTCTGCGGAGCGCGTGCCTTCTCGGAAGGCGTTCTCGAGCGCGACGCCGAGAGACTCACCCGCTTGAAGTGATATCAGCAGAAGGAACGCTTCGAGATCGATCCGCCTGTAGTACACCGAATTCTCATAACGGTGTACCGCAAGGTATACGTCTTCGCGTTTCATCTCCGGAAGAACGGCCTGCGTCGTCTGCCGACGCTCAGACATCGCATTGCTTCTGATATTGCTGGGGCCAGTCTCACGGTGTACCGCGAGTACCAACTCGTCGACCGGGTATCGCAGATCGAGCAGCTGTACGTGAGGCTGGAGTCGCAGACGGGTTTCCGCAGTGAACCCAGCGAAGCCAGCCGTGTCCACCGGCGGCAATGCAGCCCGGTCGAAAGCTTCAACGTAAGCCCATTCGAGTCTCGCGATGTCCATAGCGAGATCATGCCGATCCGGAGCAACCTCGATGTGCTCCAGGAGCCACTCCGGGAGCCTGGAACCAAGGTTGCGCAGCGTGAATGACGTCGACGGATTGTCGCGAAGATACGCGAGGACAAGGAGATCGAATGTTTCACTGCCAAGCACCGCATTGAGAGCAGGGAAGTCTTCACTGACTGCATCGATGAGACGAAACCAGTACTGCCGATTGTAGATTTCAAGACGCTCGAAGGACGAGAGCATGCTGTTTGGCTTAATATAGCTCTCGGCTATTACGCTTGTAGATTGACCATCGCTAGTGGTTGGCCGCATCTGAAAGTCCGCTGTAAGCGGTCGCATCACATCCTCCGCCATTCGACGTTGCATTTCGAGCAGATTCATCGGCGCACGACCTCCTCGACAGCTTCTTCCGTTTCGGCTGCGATGCCTTCGAGGCTAGCAACAACCGGCTTAAGATACCCTGTCGCCTTGAGTGCCTCACCATGAACTTCGTCAAATGACGGAATGTTGTCATCCCACTCCAGCAGCGTTGCCGTTGGACCAGTCCGTTCTATCGCTCGCGCATACAGGGTCCAAACGGGATCCAGTACTGGATGATCGTGAGTATCGAGCGTGTACTTCTCGAACTTCGAATGTCCCGCAATGTGAATCTGCGCAACCCGCTCGGCGGGCACGCTGTTCACGTAGTCGAACGGATTGAAGCCGTGATTCTGGGACGACACATAGATATTGTTGACGTCGAGCAGAATGCCGCAGTCCGCTGCTTCGACGACTTCATTCAGGAACTCCCACTCCGTCATCTCGGACTGGTGAAACTCCGCATAGCTGCTAACGTTTTCGACTGCGATAGGAATTTCAAGGAAGTCCTGCACTTCGCGGATGCGGGCAGCGGTGGCTTTCACAGCTTCAAAGGTGTACGGCATCGGAAGGAGATCATGCGTGTATCGGCCATCCACACTGCCCCAGCACAGGTGATCGGAGAGCCAAGGGGTCTTCGTGCGCCGCGTGAGGGTCTTGAGGCGCTTGAGATGTTCGCGATCCGCCGGATGCGCCGATCCAAAATACATCGATACACCGTGTTGAACCACCCGGTATCGATCAAGAATCTGGTCGAGCACCTGCAAGGCCCGGCCACCATCCACCATGTAGTTCTCGGAGATGATTTCAAACCAGTCGACGACAGGCTTCTCGGCAAAGATGTGATCGTAGTGAGGAACTCGCAGGCCGATTCCCACGCCGTAGTCGCCAAATCCATTGAAACGATTTGCGGGCATTTCCTACTCCGTTAGATCAACGATTGAATGCTAACTGGAGGCTTGAATATGGCTCAAGCCTCCAGACAAAAGAAAATAGTTAGCTCTTTGCGGGTGGCTTGGAGCCGTCGGTAGCGCATCCGCCCTTGCCCTTGCAGTCATTCTTTCCAGGATGTTTGCCGCCGCCCTGTCCCTTGCAGTCATTCTTTCCCTTACAGGCGTGCTTGGGCAACTCGGGCTGGGTGCTCTGGGCGAGGAGGACGCCGGCCTGCGAAGACTGGCTCGCGGTTGGGGTGCCATCCGGCTGGATCGGTTGTGCGTTTACACGGATTGCGGTGCCACCGAGCAGGCCGGCGAACGCGGCGGCCAAAGCGAGCGACTGTGCGGAATTCTTCATAGGGGTAAACCTTTCTTTTGGTTGAGCCAAGCGCAATGCGCAGGACGTTGAGTGTGGCTACGGGAATCGTAGCAAGTGGTGAGAACGGGTCTCACCGGTTTCCTTTTGTACCGCACATTGGAGTGCGAGAAGTTGCAAAGGTTACAGGCAACCTCAAACAAAAGGAATTGACAATGCCTAACGTAGGGCATCGTCTAAGCCCATTGTTACCTGTCACCTGAAGGCGTAGCGCCGGCTGGCCATCCTCGCAAAAAGTCACCATATCAGGCTTTGCGAAGCAAACACATTCGGTTCGTTTGAAAACGTAGAAAGCTAGCTGCTCTCTGGAATGCTTGCAGGTGCGATGCGTCTCATCTCCTCCTCCAAACGAGCATGCAGACGTTCACTGAAGCCGAGTGGCAACTCGAAGACACGCTCATCCGCCGTGAGGATCAGGATATTCCGCGTCGAGTCCAGAATCGCTGAACAGATCTCGCAATGCTCTAAGTGTTTCTGCACCTGTTCCAGCTCCTCCGGCGCAAGCGCTCCATCCAGATAACCGGAGATGTGCTCCCAGACGTGCTTGCAATCTATAACCATGGGAACCACCTCCGCTTAGGATTCGCCTGTTTCAACTGGGGGGCAAGTTTTTTTTGCAGCATCATGCGGGCCCGATGTAACCGGACCTTTACCGATGCTACTGTGATACCAAGCGCTTCCGCCGACTCATTCACGGTCAATTCTTCTACATCCCGCAACAGAAATATCTCCCTATAGATCAAAGGCAGGTCGGTGATGGCCTGCTGCAACATGGACCTCACCTCCTGCCGCTCCAACGCCTCCGAGGGAATCTCGCGCCAATCTCGTAACAGCGCAGGGGAGGTATGGCCCTGTTCATCTGGCTGCTCGTCGAGGGATTGAACCTTCATCGTTTTCTTTTGGCGAAGACGGCTTCTTGCCTCGTTCAAGGTGATACTTACCAGCCACGTGCTGAACTTCGATTCCGCGCGGAAACCCTTCAGGTTGCGAAACGCCTTCAGGAAGGCCTCCTGTGCGGCATCTTCCGCGTCTGCCTCATTTTGAAGCAACGATAGCGCCATACTGTAGACGCTGCGCTCGTATGGCCGGATCAGGTCATGAAATTCGTGCGTATTGCCTGAAAGGATTGAGGCGATCATCTGCGCTTCGTCCCTGCTCTCGGATATCTCCATCATTGCTTGTCGACCCATGCGCGGTAACGCTTCGCCAAAAATGCATCTAGGGAGAATAGCCCCGCACCGAATATCAGAACTATAGTGGACGCAAATAGAAATGTGTATGGATCGGCGACATAGAACTTACCGGGTCTGAGAAGATCGAGGAGAGCGCTTCACGGTCCGCAGTCCAATATGCAACCAGCATATTGCCTGCCAGCAGCAATCCAGTCAGTCTCGATCCGAGGCCCAAGATCAGTAGAATTCCACCTACGAACTCCAGACCGGAGACGAAGTGCGCATTCGCGGCAGGAAACGGGATCTGCAGACTGGTAAAGAAGTCCGTGATCTTGGCCAGGTGGTGCAGCTTGCCCCAACCCGACTGTGCGAACTGCCATCCCCAATAAAGCCGCACCGCCAGGAGAAATGGAGACTGCAGATATGAAATCAGGCTCGAAAAACGAGCGCATAACTGAACCAAACTTTTCATCAGGTCTTTTCCCTCTAGGCGGCTAGCGTCACGCATAGCCGACCGATTGCTATCGAATGTTCAAATGCTGTCTGCGCCTCTGAGGCACAGTCGGTCTGCAAAACGTTAGAGCCCTGGTTGTCAGATTAGTTACAAGACTCTGAGCAAATCTCTTGAACTCCTCCCGTAACTTCACGAAGGGATCACCTATATGAAGGCGCGCCCCGTGCAAGGTGAGGCATATTCATAGATCATGCAGCCTAAACGTCATAAATACGCTCAGTGGCGTGCTCTTGAGTGTTCCAACTCTGTCAGGATGTCCTCAGCGCTGGCCCGATCCCCATGGGAGTGGCTGATTTTGCGGAAGAACAGCACACCTTTGCGATCGATCAGGAAGGTAGAAGGATAGGCTGTCTCTTTTGGCGCAACCCAGCGAAGTCCATATTGATTGGTCAATTTGTAGTCCGGATCGATCACGAGATGCAGGTTTGCAGGAAGCGGGTTTTGCTTCGATAGGAATTCTTTCGCTCGCTGATCGAGATCCGCAGGCGGCCCCGGATACACCAGCAGTACTTCAGTCCCGAGCGCCGCAAACTTGTCGGCATTCAAGATGAAGTCGTGCGCCTGTTTTTGGCAGTAGGGGCATTGATAGCCTGGATAACCGCGGAGAACAACCAAGACAACCGTACCTTTAGACTCCAGACCGGCTAGGTTCACCGGCTTTCCCTCTGGCGTTTACAAGGTAAATTCAGGAGCTTTTTGTCCTACGTCGGGGGGTTCGGCCAATGCTTCAAACGAAAATCCGAGGAGCACAGTCAATAGACACAAAATCGAGGCTTTCTTGACGAACATGTTGATCTCCGATCAGCAAGCTACCCCGACAAAAGGGCAGGTTTGTTATCAAACTGCGAATCTATCTGCTTGTGTTCAGGTTGGAGTCAAATCGCCGCAGAAAGGTTACAAGGATCGAATGTTTTCACAGGGATTCCGAGAGCCTTTCTTAAGTAATATCGTGAACTCAGCTGGTAACAACCATGCCTAGCGAGGACGATGGAGGAATTGGTGCGCAGTCCACTCGGCTAGAACCAGCATGATCGTGAGGACGGAGATACAGAACCGGAAAAGTTCGGCTCGCCTCTGTTTCAGGGACAAGGCACGAATCCTCCACTGTGATGCGGGGCGAGCACGCAGACGACGGGCTCGCCAGAGTACGTAGAGATTGATCAGTGAACCCGCGAGAGCCATCGTCATCATGGGGATGCGGATGATATCGCTATGGAAGCCTCCGGCTAGCCTGTCGAGGCCCAGCGCAGCAGCAAGCGATCCCAATCCGACAGCGGCGCTGATGCCGCTGAAGGCGATGACCGCGGTGCATGCGCTCTGCAACACAATGAAGAGCAGGCTAGTGAAATTGACTACCCACATCCGAGAATTTGCCGCGGCGGATGGTGCCGAGTCCTGTTTCTTCGAGACTTCATTCATGCGGTTCGTCATTTTTCGTTGTTGCGATTCTGGCTGCAGGCTAGGTCCGCAGCGTGTGCTGAGGCTTAGAGTCGGAAGCATGCGTATTGGTTACAACGGGCTGAATTTCCTTGCAGCTCTTATAGCGAAGCGCTCGGTCCGGAAAGTTGTAACTCTCCACTGGAGAGCGCGTCTCATCCTCAACCCACAACGAGGGGCCCTCCCGATGCAGCAGCGAACAATCCTTATAGCAGTACCCACTGCATCCCTCGTCGTGGGACTTATTGCTTTACGAGCGCAAACTCCGGCGCAACCCAATCAGGCAGATCAAAAGTCCCAACCTCGGGCCGTACTCGTTGAACTCTTCACCTCGGAGGGATGTTTGAGTTGCCCACCCGCGGACGCATTGCTTCGTGGGATCGACGGCAAACGCACCGACTACGGACAGCTGATCGTGGGTATCAGCGAGCATGTTACCTACTGGAATCAAGTCGGGTGGTCTGATCCCTTCTCTGCCCCTGCGTATACCGAAAGACAGAACACCTATGGCGCACGCCTTGGCCTCGACAGCGTATACACGCCTCAAATGGTGATCAACGGAGAGGAGCAGATCGTAGACAGCGATAGCGCTAGTCTCCTGCGCGCCCTTCAAAAGGAGGAGCATCGGCCTCAATTGGACATACATATCGCTTCCGCGAGCATTAGCGGCAACATGTTGATGGTCGATTTTTCTGTGGATGGGAATGTCCCAGGGCAGGGTGTAGACATCTTCGCGGTTCTGGCTGAGGATGTCACCAGTTCGAACGTGCTGCGAGGTGAAAACTCAGGTCGCACGCTCTCCCATGTTTCAGTTGCAAGAAGCATGACACGCGTGGCGAGCTTCAAAACCGCAGCCGAACAATCCGTTCATATTCCTGTTGCTAAATCAGTTATGACCCGACCGAGTCAAGGACGCCATTTAGTCCTGTTTGCTCAGACCACAGGATTGGGACGGGTGCTTGGGGTAGACATCAAAACACTCTAGAGATCCGTAAGTCCATTGAGAGATTGATATGGAACAAGTTCGTCTTCTTAGTTGGGCTCTCCGGTACAACTTCGACGATCCGACAACCCATTGGTCCGATTCGTGAAAACCCACAGTCGAGAGCATTCCTGCTGGATGTCATGAAAGAGGTTGTAGCGCTCGGGCGAGCGTTAGGGGGCGTTCTTCGTGAAGACTACGCGCAAGATAGGCTCACTCTTTGCGATTCCTTGCCGCCGTCCATGACATCCTCCATGTACCACGATCTGGATAGCGGGAATCGTCTCGAGCTGCCTTGGCTGAGTGGCGGCGTGGCTGAATCGGGGCGAACGGTCGGTACACCTACACCCCTCAATCGTGCCATCTCAGATATTCTTGCGCTCTACTCTTCCGGAAGGAGTTGATTGGGAAGGTGCTCCTCACGGAGCTGCAGCACACGATGGTTGAATAAGTCTGTAGCAGACGGCGACGGCTAGAGTGTGTGGCAGAGCACGTAATGGAAGTATTCCTCAACAATGATGAGCACGAGGCTTACGATCGAAAGAATGAGTTGCTGCCGCTCCCGCCTCTTGGTATCTCTTGTCAAAGGTCTTTGCCGCCAGCGTGAAGCCGGGCGTTTGCGAAGATGACGAACATGCGCGAGAACGGCTAGATTCAACAGCGAACCCGCGAGTGCAACAGTCATCATAGGTATGCGAATCCAGTCCGCGTGAAAACGGACCAGAAACGCACCTGCGCCCACAGTCATTGCGAGCGAGCCCAATCCAATCGCAACGCGTACAGCGTTGATAGCAAGGACTGCGGTACAGATGCTTTGCAGCAAGGCGAAGAATGCGCTGGACCATGCGATCGCGCGCCGTGCGGTCTCCGCTCTGTCTTGAATAAGCCTCGACGAGGCATTTCGAGATTCAATCGGCCCAGGGGAGGTAATCGGCATGAGAGAGTGCGCTCCAAAAGTGAGGGACATCACTTCTTCTGTTGCTTTACGATTTTTTTCTGTTGCTTACGAATTTTATACGATTTGAGCTGCAGCGTTCGCAGTTCCAAGAGAACTCCCGTTTGCCTGTCATGTTGTCCCTGATGCGGATGCATTTCGACGGCAACTTTGACTGCGAGCTCGGCGCCCTGATTAAGGCACACCGAAAGAAGCGACGCCGACGCGCTTGTGATATCTCGAAAGGCGGTCGAGCGGGGTGAGCTCCCGCGCGACACGGCGCCGAACCCGTACGCCATCTCATGCTCAGAAGCGCGCAGAACCTCATCATTTCCGCCACGAGCATTATTCGGATGAGAATCTCGAACAGATCGTCGACCTCATCCCGAATGTCTACATCGATAAATATGCTAGAACTGGTTTTATAAATAGGTTCGGCCTCAAGCGAGGGACTTACGCATGAGGAGGAGTGGTTGTTGAGCTTCTTCTATGAAGAAGCGGCCAGTGTTGTTGAGCGAAGAGCAGGGGATGATGTTG
>Ga0193743_1003770_pt1 | contig 10012 bp, 3 predicted proteins | sample L2c2metaG_FD_143038 | JGI IMG/M metagenome (GOLD analysis project Ga0193743, IMG submission 143038) | Soil microbial communities from a riparian zone of the East river system, Colorado, United States - L2c2 | ecosystem: Environmental > Terrestrial > Soil > Riparian zone | place: USA: East River...
ATCGTGGTCGAGCGCCAGCATCAGCTCGTCGTAGACCAGCGCCAGCTTCTTGATCAGCAGGCCGCCCGGATAATAGTTGTCGGCCCAGGTGTCCCACACGGCAAACAGCGGCGCGATCGCCTTCACTGCTTCGTGGCCGGTGCTGGCGAGAAAATCGCAGGCCGCGCCGAGATAGGAGATGCCGGTGGCGCCGATCCGGCCATCGCTCCATTTCTGCGCCACGATCCAGTCGGCGATGGCGCGGTAGTCGGCGCGCTCGCGTGGGCTGCGGAAGGCGTCGCGCGTGCCGAAACTGGCGCCGGTGCCGCGCGCATCGACCACGACCAGCGCATAGCCGCGCGGCACGAACATGTCGCGGTACTTGTAGGAGTTGGGCGACGGCTCCACATTACTGCCGGCCGCCACTTCGAAGCGGCGCACATAGGGAGTGAGAATCAGGATGGTCGGCCACCGCTTGTCAGCATCGCCGTCGGGCAAAATGATGTCGACGGCAAGGCGGCAGCCGTCCGGCATCGTGACATAGACCGAGCGCGGCGCGCCCACCTGGTGCTCGGCCGGACGGCCGGCAAGATAGCGGCTGGGCGGCACCTTCCAGGCCGAACCAAGGTCATCACGATCCGGCATGGCCGATCCCCTCACGGATTTTCATTTCGCCGTCATTGATGTTGCAACTGTCGCCAAAAAGCCACGAAAGAATGGAGTTTCCCCGCCCATGAAACACACGATCTCCCGCCGCCGCACGCTGGTGCTTGCGGGCGGCGCGCTCGCCACACCGATGCTGGCTTCGGGCCTTGCCCGCGCCGCCGAGGACTGGCCGACCAAGCCGGTGCGCTACATCAATTCCTTTCCGGCCGGCGGGCCGACCGACGTGCTGTCGCGTGTCGCCTGTCAGAAGCTGAGCGAGCTCACCGGCCAGCAGTTCATCGTCGAGAACAAGGGCGGCTCGGGCGGCAATGTCGGCGCCGATGCGATCGCCCATGCGGCGCCCGACGGCTACACGATCGGCCTCTACAGCGTGGCCTCGCACGCCATCGCGCCCACACTCTACGCCAAGCTGCCGTACGATCCCGCCAAGGACTTCACCGCGATCACCATGCTGTGGTCGCTGCCCAACCTCCTGATCGTGCGGCCCGGACTTGGGGCCAAGACGGTGCCGGAACTGATCAAGCTGGCGCGCGCCAATCCCGGCAAATACTCGTTCGCCTCGTCGGGCTCGGGCACGACGGTTCATCTCGCCGGCGAGCTCTTCAAGTACATGGCCAAGCTCGACCTGCTGCACGTGCCCTATCGCGGCAGCGCCCCGGCGACCCAGGATCTGCTGGCCGGCCAGGTCGACATGATCTTCGACAACATCCCGGGCTCGCTCGCCCAGATGCACGCCGACAAGGCGGTTGGCCTCGCCGTCACCTCGCTGCAGCGCAGCCCGGCGGCGCCGGAGATTCCGGCGATGGCCGAATTCCTGCCCGGCTACGAGGTCAATTCGTGGGGCGGCATCTGCGGCCCGGCCGGCCTGCCGCCGGCGATGGTCGAAAAACTGTCGGCGCTCACCCAGAAAGCGCTGGAGAGCAACGACCTCAAGGCCACCTACCTCAAGCAGGGCGCGACGCCATTGTGGATGAGCCCGGCCGACGCCGCCGCCTATCGCGCGGCGGACGAGAGGCGCCTGGCGCCGGTGATCAAGGCCTCCGGCGCCCGGGTGGATTGATCGCCGCCTGCGGCGGGCATAGTTTTGGGAAAGGCCGGGCGACACTCGGGACGCCTGCTGTGCGCCGCTGACCTCATGGTCAGCGACGACGTCGTCGTGCGATCTCGCAAGATCGCAGCCACATCCGTCGAATAATATAAGCCAACAGGGCAGCTTCTCCGCAACGTTTCGCTCGTGATCTCGTTTTGAGTTTAGAGGGGAATTTCCATGAAACCAGCTGGACGCTATTGGCTGCTTTTGACGACCGCCGGCGCCTTGGCCGCCGGACTCACCCTTGCCCACGCCCAGCAAGGGCCGCGCGGCAAGACGAGCTACATGCCGGTCGATATCACCGAGCCGTTCTCGACGATCATGTCGCGGTTGTCGGCCGAGAAACCCGCCGTCGAGCGGGAGCACATGGCGGTTCTCAATGAGCGCTACGATCTCAGCAACCGCCCCGCCGCCGGCGTCACGATGGATCGCACAAAGCCGGTGCAGGAAGGAGTCCGTGTCAAACTCGCCGCGGGAACGACATGGGACAGCCTCGCCGGTATGACACCGGAGCAGATTCGCGATCGGAATCTGTTCCCGGCAGGCTTTGTTCCGTTGCCGCATCCCAAACATCGTGAAGGCGGCTTCGTATTTCCGCGCTTCGTGATCGACGAGATCAACCGCCAGGAAGCGCGCGATCTCACGCGGTTCGACGTTGATTACGATATCCCGGATCACTTCCTGCCCGAATTCCCGCCGGCCATGTACCTCAATCAGCGCACCGATCTCGGCGATGTCTCGCAGGGCAAGCTCGTCACGATCAACAACTACTACGAACTGTTCAACGGCATTGTGCCGCCGAAGCAGATCGAGGGGCTGCGCCTTCTGGTGACGCCGTTCCCGCAACAGCAGTACAATCAGACCGAGGACCGCCGCACGGAGAAGCCGAGCCGAGGTGCCACCTGCTTCGATTGTCACTCGAACGGCCATACCAACAAGGCAACCCATCTTGCGCCCGACGCCCGTCCCCAGGAATCCCGTCATCGCATCGTCACCCCGTCGCTACGCGGCGTGCAGATCCAGCGACTGTTCGGTTCGCAGCGCGCCCTCAAGACAATCGAGGATTTCACCCAGTTCGAGCAGGCCGGGGCGTATTTCGATGGCGACCACGTGATCGCCGCCAAGAAGGGCATGAATCCCCTCGATCGCCTCAATCAGGTCGACCTGATGGCGGAATTCCAGGAGGAGCTGGGCTTCCCGCCGGCACCGAAGCTCGACGTCTTCGGCAAGCTCGACCCCGCGAAGGCCAGCCCCGCCGAGTTGCGCGGCCAGGAGATCTTCTTCGGCAAGGGGCAATGCGCCACCTGCCACGCGGCGCCCTACTACACCGACAACCTGATGCACGATCTCCACGCCGAGCGCTTCTTCAAGCCGGTGATGATCAACGGCATGCAGGCGACCAGCGACGGCGCCATCAAGACCTTCCCGCTGCGCGGCATCAAGGATTCGCCGCCCTACCTGCACGATGGGCGCCTGCTGACGCTCGACGACACCGTCGAGTTCTTCAATCTCGTGCTGGGCACCAAGCTCGCACAGCAGGAGAAACAGGATCTGGTACAGTTCCTGCGGGCCCTGTAGCGTATTGGCGGATTCCGAGCGGCCGGCGTGCTTCTACACATCCCCCATCTTATCCTTGGATGAAAGTTGGGGCGCAGGCCATCCGATGCGGACGTTTACAGCGACCCCGCGGGCGGTTGCTCTTGCCCATTGCCTTTGCCCTACCAGCCTCTTGCCAGCGGGCGTAGGTTTGGACGGTGAAGCGTTAGCGGGGCGACGTCCTCCATGACGGAACTTTCCGGATATGTGCTGGAGACGCTGCGGAAAGACGGGGAGTTCATCCTTTACCGCGGCCAGCAACGCGGCAACCCATCCCCTGTCCTGGTGCTGACGCCCATCGCTGAACAGCCGGCGCCGGCGAGCCTCAAGCGGCTCGAGCACGAATACGCGCTCGCAGCCGAACTTGATGCCGCGTGGGCGGTCCGGCCGCTGGCGCTCACCCGTCACGAAGGGCGGACGATCCTCGTACTCCGGGACCCTGGCGGCGAGCCCCTGGATCGGATCCTTGATCTTGGCCAGGGGCAACTGCTCGAGCTCGCCCGCTGCCTGCGCATCGCCATAGGCTTGGCGACAGCGGTCGGCCAGGTCCATCGGCACGGCCTGATCCATAAGGATATCAAGCCGGCGAACGTGCTCGTCGACGACGTCGGCAACGTCTGGCTCACCCGATTCGGGATAGCGTCTAAGCTGCCGCGCGAATTCCAGGCGCCCGCACCGCCGGAGGTCATTGCCGGCACCCTCGCCTACATGGCGCCCGAGCAGACCGGCCGCATGAACCGCTCGATTGATGCGCGCAGCGATCTCTACTCCTTGGGCGTCACCTTGTACCAGATGCTCACGGGCACGCTGCCGTTTGCTGCCGCCGATCCCCTGGAGTGGATCCACTGCCACATTGCGCGCCAGCCGACACCGCCTGGTGAGCGCGCGGCAGTCCCCGAGCCGCTGTCGACGATCATCATGAAGCTTCTCGCCAAGAACGCCGAGGAGCGCTACCAGACGGCCTCCGGCCTGGAAGCCGATCTTCGACGGTGCCTGGAGGAATGGGAGACGCATGGTCGCATCGATCCGTTCCCGCTGGGCGCGCACGACCCGTCGGACCGGTTGCTGATCCCTGAGAAGCTGTACGGGCGGGAGCGCGAGATCGAAGCCCTGCTTGGCGCCTTTGATCGCGTCGTGGCCCACGGCACACCAGAACTCGTGCTCGTATCCGGTTATTCCGGCGTCGGCAAATCCTCGGTGGTGAATGAGCTGCACAAGGCGCTCGTTCCGCCGCGTGGCCTCTTCGCGTCCGGCAAGTTCGACCAGTACAAGCGCGACATCCCGTACACGACCCTCGCACAGGCCTTCCAAACCCTCGTCCGTCAGATCCTCGCCAAGAGCGAAGCGGAGGTGGGCCAGTGGCGGAGTGCGCTTGAGGAGGCGGTGGGTCCGAACGGCCAGCTTATCGTCAACCTCATCCCCGAGGTCGAGTTCGTCATCGGGAAGCAGCCGCCCGTTCCGGACCTCTCGCCGCAGGATGCGCAGAACCGCTTCCAGATGGTGCTCCGACGGTTCCTCGGCGTGTTCGCGCGGCCGGAGCACCCGCTCGCGTTGTTCCTCGACGATTTGCAATGGCTGGACGCGGCAACTCTTGAACTGCTTGAGCACCTGATCACCGGTCCGGACGTGCGGCACGTCCTGCTGGTCGGGGCCTACCGCAACAACGAGGTCAGCCCGTCTCACCCGCTCATGCGGACACTGGAGGTGATCCGCAAGGCGGGAGCGACGATGCAGGAGATTGTGCTGGCGCCCCTCGGGCTCGACGATGTCGGCCGACTCGTGGTCGATTCCCTGCACTGCGATCCGGATTCCGCCCATCCACTGGCGCAGCTCGTGCACGAGAAGACCGGCGGCAATCCGTTCTTCGCGATCCAGTTCCTCACGGCACTGGCCGAGGAAGGGCTCCTCGCGTTCGACGCGGACGCGGCGGCTTGGATCTCGGACTTGGCGCGCATCCGCGCCAAAGGCTACACCGACAACGTGGTGGATTTCATGGTCGGCAAGCTGAAGAGATTGTCCGCCACGACGCAGGAAGCACTCAAGCAACTTGCCTGTCTCGGGAACGTAGCCGAGATCGCCACCCTGTCCCTGGCTTGCGGGGTATCGGAAGAGGAGATCCACGGGGCGCTCTGGGAGGCCACCCGCACCGGGTTGATCCTCCACCTGGACAGCTCGTATGCCTTCCTCCACGACCGCGTTCAGGAGGCGGCCTACACGCTCATCCCTGAAGGCGAACGTGCGGTGGCACATCTTCGGATTGGCCGAGTGCTTGCGTCACGGGCAGCGTCGGAGGAGCTGGAGGAAAAGATCTTCGAGATTGTGAACCAGCTCGACCGCGGTGCCGCGCTGATCCATTCGCGAGAAGAGCGCGCGCGGGTCGCCGAGCTCAATCTTATTGCAGGCAAGCGCGCCAAGGCGTCAACGGCTTACGCCTCGGCGCTGAGTTATCTCGCCGCCGGCCGTGCACTGTTGGCGGACGACAGTTGGGAGCGGCAATACGCGCTCACGTTTTCGATCGAGTACCATCGGGCCGATTGCGAGCTGCTGACCGCCGATCTGACGGCGGCGGAAGAACGGCTCATCATGCTTTCACGCCGGGCCAGGAACCTCGTCGACATCGCCGCCGTGGCGTGCTTGCGCCTGACGCTGTACACGACCTTGGATCGGAGCGATCTCGGCGTCGATGTATGTCTCGAATACCTCCAAAGGGGCGGTGTTCACTGGTCGCCGCATCCGACAAAAGACGCGGTCCGGCAGGAATATGAGCGGATATGGCGACAGGTCGGGAGCCGTTCCATCGAGCAACTCGTCGACCTGCCGTTGATGAACGATCCGGGGTGCCGCGCGACTCTCGATGTTCTGACCGAGGTCGTGACGCCGGCATTGTTTACCGACGAGAACCTGCTCTCGCTCGTGATTTGCCGGATGGTCAATCTCAGCCTCGAGCATGGCAACAGCGGCGGATCGTGCTTCGCTTATGTCTGGCTTGGTATGATTCTCGGACCGCACTTTGGCGACTACCGGGCCGGCTTCCGATTCGGCAGGCTCGGCTACGATCTGGTGGAGAAGCGGGGCCTGCATCGCTACCAAGCCCGTGCCTACATGTCTTTCGGGAATCTTGTCATGCCCTGGACGAGGCACATCCAAACCGGCCGGGATTTGGTGCGTCGCGCCTTCGACGCCGCAAACAGAATCGGCGACCTCACCTTTGCAGCTTATAGCTGCAACAACATGAACACGAATCTTCTCGCTGCCGGAGATCCGCTCGGCGATACGCAGCGCGAGGCCGAGAATGGGCTCGACTTCGCGCGGAAGGCGCGGTTCGGTCTTGTTATCGACATCATCACCGCACAGCTCGGCCTGATCCGGACTCTGCGCGGCCTCACGCCGGAATTCGGCTCCTTCGATGATGAGCGGTTCAACGAGAGCCGGTTCGAACATCATTTGCGGAGTGATCCACGTTTGGCGCTTCCCGAATGCTGGTATTGGGTCCGCAAGCTGCAAGCATGCGTCTACGCAAACGACTACGCTTCCGCTATCGAGGCAGCAGCGAAGGCGCAGCAGCTTCTCTGGACGTCGCCCTCATTCTTTGAGGTTGCCGAATACCATTTCTATGACGCACTTGCGCGAGCAGGACAGTACGACGTGGCATCAGCCGACGAGCGGGCCCTGCATTTGGAGGCGCTGGCCGCCCACCACAAGCAACTCGAAGTATGGGCAGAGAACTGCCCCGAGAATTTCGCGAACCGTGCGTCGCTGGTCGCCGCCGAGATCGCTCGCCTCGAAGACCGCGCCCTCGACGCGATGCACTTGTACGAGCAGGCCGCTCTGTCGGCCCGTAAGCATGGCTTCGTCCAGAACGAGGGCTTGGCCCATGAGGCGGCCGCGCGGTTCTACCTGACGCGCGGCTTCGAGATGATCGGCCACGCATATCTGCACAAGGCGCGGAACTGCTACGACCGCTGGGGCGCGCTCGGCAAGCTGAAGCAGCTCGACGCACGCTACCCGCACTTGCATGCGGAACGAGCTGCTGCCTCTCCCACCGCCACGACCGGCACGCCGCTCGGGCAGCTGGATGTACAGACGGTGGTCAAGGCCTCACAGGCACTCTCGAGCGAGATTGTTCTCGACAAGCTGATCGAGAAGCTCATGCGAATCGCGGTTGAGCATGTAGGGGCCGAGCGCGGTCTGCTCATCCTTCTCCGCGGCGACGAGCCGCGGATCGAAGCGGAGGCGACGACCGGCCGCGGCAGGCTTGAGGTCACGCAGCGACAGGCGGCCGTCACGCCCTCCGAGCTTCCCGAATCCGTGCTCCATTACGTTATTCGGACGCGGGAAAGCGTGATTCTCGACGACGCCGCGGCGCCGACCTTGTTCTCGGCGGATGCGTATGTGCAGCAACGGCGGCCGCGGTCCGTGCTCTGCCTCCCCCTGGTAACGCAAGCCAAGCTTGTCGGCGCACTCTATCTCGAGAACAATTTAACGCCGCGCGCCTTCACGCCGGGCCCCATCGCGGTGCTGGAATTGCTGGCCTCGCAGGCCGCTATCTCGCTGGAGAATGCCGCCCTCTATTTCGATCTTCAGCGGGAGAACACTGACCGCAAGCGGGCGGAAGAGGAGCTGCGACGCAGCGAGGCGTTCCTGGCTGAAGGGCAGAGAATAAGCCACACCGGTAGTTGGAGCTGGAATATTTCCACGGGAAGATTCCTCTGGTCGGAGGAACATTACCGGATCTTGGGCTTCGATCCCAAGGAGGCGGAGCCAACGTTGCAGTTATTCTCGGAACGGATTCATCCAGAGGATCGATCCCTTGTTCAGCAAACTCTCGATGGGGCAATTCGCGAGAGAAGCGGTTTTACACTCGAGTTTCGAATCGCCCTCCCCGATGGATCTAGCAAGTATCTCCACGGAGTGGGTCGTCCCGTGTTAAAAGCAACTGGTGACATGAATGAGTATACCGGCACCACGATGGACATCACCGAGCGCAAGCGGAGCGAGGAAGCGCTGCGCAACGCGCAGGCGGATTTCACACGGGTGGCACGGCTGACGACGATGGGCGAGCTCGCGGCATCGATCGCGCACGAGATCAATCAGCCGCTCGCCGCCATGATCGCCAACGGCGATGCCTGCTTGCGCTGGCTTGCGAAAGACAGACCGGATCTCGACGAGGCGCGACAGGCCGCGGAACGGATCGTCAGGGACGGCCATCGCTCGGGCGACATTATCAGAAGCGTCCGCGCCCTGGCTGGGAAGTCCGGGCCCGAGATGACGCAGCTCGACATCAACGACGCGATCCGGGAAGTCCTAGCCCTGACGCGCAGCGAGCTCCACCGACACGATGTCTCGCTCGAGACCGCATTATCTGGCGATCTCGAACCCATCGCGGGTGACCGGGTTCAGCTGCAGCAGGTCATCCTCAATCTGATCATGAACGGCATCGAGGCGATGAGCGCGGTCATGCGCCAGCCGCGGGTGTTGCGGGTAAGATCTCAGATCGACGGACCTGACGATTTGCTCATTGCGGTCGAGGATTCGGGTCCGGGGCTCGCGCCTGAAACCATGGCCCGCCTCTTCGACCCCTTCTTCACGACGAAGCCCAGCGGCATGGGCATGGGGCTGTCGATCTGTCGGTCGATCGTCGACGCCCATGGCGGTCGCCTCTGGGCGTCGCCGCAAACGCCCCAGGGCGCCGTCTTTCAATTCACCGTGCCGACCGCGGCCAAAAGAGTTTCCTGACCGAAGCGCCGCCCACGGCGGCCCTCTCGCGCCCGAGCGCGAGAGGGCCGTTTCCGTCACATGCCGAGCTGGGTCACGAACTTGGTGTTGAGGTAGGCCTCGAGCGCCTCCAGGCCCCCTTCCGAGCCGTAGCCGGAATCCTTGACGCCGCCGAACGGCACTTCCGGCAGGGCGAGGCCATGGTGGTTGATCGACACCATGCCGCTTTCGAAGGCAGCACCGATCGCCGCCGCAGTCTTGGTGTTCCTGGTGTAGGCGTAGGCGGCGAGGCCCCAGTCCAGGCGATTGGCTTCCTTCACCACGCCCTCGAAGTCCTTGAACGGCGAGATCGGCGCCAGCGGGCCGAACGGCTCTTCGTTCATGATCTTGGCGTTGAGCGGCACGTCGGTCATCACCGTGGGCTCGTAGAAGTAGCCCTTGTTGCCCTTGCGCTGGCCGCCGGTCTTGATCTTGGCGCCCTTGGCGATGGCGTCGCTGACGAACGCGTCCATGGCATGCAGGCGGCGTTCGGCCACCAGCGGGCCCATCTTGGTGTCGGCCTCGAGTCCGTTGCCGACCTTCATGTTCTTGGCAAACGCCGTGAAGCGTTCGACGAACTCCGGATAGACCTTCTCATGGACGAGGAAGCGCGTCGGCGCGACGCAGACCTGGCCGGCGTTGCGGAACTTGTTGGCGCCCAGGATATTCACCGCCTGCTCGAGATCGGCATCCTCGAACACGATGGCCGGGGCGTGGCCGCCCAGCTCCATGGTGACGCGCTTCATGTGCGCGCCGGCCAGCGCCGCGAGCTGCTTGCCGACGGGAGTCGAGCCGGTGAAAGTGACCTTCTTGATGATCGGATGCGGGATCAGGTACTGGCTGATCTCCGACGGCACGCCGTAGACGAGCTGGATCACGCCCGCCGGCACGCCGGCATCGACGAAGGCTTTTATGAGCTGGGCGCAC
>Ga0193743_1003771_pt1 | contig 10009 bp, 12 predicted proteins | sample L2c2metaG_FD_143038 | JGI IMG/M metagenome (GOLD analysis project Ga0193743, IMG submission 143038) | Soil microbial communities from a riparian zone of the East river system, Colorado, United States - L2c2 | ecosystem: Environmental > Terrestrial > Soil > Riparian zone | place: USA: East River...
CAGGGGATCCTAAACATATATATAAACATAAAATACAACAGGAAAGCGCACCTAGCAGGGGATCCTAAAAGAAAAGGATAAGGCCCTGCTAAAGTGGGATGCATGTCTATATACCAAAAATCGGAGTTGAAATAATGAAATGATGAAAAAGATGGAGAATGGTGAAACAGTGATAGGAGTGCTACGTCACGTGATCATCGGACTCCGGTATCAGAGCCGCGAGTGCATTCCGTCTTGGACTAGCGACGATGAGGAGGAATATACAGAGGTGACAGAGAAATATCGGAGGAGACGTTGGACGATGTGGAGCGTCCCCTAACACTATGGGCTTTTTACGCATGTTTGTGCTGGGGAGGAGTAAGAAACATATAGCTTAGAAGGTCACTGTGAGCCATGAAAGTTACTAAAGTGCTGCTGCTATTGCTGTGTCTACCTCACAAAATTTTATACCATTCTATTCGTCTCATTTGTGTGGTTCTAACGCATATACATTTGTCTCAAATGGTGCAGTATTTATTGAGCTATTTATGAATTACTACTGCCAAACATTTGAAGCCAGCACCTGCCATCAAAATCGGCCAATTTCGGAAAAAAAAACAACACCTGCCCTAAGTACCGCAAGTTGCTGTAATTCATCCTAGCAATACTTGATTGTCTTTGTAAAAAAATTTAAGAAGACATATTGAGTGGCCTGGGAGCCATGGAAGTTGCATAATATTTTCAAAGTAGAAAACAAAAAAAAAACTTTTTTTCGGTTCATTTTCAACCTACTCTGGGGCTACGCTTCCCTGCCCTTATGTAAACATATATATATGACATTGTAAACGAGTCGAAAGAAATATTCGACATTGGGTCAATAGCATTCACTTTCTTAGAGAAAAGTGTTGGATTTTATTTTAGCGGTTATTACCACTATACCAGCGGCTCATCTTGAGATGCCAAAGGTAGCCAACCTTGCTTTACCAACATGCCTATGTAGAATAGCTATCGAGTGGATTTGTATTAATAGTAATGGTTCTTCTTTGCTACTCACCATTTCTTTTCATCCAGTTCCCTGATGCCTGCGATTCCAATTGCTCAGGCTTAGTGCCTCATGGTGGAGTTCAAGCTGCTGTGAGTATGTGATATCTATAGGGCATCTGTGTTGGGATGTCGGCTCAAAACTAAGGCTTCTTCCTCCTGCTTGTTTGTTCAAGGGGGCTCGTGGGTGAGCTGGGGCCCCCTCCGTCTTTGCCTGCTCTTCAAGCACTTGGCGGCGCTTGCGTCAGCAGTGTCATAGCTTACCTAAATTGGTGACCATGACCTGGAAACAATTCTTTGGGTGGTCGAAAGTTGAAACCGCACTTCTCACTGGGTTTTAAGTTCCTACCTCACGCTCCAGATCTCGAAGACTAGAAGGTTACTCATGTCTTCTGCAAATATTTCGGGACTTGCAGTGGAATTACTGCAAGAGATAGTATCCTTTGTGCATCAGTTTATCTGTCCACATTGATGTTCAAACGAGACTCCTTTGGAAAGCTGTCTTCACAACAGGTCATTGAATGTTTGAATGATCCATGTTTTAGAATAGAGTTAAGCACTCTAAGGCTTGTCTGCCGACTGTTCAAGCTCGCAGTCGACCCTCTCGTCTTCTCTACGGTCAGACTCAACTTTAAGCGCCCACAAGCTGTCCTTCAACATCAAATATCTACTCTGATTGACGATACCTCCTCCCCATCTCAATATTGCCGAAAGCTACAAATCCCCCTTGAAATGAAGTGTTGCTTCCATAAACACAAGGGCCTTCCTGCCACACTCACACCATTGGCAATACTTAGCCATATACATGACATTACTGCTGCTATTAGTTCCCTTCAGAATATGAGAGTTGTTCTGTATGTACTTTATTGTCTTTGGTGTGCCGTGATTCTCATTAAACTCTCAATAGTTGGGATGTTGAAGATGCCAACTTGATCGACCCTGTCATTGATGGTTTGACTCAACTTCCACAACTCGAGGAACTTTGTCTCCGCTTCCAGTCCCCACAATCTCACACCCTCAAAAACTTCATATTCCCGCTTGAACACTTTTGTCATCGATCTCTTTGTTGTATATCTTTGACTCATGCCTCCGAGGTGTTTGGTGAAGACCTCACCCAGCAGTTATCCAAGATTGTCAAGCAAAATCCTCTTCTCACTCATCTTGATTTCGAGTTCACAGACGGGACACGCCTTGGTAATTGCACATTTCATACCCTCGTGCGAGATATTCCTAAGGGATCTCCCCTACCACTCCGTCATCTTCGCCTTCATAGCTGTCATTTGAGCTTTTATAATTCTACTTTATCTCATCTCAAGTTCCTTTCGTCAATTGATATCTCCTCTTCATTGGACTCGAACTATGACCACCTCTGGTTAGCCCTTGCAGCCACTCCTACATGGCTCAAAGAGATTTCTGTCGATAAAATTTCTAAAAATCTCCTCGACTATCTCACACTTTATTCAGGACTAACAAAGTTCTGTTACATTGATAAATATGACCAGCGATGCCAAAAAGCAGACGTGCACCAATTTTTCAGCATCGTCTTACCAATGCATCAGAATTTGCTCTCTACTCTCATAATATCCACACAATCTCCTAACTTTTGGTGCATCACCCCTGTGTATATGACTCCAATCCTTGCATTGCAACAAATCAAGTTGCTCACAATGACTTTGGCTTTCGACGCCATCTCTTCTGGTTGGATTCCACTTCTTGTGAGTTTATCTTCTATGAGATACATTTGGGATGGATGGAGTTGACTTTCATTGTAATAGAAAAATATTATTATGATGGCCTTCCACCTGCCTCACCTTCAAATTCTTAGATTCAAATTCTCCAGATCAGCCCAAACGTTTCATTGTGGAACAGGTGCTTCTAGTCATCATAAATGGACACTGAAAAGGGTGGAGGAACAAATTCTCTCAGTCAACATCTCAAATCTAGGTCGGTCTTGGGAGTATTTCCAACTCCAAACACCAGGAAGGCATTTTGTTGTTAGGAGATCACATTCGGACTCGGATGGTCGCATGCAATTTATCAGAGATTTGAGCACCCTCGGTCAGACTGTCAACTAGAACATGCATGTAATGAGAGATATTATAAATTGATTTTCTGTGTCATGGTATTTACTGGTCTATAACTTGGAACTGGTCCTTGTAAACCATTATGCATATGTTAGTAACATGTAGCAGAACTGCACCTTTATTAATCTTAGTATTGTCGTTTGTAAATAGTGCTGAATCATGTTTTCAGGCAATGATGAGCCAACTGAAGCGACTTGGAGTGAGTCTTTTTCACCATTGACATTCAAGAAGTTGAAACGGGTTGTCTTCTATTGTGCTTCGCGATATCACTCCCATTACAGCCATTTCAGAAATTCTTGTCAATTTCAGTGAAATCAAATCAAATTAAATCCTCAAATCACTGTATATCGCAAGGTATGAAGCAGAGGGCACCAGCCACTCGATGAAGGCCGGGACCTACCAGAAATCTGCCAACCCAGTCGTTGTCCAGTTTTCTTCACGGAGGGCCACAAATATTAAACTCAAAGGCTATCCTGATGACTGTGAAGTCCTGATCCAAGGTCATCTCTTTTGGGGGGTACGACAACGGCTCATCGACATCAATGGATTCAACGTAGCAGAAAGCCTCATCCTCACAGCTTTTTGGAACCAAAAATGATTGAGCTTTTGAGAACTTCTTGCTTCGAGTCACTGGTTTCAGTGGTCTGATTGTGCAATAGTTGCCAACTTGCCATCCAGGGATTCTCTTTCATCCGAGTCTTCTTGATGCTCACACTTAACCTGAATCCGGGTCCCATGTTCCTCCGTACATTCAGGTTCTTCAAACTTGTCAGTGTACACCAGAATTTTGGCACATACTCTGATCCCTATGCGGCTGGTTTGGTTGGTAACCATATTTTGAGGTTGGATGTAGTTATTGTATGTAAGTGGAGCTGCAGTTGCGTCGATGACATCTGTGTCCTCTGCTAAACAGCTGAGTGGGAAGAACCAAAACTTTGCCAGAATCACTTTGATTCTTGAAATCTGAAGGAGTCAAGGGCTGCTGCCAGACCACTGTTGCTTGTGACAAACCACACTGGCCTCGGGAGCTGCCAAACAAAGGAATCAGTGAAGCCTCAGTAAAGCAGAGCTTTTTGCATGATTCTAGTTTGTGAAAATGACAATACAGTCATTTAGAACAGTGCGACTTTTTTCCTCTTCACCAGGGCCTTTGCGGGGAGAGGTGTCAAACAAGAAGTGCTTTTTCGTTATGTTTTAAACGTCTGTTTACTCTAGACTAACCACCTTGAGGGACAGCCACAGCCGTTGCAAGCCGCGCCCATCATCACAATGTTCCGTGACCTGCGTTGTGTCTCATTAGGTCTTACTGTTGCGTGTATATTAAGTCTCACCCAGGTGCGAGAACGGTCTTCACCTTCCATCTCTTGTATCCTGGGTGAGCTATGGTCCTTATTTTCTTGCTTGTGTTTACCTTCCATCTTGTATACTAGTGTCTACTTTCTTTCGGTTTCATTATCTCGTCCCTCAAATCCACAAACTTATTTGTGTCACAATCTATTACTATGTCACAGGATGGTGAAACATCGTCGAGCAGTTTTACAAGACCGAGTGTCTGTTAGGGCAACTGCGGACAACTTAGTCGAGATCTAGCAGGGGATCCTAAACATATATATAAACGTAAAAAAATAAAAAATACGACAGGAAAGCGCACCTAGCAGGGGATCCTAAAAGAAAAGGATAAAGCCCTGCTAAAGTGGGATGCATGTCTATATACCAAAAATCGGAGTCGAAATAATAAAATGATGAAAAATAATGAAATGATGAAAAAGATGGAGAATGGTGAAACAGTGATAGGAACACTATGTCATGTGATCATCGGACTCTGGTATCGGAGCCGCGAGTGCACTCCATCTTGGACTAGCGACGATGAGGAGGAATATACAGAGGTGACGGAGAAATATCGGAGGAGACATTGGATAATGCGGAGCATCCCCTAACAGTGTCCCCTCAACCAGTGCAGCGCAGTTGCCCAAAAACCAACAAGACATCATCGACAAATGTACCAGTATTGTCCAGGATTTCTGAGCTGGATGAATCTCAAAACCTAAGGCGTCAATCCTCCTCCAGCAATCAATCCCACAGGATGAATCCAGCGAAGACCAGTTCTTATCTACCTATGAACCATATTTCAACATGCTCGACAATTTTGAATGCTACCAAAAAGGTAATGTCGGAAGGATCAATGGTGTCCACCAGCGCATCACAGAGTCCTCGCCCGACGAGCAAGATAATGCCAACAGTCAGCCAACAAGTGACGCCGTCCTTGTTAGGCCATCTAAGCGACCACGGTCGCCTTCATCAGAAGATGAGGACAATGAGTATGAGAAAAGAACTCACCTCGACTTCAGTCTCTTGCCATGGAACAAACTCGAAGAGTCAAACCTCGACTCAACGTCGAAATTATCCCCATCTCTACAGAAAACCCACGCTTTGCTCGAGAATTTCTCTCGGGACGTTAAGCACGCACGATCATCATTGCTCAACTGTAATCAATCTATCCCCCAGTTTCCCCAAGCAGAGTGGCTCAACTTGCTCAGCAGGAACGCCGTCAACCTCAACCATGTGTTCTCCAACATTTACATGGTGTCCTACAACACAAAAGACATTGTTGAACTCGGAAGGAACATTGAGTTACTTCATTGATCGTCCACCCCTGCTAAAATAGTCAAGACTCACGGAGATTGGGTCATCACATGGGACTGCCTGGTCGACGCTACAGTCTTCGTGTTCAAACACAGAAAACAGGAACTCCAAGCATACGGAAAGCATATCCAGCGATACTTCACTTCCCTACCATCCCAGTTGCATTCCAGAGTCATCAATTACAACTGAGCCAGTCGAATAAGGGTGGCTCAGCGACGAGACAATGAGCTCTCCAACATCTCTGAGTTTGCTGATTTGCAAATCCAGTGGATTAACAACCCATCAAACCTGGCTCCAGGTCAATCATCAGAATCCAAACCTAAGCAAAACACGAATCGATGACGAAGTGCAGCCTGCCAAAGATGGAATGAGAATTGATGCCCAAACGCTGCTGCCAATTGCAACTACTTACACGTATGCTCCAAATGCTCTGATGCCAGCCATGTCGCAAGTAGCTGTGGTTCGTCAGGAAAGAAGTAGTAGGGTTGATTCTTCTTTACGATGGGAACGCCGCCCACAGTTTGTTTGAGACTACGTGTGGCCGGATAATGATACCTGTCAAGTTACGACGGCGTTCACTAGCCTGACAGCTCCCCCATTACCTGAACCTCCAGCAAATGAGTTTGCAGACGTCAAGAAACGAAAGTTCATTGAATCTCACCCTTATCTATTCCATATCACCACACCTATCCATATAAATCGCTTTTCTGAATTACTTACCACCCATCCTAACCGATCATTGGTCAAGTCAACCTGTAAAGGGCTCAAGACTGGTTTCTGGCCATGGGCCATTACAGTAAACTTGAGCGCACCTAGTATTGTCGATAACGCTACACTCCAAAAGGTCAGAAATCCTGATCACTTACAGTTTATGAGAGAGCAAAGAGATGAGGAAATCAGGCTAGGCCGTTTCTCAGAAGCTTTTGCCACATTGTCACCTGGGATGACTACCATACCATTATGGGTCGTTCCTAAGCCCCATTCCGATAAATCTCATCTTGTTGTTGATAATTCAGCAGGCGAGTACTCACCTAATTCATTTATCGCATCTGACGAAGCTAGTGTCCATCTGGACACACTTCATGTCCTGGGGAAAGCCCTTATCAAGGTCAGGGAACGTCATGGTGATACTCCTCTTGTTCTCTTTAAAACCGATGTATCACAAGCTTATTGCCGCTTGCCGATGCATCCTTTATGGCAGTTGCATCAGATAGTCACAATTTGTGACCACCATCATGTTGATAACAACAATAACTTCGGTAACCGAGGAGCTGGTTGTCTTTGGGTAACCTTTTTCTCCCTTGTCCTCTGGATTGCCGTTGTTATCAAACTCGTTCATGACCTCTTTGCCTATGTTGACGATGCCTTTTCTTGGGAGTTTGCTGGACAAGTCACCTTCTATCAGCCTTACCAGAAGTTCTTACCAAAAAAACAAGCTGTTCTCTTAAACCTTTTTGATGAGATTGGAGTTCCTCATGAAGAGCGGAAGCAAGTGTTTGGTTCTCCTCTCCAGATTATAGGCTTCAATGTTGACCCAAATGCTATGACCATTACAATGTCCCACGATGCCAGAGCTTAGTTGACTACAGCTATTCGAACATTTGCTAACCCTTGCCAGCGTCGTTCTCTTAAGGATTTCCAGCATCTAGCCGGTTGGGTCAACTGGGCGTTAAACATTTTCCCTCTACTCTGACCAGGCCTCTCAAGTGTGTACAAAAAAATGCGGCACGGTTCGTCCCCTTTTCAAAAATTATCCATTAACAACTCCATCAGCAGCGAGCTTCATTGGTTAGCTGCTCACATTGATAATTTGGACGGCGTCCATATCATCAAATCCTGAGAACGGTCTAGGTCGGATGCGCACGACACGTTCCTTTGTGATGCCTGCCCTGCAGGTATGGGATACTGGTCACCCGGAACCTGTGAGGGTTTCACATGCGCCATTTCTCCATCTTTGCACAACGGTATATTTTTCTTTGAAGCTCTTACCATTTTGTCTGCATTAAGTCATGTTTGCGAATCACCATTGTCCAAACCTCATTGTTTGGCCATTCTTACTGATAGCTCAAACACCTTTGACATGTTTAATACACTGCACGCTTTACCAGCATACAACCCGATCCTCATCACAGCTGTGGATCTACTCATTTCCTCCAGTATCCAGTTGCGAGTCTTTCACATCCCTCGCAACAAAAACAAAGTTGCCGATGCCTTGTCTCGCTTGGACGTCTCAGCTGTGCATCAATTTCAACCAGACTTGGTTGTTACCAAGTTTCACCCCCTCATTTCACACTGGGGGAGGTGCAGTTATGAACAAAAGGTCGTCTTCGTCCAGGCGTTCCCCTAGGGAAACTTGGACACATGACCGCTTGCATTGCGAGCGTGCTGTGGCTATCACATGTGTGATTGAACCAAGTTCTATGTCTTCATACTCATCTGCTGTTAATTCTTATTTTGCATTTTGTTCCGCTCACTCTTTTCTGATTGAACCCACTCCAGATACGCTCAGTTCTTATGCTGTCTACATGGTGCATCACATCAAGCCCAAATCTGTTAGCTCCTACCTCTTGGGTGTTTGCAGTCAGTTGGAGCCATTCTTTTTTGATGTCTGGCTCCACAGACATCATTGGCTTGTTTTGAAAACTCTTGAAGGTTGCCACAAGATGTTCCCTTTGTCGACATCACGCAAACGGCCATTGACTCGTTCAGAACTCGCCGACGTCTCTCATCAGTATTCTTCGTCACTATTATTTGATGATAGTCTGTTCCTCACCCTTCTTCTTACCGGATTTCATGGATTGCTACGTTTGGGAGAGTTCACTTGGCCAGATAAAAGAAACCTACAAGACTATCAAAAAGTCGTCATGCGTAATTTGGTTTGCGTCGATCCCAAATTCTTTCAGTTCACATTACCGGGGCACAAAGCTGACCGGTTTTTTGAAGGGAGTCTTGTCTTAATTCAATTGACCGACCTTGCTGACGATCCTTTTGTACCGTTTGTCAAATATTTGTCTCTACGAGATTGTTGCTTCCCTTTTTGCGTGGAATTATGGCTCAAGGGAGATGGCACCGTCCCAACACGCGCCTGGATTCTCCATCTCCTCCAGAAACATTTTCAGGACAATGTAGGCGGACACTCATTGCGTGCTGGAGGTGCTACTGCCCTCGCAGAAGCTGGCATCCCTGTTCACATGATTCAGGCTATCGGTCGATGGTCTTCTGAGGCTTTCCAGATTTACATCTGTTGCCATCCTGTCCTTCTCACGTCACTTCTTTATGGCTCTCTGAGTCGTTCCACCACTCATCCTCTCAATTATGCTTACCATCATTCTTCACCATAACCACTATAACCACAATCTCAATAAAACACCCTCCCTCCCTCCCTTACTTTGGCCTTATTAGCCTTGCGAGCAATTCCATATCGAGAGGTGTCACTGGTGGTCAGGACGCCTCTTTTTCAGCTAATCAGCTCCCTTTACGCTCCGAGCAGGTGGTTAGTTATGTTTTAAACATCTGTTTACTGTAGACTAACCACCGTGAGGGACAGCCACAGCCGTTGCAAGCCGCGCCCATCATCACAATGTTCTGTGACCTGAGTTGTGTCTCGTTAGGTCTTACTGTTGTGTGTATATTAAGTCTCACCCAGGTGCAAGAACAGTCTTCACCTTCCGTCTCTTGTATCCTGGGTGAGCTATGGTCCTTATTTTCTTGCTTGTGTTTACCTTCCGTCTTGTATACTAGTGTCTACTTTCTTTCGGTTTCCCCACCATCACCCTCCCGTGATAGCTTTCCTCGCAGATGGTGACCTTTTTTCCCAAAGGGTTTTGACGCCGTCCAGAGGTTTCACTGGTGGTCAGGATGCCTCTTTTTTGGCTAATCGGCTCCCTTTACGCTCCAAGCAGGTGGTTAGAAGATTTTTATGTAGTATTTATGTGAAATAATCTTTTTGAATTATCTTATTTTTATTTCGCCAAGAACTGACCGTTTCAAGAAAGAGCTTATACTCTACAGTTATGAGCATGCCTTCTAAGGCCTATTGAGCCTTGCATTGGAATTGGTTCAAAAGGTAGTCTCCTATGTGTGGTAACTCTCTCAGATCTACATACGGCTGATAATCATGGTGATTTGAAAGCTATTTTCACGAAACAGTGGCCGAAACCCACTCGCCAAATTGGTAGAAGTGACTTGCATACTCTAAGGCTTGTCTGCCAACTATTCAAGCTTGACATTGGCCTTTTTCTCTTCTCTACCTTTTTTTTTTT
>Ga0193743_1003773_pt1 | contig 10002 bp, 4 predicted proteins | sample L2c2metaG_FD_143038 | JGI IMG/M metagenome (GOLD analysis project Ga0193743, IMG submission 143038) | Soil microbial communities from a riparian zone of the East river system, Colorado, United States - L2c2 | ecosystem: Environmental > Terrestrial > Soil > Riparian zone | place: USA: East River...
GGCGGGGGAGATCGCAGAGACGGCGACGGGTTTGCGGACCCAGGCGAGGACGTTCTGGTCGTCGTGATTGAGGGTGATGTTGGCACCGGAGTTGATGGTTGCGTTGCCGTGGTGGAGGGCGCTTAACTGCCGGTACCAGTTGAGGAGGGACTGCGGGTCGGCTTCTTCTAATGCGGCGTTTGGGGTCGGATCGGGAGGGGGAGCTGGTTGGCCCTTGGCGGGCGCAGGTGGGGCGTCCCAGTGAATTGTGGCGGATTCTGTGGTCAGGCCTAGCTCCTGACCGTAATAGAGAAGGGCTGCGGTGCGGGTGGTGAGGAGGGTTGTTGCGATGATTTTGGCTATGGCGAGGTCATGTTTGCCGTCGGCGTAGCGGGTCATGCTGCGAGGGTAGGTGGGACCGTCGGTGAGGAGGAGGGGTTGGGTGCGATTCGACTGTTCCTGGCTGGCTTCGATTGCGGGACGGATGGTGGAGGCGGTGAGCTGGAGCTGGGTTCCGGGACGTGGATCCAGGAGGAGTTGAGGGGATGAATCGCGGTTTTGCTGAGGATTTTGAGAGACTTCGTCGGTGATGACGATGCGCTCACCCAGGGAACTGCTGGTGACTTTGCTGAGAGCGGCAGCTTCGGCGGCGGTGGAGGCATGGAAACCGGCTACACCGCGGTTGAGCCAGAAGTGGGCGGTGGCGGCTGGGTCGGGAGTGGGTTTGAGATCTTTGAGGTCTTTGAGATCAAGGAGAACGCGGATGTTGAGCCGGCTGGCCTGGTGGATGAGGTCGTCGAGATCGTCGAGGGTGCCCAGGGCAGGGTCGATGGTTTGGGCGTCTGACACGGTGTTGGTGAGGAGGAGGGCGTCTACGCCTAATGATTGCAGGTAGTTGAGGTGGGCTGGAATGCTTTTGAGGCCGTTTTCACTGAAGTTTTTGGGGTCGATCTGGTAGACGACGGCGTGCTTCCACCAGGGTTCGGCGCTCATGCCGGAGCCGGCCCAGCCGGGGCGTGCGAGGGTTTGAGCGAGAGTGGTGACGGAGAGGCAGAGGACGAGGAGGAGGGCGAGGAAGGACGGCATGGATCTCCAGACTTGTTGAGATGCTACCGGATTTTTTGGTTGTGGTGGAGGTGGTGATTTGCTGGGTTTTTTGTAAAAAACGTGGTGCAGGATGTGGTTTTCTGCGTGGTAACCGTGGACAGGGTGAGGTGGAGAGTGTGGTTGTTTTTGACGCTGACTGCACTGTTTTGGTGCGATCCGGAGGGCCTGGGCTATACTTTCGGCGAAACGTTGGAGAGGGGATAGGACTCGTGAGCGTTGCTGCGGCGGATCAGGCTTTGTACCAGATTGTGAGTGCGGCGGCGCCGTCCACGGTTGACGGTGTGCTGGAGACGATGCTGCGGATCGACCAGACGCTGGCGGACAACGATGGGTTGAAGTGGTTCAACCGGATGTACATGATGGTGACCGAGGAGGTAGATCTGCGTCCTCCGGTGGGTGGATGGAAGGACGCGGTCTGGCTGGACCGGCTGGATGTGATCTTCGCCGGGCTGTACTTCAAGGCGATTGTGTCCTATCTGGACAATCCCGGTGGGGCTCCCAATGCCTGGGATGCGCTGATGGGGGCGCGGTATCGGGCGGGGATCGACCGGATTCAGTTTGCGCTCGCGGGGATGAATGCGCATATCAATCACGATCTGGCGCTGGCTTTGATCGAGACCAACCGGCAGAGCAGCATCGTTCCCAATTACTTGAGCCCACAGCATGTGGACTATGAGGCGGTGAACGGTCTGCTGCAGGCGGTGATGCCGGCTACGCTGGAGGTGCTGGCGGTCGGAGTTCTGGGTCAACTGGCGCAGGATACGGGGAAGATCGGACGGTTGCTGGCCTTCTGGAATATCTGCAAGGCGCGCGATCTGGCGTGGGATTTCGCGGATCATCTGCGGGCGCTGCCCACGGTGGCGCAAAGGGTGGGGCTGAAGGCACAGGACCAGGTAACAGGGGCTCTGGGCCGGGCGATTCTGGTGTGTGCCTGAGGGCTGAAACGACCGCGGATCGGTGCGAATCGATAGGGATGTGGAGTTGCAGCACGCAGCGGTTGTCTTGACATGGCAGCTCGAATCCAAGATAAATACAGGATAGTCGATGCTAATCATGCGAGTTATTCATCGTTGTGCGGACCTGCAATGCGCGGCACTCTGTCGAGTGCGGTGTAGTGTGCCGACGGTGGATCTGACGCTCTAATCCTTTTCTTCCTTCCTGAGTCAGCCCGGATTTCTGCATCTTTCGTTCAGACCGTCGGCCAACCCCACAGTTTTACGTCAGAGTTTTGAGACGCACGCTGCAGTGTTTCGCTTCGAAGACACGTTTCAAGGTTGTGCATTGGTAGAACCTTACCGATTAAAACAAAAGAGATAACGTTTTAACCTTGCGTTCACGAGCGTATGTCTCTATTGTTTTGACAAATACCTCATTTTCATCTGACACGGTTCTGAGCTTCCTACACCCGTGCAGAGAGTCCCTGTGACCCTCCTGAATGAAGTGTATCTATTCGACTCTGCCGTAGCCCGACCTCTTTCAGCAGAGCAACCAGCAGCACCAGCAACAACACTAAGGAGAGCCCTACCATGAAGTCATTTTCCAGACAATTCAAGCTAGGTGTCATCATGCTGGCATTAGCGATAACGCAGGTGATGGTGGCACAGACGTTTCGCGGCGGCATCGCGGGGACGGTGCAGGACAGCACTGGCGCAGTAGTCGCAAATGCAAAGATCTCGCTGACCGGGACAGACACGGGATCCAGGCGCGAGACGATTTCGACGAGTTCGGGCGTCTACAGCTTTCAAGACCTTCAACTCGGGGCGTACAGCATTACGGTGGAGGCAGCTGGCTTTAGCACGTCGAAGATCGACAAGATCGCGGTGACACCTGGGCAGGTGTACTCGCTGGATCTCAAGGTGTCGGTGGCCTCTTCGAATGAACAGATTGAAGTGAATGCGGCGGCGGTCTCGCTGGACACGGTGTCCTCGACAAATAATGCGGTGGTGAACGACAAGGCGGTTGCGAATATTCCGCTGAATGGGCGTGACTTTACGCAGTTGATTAAGATCGTTCCGGGTTACAACGGTGCAGGATCGATCAATGGAGCCCGCACAAACCAGAACAACTACCAGATTGACGGCGCAGACAATAACGACATCTTTCAGAACGGCTCGGCGGCTAATCAGGCCGGTGTGAATGGTATCGCCGGTGTGACGCTCCCGATCGATGCTATCGATCAGTTTAACGTGCAGTCGAACGGCAATGCCGAGGCAGGGCGAAATGCAGGCAGCTTGATTTCGCTTGCGATCAAAACCGGCACGAACAGCTTTCATGGCTCGGGCTACTACTTCAACCGCAACGAGTTTTTCGCTGCCCAGAACCCGTTCATTACCTCGCCGAGGAAGTCGAAGCTGCGCAACATCCAGTTTGGCGGTTCGGTTGGCGGACCCATCATCAAAGACAAGCTGTTCTTCTTCGTAAACTACGAGCGCCAGCGCTTTGTGATCGCGAATACAGCACCGGCCACGGAACCGACCACCGCTTACGTCCAGGCAGGCACGGCCCTGCTCCAGGCGCATAAGATTCCGGTAAACCCGCTCTCGCTCAGCGTGCTCTCTTTGTGGCCGCAGGGCAACAAGGCAGCCGGCCCCGCACAGGCGAGTAATTTTTTCGATGGCCGTCCGCAGGTTGGCTATGCCGATAACGCAATCGGCAACCTGAACTACAACCTCACGTCTCGTCAGACAATTCGCGTGCAGGCTTTCATCGGAACGGGCCGGCAGATCGCTCCGATCGGCACCAACGTGTATGACTACTACGAAGTTGCTCCTGATATTACGCAGAACTTCTCCGTGATCCACAACTGGGCGATTACTGACCGGGTTTCGAACCAGGCACTGGCCGCTGTGGGCGTTTTCAATCAGACCTTCAATGACGTGAATCACAGCCAGAACATCCCGGCGCTCGGACTGAATACAGGCGTAACGAATCCATCGCTGTTCGGTGCGCCGACGATCTCGATGACCGGCTTCGACCAGACAGGTGTAACCCAGCCGCTGGGCCGTAAGGATTACACGGGCCACGTCACCGATGTCGCGACGATTGTCAGCGGGAAACACCAGTACCGTTTCGGTGGCGAGTTCCGCCGCAACTACATGGACCTGCAGTACCAGCGCAACGTTCGCGGCTCCTTTACCTTCAATGGAACTGCGACCAGCAACGCCGGAGTCCAGGCCCTGCTACCCTCAGGCGCTACGCGGTACGACAACGACCCTAGTGTGACGTCGGACATAAAAGTGATGGCAGACTATCTTGCCGGATACGTCGCGTCTTCCAGCTTCACGCAAGGTGTTCTACGCCGGGGCATCTACCAGAACACGTTCGCGATCTTCGGCCAAGACACCTTGCAGGTGTTGCCAACACTCACCCTGAACTACGGTCTGCGCTACGAATACAACGCGCCGATCACGTCGAGTGGCCAGTTGTCGGTCTATCGTCCGGGCACCTCGGGCGCTGACGGCTTTGGACTTGTACTTGCTGGCTCTCCTGGAGCGAACACCAGTGTTTACCCAGGTAACCACACCAACTTCTCGCCACGGTTCGGCTTCTCCTGGCAGACAGCGTCAAGGATGGTGGTGCGCGGCACCTACGGCCTGTTCTACGATGCGCCGAACTTCAACGGCTTCTTCGATAATCGTCCGGGCAACAACGCCGCAGTAGGCGTTCAGGCGAACAACACGGGCTCCTCGCCTGTGTTCAATGTGGCCCGCAACTTCTACCAGTGGACTACAGGCGCTGTCGTGTTCCCGACTGCACCGAGCACGGCGACTCCTCAAGGTTTTGCCAGCGTGAGCCCGCGGTTCCATACGGCCTACGTGCAGAACTTCGGTCTGAACACGCAGGTCCAGGTGAACAAGAATACGGTCGCAACGCTGGCTTATGCCGGTGCGGTCGGCAGGCGCCTTTTCAACCTCAGCGACATCAACCAAGCTCAGCCTGGCGCGGATAACTCGTCAGCAGGCGAACTTGCACGCCGTCCCATCTTTATCAACAAAACGGTCGCGAACTACTCCTTTATGGGACCTGTCAACGAGATCCAGAGCGAAGGCTCTTCCAACTACCACTCTCTGCAGGGCACCATCCGCACGAGCGGCTACCATGGCCTGACGGCACAGGGATCGTACACCTACGGTCATGCGCTGGACGTCATTTCCAGCACGCGCGGCCTGGCTCCACAGAACTCTTATAACCTGTCGGGCGAGTACGGCAACGCGGACTTTGACGTTCGCCATACGTTCAACGGCTACATCGTTTACGAAGTGCCGAAGTTCAGCAGCAGGTGGAAGTCCGTGACCCAGGGCTGGCAGGGCAACATGTTCACGACCGCCTTCACAGGAACTCCGTTCTCCGCAAAGGTCGGCGCGGACAACAGTGGCACGGGTGAGAACCAGGACCGCGCGAACCTCATCGCCGGCGTCAACCCAAAGACAAGCACCGGCTCCAAGCTCATCTTCCCGGGCGGCGGTGCGGCTCCGTACGCAGCGCTGTATACAGTCACTGCCTTCGTCAAGCCCGCAGCGGGTGCGTATGGCACCACGTCCCGTAACGCCTTCCGCGGACCTGGCTTCTTCACAGTGGATGCATCGCTGGTGAAGAACACTCAGATCCACGAGGGCATCAGCCTGCAAGTGCGTGCGGAGATGTTCAACATCTTCAACCGCACCAATCTAGCCAACCCCAGCTTGTCGTCTCTGACGTCTTCCACGTTCGGGCGAAGCACCAATACTCGCAACGCAGCCGGCGCTACGGGTATTGGCTCGGGCGAACCTTTCAACGTACAGTTTGCGGGTAAGATTATCTTCTAATTATTCCTGCATGCTTTGACTGATCGGCACAGGCTGAGAGCGATATGTTCTCAGCCTGTGTTGTTTGCGATGGATGTTTCACGCTGGGACGACAGGAGATCTTCATGAAGTGTTTTGCTGCTTTGTTGACATGGGCTGCTTTGATTGCGACGCAGCCAGCGATTGCCCAGATGGGCGCTCCGGGGACGGAACGGCCAGGGATGCCGGCGGTTGCCGGACCGCTGGCCGCGAAGTACAAGGCCGATGCAGATAAGATTCTGCAGGCGGCGATAGCGGATAACGATGGGTATGCCGCGCTGACGTATCTTTGCGATCACATTGGGAAGCGGGTGAGCGGAAGTCCGCAGTTGAACACCGCAATAGAGTGGGGCGCGGACCTGATGCGGAAGGCTGGGTTGCAGAACGTTCAGGTGCAGGCGGCGATGGTTCCACACTGGGTGCGCGGGGATGAATCTGCCGCGCTGGTGGGGCCGGTAAAGAAGCCGCTGCATATGCTGGGTCTTGGGATGAGCGTGGGGACGCCGAAGGAAGGGATCACGGCTCCCGTGGTGTTCGTGCATGACTTCGCGGAGCTGGATGCGCTGCCGGATGCGCAGGTGAAGGGCAAGATCGTGGTGTACAACCCGGGCTGGCATGGGTATGGCGTGGGCTCGATGTACCGGACGGGCGGGCCTTCGCGTGCCGCGGCCAAGGGTGCGGCGGCGGTGCTGGTAAGGTCGGCGACGGGGTTGGCGATGCAGACTCCGCATACGGGGACGCTGCGGTACGACGAGAAGCAGCCGAAGATTCCGGCGGCGGCGATTTCAGTCGAAGATGCGCTGCTGATCGAGCGGCTGGCGAAGGAGGGTCCGGTCGAAGTGCATCTGCAGATGGATGCCCATATGGAGGCCGATGTGAAGGCGGGAAACGTGATCGGCGAGATTGTGGGCAGCGAGCATCCGGAGCAGGTAGTGGTGCTTGGCGGACACATCGACTCGTGGGATGTGGGCCAGGGCGCGCAGGATGATGGCTCAGGCATCATGGCCACGTTTGAGGCGGTGTCGCTGATCCACAAGCTTGGGCTGAAGCCGAAGCGGACGATCCGGATTGTGTTCTGGGTGAATGAGGAGAATGGCGGCGCGGGTGGACGGGCTTATCGCGAGTGGATCGGGGATAAGATCGGCGACCAGGTGGCGGCGATTGAGATGGATGGCGGTGCGGAGAAGCCGCTGGGGATCGGGTATGGCCTATTCGGCGGGCCACGGCGGTCGGCTCCTCCGGCTCCGGGGGCAGCGGCTGCTCCGGTCGCTGCGCGTGGAGCGGGGTTCGATGAGAGTGCGCTATCGGCGGAGGAGAAGCAGTCTTTTGTTTATTTGAAGGACATCGCTTCCCTGCTGGGTTCGATTGGAGCGAATACGGTTTCGCCGGGAGGTGGCGGATCGGACATTGGACCGATTACTGCCGATGGCGTTCCGGCGCTGAGCCCGCATACGGTCGGCGAGCATTACTTCGACTGGCACCATACGGAGGCCGATACGCTGGATAAGGTCGATGTGGATTCGTTCAAGAAGAATACGGCGATGCTCTCCGTTGTGGCCTATGTGCTGGCCGATATGGATGGCAAGCTGGCAGGACGGAAGTCTACGTTCCGGGAGTAGATTCGGGCTGAGCAAAAGAGCGGCTGTTCCGGGAGGTCTCTGGAATGGCCGCTTTTTTGTGGTTTTTAGTTATGGGTGATTTGGCTTAGAGTGATCGCACCTGGTCTTCGGTATTGGGCCTCTTTTTACATTCGAATCAATGAAATCTTTGTGCGGAGAGTTGGGGTATGTCTACGACCATCGTTGGTTTTGCTATCAGCATGATCTTTCTGTTCCTGATGCTTAGCGCTGCTTGCTCTGCGATTCAGGAGATTGTGGCGAACATCATGCGATGGCGAGCGAAGACGCTCGAGAAAGGGATTGCGGGGTTGTTCCTCAGCGAGGAATTCAAAGAGGCGCTCTACAAGACACCGCTGCTGGAGGGGCTTTGCAGTCCGAATGCCATTGGGACGCTGAGCCGGAAGCCTTCGTATATTCCGTCGGCTACGCTGGCGATGGCCATTCTTCATCTGGCTCAAGAGAAGAAGATGGATCTGACGGGTGCGGCTTGTGCGCTGCCGACAGGCGATGCGCTTGCGAGGACAGAGACGCTGCTTCGGTCGATACTGCGGGATTCGAAGACATTTGAAGAGCAGAAAGGGAAGCTGGAGGACTGGTACAACGACTCGATGAGCCGGGTCTCGGGCTGGTACAAGCGGAAGTCGCACATGACGCTTTGGATCATCGGGGTGCTGCTGTGCCTCGCGTTCAATGCCGATTCGATCGCGATAGCAAATGCGTTCTGGAACGATCCGACGCTGCGGGCAGCGACGACGGAGGCGGCGATGGAGTATGTGAAGAATGCGCCGAAGGATGGAGCTGCTCCAAGCGAGGTCGAGACCAGGGATTCGTTTACGAAGTTGAATGAGGTGCGGCGGCAGCTGACGACGATTCCGTTGGGCTGGTGCCGGGTTTCGAGCACTACCGATCCGATGGGAACTTGCTGGCCGAATCTGGCTGGGGCAAAGAGGGTGATGACTCCGGTTGCTGTCCCGGTCGGAGATCCTCGGCGCGTGGTGGGGGATGTCTCCGAGTGGTGGTTTTGGAAGCTGCTGGGAATTTCGTTGACTGCGCTGGCGATCTCGCAGGGAGCGCCTTTCTGGTTCGATCTGTTGCAGAAGGTAGCGAATCTGCGGCTGGCTGGGAACCCGCCTTCGACTACAGAGGCTGCGAAGAGTAGGAAGTAGCTGGTACCCATACCGAAGGCCTAGGCTAAGCCCTGGCCTTTATCTTGGGAGAGCGAATTTAGAGCTGTTATAGAGAGTGCAAGGACGAGCAACAACAACGACAAAAGCGAAATACAGGGGTTCTTCGCTTCGCTCAGAATGACAGGCAGTTGAAAGCCTTTACAGGCAGTTGAAAGCCCTTTACAGGCAGTTGAAGGCCTTTATTGTTTCTGTTGTTTCTGTGAACAGCCCTGGAGACCCGTGATTCGCCAGGCAGTCTCTATGTGGTGGCGGAGTATTTATTGCGGTGGCGGAGCGGTGGATGGTGGGACGGGCTTGCCGCTGGCGGTGTTTGGCTCCATCAGCTCGACGCGGGTGCCGTCGGGGTCGAAGAGATTGACCTGGCGCTGGCCGTTGACTCCTACGTGGGCCTCTAACTTTTTGCCGTAGGTCTTGAAGGCAGGCCGGGTCTCCAGGATGGAGATGGATTTGGCCACGTCGGAGACTGTGAGCGAGGTGTGGTTCTTGCCTCCGCGCTGATCGGGAGGAGCGATCGGATCGCGGTAGAGCATGAACTCGACATAGTCCTTGCCGTCGGGGACGCGCATGTCGATCCAGCTGAGCTCCTTGCCGTTGGAGGAGCCACGCCAGAACTCGCGAAAGCCCAGGAGGTCGCCGTAGAACGCGATCGACTTCTGGCTGTTACCAACGAGGAAGCCGAGGTGGTAGATGGAGTCGGAGATGCGGGTGGCTGGTAGGAACTTGCCAGCGTTCTTCGCTTCAAGGCCGTCGGGCTGGGGCTCGACGAACTCGACCAGGTTGCCATCGGGGTCCTTGATCTCGAAGTTCAGATCGCCGGTTTTGCCTTTGCCTACTTTGTTGCCGACGGAGATACCGCGAGAGGCGAGGTAGCGGCGCATCTGTTCGGCGTTGTCGACGATGAAGGCTATGTGGCTAAGGTAGCCGGTGTTGTTGGTTGGCTTCTCGTTGAAGAGCTCGATGTGCTGGTGGTCGTTGATCTTGATGAAGGCTATGCGGGTGGTGCCATCGGGCTTCTTGATGTCGTACGACTCGGCGTAGCCGAGGAGGCCTTGCCAGAACTCCAGCGCTTTGGGGAGATCGGAGACGAAGTATCCGGCGTGCGAGATGCCGAGGATGTGGGGGCGTTGTACCGGCGCTTGCGCAAGCAATCGCGAGGTAGTAAGGAGCGGGCAGGAGAGGAGGATGGCGCAGATAGGAGCTAGTCTCTTACTCAGGTTCATAGTGTGGATTGCTATCCCTTTCGTCGAGCCATCGTACAGGTTTTCCGATACCGTCAGGCAATGGGCT
>Ga0193743_1003774_pt1 | contig 10000 bp, 11 predicted proteins | sample L2c2metaG_FD_143038 | JGI IMG/M metagenome (GOLD analysis project Ga0193743, IMG submission 143038) | Soil microbial communities from a riparian zone of the East river system, Colorado, United States - L2c2 | ecosystem: Environmental > Terrestrial > Soil > Riparian zone | place: USA: East River...
CTTCAGGGTGCGCTGCCAGTGGCTGGCGAAGTTGCCCTCGACCAACCCCTCGAGCCGGTCGAAGGAGATGCCTTCGATGGCGAGCTCGTCGAGCAGTCGACCGAGCTCGCGCGCCAGCAGCAGGGCTTGCGCCGCCGACTGGGCGATCGGTTCGCCCTGATCGGTGAAGGCGGCAACCAGTCGGGCCAACAGCGCGTCGCGCTCGGCCGGCTCGATGGCAGGCGGCAGGGCAAGAGCGCTGCCGTCACCCGACGCCACCTCCCATTCGCTTTCATCGACGTCGCCCAGCGGCGCCATGCGCGGCAGGATCGTCGGCTTGCCGTTCGCGGCGCGCAGGAAGGCCTCGCGCAGCGCCCGCACCGAGCGGCGGGTCGGCAACAGGATAAGGACATCGGCCAAGGCCAGTGGATCGCCGCCATACTGCGCCAGCACCCCGATCGCCAGCTCGTCGGCGAAGCGACGGTCGATGGCGATGGTGGAGATGCCTGTCATCCGAGGCTCGTCATCCCGGCACGCTCGCCGCCAGCACACGCTCCGCCGTGGCGAGCGCCTGGGGCGTGCCGATATGGAACCAGTCGCCGTCATGAATCATGCCGTGCAGCCGACCTTCGGCCTCGGCGCGATGCCAAAGCTGCAACAGGGAGAAAGGTCCATCGGGCGAATCGCGGAACAGGCTCGGATGGCAGATCGAGACGCCGGCGAAGACATAGGGCGAAAGCGGCGCCTGGCCGCGATGGCGCAGCCGGCCACGCGGCTCGATGAAGTAGTCGCCGCGATCCTTGGACTCGCGTCCGATCACCTTGTGCAGCGGGTGCAGCAGAAGCAGGGCGTCCATCCGTTCGGCGCCCCATCGCCCTTCCATTCGCTCCAGCGTCGGCTCTTGCGGCCCGTCGCGCCACAGGCTGTCGCCGTTCAGCACGAGGAAAGGTCCGTTGCCCAGCAGCGGCAGGGCGTTCTTCACGCTGCCGCCGGTGTCGAGCAGGCGGTCCTCGACGATGATCTGCGCGCGGCCTTTCAGCCGATCGACGATCTGGTCGGCGAGGTGATGGACGTTGACGACGATGTTGACGACGCCGTTGGCCTTCAGCCGCGCGAGGGTGTGCTCCAGCATCGGCATGCCGCCGACAGGGATCAGCGGCTTGGGCATCGAATCGGTCAGCGGGCGCATGCGCTCGCCGCGGCCGGCAGCCAGGATCATCGCGGTATCGATCATGTCTCTCCAATATGCCGCAACTCGGGCGGTAGCAGGCGGTCGACCCAGGCGCGTAGCGGCTGCAGTGCATCGTGTCGCAGCGCGCGTTCGAACATGCGCCAGACGCGTGGCAGGTGCGGCAGGTACTCCGGCTTGCCGTCGCGCTCCAGCAGGCGGACGAACAATCCGATGATGCGGGCATGGCGCTGGGCGGCCATCACGGCGAAACCGGCGGCAAACTCCTTGGCGTCGAGGCCGGTCTCGCCGAGATAGCGGGCGAGGCAGGCGGCGTGCACGGCAGGCGCGACGTCGCGCCGGGCGTCCTCGATCAGGGAAACCAGATCGTAGGAGGGATGGCCCTGCTGGGCGTCCTGGAAGTCGAGCAGACCGCAGGCCTGCACGCCGGAGCGGGCCGGTAGCCACAGCAGGTTGTCCTTGTGGTAGTCGCGCAGCAGCAATGTATCGGCCATCGCCGGCAGGTTGGCGACGCAGGCGCGCCAGGCGGCGCGGTACGCCATCGTGTCCTCGTCCGATGTCGGCCGGGCCGCCGCCGCCGGCAGGTACCATTCCGGCAGCAGCATCGCGGCGTCGATCAGCGCTTCGCCGGCCAGTACACGTGCGAAGGTGTCGTCGCCCAGGTCTTCCAGCAGCAGGAAGCCGTTATCCTCGTCGATGGCGTGGATCGCGGGCGCGCTGAGGCCGAGCCCGCTCAGGTGTCGGCCGATGCGCACGAAGGGCCGCACGTCCTCGTGCGGCGGCGGCGCGTCCATGACCACGGCCGAGGCGCGCGGCCGGCTCAGCCTGAAATACTTACGGAACGAGGCGTCGCCCGCCAGCAGGCGCTCACCGGCATCGCCCCAGCCGGCGCGGCGAACGAAATCTGCGCGCAGCCTGTCCCTTTCAGAAATCGCCAAACCGTGCGTCCCCCTGCAGATCGGCGCGCCTGCCCTCGCCCTCCATGGCAAGCGTCACCGTAAGCCGTTCCCTGGGCAGCAGCATCCCCAGCCGCTCGGCCCATTCGACCAGCGCAATACCGTCGGCGCGCGCCTCTTCCCAGCCCAATTCGAAGACCTGCTCCGCCGACTCCAGGCGATAGAGGTCGAAGTGCCAGAACACCCCGCGCCGCGTGTCGTAGACCTCGACCAGAGTGAAGGTCGGGCTGGGCACGATCAATCCGGGATCGCCCGAGGCGGCGCGCAGGATGGCGCGGGCCAAGGTCGTCTTGCCGACACCCAGGCCGCCCTGCAAGGCGACGACATCGCGCGACCTCAGGCGCCCGGCCAGCTCAGCCCCCAGCCGCTCCGTGGCGGCTTCGTCAGGCAAGGAAAAAGAAAAAGTCGGCACCGGTGCTCCGATGCCGACTTTTAACATGCCGCCCGGGGGCGGAGTCTGTGGGTCGATCAGTAGCGGTAGAGGTCGCCCTTGAAGGGGCCGGCCTCGGGCACGCCGATATACTTGGCCTGGTCGGGGCGCAGCTTGGTCAGCTTGGCGCCGACCTTCTCGAGATGCAGCGCCGCCACCTTCTCGTCGAGCGACTTGGGCAGGGTGTAGACCTTCTTCTGGTACTTGCCCGGGTTGGTCCAGATCTCGATCTGGGCCAGCGTCTGGTTCGAGAACGAGGCGGACATCACGAAGCTGGGATGCCCCGTGGCGTTGCCGAGGTTCACCAGGCGGCCTTCCGACAGCACGATGATGCGCTTGCCGTCGGGGAACTCGACCTCGTCGACCTGCGGCTTGACGTTGTGCCACTTGTAGTTCCGCAGGTTCGAGATCTGGATCTCGGAATCGAAGTGGCCGATGTTGCACACGATGGCGCGGTGCTTCATCGCCTTCATGTGGTCGAGCGTCAGCACGTCGACGTTGCCGGTCGCGGTGACGAAGATGTCGGCGCGCGGGGCGGCATCCTCCATGGTCACGACCTCGTAGCCTTCCATCGCCGCCTGCAGGGCGCAGATCGGATCGACCTCGGAGACCATGACGCGGCAGCCGGCCTGGCGTAGCGAGGCGGCCGAACCCTTGCCCACGTCGCCGAAGCCCGCGACCATCGCCACCTTGCCCGACATCATGACGTCGGTGCCGCGGCGGATGCCGTCGACCAGCGATTCACGGCAACCGTAGAGATTGTCGAACTTCGACTTGGTCACCGAGTCGTTGACGTTGATGGCGGGCCACAGAAGCTTGCCTTCCTTCTCCATCTGGTAGAGCCGGTGCACACCTGTCGTCGTCTCTTCGGTGACGCCCTTGATGGCCGCGCCGAGCTTGGCGTACCAGCCGGGCTTGGCCTTGTTGGTCTTGGCGATCACCTTGTAGAGGACTTCTTCCTCTTCGTTGGTGGGCTTGGCGATCAGCGACGGATCCTTCTCGGCCCGCGCGCCGAGATGAACCAGCAGGGTGGCGTCGCCGCCATCATCGAGGATCATGTTGGGTTCGCCGCCGTCGGCCCATTCGAAGATCTTGTGGGTGTAATCCCAGTATTCCTCGAGGCTCTCGCCCTTGATGGCAAACACCGGCGTGCCCGCCTTGGCGATGGCCGAAGCAGCATGGTCCTGCGTCGAATAGATGTTGCACGAGGCCCAGCGCACGTCGGCGCCCAGCGCCTTCAAGGTCTCGATCAGCACGCCGGTCTGGATGGTCATGTGCAGGGAGCCGGCGATGCGCGCGCCCTTCAGCGGCTTCTTGGGGCCGTATTCCTTGCGAATGGCCATGAGACCCGGCATTTCGGTCTCCGCCATGTCGAGTTCCTTGCGGCCCCAATCGGCGAGCCCGATATCCTTGACGACATAATCCTGGGCCATTTGGCGCTCCGCACTGCAACGGGATGGAAAGACGGGCGTGTCATATCAGCGGCCCGCCGCCGCCTCAACGCGTCCCATGCGCATATAAGCAAGAATTTATGGGCAGATAACCGGCCCTTTATGCTCGCTTAAAGGTCCCTCGCTGCGCTCGGGATGACAGCTGCTTTGTGATCGACGCACCCTGTCATCCCGAGGCGAAGCCCGAGGGACCTTTGGGGCCGCGGGCGACGCTAATCCTCGCCGAACTTGCTTTCGACCAGCGCCGACAGCGCCGCCATGGCCTCGACGGCCTGGCGGCCGGAGCAGGAGAGCTCGATCTCGCTGCCGATGCCGGCGGCCAGCATCATCAGGCCCATGATGGAAAGCCCCGAGACTTCCTGGCCCTTGAAGCTGACGCGCACGGTTGCATCGAACTGGCCGGCGGTGCGCACGAACTTGGCGGCGGCGCGGGCGTGCAGGCCGCGCTTGTTGGCAATCGAGAGGTTCCGGCGGAGCGCGCCGATGCCGGCATCCGCGCCTTGCGACGCGGCGTCGCTCACGAAGCTTCCTTGGCCAGGATGCGCGAGGCGACGGTGATGTATTTGCGGCCGGCTTCCTGGGCCATGCGCACGGCCTCGGCGATCGGCCGGTTGCGCACGGAGGCGAGCTTCACCAGCATCGGCAGGTTGACGCCGGCCAGCACCTCGATCCGCGCCTGCTCCATGATCGAGATCGCGAGGTTGGAAGGCGTGCCGCCGAACATGTCGGTCAGCACGATCACGCCGTCGCCCTTGTCGCAGGCGCGCGCGCTTTCCAGGATCTCGGCGCGTCGCTTTTCCATGTCGTCGTCGGCGCCGATGCACACCGTCGAGACGCATTGCTGTGGACCGACGACATGCTCGAGCGCAGCCAGGAATTCACGCGCCAGATTGCCGTGGGTAACCAGTACGATACCAATCATGTCGTTCGCTCTGCCCCTGCGCCACCAGCCCCCCCGGCTGCTTCGGCGTCCCGGTGGGAGAGAGTGACGGAGCGGCCCGCGCCGCGCAACCAGTCCGCCAGCTCTTCGGCCACCGCCACTGAGCGGTGACGGCCGCCAGTGCAGCCAATGGCAATGGTCAAATAGCTTTTCCCCTCTGCGTCAAAACGCGGCAGCAGCGGCCCGACCAGACCCTTGAGCCCGTCGAGGAACGGCCGGTAACCGGGGTCGCTGGCGACATAGGCAGCCACCGCCGGACTGCGGCCGGTGAGAGGCTTCAGCGTCGGCTCGTAATGCGGGTTCTTGAGGAACCGGACATCGAACACGAGGTCGGCCTCGCGCGGCAGGCCGCGCCGGTAGGAGAAGGACATCACCGAAAGCCGCGTGCCGTGGCTGCGGCCGAGCGCAAAGTGGCCAGCCAGCAGTTGCTTGAATTCGTGCGGCGAGAGCGCCGAGGTGTCGATCACCACGTCGGCCGAATCGCGCATCCAGCCGATCTGGCGACGCTCTTCGATGATGCCGTCCGCCACCGGACGGTCGGGCGCCAATGGGTGCGGCCGGCGCGATTCGGTGTAGCGGCGCTGCAGCGTTTCGGTTTCGCATTCGAGGAACAGCAGGCGCGCACTGATGTCGGAACGCTCGCGCAGCCGGCGGACGTGCCGCACCAGCTCATGCGGATCGAAGCCGTGGGTGCGGGTGTCGACGCCGAAGGCGAGGGGCGGCGCCATCTCGCCGGGATTGCCGGCGGTCGAGCGCATCAGGTCGCCGAGCAAGGGCAGCGGAAGATTGTCGACCGCGACGTAGCCCATGTCGTCCAAGGCGTGTAGCGCGGTGATGCGGCCGGCGCCGGACAGGCCGGTGACGACGACGAATGGCCGTCGCATGTCGTGGAGGGCGGACGGGGCGCCGATCGGCGCAGAGGGGGTCGGGCTGTCGGGCATGGCGGAAGCCACGCCGATCATGCGACCGCGATTCGCATCAAGGCAAGACGCAACTTCGCAGAGGCGGAGGCCTCGAAAGGCGCCAGCATCAGCACCGGCAGGGCGACGCCCAACAGGGATTCGCGCGCTGTTTCGGGCAGGCGCTCAATGCGTTCCGGCGGCGCCAGATCGACCAGCAAAACCACCGGCGCACGTGCCACCAGTTGATCACGGGCAAGTTTCACAATGCCCACGCCGCGCGCCTCGATCAGGCCGGCGATCCGGGCTGGCGCGCTGGCGACCACGGATTTTCCCCGGCGGACAAGCGCGGTCTGGTCGTCGGCCACCAGCCGGGCCCCCTGCTCCAGCAGACGCAACGCCAGGTCTGACTTTCCCGCGCCCGAGGGCCCGCGCAGCAAGGCCGCGCCCCAGCTCCGGCCGCGCGGACGAAACGCCACGCAGGTCGCATGCACCAGCGTCGTCACGCGGACATCACTTGCCGGCGGCGGCCGGCACGCGAATGGTGAAGCGCGCGCCCAGCACGCGGCCGTCAGGAGCGCGGCGATTGGAGGCGGTGATCGAGCCGCCGTAGGTCTCCATGATCTGCCGGCAGATCGACAGGCCCAACCCCGAATGCTGGCCGAAATGCTCGGTCGGGCGCTCCGAGTAGAAACGCTGGAAGATCGATTCGAGGTTGTCCTCGGGGATGCCGTGGCCTTCGTCGTCGATGGTGACGACGAAGGGGCCGCCGCGCGGTTCACGGCTGAGCTCGACCACGATGCGCGAGCCTGACGGGCTGAACGACAGCGCATTATCGATGACGTTGCGGAACACTTGGCCGTAGCGGCCGTCATGGCCGTGCGCGGCGAAAGGCGGGTTGGCGGCGAGCCGGTACTCGACCTCGACGCCCGACTTCTGCGAGGCGGTGACGGCGTAGTGGCGTACCATGTCGCTCAGCAGCGCGTTCAGGTCGACCGGCTTGACCTCGCCGCGCATCAATTCGGCATCGAGCCGCGAGGCGTCCGAGATGTCGGAGATCAGCCGGTTCAGCCGGTTGATGTCGTCCATCACGATGGCCATCAGCTTTTCGCGATGGTCGGCGTTGAGATCGGGTCGTGCCGCCATCTCGATCGCCGACCTGAGCGAGGTCAGCGGATTCTTGAGCTCGTGCGCCACGTCGGCGGCGAAGCTCTCGATGGTGTTGATGCGCTGCCACAGCGCGTCGGTCATCGAGCGCAGCGCGTCGTTGAGGTCGCCGATCTCGTCGCCGCGCTTGCCGAGGTCGGGGATCTCCGGGCGGCTCTCGCGCGCCAGCCGGACCTCGTCGGCGGCGCGCGCCAGTCGCACGATCGGCTGGGTGATGGTGCCGGCGAGGTAGAGCGACAGCAGCACGGTGATGCCGAGGGCAGCGGCGGCAATCACCATCATGTCGTAGCGCACCTCGCGCAGCGAGGCGGCGATGGCGCGGTTGTCGCGCGTCAGCATCAGCGCGCCCAGCACCTGCTTGTAGCGCTGCACCGGCACGGCGGCGCTCAGGATCAGCCGGCCGTCGGAGGCCATGCGCACGGCCGAGGCGTTGAAGCCGCGCAGCGCACTCGCCGCCTCGGGAAAGTCGCGCACGGTGGGCGAGGCGCGGTCGACATATTCGGGGAAGCGGTCGGCGCGTGACAGCTGGCGGGCGAGCCAGTCGCCGATCCGTTCGCCGAGCTCGGGCTCGACGGCGACGGGCTCCTCCGGCGGCGGCAGCGGGAATACGTGGATGCGGCCGGCCTCGCTCAGAACCGCCGAATCGCCCAAAAGTTCGCCGGTCTCGCTGAACAGCCGGGCGCGCACGCCGGTCGGGCGGACCAGCCGGGTAAGGAGCTGGCGCGCCGCGTCGGCGTCCAGGCGGTTGACCGTGGTCTCGCCGCCCGCCACCGCGACCTCGCCGATACCCGCCGCCACCATCTCGCCTTGCACGGCGAGCGAGGCGAGCTCGGTGTCGATCAACTCTTCCTCGTAGTCGCTGAGATAGACCGCGCCCAGGGTCAACAGCGCAACCGGCACGATGTTGAGCAGCAGAATGCGGCGCGTGAGCGGCGAATGGCGTCGCGTGGCGCTGCGCCGGCGGCGCAGCAGCGAGGGCGATTCGGCCGGCCGCGCCGGCGCAACGCCGCGGCGGCTGAACGCCGCGGCGATCCGCGAACCCAGGCCGTGCAGTCCGAACCGGTGCCGGCCGGGCTCAGGCGTCGCGGTATCGGTATCCGATGCCATAAAGCGTTTCGATCTGCTCGAATTCGCCGTCGACCTCGCGGAACTTGCGGCGCACCCGCTTGATGTGGCTGTCGATGGTGCGATCATCGACATAGATCGTCTCGCCGTAGGCGGCGTCCATCAGCTGGTCGCGGTTCTTCACATGGCCCGGCCGCTCGGCCAACGACTTCAGGAGCAGGAACTCGGTGACGGTGAGGTGGACCTCCTTGCCCTTCCAGGTGCACTGGTGGCGGCTCGGATCGAGCACCAGCTCGCCGCGCACGATGCGCTCGGCCTGGCCTTCGCCCTTGGGCCCGCTGGTGTCGGCGCGGCGCAGCACGGCGCGGATGCGTTCCAGCAGCAGGCGCTGGGAGAACGGCTTGCGGATGAAGTCGTCGGCGCCCATGCGCAGGCCCAGCACCTCGTCGATCTCCTCGTCCTTGGAGGTGAGGAAGATCACCGGGAACTGGTGCGTCTTGCGGATGCGGTTCAAGAGCTCCATGCCGTCCATGCGCGGCATCTTGATGTCGAAGATGCCGAGATCGGGCGGTGCCTGGGCGAGGCCCTCCAGCGCCGAGGCGCCGTCGTTGTAGGTCTTGATCTGGAAGCCCTCGGCCTCGAGCAGCATCGACACCGAGGTGAGGATGTTGCGGTCGTCGTCGACAAGGGCAATGTTTTTGCGCACGGCTTGGCTTCTCCTCACGGGGCGGGCAGCGGGCAATGGTAACACAGACCGGGCCGTTGCCGCCGCTGCCCCAATCTGCCATCGCTAGGGATGAATTAAGGCGTTTTTGACCTCGAAAAATGACCGACGACATGCCTCGCGCCGTGCGCGACCTGGTCCGCGGGCTGGATCGTGCCGCCCTGGCCACTGCCCTGCCTGTGCAAAGCGGGGCCTGGCCCTACGCCTCGCTGGTGCTGGTGGCGGTCGACCATGACCTGTCGCCGATCCTGCTGTTGAGCGATCTTGCGGAACATACCAAGGCCATCGCGGCCGATGGCCGGGTCTCGCTCCTGTTTGACGGCACCCATGGTCTCGAGCAGCCCCTGACCGGCCCGCGGGCCACTCTGGTCGGGCGCGCCGAGCGCACCCCCGACGAGCGCCTGGGCCGGCGCTTTCTCGCCCGCCACCCGGATGCCGGGATGTATGCCGGCTTCAAGGATTTCAATTTTTACCGGATCGTCGTGGAGCGCGCCCATCTGGTGGCCGGCTTCGGCAAGATACGGTGGCTGAATGCCACCGAACTGGCGGTGCCCGCGGCCGCCGGATTGGCCGAAAGCGAGGACGGGATCGTCGGGCACATGAACGAGGACCATGCCGACGCCGTGCAGCTTTATGCCGGCAAGCTGCTCGGCCTCGCCGGCAGCGACTGGCGGATGACCGGCATCGACGCCGAAGGGATCGATCTCAGGCAGGCCGGCCGGGTCGCACGTCTCGCCTTCGACACGCCGTTGAGCGCGGCCAGCGAGGCGCGAAAGGTGCTGGTCGCTTTGGTCGGCAAAGCGCGCGCTATTTGATTCCGCGGCGCGGCATCTTGTTCGCAGCTGCGAGATCGGAGTCACATGATCCTCGACACTAACTGTCGCAGGGCCCTTGCCCCCAAATTTGCCCCTGTAGCGCATAGGCCGAAACGAGCGCGTTGGTCTATACGTCTTTCGAGATTGGAAAAAGCAGGAGAAACGCTGTGAAACAGGCGGGCTTCGTCGTCCCCAAATTCGGAATCGAATCGCTCGGGTTGAAGAACCTAGGCAACGTTCATTGGAACCTCTCGGTTCCCGCGCTCTATGAAGAGGCGGTGCGTCGCTGCGAAGGCAGCGTTGCCGACGGCGGGGCCTTTGTGGTGCGCACCGGCGTGCATACCGGGCGCTCGCCCAACGACAAGTTCTTCGTCGAGGACGCCGA
>Ga0193743_1003775_pt1 | contig 9999 bp, 8 predicted proteins | sample L2c2metaG_FD_143038 | JGI IMG/M metagenome (GOLD analysis project Ga0193743, IMG submission 143038) | Soil microbial communities from a riparian zone of the East river system, Colorado, United States - L2c2 | ecosystem: Environmental > Terrestrial > Soil > Riparian zone | place: USA: East River...
TCATCGCAGACCTCCTTGTCCGATTTGTTGTCCCATCGTATACATCACGGGTGCATCGGCAGTAAAGACAAAGCAAGCACAGCAGCCCGCAGGTCCGATAGACCAATTGTCTTCAAAAATTAGACTCGTATCGCTTGGTAAGGTTGGGTTGCTTGAGCGGCATTTGGGCTGGATTTCAAGTTCTTCGAGTTTCGCCCAAGATCAGTTGAGACGAAATCGCCGAGTCACTCGCCGAACACTGCGAGCGGAATTTTGGACTTCTTTGGACTTCGGAGTTCTGAGAGAGTGACGGGCTACTCTGAAACTGCCCACTACCACCTGATTGTGAATGCAGACCGCAGGCGCAGCGACGCCGCATCATAATGGAGAGATGGCAGCGACCGAGCGTCTTCCCCTGAGCGAAATCGATCTTCAGGGCAAATCACCCGCACCCGCGATTGAGCGCGTTGCAGCGATCTGGCGCGCGGGGGGCATCGTCGCGTTCCCCACGGAGACGGTGTACGGGCTGGGCGCGAATGCCTTCGATGCGAAGGCGGTTGAACGCATCTTCGCAGCCAAGCAGCGGCCGGCGTGGGATCCGGTGATCGTGCACGTGAGCGATGGGACGCCGCTGGGCCGGCTGGTAGCCGAGGTGAGCGACACCGCACGCGCGCTGATGCAGGCCTTCTGGCCTGGACCGCTGACGTTGCTGCTGCCGCGCGGCCCGGACGTGCCGGACGTCGTGACGGCGGGCCGGCCGCTGGTGGGAGTGCGGGTGCCGGCGCATCCTGTGGCGCGCGCGCTTATCTCCGCCGCGGGCATGCCGATCGCCGCGCCCAGTGCAAACTCGTTTGGCCGCCCCAGCCCGACGACGGCGGCGCATGTACTGGAAGACCTGGATGGCCGCATCGACGCGGTGGTGGACAGCGGCCCGACCCGGCATGGCGTCGAATCCACCGTGGTGGACGCAAGCCAGTCGCCGCTGATCGTCTATCGGCCGGGGGCGGTCACGCTGGAGGCGCTGCGCGCCGTGGCGGGTGAGGTCAATCTATACGACACGAAAGGTTTGCGCGGTGACGAGGAGCCGTCCGGGTTGCCTTCTCCCGGCGTTGGGATGCGCCATTATGCACCGCGGGCGCGGATGGTGCTGGTAGAGACGCAGACGGCAGCGGACGAGGAGGCGGTGGTGGGCTTCCGGCTTTTTCAGGCAGTCGGCCAGCTCAAGCGCGAGGGAAACGATGTACGGGTGGGCGTGATGGCGCCCGCGGAGTTCACGAGCGACATGCGGGCGGCGGATGCCGTCTTCGCGTGGGGGCGCTGGGGCGATCTGGACTCGCTGGCGCAGCGGCTGTTTGCGGGGCTGCGCTGGCTGGACGCGCAGGAGGTCAGCCACATCGTGTGCCCTCTGCCGGCGGAGCGGGGAATCGGACGGGCGTTGCGGGACCGCCTGGAAAAGGCGGCGAAATTGCCGTTGGTGAAAGGCTAGCCCAGGGGCGCTGGCATTTGAACTCAGGGCTGAGAATCGCCAGACTTGTAGAGATACTTGATGGCCGCTTTGTAAATGAGAGTGCGGGTGCTGCCTTTGCGCACCTTGATGGTGTCGGTGTCATACCACTCGATGGCACCTTCGATGCGGTCTCCATCCTCCAGCATGAAGATCATGTGGGTCTGGGACTGCATCTGCTTCTGCAGGTAAAAAGCTTCCGCGTGCGAACTGGCGGCGCGCCCATTGCTGTGTGGCCACTGTTGCTGGTGAGTGAGTAGCGGAGTCTCGCGCCGGGAGTAGGACCGGCGAGCTTTCATGCCTGGGAGAAGAGTCGGCCTTACCAGCTTGCGAGGCCCAGAAGGCGGAAGAGAGGGTATAGCTACGCCCTCAACGAATTCTTCACCCACATCATGCGATTGAACTGCTGATTGGTTCGCCATAAGCGTGCCCGATTGGGGCTACCTACTTCATCCTGATTGGTGTTACTTGATGTAGATGCGCAATCGGCCTGAAGGGAACGAAAGATTTGCTGTCCGAAAATTTGATCCGTGGGAAGGGCGCTGCTGATCATAGCCCATGACTATGCAGGCAACGCCTCCGAAGTCTGCGCATCGTAACCTGACGTTAATGAACCGGCAGGCTGGTGGCGAACGCGTCGAGCGAGAGCGAGCGAAGCAGATTGCGGCGCATACCCGCCTCCACCTGGTCAAGGCCTCGTGATGCTGCTTCGATCCAGGCAGGGGTGACGCTCTGCGTCATGCGTGTGAGTTCTGCGGCGAGATCCGTGTTGCGGATCAGCGCCGGAACTCCGCAGTGGATCAGCAGCAGATCTTCAAGAAGAAGACTCAGCGCATGCAGCATTCCGGAGGTCTTCTGGGCACCTTCGGCACCGGCGCGGTAGGCTTCCGTCGTACGGAAGAGCGCGCTGTGATCGGGCTCGTCGAGCGAGGTGCGCAGCAGCGTGAGTGCATCCTGGCGACTGGCGAGGTAGGCGGGCAGATCGAAGGCAAGCGCGCGCCCGGCGGCTCCCTCGGCCAGGCGGCCGACAAGGGTGCGCTGGGCAGGCTTCAGCTCTGGACGGCGCGCGGCGAGAAGAGCGTCAATCTCCGCGGGCGGCAACGCGCCAAGCCGCAGCACGCCGGCGCGCGATCGGATGGTAGGCAGCAGCTCACTGGGATTCTCCGCCAGCAGGATGAGTGTGGCGTGCTCCGGCGGCTCTTCGAGGATTTTGAGCAGCGAATTCGCTGCCTCCTTCATGAACGTGCTGGCGGTGAAGATGTAGAAGGCACGCTGCGCCTGCGCCGGGCGGCGGTAGATGCGCGCGATCACGGCGCGCACCTGGCCCAGTTTGATGAGCAGCTGGGGCGGATCCGGCGGAATGATGAGCAGGTCCGGGTGCGTCTGGATGAGGATGCGGGTGTCTTTCTTGTCGGCGTCGCGCAGCTCCTCGCGGGCGGCGACGGCCTCCGCGAAACGTTCATCGAGAGCGAAGGACGGGCCGATGCGCTGGCAGTTGGCGCAGACACCGCAGGCGTCGGGGAGACCATCGGTCGTGATGGGCGTGAGGCAATTTGCTGCCTGCGCCAGCAGCACGGCCAGCGTGTATTTGCCCGCGCCGCGCGACCCGCTCAGGATCATGGCGGAAGGCAGGCGGCCTGCTGCGAGAGTCTCGCGCAGGCGGCGCACTATTGCCTGATTGCCCAGGAAGTCAGCGAAGTTCACATAAGTAGGCTAAACCAGATCACTACAGACAACAGCAGACCACTACAGACAACTGCAGACCACTACAGACAACTGCAGACCACCACAGACACAGGCAGAAAAATGCAGGTGAACTGAAAGCCTTTGGACTGGCCTCGCAGCTATCAGGTGTCTTCTGGTTGTCTGGTGCTGTCTGCAATTATCTGCCGTTGTCTGGGTTTGTCTGCAGTTCTCTACGAACGCTCTTCCACGCGCATGTGGATTGGATACTTCGGCCGCAGGGTGATCTTTGGCTGGACGTCGATCTGCTGGTCCGGCAACAGGCGCAGCCGCCACTGCTGCGCAATGGTGGCGAGGATGAGCACGCCCTCCATCCACGCGAAGGATTCGCCGATGCACTGGCGGCCTCCGCCGCCGAAGGGGAAATAAGCGAAGCGCGGGCGGGCGGCCTTTGCCTCCGGTGTGAAGCGCTCGGGATCGAAGCGCAGTGGGTCGGGGAAGTATTCGGCATCGCGCTGCATCACGTATTGGCTGAAGAAGAAGTACGTCCTGGCGGGGAAGCGGTATGGCCCGAGTGAGATGGGCGCGGTGCTCTGGCGGCCCATGGCCCATGCCGGCGGATAGATGCGCATCGACTCGGCGAAGACCATCTCGGTGTAACGGAGCTGCGGCAGGTCCTCAAGCGTGGGGATGCGGCTGCCGAGCACCTGGTCGACTTCATCGTAAAACCGCTGCGCAGCTTCGGGATTCTGCGCCAGCAGCACCCAGGTCCAGGTGAGGGCGTTGGCCACGGTCTCGTAGCCGGCGAGGAAGATGGTGATCATTTCGTCGCGCAGTTGCTCGTCCGTCATGCCGGTTCTTTCGGTTGGGCCGCCTTCTTCGTCGCGCGAAGCCATCAGCATGGAGAGCAGGTCGCCATGGTCGGCAGTGTCGCCAGCACGGGCGCGGCTGCGATGGTCGGCGATGATGCGGTGCACCACGGCATCCAGCCGCTTACGCGCGCGGCGAAAGCGCGTGAGGCCGGGAAGTGGCGCGTAAAGATATGCTTCCGCCAGCGGCAGAGAGATGAGGTAGTTGTAGAGGTCCATGATGACGTTGACCTCGTGATTGATCTCGAGGACATCAGTGGTCACGTCGGTATTGAAGAGAGTGCGAGCGACGATCTCGAGCGCGAGCTGCATCATCTCCGCGCCGATGTCGATGGTCTGGCCGGCATGCCAGCTTGCGCGGCGCAATGCGGCCCGCTCGGTCATCACATCGGCATAGGCGGCGATGCGCTGGCGATGGAAGGCGGGGGCCGCGATGCGCCTCTGCCGCATGTGGAAGCTGCCCTCGCTGGTGATGAGTCCTTCGCCAAGCAGGATCTTCATGCGGCGCTGCGTGCGCTCCTTGATCATCTCCTGCTGGCGATTGACGAGCACCTCACGGATGAACTCCGGATGGTTGATGAAGACAATGTGCTGCCAGCCGAGCTTGTAGTGTGCGATGCGGCCGTAGGTGGCTGCGAGATGCTCGAAGAGCAGGATGGGGTTGGACGGCTTGAAGAAACGGCGGCGGAGATAGAACAGCAGATTCAGCGAGAGGCCCGGCGGATAGCGGTATTCGCCGCGTTCGATGACCGTCCAGTTCTGGGGTGGTCTCGGGGGCGGCTGCTGGGGTGGCCGCTGGTCCGGATGCTGGTCGGGTGTCGGAGATGTGCTGGCTGTTGCCATGTGTGCTCAGACTATTTTCACTGTTCCTGTGAAGCGGCCCAATTTCGCGAAATGTGGCTTTTCTTGATGGAAAGCCACGCGGACTGTAGCGCGTGAACACACACTTACAGTGAAAATCGTCTAGGAAGCGCTGCGCTGACCCAGGCGCTCTTCCACTAGGGATAGGATGCGGCGATGCACCGCTTCCACCCCGGCATCGCCTTCGATTGCGACGACCCGCAAAGGCTCGCGCTGGGCGATGGCGCGGTACTGATCGTAGACCCGGCGGAAGAATGCCTCATCGAGCGATTCGAAGCGATTTTCGTCCTTGCCGGTGACGGCGGCTGCGGTCTGATTGCGCTGTCGCGCGCGGGCGAGCGAGGCATCGAAGTCCGGAAGCAAAAGCAGCGTGAGATCGGGATCGAGGCCGCAGAGCTCGCGATGCAATGCGAGCACACGCGCGGAGCCAAGCTCTCGTCCGGCGCCCTGGTAGGCCTCGGTCGAATCGGTGTAGCGATCGCACAGGACGATGGCGCCACGGTCGAGCGCGGGGCGGATGACCTCCGCGATGGCCTGTGCGCGATCGGAGAACATGAGGCCAAGCTCGGCGCGTGGGTCGAGTGAAGTACGACGGGAATCCAGCACCAGGCTGCGTATACGATTGCCCAGTCGTGTGCCACCGGGCTGGCGCGTGGCGACGACGTCCTCGCCGCGCCGGACGAGCCATTCATGCAGCTTGCGAAGCTGCGTGGACTTGCCGGAGCCATCGAGCCCTTCGAATGTGAGGAAGAAGCCTCGCGGCATGGCAGGAGTGTAGCATCGCCCACGAGCCGGGCCGGAGCCATTACACTGCGAGCATTGCCGTTCAGGAGATCTATGGTTCGGTGTCACTTTCGTTCTCTTCTTGCTGCTGCTTTCCTGATTTCGCTCGCCGCCGCTTACGCACAGTCCCCTTCGCAGTCCATCCAGCCCCGCTCCATCCAGCTCAGTGTCGATGTGACGGATGCGCCGCGTAAGATCCTGCATGCTGTCGAGACCATGCCGATCACGCCGGGCGAGCACACGCTGGTCTATCCGAAGTGGATTCCGGGCGAGCACGGACCCACGGGGCCGATCGATGACCTGACCGGGCTGGTGTTCACCGCGAACGGCCAGCAGATTCCGTGGCGCCGCGATGACGTGGATATGTTCGCCTTCCACATCGATGTCCCGGCCGGTGCGACCGAGCTGAAGATCAAGCTGGATTTCCTGGCGACCGCTTCGCCCTCGGGGTTCTCCGCCGGCGCGTCGACCAGCGCGAGCCTGGCGATGTTGAGTTGGAATACGGTGCTGCTCTATCCCGATGGCGCGAAGGCGAGCGATGTGATGGTGACGCCGGCGGCGAAGATTCCGCAAGGCTGGCAGTATGGGACTGCGCTGACGAAGACGAGTGGCGGCTCCTACGATCCTGCCTTCGAGACGGTATCGCTGGAGCAGTTGGTGGATTCGCCGCTGTTGACCGGGCGCTACTTTCGCGAATGGCCGCTGGCGCCCGAAGTGACGCCGAAGCATTATCTGGATGTCGCGGCAGACGGTCCGGAGGATCTGGAGATCAAGCCTGACCTGCTGGCCGGCTTCAACAACCTGGTGCGCGAGACGGGAGCACTGTACAAGTCACGTCACTATGGCAGCTACCATTTCCTGCTGACGGCGAGCGACCAGGTGGCGCATTTTGGACTGGAGCATCATCAGTCGAGTGACGATCGAATTCCAGAGAAGAGCTTTATCGACCCCAGTCTCTCGCTGCTGATCGGCGGCCTGCTGCCGCATGAGTTCACGCACTCCTGGAACGGCAAATATCGCCGCCCCGCAGGACTGGCGACGCCAAATTATCAGGCGCCGATGAAGGGCGACCTGCTGTGGGTCTACGAGGGACTGACCGAGTATTTGGGTGACGTGCTGACGGCGCGCTCGGGCATCTGGACGCCGGAGCAGTATCTGGATGCGCTGGCGCTGAGCGCGGCAACCCTGGATGTGCGGCCGGGACGCACCTGGCGCGACCTGTCGGACACCGCAGTATCGGCACAGATTCTGATCGACGCGAGCGACGGCTGGGACAACTGGCGGCGCAATGTGGACTACTACCCCGAGGGCGAACTGATCTGGCTCGAGGCAGACACGATCATCCGCAAGCAGAGCGGCGGGAAGAAGAGCATGAATGATTTCTGCGCGCGTTTTCATGGATTAGGCGGCGACACGGAGCCGAAGGTGGTGCCGTATACCTTCGAGGACATCGTGGCGAATCTGAACGCGGTTGTGCCGTATGACTGGGCGGGCTTCTTCCACGAGCGGCTGACGACGAAGGAGGATCATGCGCCGCTGGGCGGCATCACCAATGGCGGCTGGCGGCTGGCTTACAGCGATAAGGAGACAGCGTACGCGGCCGCGGACGAGCGCGGCGGCGTGAACGCGTGGTGGTCTCTGGGGTTGAAGATTGGCGACGGCGGCAAGGTGAGCGATGTGCTGGTCGGCTCGCTGGCGGACAAGGCGGGTTTCGGTCCGGGGATGGAGATTGTTGCGGTGAACGGGCGCGCTTACCAGGATGAGTTGCTGAAGCGCGCGATGGATGATGCGAAGGAGGGATCGGCGCAGCAGAATAAAGGGTCGATCGAGTTCATCGTGTCGAATACGTCGTACTTCAAGGTGCTGAAGATCGAGTATCACGGTGGGCAGCGGTATCCGTATCTGGAGCGGGTGAAGGGTGAGAAGGATGTGCTGGAGGAGATTTTGAAGCCTTTGGCGCCGGTGAAGAAGTAGGACGATGCGGCGCTGGGGTTCGGCCATGCTGGCGGTGATTGTTGCTGCGATCGCTATCTGGCTTGGAGTGCATGCACTGCTGAAACGAGCGAGAGCTGCCGCCTACGAGCAAGAGCTTCGCTCCTACACCGATGCGCTCTCTCCCGGCACCACTCGCAAGCGAGTAGAAGACGAGTTGCGCACGCGAGGCGCGCTGTACGAACGGGTTTATGGATTCGACCGCACGAATGCCTATGCGGACCTGGTGAAGATTGGAAGCGAGTCCGCCCCATGGTACTGCAACCATAACAATATCTACATCAAGTTCCAATTCGACGCTGCAGAACCGATACCGGATGGGACTTCTGATTCGGACTCAGACATCCTGCGGTCGATCGAGGTCACACCTTGGCTACAGGAGTGTCTCTAGGCTCGCACAAGGCCGCAGATCCACGATTTCCAGCTCTAGCCCGCCGAAGTCCGGATGCTCGTTCATCCGCAGCCGATAGGCGAGATCGATGCGGCTTCCGGCATCCAACGCGAGCGCACGCACGCGCTCGGCCCAGCGCCAGCCGAGCACCTTCATCACCGTCTCGCTGTCGCGCACGCGCATGCGAATGTGCTGCTCTTTCATGATGAGCGGCGCGGCATCGAGGGTGAGGTTGCGTGCGATGAAGACTGGCTCTTCGTTGCCCATGCCGTAGGGTTCGAGCAGCCGGAGCGATTGGTAGAGCGGCAGGTCGATCTGGTGGAGTGGCAGCTCGGCGCTGCAGGCGAGCTTGCGTTCGAGGATCTGCGGCGTGAGCCGGATGGCCGCGTGTTGCTGGAGGCGGTCGCGCAACTCCGGAACACGCGCTGAAGTCAGCGAGAAGCCGACGGCGTGCGCGTGGCCGCCGAAGCGGACGAAGACATCGTGGCAGCTTTCGAGGGCGTCGAGCAGATGGAAGCCGGAGATGGAACGGCCGGAGCCGTGGGCCTCGCCGTCTTCGTGGCTGAGCACAAGCGCGGGGCGGCCGGTTCGCTCGACGACGCGTGAGGCGAGGATGCCCAGGACTCCGCGGTGCCATCCGTCGCCGTCGATGACGAGGCAGCCCTGATGGTCGATGGTGCCGGCAGCGAGCATGGCATCAATCTGGATTTCGATTTGGGCGAGGACGGCGGCCTCGGCGGCGCGGCGGTCGGTGTTGAGCTGATCGAGCTTCAAGGCCAGCTCGCGGGCTCGGGCAGGATCGCGCGTGGTGAAGAGCTCGACGACCTCCGAGGCAATGTCCATGCGGCCGGCGGCGTTGATGCGCGGGCCAATGCGGAAGCCGATGTCTCCCGCGGTCAGTGGACGGCGAGCCGGATCGAGCTGGGCCACTTCAAACAATGCGCGCAGCCCGGCGTTCACCGGGCGGCGCAAGGCGTCGATGCCGAGGCTGGCGATGACGCGGTTCTCGCCGAGCAGCGGTACCGCATCGGCGACGGTGGCGAGGACCAGCATCTTCAGGAACGAGGGCAGCAGTTTCTCGCGGGCGCGCTGCGGATCTACAGCTTCGAGCAGCGCCTGGGCCAGCTTGAATGCAACACCAGCACCGCAGAGGTGCTTGCAGGGGTAGGCGCAGTCGGGCTGGTTGGGATTGAGAATAGCGAGCGCCTGCGGGAGGCCGAGTGTGGCTTCGGGCAAGTGGTGGTCGGTGACAATGAGATCCAGGTTGAGGCGCGCGGCTTCGTCCGCGGCGGCAAAGGCGCGGATCCCGGTATCCACGCTGATGACCAGCCGCACGCCCTCCGCAGCGGCCCGCGTGAGCACCTCAGCCTGCATACCGTAGCCGTCGCGCAGGCGATGCGGGATGTGGTAGCGAACCGTGCCGCCGAGGATTTCGATGGCGGTCTTCAGCAGCACGATCGCCGTGGTGCCGTCGACGTCGTAATCGCCGTAGATGAGAATCGGCTCGCTCGCGGTGATGGCCTGCTGGATGCGAGCGACCGCGACGGCCATGCCGTGCAGCGCGTACGGATCAAGCAGTTGATCGAGAGTGGGATGAAGGAACTGCGCGGCCGCTGCGGCGCCGGCAACGCCGCGCTGCAGCAGCAGGGAAGCCACCGGTGCCGGAACGCCTGCTGCCTTCGCAAGCGCGTCCACGACGGATAGTTCTGCCGACGGAAGCAGCCAGTGCGCGTAAACGGGCGAATAGGGCGGAGCGCTCGCCGTGGTGCTCAAGCTGGCCGTCTCACTTCTCGTCCGCGTCCTCGTCGATGATGATGTCGCCCACGCTCTCGAGCGATTCGAGCAGCTGCTGATAGCGGTCGTACCACTCGGTCGAGCTCTCGTGCAGAAACATGATGCCCTGGTAGGGGAAGCCGAGCTGCACAAAGCCGGTCCTG